>JAABUP010002077.1_pt1 | contig 40275 bp, 37 predicted proteins | sample 5559201 | NCBI WGS metagenome assembly JAABUP01 (sample SAMN10711887, study PRJNA513373) | rock metagenome | isolation source: Antarctica rocks | place: Antarctica | reverse complement strand
GCCCAAGGTAACGAAGCCCAAAGTAGCAAAAGCCGACGAAGCAAAGCCCAAGGAGAAAAAACCGCAAGCAACAAAGGCGCAGGCGGTAAAGCACACAGCAGCGAGGCCCAAAGTAACGACGCCCAAAGTAACGACGCCCAAAATCATCGTTAACAAAGTTCCTACTCAACGCCTTGATGTCTATGTCTTTGGTGAAGGTTCGTCTTCCGAGCTCGGTTTGGGGACTGCGAAAACAGCAGTCGACGTCAAGCGTCCTCGACTAAACCCTCTGCTGTCCTCTAAAGATGCCGGCGTTGTGTACCTCGCTTGTGGAGGCATGCATGTGGCTGCCCTTACCCATGATAATAAGATCTTGACCTGGGGTGTGAATGATCAGGGGGCTTTAGGTCGTGACACTACCTGGGATGGGGGACTGAAAGACATGGACGATGACGACAGTGACCAGAGTGACAGTGGCTTGAATCCCCTGGAGAGCAATCCAACCGCAGTCCCTGCATCGAACTTCCCCGAGGATACTACCTTTGTCCAGCTGTCTGCTGGTGATAGCCATACGCTGGCACTTACTGATGATGGACTTGTTTATGGTTGGGGATGTTTCAGGGTACGTGCATTCCATTTCAATGACCATAGCTTTTGAATTTTAGCTGACCCAGATTCTTTAGAAAACCGACGGTGTTCTCGGCTTTAGGCCAGCTACAAAAGTCGAGATCGAGCCCACACCGATTCTTATTCCGGAGCTCGAGAACATAGTTCACATCATCAGCGGCGCTAACCATGCCATGGCCATGGACAAAAAGGGTACAGTCTTTATTTGGGGATCTGGAGAGCAAAACCAACTTGGTTACCACGTCGTTCAACGTACTGGCACAATGAACAAGAAGACAAGCCTCGAGCCTCACCCCCTGCGTACGAAGACGAAAGTGTACAAAGCCATCTATACCGGCTCCGACCACTCGTTTGCTGTTGATAAAAAAGATCGTCTGTGGGCCTGGGGGGTCAATAGTTTCGGGGGCTGTGGGATCCGCGAGGGCGCTGGCGATGACAATGCTACCGTCTATACTCCTGCTCTTGTAGAGAAACTTGATCTCAAGGATGACAGCATCGCTCATATAGATGGCGGGCAGCACCACTCCATTGCAATTACAAAGAATGGCAAGACTCTCGTCTGGGGACGCGTGGATGGCTACCAACTTGGCCTGGACATGGCTACCGTTCCACAGGACCACACAATCTGCGACGATAATGACAAGGCACGCATCGTTGTAGTGCCTACATCAGTCCCAAATCTCGGCAAAGCCACCTGGGCTTCAGCGGGCACGGATCACACCATCGTCATTAACGACAAGGGTATTGCTTATGCATGGGGCTTCAGTGCAACTTACCAGACCGGACTTGCAACTACGGACGATGTCAAAGCCCCTACGCATATCGACAATACAGCGGTGCGTGGAAAGAAGTTGAACTGGTCTGGCTGCGGAGGACAGTACTCTGTGATGACCGCACCGGCGATGACGGAGGCTCTGACAAATGGGGTATGATGGTGGTTCGCAGAAGGAACAGATGGACGTGATGATGGTTTGCAGAAGGAGGGAATTAACATGCAGCGGGCACGAAGGATTTGAAGGGAATGTCTAGCGGTCAATGAAGGGCGACTAATCGCATTCGATGGGTGATTGCTAAGATTGTGGCATTATCGGGGGGGCATTTTTCTTTTCGAGCCCAGCATAGCGAGGAAGAAGGTACCAAAAGGGTCAACTTGCCGGGTTTTAACCCATAAAATAGTTTGAAGCATGCCTTGAGACTCCTTGTTGTTTCATCGAGCTGATAGGCTGGGCCAAAGATCACGAATACTCGTGGGAAAGTCGGACCTTATGCACTGTGCACATGATGGTTCCTACCCCGTTCCCCTTTCCGTGGCAAGTATTTCACCATAATTACGATTGCTTTGATGGTATCTCTGCATGGCTCCACTATTTCAAACGTGTGCATCTACCTAATCGCATCGTTTCCCTCCCACTGCCCAAACAGTCTGTTCTACAGAAAACGCCAAGCGCAGTCACATCAATCGTAAGACCGTTTTTCTTCATCGACATCCAATCCTTTTGGTCGGTGAATCCGCCTCGACATGATACCCACCCTGACTCACACCCATTCCCGCCATACCCATGTGGTTCTGATACGGCGTATAGTAATGTTGGCTCTGCATCTGCCAATCCATCGGAGTTCGAGGTGGACCATGCGCGAAAGGGGCGTTCTGTGGATAGGGTGGCTGGTGCGTTTTGGCTCTCCACAAGCCGAAAGTAAGGTTGTTGACCGCAAAGCATCCAACTATCACGGTAATGCTGACAATCTTGAAGGACTTGTTAGACGCTTGAAATCTTGATACTGAATGGTCGGAAGGTAGTACGTACCATGGCTTTCAGTGAAATTGGCTCAATAAACCCATTGAATATCTCCGCAAACATGCCAGCACTGAGCCTCGATCTGCCCACCTTGAGCGGGTCCCGCTTCATACATTTCTCCCAATTATTGCATACAACTTCCATGGCTGGGACCCGACTGTGCCTTTCACACCTGTTTTCCTTGAACTCATGAGTGCAGGCTGCGATTTCGGCAAAGATCTCTGATGATTCCATCATTGCTCTCTCATTGATGTCATTTGTTATTGTTGAATATATGCCGTAGAGGACGTACATCATACAGAAAGCGAAGAAGCAATTGAGCAAGAACTGGACATAGAAGGAAAGGGTGTTCGGTAAGGTTGGATGTGCGTCGATGAACGTAAGGACCGAGGGGACGAACCCCATAGATCGTGCCGGTGGAGGCTTTGGCTTTGGACCTTCGCTACTGCTCGGCCGCTCTTCAGCGTCCGAGTCAGTGCTTGAGCGTCGAGGTGCGAATTGCACATCTTTATCTACATCGCGTCGTCGGCGCTTCTGGACCCGTCGAGTCAGCGCATCGGAATATGATTTACGTGGTATCTCTCCTTTTCCTGAATTCGAGTATTTGCTAAGCAGCCCCTGAGAGGAAGCCTTCGTCTCTGGCTTGCTGCCAACAAATTGCGCCTTAGCGCCGTGACTGTGTGGAACCAGACTTCGCACTGGTGGCTCAGGAGTATCGTCGGTATCCGCGTTCACAGGAGAGGACTGATCAGGTCCAGAGGAGAAATCCGTCTCGATGGCCTTTTGCGGGGTAGTAAAGGAAAGATTGCGGTTAGGAGGCTTCGAGGTAGAGAACAAGTAAGTCTGGTTGTCCGGGTCGCGCAACGCAGGCAGGGACGGTTTGGTTGGCGAATCAAATTCCTGCGCAGTACCTTGAGAATGCTCCATTTCAGCATTTTATCCATGATAGTCACAGGTAGTAGCGGTATACTGACGCTTATGACCGGCAAATGTGTGGAATTTAACACCCTTGGTGATACCGTTGAAGAAAGGCGAATCCTTTTCCACAGGACCTTGACTATTTTCCCACTTGAAGTCCATCGGACTCTCGTCTGATCTGGGCCCTGAGTTTAGTCGAGCCATCATCACTGATGACGAAGAATGCTGGAAAAGTCGTTGCTAAACGTTGGGGTGTAAACAATGACAACGCCAGGTAGTCGGAGTGAATTCCTGGATTAATTTCGGCTAATCCACACATTTGCCGATCAATAATCAATTCGCGTCAAAGTAAAGATGGGAAGCCAATGATTGCGAGACGAAGACGTGGCAGTCTTGTATTACAGTGGGCTATGGAGAACACAAGAGTGCTGTCTGGTGTGTGCTAACGTAGCAAAGAGATAATCAGAAACCGTCCTTCGAAGCTTATGAATCGCCAACACCGTTTGCACCGAGGTGTTTCCAAGCTCCGTACAATGTCCAAGCCAGCCTGTTGCTAGCCAGGCCTGCCTGACGCCACCAGTGATCACATCGCCACCACAGCCGCCGCATGCATAACATTATTATGACACTAAAAGGAAAGGATAGCCAGAAGCACGAGGGTCAGAGGAAGTGGACGGGAAGAGATTCGTGAGCAGTTTGATCGCAGGTCCTCACACAAGCTGGAAGTCGTCTTCATCCGCCACATATCCCAAATTCGGCTCATCTTTCTCCGCACTGATGATTTCGTACTCATCCTTGACGAGCTTCTCCGTGGCCTTGATCTCGAATTTCTCAACCGCCTTGGCGATAGCTAGCCCGAGGATCTGACTACCTTTACCTGGTCCCCGTTGAGCGTCGTAGGAGTACGTGTAGCCTGCGTCGGGTTCCGGAGCGGCCGAGGCGTCCTTCACGTCCTCCTCGGCCGAGGTGTCAGAGGCAGAGGTATCGGTGTCAAAGACCGGGTCATGTTTGCGAGCCATCTTGACATTGTGAACGGCCTTGTTCTGTTGGAATTCCACCTCACGCCGGACGGCTTTGCTATAGCTGTCGAGAGATGAATGTCAGAGATGACGGATCTAGACTGCGACCACGCCTCCGAAGACTTACCCGTAGCCCGACGGCTTCGCAGGACGTCGGCCCAACTGACCGCGAGTGATGGGCCCTTCCCCCAGAGCCCACTTGTGCTTCTGGTCCAAGTCGCGTTTGCGGTCCTGTTCGAGCTTGTGCTCCTTTGCCAGGTCCTTGAGGCCGCTTGCAGACATGGGTGCTCGATATCCTGGGGGATGGGAGCCTGATTCGGATGTCTCCAGCAGAGGAGTGCACAATGCCCGCGGGTGTCGCCGAGGGAAAAGGGGAGATGGATGTTGTCAACAGGCCGAGGGTCTGTTTGGGAATCGTACTCGGGTTGTATGGAAAACGATATGGGACGAAGAGATGTCTGTGGTATGATGGGGGAGGAGGGTGACTGTGAGAGGAGGCAGACACGTGGATGGGAGGGAATGAGGTGATGATATGGGGCTGTGCCAAGGAGGACGATCCGTCGCTTCTGCTGCTCAACGCGTCTGAGTCACCGGGAACAAGGGGACAAAGGAAGGAACACGGGGAAGGCTACTGTTGTACGAGTAAGAGTGGTGATGATGAGGACAGTAGTGAGGATGATGGGGGTGATGAGCGGAAGGATCAATGGCCAAGTACTTTGGTTGACAGGCAGACGAGTCGCATGGGCAGGTCGAGGGCGGTGACGGCGGTGACTGCTGTGACTGCTGTGACTGCTGGGGAGAGCTCCCTGTAGAGTACCTGACCTGGCCTTCCGACTGATATGGAAAAGCGGGGGGCGGCGATAAGGGCAGGCGCGAACCACATGGCCGCGCCAGGGCACTTGCTCATTCACCCTCAGTCACTCGATCCTCCATTCTCTCAGCGTCCAGTCACGGCGACAAGCCGTCAGCTCGTAACGGCCCCTGGCCAATCCAGGGGATCCACAGTGGGTGGATCATGGATGGTCGAACGGGGGAGTCATCAGGTCCTTGTCCGCAGTGTTCTGTTTCAGACCATCATCGCAGCCTCCTGCCTGGCCCGGAATGACTTGCGTTGCCCGACTCTGGACCCTGGAAATGACGTAGCGCACCAAATCACATGACCGTTGCTCTTCATCAACGCTCCTCTATGGCACTATGTCACTGGTCAGGCACGATCGGTGCGATTGAATCTGGATCATGGTGGAAAGGTGGACAAGGCCAACGGATCAGGCTGAGGCTATCGGGATGGAGCCCACACGGTAGCTTGAGTCTAACAGTCGAGAATGGTGGGAGCAGAGTCCTACTCGAAGCTCTCCCAACATCTATCTCCGTAGCACAAGAAGCTACCTCTCTGTGCTCAAGCTTCAATGGCCCGGATGTTGTTCCCCGACGCAGCATTGAGACTGGCATCACTACATCTCGTTCGTGCCGACGTCGACTGAGACGGCTCTCACTTGATGATGGACCTGCACTCAAGTATCATGGCGATAGTTCCCATCTCCCATCTCCCATCTCCCACATTCAGCCACTCTGCTCTTCTTCTGACCCTTCAGCCTCGGCTGCCTCGCTGGGCAGGATGTGAGGGAACCAGCCATATGTCCCGAAATCGACCGTCAACTCTCCGAGATGACCGGTGGTCACCGTGACTCCCTCGGTCCGCAGAGCAGCCGCTTGACGGGTTGCATCGCCTGGGCCTCTGTGACGGGTGTCAACAGTCAACTTGTCCCTAAGGAAGGCTGAGCTCTGACCTCGGGGAAATGACGCCTTTGGCATTGATGACTCTTTGCCACGGAACGTTACCATCATGAAAGTGATGCGCAGCAGTGGGCGAGGAGGGAGGAAGGTGTTTCAGACAGATCCCAACCTGTCTGTTGATATGATTAAGCGCAATCCGAGGTCGGCGTTTGATACGCAATGTACAGACCTAGGACGGTCCGCTTGATGAGGGTCAGGCACTTGCGTCCGCCGGTCTCGAATTCTGCGAATGGGGCGACGAGCCTTACTCACGTCTGCCCAGCAAAGTAGCAATGTGACCGTAGCTGGTCACTCTGCCCGCTGGGATCTCTTGTACAGCTTCATAGACCGCGTTAAACCACCACTCTGCCTCATCGCTGCGTGCCATCTCGTAAAGGATTAAGTTGCTTGTCCGCTCAAGGATCAGTAGCGCGGTTTGCAGCGGATGCCAAGACCTTCCCGATTAGTCTTAGGGATTCTTGTCAACTTTCCTAACGCCTGATTTTCCGACACTGAAATCACCATGTCCCTGGCAGATTATCTCGCAAAGAACTATCTCACGGCTGATTCGAAACCGGAGAAGAAGGCAAAGAAGCGCAAGCGAAAGGACGGTGCTACGTCTGGTCTGATCATCGCCGATGACGATGCCCTGGGCTGGGACCGCAATAATACTGCCAAAACGGATGAAGATGGGCCTCTCACAGTGAATGCCAACAGCGCCGAGTTCCGCAGGGCAAAAAAGAATGCCTGGCAAACCGTCGGCGCCCCCACCCCCTCCTCCACGGATCAGGCCACGGCGGACGCCATCTTGACCTCCGCGGCCGCTGAATCTCGAGCCCTTGCGCTCGCCGACGAAGATGCGCCAGCCGTTGATGATTCGGCGATGAAGATGGAGTCGGGCGCTCATGCTGGCCTACAGACGGCGGACCAAGTTACCGCCCAGCTGAAACGGAAGGAAGCCGAAGAGCGCAGACGATTCCTCCAAGATGGAGATGACCACAGCGGGAAGGGCAAGGAGACCATCTACCGAGATGCCAGTGGTCGCATCATCAACGTCCAGATGAAGCGAGCCGAAGCCCGGAAGAAGGCGGAGGAAGAAGCCGCCAAGGCAGCCGCGGAGCTCGAAGCTCAAACGGGTCATGTCCAGCGCGCTCAAAAGGAGAAACGGAAGGAGCAGCTGCAAGACGCCAAGTTCATGCCGGTAGCTAGGTACGCGGACGACGTGGAGTTGAACGAAGAGTGGAAGGAGAGGGAACGCTGGAACGATCCTGCGGCCGGGTTCTTGGAGAAGAAGAAGGAAGGGAAGAGCGTGAGTGGGAAGCCGCTCTACCAAGGGGCCGCGGCGCCGAATCGATATGGCATCAGGCCGGGGCATAGGTGGGATGGAGTAGATCGGGGGACCGGATTTGAGAAGGAGTACTTTGCGGCAAGAAATCGGAGGGAGAATCTGAAGAACTTGGATTATGCGTGGCAGATGGACGAATAACGGCCGGTATACTTCAGATGGGAGTCTCAGGTGTCTTGATCGGCATAGCGAGGAGTCGAGAACATGTCCACTGCAAAGATGGAATCGCCACGGATTGGTGTCCACAATCTAGGTTGCTCCAAAAGGAAATGTTCAAGGTCAATTGCAAATGCTCTGGACATGCTGTGATTCTGGGTATATACACGACTGCATGCGGAAATTCTGAAACAACGACTACTTCGCAGTGACTGATGGCCAGTAAGCCAAATCACTGCTGCTTCTTACTTTCCGCTGGTGCCATGCTCTCGATGAGACCAGCCCCAACTCTAGCAGACTCTTCCCAGGTTTGCTGCCTTGCCCAGAAATGATCCGGTGGACCACTGGCTCTCATACTACTCTGTCGAGCCTCTTCCTCCAACGTCGCCCTCGTGATCTTCTCACGATCCATGGGTGGGGGCAGCTCCATTGCGTCTTCACCAAAGGACTCTTGAAAGTACCGCTTACGGACCATGAAGCGTTCTGCTCTTTCCTTTTGCATGCCGGGGGAGTCCATCTTTGAGATCGCCAGACGGACGGCTAGGCGTACCGCAAGGTAAATGTGCTCAGAGCAAAATATAGTAAGGAGTAATGCCCAACCTTGGATATCCTTGGGCGTGCCATCAGGACCGAGACCATCATTGCTGAAAAGATATACCAAGGCTGCGCTCGAAATGCTGCCTATCCAGGTGAGAAATCCTAAGCTGTCGAGCCATGGGCCGATGCTGTCAGCCCGGTATGGCGTAGGACGTTGCATCTCGACGCAAATCTTGACGGCGTCCGAGCGCAGCTCGATCCAATTGTTAACCAAGAAGGATACTGATGTCAAAGGCCACACAACCGAGAAGAGTGATAGATATCCAAATTGAACAACCATTTCCCTGAGGTCAGTGCCCACATCGTACACATCTAGCTCGGCTTCCTTGCGGACTCTAGTGAGGAATTCGGCTTCTTCGGGAACATCGTTTGCCTTCGGGTCAGCACCTCCTCTCTTCACCGCTCGCTCGGTTTTTATCTCCTGATACTTGGAGAACCCACGGCGCTTGACATATGGAACAATAGTCTCCATAGCAAAGTTCACAATCTGAGCAGTGACTGTGAAGTAGATGACCTGCTTTCGAAGCCTCGATGGGTTGATCGAGAATCCAGCTTTGGGGGTTGCCAGTTGTTTTTCATTCTCCGCGAACGGTCTCGCCGTCAATTGAAAAATGTCGAGGTATGGCACGATCAGACTGCCAAAGGGCAAATACACGAAGGCGGTCAGAAATATGGGGAGATAGGACGTAATAAAATTCAATATGAAGATTTTCTGCGTCATGGCATGATCGTATGCGTCAGTCGTCTCCCAGTTCTCATAATCGTTCAATCGTGTAGCGAGGTCGGTAAGGACCGTTGTGATAGTTGGGACTAGCCCGGTAAGTAGGAGTGTCGGTAAGTAAATCTGCGAGCCTACTTAGTGCGTGAGCATTTTCAACTTTGGATACATGGCATACCAAGATATTTTTGAAAGGCCCATTATAGACCTCGGAGAGAAAAATCTCGATTCCAAAACATGTGGCAATAATGGTCCCAAGAGCTAACGACGCGAATAGAGCAAAAGGCAGCTGGAGTAGTTGTCTGCCGAGCCTGGTGGTTGCTGGGAACACTTGCACAGTCTCTCCAGTGATCGGATCCTTGACTTCCTTTTCATGTGCAAATTCTCTCCGCTTCTCTTGAATGGCGGATACGCCCTTGACGCCCCAACGAACAGCGAGATCTACCTCCTGGTGTTTCCAGTACTCAACGAACGTGACGCACCACAAAGAATTCACAATCGCATAGATTGATGAGAAGTGTCCCAGCAAAACCCAAGAGGAGAAACCAAAGACCGCTGGGAATAGGAGGAAGGCAAAGTATGATTGCGTGAAGGCAAAATAAAAGGCAATCTTCTCTCCAAAGCGGTTCCTGATGTCATCCAAGTCCTCGACCTTGAGGAAGGTCATGGTAGCCCACTGTTTGATCCACTCCTTATTATAGGCATGGTCGTGTAACGGAAAGATAGATTCCACTTCCTTCCACGGACCATGCTTAGGTGTTATTCCAGCTCCACCTTCTGCCTTTGGACTTGTTATCATGTGGTGTACAATACGATATCGCTCGGCTTCTGTCAGGGGCTGGCTGGTCAAGAGGCTTTGCGTCTCTCGATCGGGTTGAGCCGCTCGGACACCGTATAGCCAGTCCTTGACTCTGTAAATGCGTTAGGTTTAGGAGGCTGAGAAGAAACACGGTATTCACCTGAATCTATAAACGGCGTTGTTCAAGCGCTCATCCGTAGCGACCTTCACAAACACGAGAAGGGAGCAATTCTCGCCATTCCTAACCTCAATCGCTAGGCCCACCTTGGCAAGGGCTTGGACAAGACTTTGGAAGCCGTTTGATGCCTCCACCTTAGCTGTAAGATGCAGCAGTCAGCCAGAGCTTGGTAAACAGAAGGGCCGTCTCACGCGTATCGTGGAATCTGTAGGTAATCACGTAATCCACGTCAAAGTTGGCATGAAGCGCGTTCTTTTGAGGAGCCATGGTTTGGCTACGTGCTGAGATCACCCCAGGCTGTATTGGCCTTTATATTGGATATGTGTCGGTTGAGTGGTGGAAACCGAAAGAGTGTCGGCAGTGTCCCAAGGTTGGAAGTTAGCGCTTCCCGGGGGAGACCCGACGTCACCGTACAGCGATCTGCAAGCTTAAACGTCCCGCCGGAACGGCAGATCTCAGAGTCAGAGCTTTCCTCTATTTGGGTCGAGGGTAGCATTGATGCAGTTTGATGTTTGCTTTGGCAGCATGACCTTTTTCCGGTAGTTGGTAGCAGGCCAACTTGGAGAATGGTCTCTCTTTTCAAGCCACCCCCATCCCCTTTCGAGCCTCCATCACTCCCCCACCGCATCATCAGCTCTCCCCTCAAGTTCATCAGCCAAACCTTGTACGCAGCTATCCTCGTCCTTCGCGGCCCTGCTCTGAGCAAAGACCCACCTGACTCTTCAATCCGACTTGTGTGCATCTCTGATACCCATACCCATAAACCCGCTTCGCTTCCTCCCGGTGATGTTCTCATACATGCTGGTGACCTTACCAACGATGGAAGTGTAGCCGAGATTCAAGACCAGGTCGACTGGCTATCGTCGCTCCCCTATGAGCATGTCGTTGTCATTTGCGGCAACCACGACTCTTTCTTTGACCCTAGAGCAAGACGAAAAGGTGACGTGGACAAAGAGATAATGTGGGGAACCGTACATTACCTTCAGCATTCGAGCCTTAGGCTTTGCTTCCCCAAGCACGGAAATCGCCAGCTGTCCTTTTATGGTGCTCCGCAAATACCACGGTGTGGAGGGAAGGAATTTGCATTCCAATACCGTCCGATTGATGATGCGTGGACAGGCACAATACCTCGAGAGACTGACGTGTTAGTGACACACACGCCGCCAAGGAATCACTTAGACCTTCCCATTGGGATGGGCTGCGAGTTTTTGCTGAAAGAAATCTGGCGAGTGAGGCCAAAGGTACATGTTTTTGGACACGTGCACGCGGGGTACGGGAAGCATTATGCGTTTTGGGACCAGTCTCAAAAGATATTCGAAGGGCTATGTGCCAGGCACAATAATGGAATGCTGAGAGACGTTCTGGCTGCTAGAGCCTGGGTCGATGTGGTAAAGCTTGTCATATATGGACTTGTTGGGGTGTTATGGACGAGAGTGTGGGGCGGTATCGAAGAAAGTACTTTGATGGTCAATTCGGCCTTGACCTATCGATCCACAGGGACACTGGGAAATAGCCCGCAAGTGGTTGACATATAGTACAAAAGTCCATATATATGCACAAATAATTGACTTCTAGATAGCCTTCGGTCCAGATCAGACCAAATGCAATGTGAAGGTGGGCTCCTGTCAATTGCCTTCATAAAGAGATCCTTACAGATTCTAAGAGAGTAGAGTCCCTCACCAGCCGTTGGATGTGAGGCTCACCATCGACATTGGTTCAAACAAAGTACTGGCCGGGGAAATTCCAGGTATGCACATACCATACGGGTAGTAATCTTAGAGCCTTGATTTCTCGGAGGGATTCACAAGAGGATCATAGACGCTCAAGCCCAGAGTATCGATAGGTACTGAGCTCGAGTGCAAGCTCAGTCCTCTTATGTCCACCAGCGTTGGATTTAACTGGTCCACGCTCGAGCATCCAAGGAGACGCATTCCCATCTGCATTTCAGCTTTCAACAGGCTAGCAGCATGATCCACACCAGGTAGACCATACGCACTCATCGCATAGAGGAATGGTCTGCCGATGCCCACACCCTTAGCACCGAGGCAAAGAGCTTTGATGATGTCGGTGGCACGGCGTATCCCTCCATCTACGTATATCTCAATTCGATCTTGTAGATTGGCGTCCCGTAAAACTGGCATAACTTCCGCAAGCACCTCAATACCTGACCTTGCGAAATCCAACTGACGACCGCCGTGGTTTGACAGGACGACACCCTGAACCCCGATTTCAATGGCTTTGAGGACATCCTCGACTCTCTGGACGCCCTTTAGGATGATCGGCATCTCGGTGACGCTGAGGAACCATGGGATATCCTTCCAGCTTAACGAAGGATCAATAAAAGAAGAGATAGCCCGAGCAGCACCTTGTGATCGATCGACATTGTCACCACCAGTATCCTGCACATTCGAACCAACATCTGAGAATTTGCTTCTCATATCCTTTTCGCGGCGACCCAATTGAGGTGCGTCGACGGTAATGAAAAGGCCTTTGCATCCACGCTTCTCGGCGTGTCGGATTATACGTTCGGTTATTGCTCGGTCTTTGTTGACATAAAGTTGGAGCCATTGGCACTGATCACCTTCTTTGGCATCGACGATCTCGTCGAAGGAACAACTGGCGAGTGTGGGGATCATCTGGATGACGTTATGCTTCCTGGCTCCTCGTGTAAGTATGACCTGTTTGCTCTAAGTCAACTTTGGCCTTTAGAGTGATGACAGGAATCATGACCAATAGATCTCAAGCGACGTGGTTCTCGGAACAAGAAGTCCCTCTCAAAGCGTGCCTCACGATTCTTGCAGCCGCACATTCCAAGGGGGGGAAAGAATTTTAGAGGACGCTTACTTCACCTTCGGGATTTCCTAGCTTTCCCAAAGCAGTGGCGGTAATGTAGAAGGGAATGTCGACTTTCGTCCCCAGCATTGTTGTGGAGATATCAATGTTCTCGACGTCGTGTAATATCCTTGGCCTGAACCAAATTTTGTGGTAGGCAGAATGGTTTTCTCGCATTGTCTACCAGCAAAGAATGAGACTTGTTGCACCCCCGAATGACAAGAAACTCACCATCTCATCATCGGCGCCACTTGAGTAATAAGCCCAAGCGGTCTTTTTCATAACCCTTCGGGCAACAGCCTCAAAGTCCATGAGGTTATAGCACTAGTGACAAGTACCGTGGTCAATATCTTCCCATTGAAGTATACATGAGAAATCCAAGTACAGGGGCGTAGCATTCATCCCCGAACGATGTTTGGCGGCTCTACCTTCGGTAAAATGCAACAATTCGGGGCGAGGAGAACATACCTGTTCTAGTATCGGCATTCGCTTGATCCTCTCTTGCCGCTCGGCCTCGTCTGGATCGAAATCTTTCTGTTGCTCGACCGAGTCCATGTTGACCTCTCCGAGATGGTTGGACCGGTCCAGGAACTTATCGAGGGTATCCGGGGGATGTATGGGGTCGTAGGTGTCGGTCGCATCCTTGCCAGCCCATTTCAGGATGACAGTCTTGCCGCCGGGATGATCGTCCAAGAAATTGGAGACATCATAGACTCTGCCATGGATGATGACCCTTGAGCGTTCAGCCATCGGGCCCAAAAGCGCAGAGAGGGGGGGAAAGTAACCAGCAGTCCTTATCGTTGCTGTGCTTAGCTACCTCGTCGCCGCTCCACCTTTGCTCCTTCGGCTGCTTGTCGGGTTTGTCGATGTTCATGACTAAAGTAGCAAGATACAAGAGGAGACTTTACTGTATGGACGCGATCAAGGAGAAGTTTTGCAAGGAAGGCGACGAGTCTCTTTTGTGCGAGAGACAACTTTATACCGGCACAGAACCTACCTTGATTGGTAGAGAAAGAAGACTACAGCAGGCACGAGGGGAGAAGCCATATAAGCTCGGCACGAGAGCAGTGGCCTTCGTTGGCGCACACTTTAGAGTATCACTTGCCGGGTGAAGGGCAAAGAGAGGCTGTCGATCTTTGTGGGGTAGGGGTAGGACAACGTGGGGCTTGTGGTGGTGTGGACTTCCACCAATTTCCACAAGGTGATTATTAATGTCATGCTCCTGCTTCTTGTTCTCAATACTCCTTTCCTCACTTCTCTGTCGTGCAAGGCTTCTTTGGAGAAGCCGGATGCGAAGTCACGCGCCAACGATCGCGGCAATGATCCCTGGGGCTCCTCCGTCATGTCCTCCAAGCATGGGTCGGCGTTTGATTGGCGATTCCAAATCTGAAAGCCATCTCCTGCTCGCAGGAGTCAAAGGCCTGGAAATCTAGCACATTCGACATCATCATTTCCACCGCTGCTTCGTCAACGGGTGCAAGGAAACCCACTGTGTGTCTCCAAAAGTGGCAACACTGTCTTAGTTTCAAAGAAATCCTCACCATTCGGAGTACGCATGTCTAACAGCCTCGAGGCGAAAATCTGTATTTTAGGCGCGCAAGGTACGACACTGATGATCATGATCTCCTCTCTTTCAATCGCTGACTCTCGAAGGCGTTGGCAAGACCTCCTTACTCCATCGCTACGTAAACGGCACCTTTAACCCCCCGAGCATCGCCTCCACTGTTGGCGCGAGCTTTCTTACGAAACGAGTACTAGACGTCGATAGTGGGACAAACGTACGTCTTCAGCTATGGGACACGGCTGGGCAAGAGAGATTCAGGGCGATTTCGCGTCTGTACTACAGAGGCGCAAGCGCCGTCCTCCTTGTCTACAGCATCATCGATGAGCAGAGCTTCGAAGAAATGGGCCGTTGGTTGATGGAAATGAGGGAGAATCTTGGAAGTGATGTAGTGCTCCACATCGTCGGTACCAAGAGTGATGTTGTGGCTCAGGATCCCAGTCTCAGGAAGATACCCTTTGAGAGGTGTATCGCATACGTTGCAGAGAATCTGCATCCCAGTACGGTCGCAACGCCGTCCAGCACCGCTGGCAATGCGGGCCGCCTGAACAGTTTGGATGGAGCAAGCAAGCGGAGCAGCGCTTTCTGGGGGCAAGACTTACGATGGGATTGTTGCCATGAGATCAGCTCGTCGAACGGTGAAGGAATAGATGAAGTCTTTCGAGTCATTACAAGGAAGCTCGTCGAACAGAAGCAGAAGCGGGCAGACCAAGAGTATGCGTTGGAAAATGCCACCACACCCGGAAATGAGCGCGGTCAAGGAGGTTATTTTGATGGACCTGGCTCGGATGGCCATGGCAGTTTCCGAGTTGGCATTGGAGACAAGAGAAGAAGCTGGCTGGGATTTCCGACTCCCAACATCGGCACCGCGGATGACAGCAATCCCACCGGTCAACAGCGTTCTAAAGTTCGCAAAGGAAAGTGCTGTTAAGTACGGTTTTCCCATGGATGCTGCACTCGGGCCCTGCCAACTGCCACTGCGAACTCCGTCCATCCTCTGAACTCTTGGATTTCCAGACAGAATCTTTAGTCTGTACGCTCTCTCCAACCGGGAAGCAAGACATCTTCTCCATTTCCAATCCTCTGGAAATTGGGAGAGGCGCATGCGGAGGTAGAGGATTGCGGTGTCTGCCATGGACTAGTTCTACTGTAGTCTCGGATCCTGTAGAGACCTTTTCATGAGATCCTTTCACGACGTGTCTCATGTCCCATCATGTAGGCCCGAGCACGAATGCAGCCAGGGTCCAGACCTCTTATCAGTGAGTCGCGTCAAGCAGGGTTGGCGGTAGGAAGCAGGCCTGGGATAAGGTACTTGATTAATATCATTGCCGACTGTGAAATTCTTTCCTCTTGATTATTGGAGCTGGGAATGGCATCGCTAGAACGTGCTCCTTCCATCTCATCTCTGTGATTTCCGTGCCTGCGAGCGTACTCTACAGGCCCTTCTCCGGCCTGCGAGCCTGACAACCCCGTCCGAGACCCTGCAGCATTCCGTCGGGACGAGCCTCGGGAGCCTTGGGGACCTCCGAGATTCAATCTTGAGAGGCTGAGAGCCCCGAGAGCCCCTCTCGCGACAACTTGCCTTCATGTCAGCGCAACTATCCACCGTCGCCCATCGCGTCACGGCCCTGTGCTCCGCCTACCATGACGGCGCTCACGCTCTGGCACAGATCAAAGCGAAAAGAAAAGGCCTCGACATATCGGCCCAAGAGTTGGAGCTATCCATAACCCACGGCGAATCGTCGGTGAGCAATCAATATCATGCGACCTACAAACGCTTTGGCGAACCCTTCGCCCACGGTGACTGTATGCCTCGAAACCTTTCCACTCCGTCAACGAGCCCCCGCTGAGTGTCCCTAGATGCCGCAGGTGACGCCATCAAGGAGATTACCACGCATGTGGAAAACCAAGTCATAGTGAAATTAAAGGCCCATCACGAGCAGGAGATCGACGTCGACTTCGCTGCACTCCAGGATGTTTGTGATGCCAGCCAGGATCGAGCGATCTTGGCCCTTATGCAACTGCAACAACGCATGATCACCTCAGGCGCCCTCGAAAACGTCACGCCCCCGCCCTTGAATCCTGCCAATGCTCTCAATCGTACGAGCGTACCTTCGACGGCTCACAGGACTAGCAATTCCGCAAGCAAAATACCAGACTCGATGATTGGATCTCCGGATCTTGTTGACAGTGCTGTCCGTAGCTCTCGCAGGCCAATATCGCTTTCGTCGCCACCTCTGACACCCCTAGAAACACCTTTTCGTGCTGATCCTTCCCACCGTCCGGAGTCCTCGCTTTCACGGACGTCCATAGAAAGCTATAATGCCGCGAAGAGAAACGCAGAGGCTTACAAGCCAATGGCAACTACGGTCACCAAGACGGGTTTCTTTGGCATCGTCAGGCGAACAAAGGTGGAGCCAATCACAAGCCCTCCGGATAATCCACTTGTCGACGAATACCTTGCAGACGCGCTTGAAGTCAACGCCAAGAGATTGTCGCGGACTGCTTCTATCAACACCTCTGGTACTTCAACATACGAACCCGATCAGACAAATTATAAATCTTGGCAAAATCCTCCTCAAGATCATAGCCCCAATGGTTCGCCAAGGCCATCAATATCCGCATTGTCCTTCGATTCAGTGCTTAGCTACCCTACGCTCAATCGAGAGGTTCTCACATTAAACCGTTCAATCCACTCAATCAGTCCCAAGGATTCGCTACCGAACGAGATGAACAAATACGCGGGTTTCTGCAAAGGGGCTTGGAGGCAACAAATAGGAGACACTAAGAGAGCCATGGAAGAGCGTGTTCAGCCTGGGGGCACGTATAACCAGGCAAAGTATTGGCAGTGCAAGCAGTGTAAATTCGAAGGGCGCTTGGTGCCGGTCAACAAAAAGAAAAACCGATATGACCTAAGGGTTTTCAAGCTCGTAGAGGGAATACAATTCCGTTGGGAATTCATGTTCAAGAGCCACATTGCCGCCAAGGACGCCGATTCTAATCCGACTAAGGCTACTTTTGGCTGTATTTTCTGCTGTTCTGACGGGCAAGGAACGCCAACGTTTGATGGCATACAACAGTTTATGAACCATCTAGTAGAACACACCGAACACCTTCCCACAGGAGAGGTGCTTTATCGAATGAATTGCCTCGTTGGACGACAAGCAGCCGTGGAAGAAGATTTCCATATTAATCTCATCAGTCCTGAAGGAGGCCAGTTCTAGCATGCATCCGAGCCTTTGTATCCCTTTAGGTGCCTCTTCGTGTCGAGTCTTTTGTAATCAAACGGCGAAAGCGACTGTTATAATTTTGTGATAGGCCGAAAATCGAGTTTTGCGATGCCACAACTTGGGTGACGGCAGTAGGCTTCGAGGGTTCGATCAACCTGCAGGAGTGAGAGGGCCTGGGGGATAATGCCCCCAGTGAATCAGAGTGGACCAACCACGAGCGTGTTATCTGGTAGCGACTGTTGATGGTACCCTTTTCATGCCGTAGATCGATCGACTATGATCTGACGCTTATGGATAGCATGAATGACATGGAAACTGGGTTGACCAACATGAGTAATCCTCAAACAGAATCTCAATATACGAGCGTACCAATCCTGCCTCTTCGTAAATGCTACCCCAGAATTTGTCGAGCGTGGCGTTCTTGTGAACAGGTTCTTACTTCGGAGCCTCGCATTTCTTCATGATACCCTACCTCACTAGTGGGTAGGAAGAGGCCTTTCAATACCCATCGATTCCAGGGAAGCCGCAAACATGACCGAAGTCTTGGATCGTAGAAGCCACTTTGTCTTGTGTGACCGTGGCAATGGTCACCATTCCTAGCTAAATTTCTTGACTCATGAAAGATGGCATTCTCAACACGCACTCAAAAGCTCCACTATCGATGAACAGTGCTACGTGCGAACGCCTTGCCATGCAAATAATACAAAACTCATTATCCAGACAGTATTACATCAACACACAACAAGAATTTTGTTGCTTCGCTTGTTTGTAAAACATCTTCGATTGAGCACTCAAACCATCACTCTTCTCCACCAAGCTATCTATCTTCTCCCCACGCTCAAGTACGCTTTCAATGGTCTTGTGCAGTACAATCTTCGTTTCGTCGAGCTCCTTCTGAATCTTCATAATGCTATCGGCCTGTTGCGGATCCTGATATTTCTCGATGTACTCTTTGAGCTGCGGGAAAGCTAGCGTTGGGTTGGAGTTGGCGAACGAGGAGCGCGGGTAACGAGAGAGGAATTCATCGACGACTTTGGAGAGCAGTTGGTGAGCGACGAGCGCAGGATAGTCTGGATCGCTGATTATGATGCCGGCGACGCCTTCTGTGCGGCCGTAGGCGTGGAACGTGTAGGCTGGGATAGAATCAGATATCCAAGATCTAGGTGCACGTCTCGAGGGATAAAGGATGAAGTGAGGGCTATGGGGGCAATACATTTCTCTTCAACGTCTTGCCTCTGGCCGGGCTTTGTTCGCTCGGCGACGGTCTTGCTAAAGAGAGACATGAACTGGCCATAGCTATGGCGCAAGCGATCTGTCAGCGTGAGACGTTTTTAGTACGCTTCGCGGCCATCGTACTTGTCTCTTGTGAACCTCGAGTAACTGCTGAGATTCTTTTCAACGCAAAGCTCGTGAGCTGGCTTGTTTTCGTTCTTCAGAATCTGACGTGGGCATCAGTGATTGTTCTGTAAAGTCGAGATTGCGGCCTACCCCGATATAAAAGATTTGCATTGTGCGCTATGTTTAAGAATGATATCCAAAAAGGTAATGGCTCGAGGAAGCCGAGGTGAGATCGGGTAATGTGTCGTAAAGCAGTGAGGGTCGCGGGAAATGGCCCAAGTGAATGGTGTAGGTAGGTTTGACAGCAACATGAAAGACAGCGAAACATCAAAGAAATAAGGTTTCGGGAATGCCGCTGCCTCGCCGCCACCATGCATCTCTTGGCGCCATCTCACACGACGAGACTCAACCCTCCTAACAACGATTTGAATCAAGGATATTCTGACTCCACGGTTGGAATCAGTCAAAAAAACCGGATGCGAGACCTCATCTTGCACTTGAGGTGATCCTCCCGACGAGCCAGATACCCTAGAACAAACGCTGTACTCCACTGTTCGTCTCGACCACAACATCATGTCGCCATCATTAGCAAATGCAGAGTCACAATGGCTGTCGCAGCTCGCAGCCATGCGGCAGGCTATTGCGGATCTCAAATTGGATCAGTCGAATGACGAGACACACCAATATGGACGCGATATTGTGATAGATGACGATGATCTCCTCGGTGGCAGCAGCTCTGATGATCTCTGGAATGTGTTCAGCGAGGATGAGGACGATGAATACACCAGTGACATGATCGATGGTTTTGAAGATTACAGGCCAGACCGTGGTGTTGAAGGCGGTGTATTCGACCAGGTTTGGCTGAGAAGCAAATGTCTTGCCTTTGCGAGTAGGAAGGCAGGCCTGGACTCAGAAGAGCTACGACAGCAATTATTATCCATGTTAGCGTCGGACATGACTGATGACGAGCTGCAAATGTCCCTCGCTGACACAATAGGCTACGACGACTTAGACTTTGTGATAGAACTCATATCACATCGCAAGAAAGTCCTGGGTCCAGAATCCCCTGCTGATGGACCTACAAACGGCTTGCTGAGCCATCTTCATACGAAGCAACAGAAGGAACAGGTTTTACAACGCCAGGATCGTGCACATAAATCTGCCAGTCTAGGACCTGCACTAAAGCGTCAAGGGCCTCAGTATCCACATGTGTATAAGACCCATAGCGCAGGGAACACTCTAGCTGCTGGGGGGAAGAAGTATGGATTGCCGGAGGGAAGCACGAGGGTGGAGCATGAAAAGTACGAGGAGTACTCCATACCAGCGGCGAAGGTAGGAACGATTGGTGTTGGAAGAAAGCTCGTCGACGTCACGGAAATGGATGGGCTCTGTAAGAAAACGTTCAAAGGCTACAAGTCCTTGAACCGCATGCAAAGCTTGGTATACCCAATCGCGTACAGGACAAATGAGAACATGTTGATTTGTGCTCCCACTGGTGCCGGTAAGACAGATGCTGCCATGCTTGCGATTCTGAATGCGATCAGTCACAACCTTACCCCAAATCCGGTCGAGGAGCCAGATGCTTTAGATTTCATTGTTAATTCGGAAGATTTCAAGATCATCTATGTCGCTCCAATGAAGGCTTTGGCTGCTGAGATCACGGAGAAGTTGGGGAAACGTCTCGCATGGCTGGGCATTCAAGTACGAGAATTTACTGGAGACATGCACCTCACCAAAAAGGAGATCACTCAAACCCAAATCATCGTGACAACGCCCGAAAAGTGGGATGTTGTGACTCGCAAGAGCACTGGCGATACAGAGCTCGTGCAAAAGGTGCGCCTCCTCATCATCGACGAAGTTCATATGCTTCACGATGAGCGAGGTGCCGTGATCGAGTCACTAGTTGCGCGGACAGAGAGGCAGGTGGAAAGCACCCAGTCTCTCATTAGGATCGTTGGACTTTCGGCGACCTTGCCAAATTATGTTGATGTTGCCGATTTCTTGAAAGTCAATCGTATGGCAGGCTTGTTCTATTTTGATGCCTCATTTCGACCCGTTCCACTCGAGCAGCATTTCATAGGGGTAAAGGGTAAAAGTGGATCCAAATCGTCACGAGATAATATTGACCAGACAACATTCGAGAAGGTCAAAGATATGTTAGAGCAGGGCCATCAGGTCATGGTTTTTGTACATTCCAGGAAAGACACCGTCAACACCTCAAGGACGTTTATGCAGATGGCTCAAGACCAGCAATGTCAAGACCTCTTCGATTGCAGCGAGGTGGAAGGCTTTAGCAATGCTATCAAGGAACTCAAGAATACTAAGGGCAGAGAGTTGAGGGAACTTGTCCCCAAGGGCTTCGGTACCCATCACGCGGGAATGCCAAGGTCCGATCGTAATAGAGTCGAACAGCTCTTTGCTGAAGGCCATATTAACATCCTTTGCTGTACCGCAACGCTTGCTTGGGGTGTCAATCTTCCGGCCGCTGCAGTAATCATTAAAGGCACTCAGATATATAGCTCGCAAGAGGGCAAATTCGTGGATCTCGGCATATTGGATGTCCTGCAAATGTTTGGAAGAGCAGGACGACCTCAATTTCAGGCAACTGGTATTGGATTCATTTGCACAACACACGACAAATTAGATCATTACCTTTCTGCTGTAACCCAGCAGCAGCCCATCGAGTCTAGGTTCTCCAGGAAACTCGTAGACAACCTGAACGCAGAGGTTGCCTTAGGTACTGTGACTTCTATTCCTGAAGCTGTGCAGTGGCTTGGTTACTCTTATCTTTTCGTCCGCATGCAGCGCAATCCGCTCACATACGGTATCGATTGGGCTGAGATCCGAGACGATCCTAATCTGGTTCAAAGACGAAGAAAGTTAGCCATCGATGCAGCACGTGTGCTGCAGCAAAGTCAGATGGTTATCTTCAATGAAATCACAGAAGAGCTACGAGCCAAGGATGTTGGTAGAATCGCAAGCCAATACTACGTCTTGCAGACTAGCGTCGAAATATTCAATAGCATGATGCGGCCTCAAGCGACTGAAGCAGACGTTCTCAAGATGATCAGCCTGAGCGGCGAATTCGACAACATCCAGTCTCGCGACAATGAGTCAAAGGAGCTTACCAAGCTCAAGTATGAGTCGACACATTGTGACGTTGAAGGCGGCATCGATATTGCTTCTGCAAAGACCAATATTTTGCTTCAATCGTACATCTCACGAGCTCGTCTCGACGACTTCGCCTTAGTGTCTGACTCCGCATATGTCGCACAAAATGCTGCTAGAATATGTCGTGCACTTTTCATGATAGCGCTGACAAGAAGATGGGGTCACCAGTGTCTAGTCCTGCTCTCTCTTTGCAAGTCTATCGAGAAACAAATCTGGCCATTCCAGCATCCGTTCCACCAGTTTGATCTCCCACAGCCCATCCTCAAGAATCTTGACGAGAAATCCCATGTCTCTTCCATTGAGTCACTCCGCGATATGGAGTCTGCGGAGATTGGTCAGCTAGTGCACAATAATCGGATGGGCAATACGATCTCTAAGCTCCTTGACAACTTCCCTTCCTTGACCGTTGAAGCAGAAATCGCGCCCTTGAATCGTGACGTTCTTCGCATCCATTTGTACCTGACACCTGATTTTCGTTGGAATGATAGGCATAATGGGACCTCCGAGTCTTACTGGATCTGGGTAGAGAACTCTGAGACCTCCGAAATCTACCACCACGAACACTTCATTTTGACGCGCAAGAAACTCTATGGTGACCATGAGTTAAACTTCACAATTCCACTTTCGGATCCTCTACCAACTCAGATCTATGTCAGAGCCGTATCTGACCGCTGGCTGGGTGCAGAAACAGTCACACCAGTATCTTTCCAACACCTCATCAGACCAGATACAGAGAGTATATACACCGATCTGTTAGATCTTCAGCCGCTTCCTGTCTCTGCACTGAAGAATCCCTTACTTGAGGAAATCTATGGTCAGCGGTTCTCCTTCTTCAATCCCATGCAGACCCAAATATTTCACACCCTGTACCATACACCTGCCAACGTGCTACTGGGCTCTCCAACAGGCAGTGGTAAGACCGTCGCAGCAGAGCTGGCTATGTGGTGGGCCTTCCGTGAGAAGCCCGGTTCCAAGGTTGTTTATATTGCTCCAATGAAAGCATTGGTCCGAGAGCGTGTACAGGATTGGCGTAAACGTCTAACTCGTCAGATGGGACTCAAACTTGTCGAATTGACTGGTGACAATACACCAGACACTCGCACCATTCGAGACGCAGATATCATCATCACTACCCCGGAGAAGTGGGACGGCATTAGTCGGAGCTGGCAGACTAGAAGCTACGTACGCCAGGTCAGTTTAGTGATCATCGATGAGATCCATCTTCTTGGTGGTGATCGAGGTCCCATCTTGGAAATCATCGTTTCTCGAATGAACTATATCGCTTCGCAATCGAAAGGCTTAGTACGACTTGTTGGCATGTCGACTGCTTGCGCCAATGCCATGGACCTAGGCAATTGGCTTGGTGTCAAGGAGGGGCTTTTCAATTTCCGTCACTCCGTCCGTCCTGTGCCTTTAGAAATCTTCATCGATGGTTTCCCTGAGCAGCGGGGGTTTTGCCCGCTGATGCAGAGTATGAATCGCCCAACATTCTCGGCCATCAAGACTCACTCACCCAAAAAACCGGTCATAGTCTTCGTCGCTTCTAGAAGACAGACGCGTTTAACAGCCAAAGATTTAATCAATCTGTGCGGAATGGAGGATAATCCTCGACGGTTTGTGCGTATGTCGGAGGACGACCTGCAGCTTAATCTTTCGCGGGTCAAAGATGACGCGCTCAAAGAGGCTTTGAGCTTTGGCATTGGATTGCATCACGCTGGACTCGTGGAGAATGATAGGCAGCTATCCGAAGAGCTGTTTGCCAATAACAAGATTCAGATACTTGTTGCCACAAGCACGCTTGCATGGGGTGTCAACTTACCGGCGCATCTAGTGGTCGTGAAAGGCACTCAATACTTTGATGCCAAGATAGAAGGCTACAAAGACATGGATCTAACCGACGTTCTCCAGATGCTAGGCCGTGCAGGCCGTCCGCAATTCGATTCATCGGGCATTGCACGCATCTTTACTCAAGACGCTAAGAAGGCGTTTTATAAGCATTTCCTTCATACAGGATTTCCCGTCGAGTCTTCTTTACACAGTGTGCTGGACAATCATCTCGGAGCCGAAGCTTCAGCGGGCACCATTGGCACTAAACAAGATGCTTTGGATTATCTGACTTGGACTTTCTTTTTCCGGCGTTTGCATAAAAATCCATCTTACTATGGTTTGGAGATTTCCGCCGAAGAGCATAACACGATCGCAGCACAGCAGCTGGCCAACGATTTCATGATCGAGCTCGTCGATAAGTCGCTAGGTGAGCTTGCAGAATCAAGTTGCATCACCCTTCACTCAAATGGCGACGTGGACTCAACTCCTCTCGGAAAGATTATGAGTTACTATTACCTGTCTCATAAGACCATTCGTCACTTAATAAAAAACGCCAAGAAGGATGCGTCTTTTGAGGAGGTATTGTCATGGATGTGTGGTGCCACAGAGTTTGACGAGCTTCCTGTCAGGCACAACGAAGATCTCATCAACGCGGAGATGGCAAAGAATCTGCCAATGAGGGCTGATTCGCTAGGGCTCCCGATGTGGGATCCTCATGTGAAAGCGTTCCTGCTACTTCAGGCATATTTCTCTCGTATCGATCTGCCCATCTCAGATTACGTTGGTGATTTGAACTCAGTCCTGGATCAGAGCATCCGTATCGTGCAGGCTTCGGTCGACGTCTTGACAGAGCTTGGATACCTCTCGAGTTGTACGATGATGGTGACGCTGCTGCAATGTATCAAATCAGCTCGCTGGCCTAATGATGGGCCGTTATCAATTCTTCCTGGAGTGGATGCAGACAAAGAGCGTGATCGAGCGAAGAAGGCTGGGTCTCATCTCCAATCGTTGACGCAAATCCACGAGATCCCCAAACCAACTCTCTATAAGCTCTTGACCGACCTAGGTCTCTCGCGCGGCTCCCAACCTGAAATCCAAAAGATTGTTGACACACTCCCTGACCTCAAATTCAACGTCATGGAGGTCAACGCGCTCGGCTTGACTGTTAGCGTCGCTCGTCACAACGCTGCCATCCAACCCGACTATAGGATCTATGCTCCTAAGTACCCGAAGCCACAGTCCGAAGGCTTTTTCCTTGTTGTTGCAGACCCGGCTAAAGATGAAGTACTGGCACTAAAAAGAATCAATTGGCCACCGACGGGGAAGAGGGGTGGTAGAAGTGCAGAAAAACCTACATCACGATCGACAATCAAGTTGACTCCTGAAAATGCTGAGAGGAAGATCGATGTCCTGCTTCTCAGCGATGCGTATGTCGGAATGGTATGGAGTGTGAAAGGGGTCGAGCTGCCGGCTGCCCCGTCTGTTGAGGACAATGGAATGAAGAAGCTTAAGAATTGATGAACTTATGATGTATGCATATGAGGTATGACATTGCTAGGACATCGTCTGTGTCGCATGGAGGACGCCCTGCATGGCATAAGCGCATAAAGCACTATTGAATTCTAATAAACAGTCGTATATATCAACTACGAGTGCATCTAATGATGTCCAGGTCTAAGTAAATATTGCCTTGATTGATGGGGGGCACTGATCCGTAATACAGTCTTGTTTCAGTGAAGCATCGGAATGTAGCCTTTGTCCAGATGATCTATAACGATGCAAAGGCATTGTGTTTCGTTTTCCAAAATGGGTTCGCTGTGCTTTCGCGCCATTAAGATGGGATGTGGGTTCAATGAGACGCATTCGTCTGATCACTTTGGGTGTATTAGTCAGGGTGGAATGGTGGAATGGACGAGCTTGATAATACACAAGCTCCTGATCGCAGGCGCTGCTGTGGCAGAATCTGTTTTATTCTTTGAAGCATGAATTGAACAAGCTTGATCCTCATGGAAATTTTATTCTTGGTGAATCTTTATATGGGTATATACACGAATCGAATTTTCCTCTCGGCGACAGTACGAGTAAAGGTGGCACAGCCAGCCGCTATAGCGAACATCGCCCAAGAAGTGGCCATTACAGTGCCTAAGGCCATGTCACGCATGTCGCATTATATGCATATCGAAAGAAACAAGACCAGCTATTGAAGCGATATGTCATAAGTGATGGCGAAAAAGATCAAATCCTACAGTCCATTCAATGTCTCATGGAACTGACTATAATCTTTGACTGGTGCAAGGCCGTGAATACGTGACTCTCCCCTCAAGTCCCTCAGGCATCCTCGAGCGTCAAGTGATGTGATTTTCGCGCCGCTGGAGTACTGATACCGTCCACCAATGTCGGCTGCCTAGGCTGCCGCGCAAGCTTTGGAGCTACCGGAACAAGAAGCTGTCGCTGTCGACGCGAAATCGATATCTGTCTGGCAATAGAAACTTCTGCTGCTGTGCCCACAGAATCATCCCGTGGGTGGCTAGAAAATACAGAGTCCTTTGGAGGCCGTGGAAGTCTCTTCATGCTAGATTTGCGGGCTGGAAATGCATAGTCTGAGAAAATTCCTTGTGAGACTTGGCTAGTAAGGTTTAGAGAGCCTGTCTCGAGTTTTGAGTCCGAGAAGCTAGGGGCATCTAAGCTGTGTCTGCGGCTAGGAAGGTCTAATGTCGAAGGCACTTCGGCTGGACTGTGGACAACAAAGAGGACCTGCTCACGGTCTTCGGACTTGCTTTTATGGATCTGAGGTCGATTCGGTGGTGCTAGGGTATTGGGTGCTGTTGTTGAGCGGCCTAGAGGACTTGGCTTAGGAAGAGATTTACTGACCATACTATTTGCTGATTGACGAGGAGTCGAGGATGAGGATGGAAAGAGGGAAAAAGATGGTGTCTTGGAAGATTTGGAGGAAGTAGAATCATCCCGCCTATGGGGCGGCTTCGGTAGGTTATCCATGGACGACAGGTGGCAGTCTTCAGAGTTAGCGCCTGCTGGTACGTCCTCCACGTTCACCTGTGTCCGAGACAACAGCGATTGCTGCTTCTTAGCTTTGGGTCTTGTGTGGGGATTGGAGCCAAGCAAATCGCCGAACATAACGCTGTATCGGTCTAGCTCGACGTTGGGGATCTCAACTTGAAGTAACGAAGCCATAGGGCGCCGTGGTGCAACTGATGGAGGCTGTAGGTCCTCTACTTCTGCATGAGCAGACAAGGAGTTGGGCAGTCGAAACATGTCAGGCTTCATTTCTTCAGCCTTCCTTCTCCGTAGCCCTCTCCTCCGAGAGCTGTTCCTCCTCAACAAGCCGTTACCCTCGCCTTTGGTAGTGCTCTGGGACGAATCCGTTCCTGTCTTGCTTCGACTCGAATCGGCTCGTTTCCGGCGAAGTGCGTTGATCTCGAGATGATTTTCGGCATCACGCGACTTCGCTGACCCCTGCCCTGGTATGCGGTCCAATTGATAGAATGGTGACGCCTCTGAGACCCGTGCAACCGAGTCCTTCCTTCCGAACAAGCTGCCAAACGACTTCCATTTGCTGCCTTTCCTCTTGATGTCTTGCCCTCCAGTGCCAATCTCAGTCACGGTACCCAGGCCACCTTCGGCCTTCCTAGGGGAGCTGGCACTATAGGATACGTCGACATCGTTGCAAACATCGACGTCTCGGTCGTCTGGTGGTAGAGGGGGCAGAGGACTCTGTCCCGGGCTACCCAATGCAAGACCTATGACAATTTCATCGGAATGCAATCTGCGCCCAAGGTCGACACGCGGAGGGACCTCGACGTTGAGCGAAGGACCCTTTGAAGGACTCGTCCGCCCGGGTGCAGTGTGGCCTAATCGCTTCGACCTTGACCTCGTCAGAGGGCCAGCCTTTGACATTGCACAAGATCCAGGTTCCTGCCGCGGAAAGATGAAGGCACCGGGCCGTTGGTCAAGGAGGAGAGGAAGAAAGATGATGGTTTTCAAAGCGGAAGGAGACAGAGGGAGGGGTTGAGGAGAATGGGAGAGAGACGTCAATGCAGGTGCAATGAAACGCAAACGGCATGCAAAGGGAGGAATGCAAAGTTGAGGTGACAGTGGGAGAATCTTGATTTAGTTCCAGTTGCTCATCTACCCTACCATCTTCAATTTGCAGATAAAGTAGTTGGACGCATCATACCCCAGCCGGATTCATTGGTGCTGAAGTGGTGGAATTCGCTGTCGCTAAGGTTGGTGGATGAAAATGCGGCAAATTTGGCTCCAACATGAAACGCTCCAATGCCGGGATCCATGCTGACACGATATCACCAAATTGAAGGTCTGCAAATAGTCGCTCGGGTGCGCTGGTGGCGGTGGCAGAATAGCAGCACCAAGAGGAGCCCGGTCTGCGCTCGCTCACCTTTCTCATCAGACTTGCGTCACTCCTTGTTCTAGAGAGTAATTGCGAGCACGGTTTCCCATGGCGACCGATATTGGAGGGGACCACATACTGGAACCGAGAGTGCGACGCTATATCTGACCAGGCGTTTATTGTGACTGAGGCGTCTTATGGCTCATGCAAGATCCAGACACAGGTTGAAAACGGAAGGCTAGCTGCCACACAGTCAACGCGAGTTTCGTTTCATCCCCCGTCGACCCGGAAACGATCCAGACTTTCAATGCAAACTGGATTCCTGCCATGGGCGCGTACGATGGAGAAGGCGCTCTGTTGAGAGCTTCGTGAATGAGTCCTTTCCCAGGATGCTTAAGAAAATATCCAGGTCGTGACAGGGACCGGTTGTGCGCTCTGTGCTCATGACGATTCTTCACAACGGACCATTTCCTTTACTCGACGGAACAGTGGAGGCCTTCGATTAGGACTTTTTGTGTACTTGTTCCGGAGTAATCTCTCTTCTTTACGTTTTTGTAATCTATCATGCCCTTTGTTTCCGAAATTTTGACAGAGCTGTAATGGCCACGTTCGCCCATGGAGACTAGGATACACCCAAAGGGGTTTAGCCGCCCTATCATGAAAACCTGTGTATCATAGCTTTGCAAATCTGTAACAAGGAGTCGGCCGGCACAAGCATGTAGCGACTTGCGAATGATTTGCCAGTATCTTCAAGGCCTCGAGATCGAGCAGATTAATTTGGCTTCCACAAAAAGCACGCAGCGATGGGGCAGGTAAAGCCATTCGGAGGTTTTGCTCCGTCACCGGATATGGAATTTTTGGGTGGGGCTCAAACGCCCGCTTTCAACCCCCACCCAGCGTGGCTGAGTCTCCTACATCATATCCACAAACAGCATAACACCGATATTTTTCTTCAAACCTGACCAGTAGTGCGACTCGACTATCAATAGTTCTCGAAAGCTCCAACATTGCCCACTATGTCGTGGCAAGGTCAGCTGTCTGTCGGTCTCTACCTCGTGTGATTGGCTGACTTAAATGTGGACAACAGCATACGTTGACACCAGGTACCTTACCGCCTCGGATTTTCTGTATGCACCAGCCACTAATTGAAACCGTAGTCTGGTAGGGACGGGAAACGTCGACAAAGCGGCCATCTTCAACAAGGAAGGATCCAGCGTCTGGGCGTCGTCTCAAGGCTTCACCGTACGTCACCCTCTTTCTCTGCAGACATGCCTCTAATGAATCGCGGTCTATGCAACGTGAAGGCAATGCTGGTCTGGCTGCTGGAGCTGATCAAGGGTGCCGCAGGTTTCGCCAACCGAGATAAAAGAAATTATTGCCTCCTATACAGACACATCAGCCGTAAAAAATATTCAGAGCGGCGGCTTCCGGATCGCTGGCGAGAAATACATGACAATAAAGGCCGATGAAAAGAGCGTTTATGGCAAGAAGGTGCATGAGGATTACTCCGAGGAAATCCTCAGCGAAAATGCTGACTGTCGCGACATCGCAGGGAAAGGAGGGTGTGGTAATAGTCAAAACGCAACAAGCTGTTCTTGTCACGCACTACCCAGAGACTGTACAACCAGGACAGGCGACGAATACCGTGGAACAACTGGGTGATTATCTGAACGGCCTTGGCTACTAAGCACTTCCACATTCGTAAATTCTATGCCACTATGAAGCTGTACTTTACATGCATTCCTCCCCGAGGACGGAGTCCTACAATTAGACAGAACATCCCTAACTACCCCTTGTTGCAAGCTCTTGTACTTTGATTTTCAATCGTTGCCAACGATATTGTTTCCTCATCTCTTTCACAGCCGGGGCACAGTCTCTCCCACAACATGCACCATCAGCAAGCCCTCTTCGAAGCTTGGCGAGTCTTTGAACGGGTCAAGGTTGGTACGTCGTCTGCCGATTCCTCGAGCTTGCCTGATTCGACTCAAACAGGCAGCTCTGCATTCCTTCGCCCACCTCCTACTCTATCCAGGGCCTGCTGTATGTACGGTCCTACCACAGGAATGTTGCCCGCAAAGCTACCGATCGTTGAGAAGAAGTCTCCGAAAAGAATCAGGATCCCGTATAGCTCTATCCCAAATCCAATGACTGGCCACCGCAACAGGATCAAACTAATGCCTGCCATAAAAGCAGCTGTCCCCTTCAGTTTTTGGCGCCGAGCGAAGAACACCGCAGTTTTTTGTAAACCGATAATCAGGGTGAGGCCTACGAGGAACAGAATCTGGTGTCCACAAATGGTAAGAGGGGAGCGTCGTGAATTGGGAAAGCTTCGTACATTGCCCATAGCGAGCATGGCTCGATCAAATAGCATTAAAATGCCTCCAAAAACAAAGATGCCCCCTATTTTGCACCGTCAGGATTCGAGCACATTCGGCAACGGATTATGAAGACCGCATACCCACCGCCACTGCAAAAGGCTACTCCCACCTCTGCGAAGACCCGTTGTTAGTGGAATTGGTACATTAAGAGGCAGCATAGGCAGCATAGTAACGCCCGCTGTAGATCTGGAACCTACTCTGCCCATCAGTCAGCCAGAACGAAGAAGACATATTGCGATACCACCAGCCCCAAGGCTCCCTCTGGAATTGTGTACTTGTGCAAAGCGGATGTCGTGTAAAGGGATGTCAAAGAAAATGTCTCCATTAGCCTTCTAGGGGGACACATCAAGGGAACGGGGTGATCCAGCGCTAAACTTTAGCGTTTTAGATTACGCCGTTACATAATCTCAGCTCAATAATTTGCTTTTCGGGTTTTTTTATGCTCATTCAACCCATGCCATTCGCTATTTAGATCGGCAATAGATCTGAACATTGACGCTAAGCTGGGGTGTTGAAAGTCCATAAACACTGTCAAGATACATCTAGTCAAAGGGAATTTCCCATAGCTCATGTTTCAGTTTCGATCGCCTTGACGACAGTCTTCTATAGATACTGTAACTGAGACCCAATCTCCTCCATGGGTCTATCGGTACCTTGTCACTTCTGGCGGAAAATCAATTGGCTACGATTAAGCCGGAGCGCCTTCTTTGAAGCTTGTGTCGAAAGGAACAAGCTGGGTGGAAGGAGTTTGACTTTGCTGGCCGAACATTCCCTTCCCTTATCCAGCGTCATCGCCACCGGCCAGATCTTTTCAAATTCTCCAGGGCTCCCCGCAACGGTATTCAGGTCCGTCAAGGACAAGATCGGTGTATGATGGAGACAACCATTATTTACCCCAATTTCCATGTGCGCCAGCTCTGCTTCATTCGTTCACTTGAGTACGACGTGAGCGCCTCTCGCCTCTAGGTACCTCTCTGCTCCTCCTTGATTCAAGCCTCGAACAACATCGAAGACTTCCTTATTGTGATATCGAAGCCTGCTTTTCGGATCTGTATACGGAGCTGGCAGCCCTGTGATGTCGCAGTAGTGCTTCTGATGCGCGAGATGGAGTGACGGAGCAGACTCAATATTTGTGTAGGTAGCGACGGGGCCAGAAGACAAGGACGCTTGTAGATTCCTTTCGAGGACTATGGTAGACAAATTCTGTGCAGCTTGGGATATGTTGGATTGGTTGAATGCTCCGTTTGTTGGAATGGGAGAGGCTGCTCCTGTGGCTATGGCAGAACTTTGGGGGTTTGGAGTGGAGGCTCCACTATTCTCATGGGTTGGCATGGATGAAGCCTCTTTACGAGCGGCTTCTGCGACAATCTGTTTGATGTTTTTATTGCGCCGCTGTGATGGTTTCCACCGGGGATTGCGGAAGGATCTTGGCTTGAGTGTCAGATCCAGCTGGTCTAGGAGTTGCTGGTGCGAATCATCGGCAGCTGGGGTGGATGGAGCCATGCCATGGATTTGGCATGAACAATAAAGACCAGCCTATGATTTTTAGATATCTTCAATCCCACGGTGCCACGGTCATAAAGTAGCCTTACGAAAAATTACGACACTACCAAATATATTACCGTTAGCTCTGCTTTCAGGGCTGGGACCCAGAGGGCGCCTCGACGCGTCGTGAATTGCGATTTCTAAACAGAGTCCCAGCTTCTCTGTTGAAGCGATAGCAACATAACCATTCAAAGACCATGGTATGGCTTGACATCAAATTGTGACCAAATTGTACAATCGCTTTGACTAAACCGGCCCAGGAGTCACCACATGAATATCAGCAGAGCCTGCTTCTTACGCGTATCATTACGAATGTTGTAAGTGATGGGCATGTCCGTGGTTAGCAACACGCCTTTAACATTCTTCCTCAGGAGAAACTCAATGAAGCGATAATGGTCCTGAACAAGAATCTTCAAGTAACGTTACCCGTACCAGAGAAATATGTTAAGGAAGCCGCTAATGCAGGAACCGGGCGGTTAGGAAATCAATATCCAGAACATGAATGTGGAGCTTGTCGCTCAAATGTTCAAGAACTATCGATCGAATGTGCTATTCCACTTGGAAGGTGAGTACACCACGTAACTCACATGGCATTAAGATGGTGAAATGACCAAGGTTATCTAGCAACGGATAGCTTCCGGGATACCGCTCAGTGAAAGGCGGCAGTCAGTCACGGCGTAATGAATCATGAACTTGATTGGTTGATTACTGGAGTTGATGTCCATGTTTCGGAAGTAGCTTGGTGTTTTTAAATTAAGTAGTGGTCGTAGTCGAACAGTGAATTCATCTCAAAGGTGGTAGAATTTGTAGGCCACTGCACTCGGAAGCTCTTTTAGGCAACCCGTTAAATCAGGGCTTATTCGAGGCAACTATGTGCACTGACTTCTCAATGGCGCGGTCCTCATCATGACAAAAATCTTCACTTTCAGATCATGACCTAAAGCCGATCATCGTGTACACCCAACAATCTTGAACATGACAATCACCCACAGCCGCTACGTGGAGCATGACGTTGCTTTCGATCCTACGAATGGCAAAAGGGTCCCCAAACCACCTCCGCAAGTATGGCATGCTGTCGATCCACCCTTTAAAGGCTATCAATCGGCGCCCTCGGATGGCTACCAGAAAAGCAGCGGCGACACGGCAATTGTAATAGACAATGGTATGCATTAAGAGCTTGAACCCTCTAGAGCACAACCAGCTAATCTATTATCTAAGGTTCTAGTCTCATTCGAGCAGGCTGGTCCTTCGATGCGACTCCACGGCTCTCGTTCCCTGCGGATGTTGCTCGATATCGAGATCGAAAGTTTAACAGAACGGTGTCCTATGTTGGCTACGATGCTTATGCCGATGCTACAACGAGGGGCCAGATACGAAATGCATTCGAGCCCGGCACTAGTGTTGTGGGTAACTGGGATGTGATGGAGGGCTTACTAGACCAAATTTTCGTGAGCCTAGGAATCGATGGTGAAGACGGAGGGATTCAAAGACCTCTCCTCATGACGGAGCCGGTTGCCAATCTTGGTTATTCAAGGAAGAGTTGGTTTCTCAATTAACCCTGAGAAGAGACGGTATCACTAATTCGATGCAGCAATGAGCGAACTCCTCTTCGAATGCTATTCCGCTCCTTCTCTGGCTTACGGTATAGATTCCCTTCTGTCATATAGATACAACAAAGGCAATAGCGGGCTCATCATATCATCTGCGCACTCCTCGACTCACGTCATTCCGGTCCTAAGCTCAAGACCAATCACGTCTAGCATATCACGTCTCAATTGGGGAGGCTATCAAGGAGCCGAGTATTTGTTGAAGTTGTTGAGGCTGAAATATCCAACATTTCCTGGCAAGCTTACAGACTATCAGGCCCAGCACATGGTTCGCGAACATTGCTACGTGTCTCAGAATTTCGACAAGGAAATGAGGAGTTTCCTTGACTGGGGCGGATTAGAGCAGAGAGATCACGTTGTCCAATATCCATTTACAGAGCACATCGTGATTGAAAAGAGTGAAGAGGAACTCGCACGGATCGCAGAGCGAAAGAGAGAGGGTGGAAGAAGATTACAGGAACAGGCGGCTAAAATGAGATTGGAAAAGCTTGTACAGAAAGAGCAAGAGCTAGAGTATTACAAAGACCTACAGCAGCGACTCGTGGGACAGACAAAGAAGGAGACAAAACGTCTTCTAGACGACGACGAGTTCAAAGATGAAGCGCAGTTAGACAAATTAATCAAGGAGATGGAGAAATCGGTTCGCAAGGCAAGAAACAAAGATCTTGGCGTTCCAGACAACGCAGACGCAGAGGAAGTGCCTACGTTTCCATTACTTGATGTTCCAGACGAGCAGCTTGATGAGGCAGGGTTAAAACAGAAACGACATCAGCGTCTGCTTAAATCAGGTGTAGAGGCTCGGGCAAGGGCCAAGGTTGAAAAGGAGCAAGAGAGAGCGCGCAGAGCTGAAGAAGGGAGATTGGATGACGAACGTCGCATGAACGATCTCGAAGGTTGGCTGGAAGATAGGAGAGCCTCAAGGATGGTTAGATCTTCTCCAAGTAAAGTAGACCGCGTCCACTGACGGTGTTTCGACAGGTCCTACTCCAGAAGATTAAAGACCGAGAGCGACAAAAGGCAGATTTAGGCAACCGCAAATCACTTGCCAGCCAGATGCGAATGAAGACGCTAGCCAATTTAGCATCAGATGCACCAGGCAGAAAGCGCCGCCGCGGTGGCGACGACGATAACTTTGGCGCAAACGATGAAGATTGGGGGGTCTATCGCACTGTTGCAATGGGTGAACATAGTGAGGACGAGGAGGAGGAAGATCTTGATGCAGAGATGAAGAATGTGGAGGCGCAACTGCTGAGATATGATCCTGGGTTCAACGAGAGCAAGACTATGGCAGCTCAAAACAACTGGACGAAAAGTCTTATGCATGCATTCTTACGTGGTCCACGACCGTTTGATCCAGAAAGCCAGCAAGAGACGCATCAACTGCACCTGAACGTAGAGAGAGTTCGAGTCCCAGAAGTCGTTTTCCAGCCTGCAATAGCAGGTCTTGACCAGGCTGGTCTTGTCGACATTGCCGCTGACATGATCAATCATGGACTGGGCAGCCCCGAAGATCGCATCAATATCCTAAAAGATGTTTTCCTGACTGGAGGCAATACTCTCTTCAAAGGATTTGAAGAACGGCTAAGCAAGGAAATGCGCGCTGTACTGCCCGTAGAAGCCTCATTGCATGTCCGCCGAGCAAGTGATCCGTTGTTGGATGCTTGGAGGGGGGCGGCTCAGTGGTCAAGGAATCCAAATTTCAAGCAGACGCTTGTGACTCGTGGACAGTACTTGGAGAATGGTCCGGAGTACATGAAGGTCAGTGAGAACGGTTTCCGAGAGAAGTCTAGAAAACGCATGTCGTCTAACCTGAGAATTAGGAACATGACTTGGGCAATTCAACTGGTGTCTAATTCTCTAATGTAGGAAATATTAGAATCTGATGCTGGCAGCTACCAACCGCTGGTCTCTACGAGGACCCGATGTCTATGAAAAGTATGGTGACTGGAAATTGCCACTCCTGCATGATTCCTGTGCTGAAACGACTTAGGTTTACCGTGGTATGCCGAGTAAGCAATGGTATACATAATGGAAGTCCTAAACTCCATGGTCTTGCTCTCGATTCCAGACTTGCCGTACGCCATGCCCTCCTAATGATTTCGCCCCCTTTGCTCAAATACACGCTGCTTCAGGGTCTCATGATAGGTCGGAAACTGCAAGGAAATGTAGGGCAGACCATTAATGGAGTGCGCCGCTAAATGTGAGCAATGGGTGGTTTTGAGGTCTCAAACTGCAACGGAACGATTCTCGACATGGCCAGGGCCAGCACTCGGTCGGATCTCCGGGTCCTCGCCAACGCGAGGCCTCTTGGTAGATCCTCTGGAGTAAGGAGGCTCGTCATGTTGATGCCTGCTTCCACTTACGTCTGCCACTGCATGGGCAGCCGAAGCTTCTGCGTAAATGAAATCAGCATGCGGATCGAATATGTGCTTATTAGGAAACGGGGGGTAGAGATAATTGAGAATGCCCATGGAATGCTAGTGTCGAAACGTCGTTCGCAACATGGCCCATCACTAAGAACAGCGGAGCAAGGAAAGTGGAAACACTTACGTAGTTGGCTTGCAGCTGACGAACTCATTGGAGCAGTTGGTGCTAGGACTTGCGTAGGAGGTCGGGAAGATTGGGGATGGGGTATGTCGATATTCGATGGCGGTTGAGGATATTCGCCCTGGGACTCTAACAAGCGGGATTGGAGGCTGATGATGTAGTCACGCAGCTGATAATTCTCTGATTGAAGCGATTTGTAGTTGTCGCTGAGGTTATTGAACTCCCTGACCTGATTCTCCAGAGTCTTGATGTGGCCTTCTTTGCGCTGCCTGAACGCACGCTGTAGTAATCATTTAGTAAGCTGTCTTTGTCACCCAATTCGCGGACCAAAAATCTTGACTTCCAACCCGCTCAACACCACCATCCGCACGACAAACATTTTGGGGTCGCGTACCTGGGCAGCTCTGTTTTGCGCGGCGCGCTTTGAGGTCGATAACTCGCGCTTGCCGCCTTTTCTACCATCACTGCCATTCTCATCACCTCCACTGTCACCAGCGCCTGTGGTCATTACCCCTGTCCCCGAAATCGCAGGGTCGATGTTATGGTGATGAGGACTCGCAGCGGTGGACAATTGATGCTCCGGTCGATGGCGGGGAAGATGATGATTCTGGACCTGCGCAAGCAACTGCTCTCGAAGCGCTGACGACATCCATGTGTCAGCAAATCTATAGTTGTGACCAAGGGTTGGCAAAGCTATCGCTTGATTACTCACTCCGTTCTTGGACATTTTCCTTGCCATCGGAAGTCAGCCACCGCGCTCCGAAGATATACAATGGAATACTCTGTTCTTACCTGCTCTGGTGCTCGCATCGGGTGCGGCGCTGGCGCCAAAGTTGGTTGCATCGGAAAAGCTGAAGGGCTCACGGCTTGAGAACCTTACAGACTGATGTGATCGTATGCACCAGGAAATGTCATATGTTATGGGCGATAGCGGTGGCGGACGGTGAGGAGTTCCAAGAGGAATCGGCTGACTTCGGTGAGAAGCGAAGGCTCCCAACTCCAGACCTCCGGGACTCAACCCTTGGAGCTGTCGCTGAAGAGATCCCCTTTCAGCAAGTTCACGCGTTTGACTTATTTCCAGCTCCACAGAAGGCCTACTCTCCTTTGCAGAACCTTTGGCAGCCACTAAATCATGATGACAAATGATGAATTCAGTGATGCTGAATCATCGTCGGTAAGCCGGAGGTAAAACGGGCCGAGATGTAGAATTAGGACTAGTGATCTCAAGCACACCTTAGCAGAAGGCTATCCCTTTCCTTGAGTCGGGATGGCCAACGCTAACTTTAGCGTACCCGGGGTCATCCTGAAGTTGCAATTTGTCTACTTAATAATCTATAGATGACTGAGAATGCTGCTAAGAGCTGAGTAGATTAATTAGATAAGAAAGATGCCCTCGGATACGCTAAAGCTTAGCGTTAGCCATTCCGACTCAAGGAAAGGGATAGTGCGCATTAACGGTATTTACTCGGTAACATTATTTAAATATTTACATCGGTAAATCTCAAAAGTTTATATTGAATCCGGATTTGCTAACTCCGGAAATACGGGTAAAATCGTAATTTTATCGTAATTAGTAAGTACGCGTACTAATATTACGATTTTAGTAGATTTAGTAGGTTTAGTTCAGCAAAATTACGGTTTTTTTGTAAACTACGTAATTTTAAAATTAAATAATATTTATAATCGACTAAAATACTCGAGAAGGCTATAGGGGATAAACTACTAATACTACCTAAAATTAGACCTTAAATTTAGTTAATTCGGCCGATTTTCTCGCGAGGGTAGTGCTCGGAGCTCCCCCTAAGGTATAGCGTATAGCTATAGTTACGGGGAGTAGTTAGGCTACGATCGTAAGGCCTTCGGAGCCCCTAGGAATTTATACGGCTAAATTTAGAGTTACTAAAAGTTTAGATATAGGCGAACCTTACTAAACCTTACTAAATCTACTAAAACCTAATTTTTCGATAATAGCTAAAAAAGCGTACTAAAATAAACTTTTAAGATTTACTAATATCGTAATATTAAAGATCTCGTATTATCGCCGTATTTAAAAGTTTTACGTTATAGATTACTAGCTTCTTATTAATATTTACTACCTCTATATAGATTCTTACTTAGCTATACTATAACTCGACAAACCTATACTAAATATATATACTCCCGTCCTATCTCTAACTTCTAATCTTAAGGCTCTAACATAAGTCCTCTCGCTCTTTATACCCGCTATCGTTTAATATATACTACTACTAATACTCGAAGACGCGTAATTTAAGAACTAGATCTAAATATAGTTTTATAGAATCCGCGATAATTTAAACGTATCTATACTCCTACTATACGGCTCCTTTCTACTTCTCGCTATCGCCCTCCTTAATCTCTCTAACCTTAACTCCCTCTTTATAACCCTTAATTATCTAGTTCCCTCTTACGTCTATTAGTTTACCCTCGCCCCCTTCTTTACGTCTTAGTACCGCCCCGTATTAGCCCTTTACCCCTACCGCCTATATATATCGATTCTATATCTCTAGGTACTAATTCTATACCTCTAGTTACCGGTTCTATATTATCCTATATAGATTCGTCGCCCTTATATAATAATTCTATACCCCTAGATATAGATCCGACTTCTCTATATTAAGACTCTAATCTTTTACTTTCTTCCTCTCCTCCTCCCTCTCCCCTATAGAGATAGTTAAATTCTTAATAAAATTCTTAAATCTAAACTCGCCTATCCCTATACGCCTCTTTTTACGATCTTATTAAGAATTATAGGCCTAACCCCTATAATTTACGTTAGTAAAACTTTTACGTAGTTTAGGGCGCCCGGGGCTAGCCCGGGGTATAGTAGGGGTAGCGCTAAAGCGGGCCCTACTATTTAGGCTTCCGACCTAATATAAGCTACTAAATTACGATACGTAGCCCTAGCTACACCGCGCTACCCCCCGTTGCCACCCCCCGTTACTACCCCTCGTGCGACACCCCCGGGCGACACCCCCGCGAGTAATTTAGCCGAATCGACCGATTCCGGGGTTTAAATTTAGGTAGTATATCGGTAAATCTCAAAAGTTTATGTTAAATCCGGATTTGCTAACTCCGGAAATACGGGTAAAATCGTGATGTTATCGTAATTAGTAAATGCGCGTGCTAATATCACGATTTTAGCAGGTTTAGTAGGTTTAGTAGGTTCAGTAAAATCACGAATTTTTAGCAAATTACGTGATTTTAAAAAGTTTTATTTTTTCGATTTTTTTGATATTCATGATCGACCAAAACACTCGGGAAGGCTATAGGGGATGAACCACCAACACCACCTAAAATCAGACCCCAAATTCGGTCGATTCGGCCGATTCTCTCGCGGAGGTGGTGCCCGGGGTAGTGCTCGGGGTTAATATCTAGGGTATTATATATAGCGATAATAGTAGTGCGCTGGGCCACGATTATATAAGGCCATCGGGCTACGGTCGTAAGGCCTTCGGGGCTACGGTCGTAAGGCCTTCGGAGGGCCTTCGGGGGTTTATGCGGCTAAATTTTAGGGTTGCTATTTCTAGTGTTAGCAACCTAGGTTGCTAATATAGCTAAAAGCGTTAGATATAGGCGGAACGTGCGAAACGTGCTAAATCGTACTAAAACCTAATTTTTCCGATAATAGCTAAAAAAGCGTACTAAAATAAACTTTTGAGATTTGCCGATATATTAACGCTCCGTAGACCTCCCGAAGGTCGCCATCGATTACGAATATTAAGAAAAAAGATTAGCGGTAAATTTTAGCTTCTTAGCGCCGTACACGGGGCGTACGGGGCGATTTCAGCCCCCGGGGCTACGCTAGAGCCCCTATAGCCCGTCTAGAGCGCCCGGGGTAGGCTCTAGGCGCTCCTAGACCTTCGGGTTTACTCTAAATATAGGGGTAATTTTAAGTTTTACCGACGTAGGGCTATATATTAAATAAAATAGTTATTTATTTATTTATT
>JAABUP010002076.1_pt1 | contig 40279 bp, 70 predicted proteins | sample 5559201 | NCBI WGS metagenome assembly JAABUP01 (sample SAMN10711887, study PRJNA513373) | rock metagenome | isolation source: Antarctica rocks | place: Antarctica | reverse complement strand
TCACAGCAATCGTCGACGCAGCGAGCGATAAGCTGTACGTAGCGAATCTCGGCGACTCGCGGGCAGTGGCGGGATGGTGGAATCCACAGCAGCACCGATGGCGATGCGATGTTTTGTCGGAAGATCAGTCGGGCGATAATCCGGCCGAGGCGGCTCGGTAAGCTGGAAAGTAGCTCATCTAGTTTCGAGAGAGATTGACCATCATACAGGATTCGGTCGAAACACCCAATCGAGGAGCACAACAATGCGATGTCCGATCATGGTCAACGGTACCCGAGTGCTCGGTACTCTTCAGCCGACCCGGGCATTCGGTGACGGGCACTTGAAGCGAACCCAAGAGGACGTGGAGAGGTGATTGATCAACTCAAGGATACTATGGCTAATGAGGTCCAGGTTGAGCAAGGCGCTGCAGGTGCGGGAGCACAAACAGCCCGGAAAACGTCTCACACCGCCATACATCGCCGCCGAGCCCGAGGTAGTATGGCGAGACCTCCATCCCGAAAACGGGGAGGAACTGAAGTTTGTGATCGTCGCTTCGGATGGGCGTCAGGCGACTCTATCTTCACCAACTAGATTCAGCTGACCCCAAGCCAGTTTGGGACCGCCTGAGTTCGGAAGAAGCCACACTCCTCACCGCAGCGCACCTAGACCACCCCGAGCACCCGAACGTACCAAAATCGTCTTTACCGCTTGATGTCTCACTGTTCCCTCCTTCTGAGCCGAGACCATACCCAGTCCGCCCGCTTCCCGGAACGACTACTGAGAATTCCCAGGGTGCCTGGGCATTCAAAGACATTAACGCCGCGACGCACCTGATCCGCAACTCGCTAGCTGGGGCGAACAGGATGCTTTCGAGACAGATACTGAGTATCACCCCGCCGGGATCAAGGGGGATGCGGGATGATATTACGGCGCTGTGAGTGCTCCCATAGCGCCGTGCAATATTTCGCTGATCAGTGCACAGCGTGCTGTACTTCGGGGACCAGCCGAGGGACGCCATAGAGAACGAAAGGACGCCATAAGTCGGAGCCTAGCAAACACTTCTTTGGAGCCGGAGGGCGCGTGGACGAGGAAGCAATGACTGTCTGTGAGACGAAGCCACGCGACGGCCTGATTGCGCATCAATCAATGATATACTTTTTCGTCCTTTCGTCTCCAATGCTATAACTTCTCGTAGAGGCTTTTCTGTTCCCACGCAAATACCGCTCAACCAATCCATTGCCCGTTGTTGAGGTGCATCAACTGTCCAGTCATAGCATTCGAGTCCGCACAAGCCAAGAACACGTAAGCCGGCCCCATCTCAGCCGGCATGCTCGCTCGTCCATGTAGCGGTAGCGCGCCGACCGACCATTTCTCCATGTTGTCCGGTGGCCGCGAGGCGGGCTGGAGAGGGGTGTATACTGGGCCTGACGACGTCATCAATCGAAGTCTCTGGAGGATATAGCTGAGGAGGAGTACCAGGACAGACTGCGTTTACCCGGATACCTTTGGGTGCGAGCTGAACAGCCATCGAGCGTGTGAAGGTGATGATTGCGCCTTTGGTGGCGCTGTGAAGGATGACCCAGACAGCACGCGTCTTTCGTCAAGTTCCTCGGGCATCGACTTACCTGTAGTCGAGCATTTGTGGGGAGCCCTTGAACGCGGTGACGGAGGAACTATTGATGATCGATCCGCCTCTCTTCATATGCGGCACCGCGGCCCTACCCTCAGTCAGCCTACAGTCCTGGTCTCCAACGAAGAAGCGTACTTTGTGATAGCGAACATGGCGAGTATGTTACTCCGGAATGTACTCTCCACATCGCCCAACTAATCTCACCATCACTATCAGTATCCACCCCAACCATCGCTCAGGTGGACCCACGTCAATCTCCTCAATACTACTCGACATGATCTGCTTGCTCGCATTATTGACCAGCACGTCCAACGCCCCGTACTTCTTGAGGTGCTCGTCAATGATCGCTTGACAGTTCTCGGCTTCCATGATGTCCAGTGGCAGGGTTAGGCAATCTTGTCCATCGGCTTCGATCGCTTTCTTCGTCCTTTGCGCGCTATGGGGTATAAGAGTCACACTGTGCCCCTAAGTTGTAGACAGAGGTGTGGGAAACGCACTCCTCCTCTTCTTCGGGGAGATAGACGATGGTGACGTGTGCGCCTTCACGGGCGAACAACTGTGCTGCGGCACGACCTATCCCGGAGTCGCCTGGCCGCTATCAGTCATCTCCATCCGAACAAATGGTAATAATACTCACCTCCAGTAATTATCGCGGTCTTCCCCTTCATCTTCCCCGAACCTACGTACTGCCAAGATGTGAGCGGTTGACCCGGACACGACAACACTAGCTATAGTTGAGCATGGGGTATCAGGGCTCACCTCCTTTAAGTAAGGTTTCCCATTCTCATCCCAGCATTCTAGCTTGGTGAACTCGGCTAAGGGGTCCATCTCCACATCCTTGCCGGGGAGGGATTGACTCTGCTTTTTGATGTCGGTGAGCTCCTGTGACCGAGGAGGGATACAGTCAGCTCGCAAGTGACAGGTTAGTGAGAGGACGGACGGGATAGGCGGTGATGATCTCCTTGTCACTCATGATTGCGGATCTACTAAACGCTCTCAGGTCACGGTGTCCTTCTTTCGATCAATACTCGGTTGAACCGGGTTAGGAGAGTAGAAACAGGGCGGAAGGACATGACCAAAACGTGATTCCAGCGAATCCGAAATCGTAACTGGACAAAAAGGAACGTCATGACGTCAGATTGATTCCGGCGAACCGGTCCTCGCATGAATCCAGTTTATGCTTTCTACGACAGATATTTCTCCATGATAGCATCCTTTGCAGCCTTCGCCGCCCCACTCACGCAGCTCCTCTCGACAGTCTTATGCAGATCCTGGATGTTTGACTTGAACTCCCCATACTTGACTGGATCTCGCATGACATGCCAAGCATCCGCCATCTCCGCTTTGATGGCTTCCTCCGTTTCGTGCACCACTCCGCCCGAGCCTAGGGGCTTGCCTTTCATGCCTGTACCGACTTGATGGAGCTGTATGCCGACTTTGTGGATCTCGGTTACTACAGCTGGGATTAGGTTTTAACATTTAAGCGAGATCCGGACTGACGTTGAGCGGCCCATAGGGGTTGATCGCCAAGGAATGGCCAAGCTACTAGGGGCATGTCCGCAATGATCGTCTCGGCGGCCGAGCCAGAGCCGCAATGTGTCTGACAAGTATCCATATCAGCATAAGGGTTCTGGTCACGTGAGAGAGGACGAACGAGGAAGAACCGGACTGCATCATGTTGAAGCACGGTGATTTGCGGTGCCCAGGGGACGATCATCCCCCTCCCACTCGCCTTTACTGCCTCTCGCAGGTCCGCACGCACATCCGAGCCGGTCGCAGCTGTGGCAAAGAGGAATGGAAGGGGAGGCTCGGCATCCAGGAGCGATTCGATAAGGTATTGGATCAACTCGGGCCGCTTCGTCGGCCAGCATGCCGTGCCTAAGCTATCTCATGCGGGATCAGACTAGGCTCAACAGATGGGAACGAGGCGCACCTGATAAAGGCGGCAGAATGCTTTCCGTACTTCGCCTCGGCTCCTTCCAGGAAAGTCATGATCTCCCTTTCCTCGGTGGAATATGCCGTCCGAGTCTTGGGATTATTCTCGTTCCATGACTCCATCGACATCTGTGGTCTGTTACCTCCATCTCAGCAACTAGCCTATTTTGAGCGCAGTGTGTGTACCCGACGGGGTATAGTGGTATGCCATGCGACATCTCCATCATCTCAATCGCATACGGCTCCGTCTCCGGAACGCCCAGCGTAATTATCCCGTCTCCATCGCCGGCAGCTAAGGCGAGACGGTGAATCATGAAGACGAGCGGGGCGGGAAGAGGTCTTGCGAACAGTTGCGGATCTGAGGAGAGCGTCATTGCTGGGCTACAAGCGGGGCGGCCAGCTGACTGTATTCGTCTTGTCAACCTACCGTCAGCAAAGGATGGGTGGGATGGGAAAGGTGGACGGACAGTCATACATCGGTGGCAAGTCAGGCGGTGTCCTTAGCTCTCCATTCGAGTTTCCAAAAGCCTGCAGATGTCGTCAATACCGTATGGTCTTTCGAAAGGCGGCTCGGCGGACCTTCTGCGCTGCATCGTCGTCCCCCAATCCCTGAGCCTTTCCCGCTTCGTACCGCTCCATCATCCCATCATAAAGGCCACCATACTCTTGCTTCCCCATGCTCCTGCTCTCGATCAGTACATGCATTGTCTATTATTGATTCACCTTAGCACCGTTGTGGTCGGTGTAGGTGCTAGGAACAGGCTGGGCATGTAGGGTATGCTGTACTTCTCAACGAGCTTACGGATGGTATGAGGTACCGTACAGTTGAAAGCCTAGGCAATTGTGCATCAGTCCAGAGTCGTCAAGGATGACTGGAAGCTCTGACATCATAGACGAGCAATCTCGGCACGCTCCTCACTGCTGCATCTCCCATTGCACTATCCCTCTCCAGCCGTATCAGATCCAACAAAGCCCCCGCTAAGCCCTTGATATTCTCATTCGGGACGGCATCATCGTCGACGGATCCTTCTGCTGGCGGCTTCACCTCGAAGCTGTGTAATCTATCTCGGGCATCAGGAGCGAGATGCCGTTGTCGGTCCATCTCCTCGAGCATCCTGGGATGAGCTTGTGGGGCGCAGAGGGCGGTGATGTGGATGTGTGGTGAGTAACGGATCAATGTGAGACCGAGCTGGAGGATGGAGCGGATGTGACCCCTGTCAAGGACGGATTCCCGTCAATTTGGTCTGTCATAGGGAAGGAAAGGGACGTACCATCCTGCAGAGGGGATCAGGACGAGGTGCTGGATCTGTTCTGCTTCAGACATTGGCGAAGATTCAGACGGGGTGCTGGCCGCGATCATAAGTCAGTGGAGCAAGTGGTCAAGAGCCCACACGAATTGACAGCGAAGGCTTAGAGGGTGTACATACAAACAAGCGTGTGGCCGAAATGACCGAGTTGAGTTTGCGGGTGATATCGTGCGGAGAGTCTAAGCAGTTATCTTTACCCATAATCTGAAGGGGTTCCGTTCCCTCAGCGAAAGGTTATTCACTTCAACCCTTCCCATCATGTACTGGAGATCCCAAATTTATTTGACGGTGTTCATTCCACGGGGCATGAGGGAAGCTCGGGCGTGAGTTCGATCCAAAGCATAGTTGGCTGGGTACGGTCATAACATGTCTTCATGCGGCATTGCCTCCCCACCTCCACAGAATACAACCCTAAACATCACCTCATCAGTACACAAGGTAGAGCTATCAGTGCAACTCACATCACAGTTGGTTCGTCCCTCATCTGCCTTGCATGGTATCCAGTGCAGCTCAACTTCCGATTGCGTAGCCTCCTGTCATCACCTCCCAGGGCGTTCCGCATCAGATTAGTAGCAGCATTGGTATCCTCAAACACCCAGCTCCCTTTGTCTTTGCCCTCCTCTGATGAGCCAGGCAGAGGCTCAACTGGCCATGGATGATCAGCTGGTTGGGGAGCTTGGGGGAAGAGATGGGGGAGGGTGACTTTTGGTATGTCTGGATGAGTTGGGTGTGCAAGATGGGCAGACATGAGAAGTGCAGCCTCTTCTGAGCTCAGGCGGTCCCACACTATCAATTCTTTGATCAGTGGCTGGCCAGTGCCTCACTGAAACACTTACAGCCATCCGAGGCAAGTATGAGGAACCTCGACTCCTCCCCACTGTGTGGATGCAAGTCACGGGAGACCACGTCTGGCTTCATGGTAATGTAAGGAGGTGTCAAATTGGGCTTGCAGCTGAAGCTCGTCTTGACCTGTAGAGCATTTGCAATCCTGGTGAGATTTTAGCTGGATAAGTCCTGCTTGACTCACTGCTTTGTGTCCTCATCTGTCCGCTTGTTGGTGCTGTCCCAAAAAGCACGGGTGACCTGATCACCACCCCGGATGCGGGGCCAAAACCCCTGTCAAAGATTGCACTCTTGGCTTCACCACTTGGATGCTCTGATATGAACCTAAATCACTGCCCGCAGCCGGGCAGCCACTATCCAACCACCAAAACTGGGCTGCTACGGCATAGGCTAGACAAGGGTGAAGCACCTTGCTGAGCAGATGACTGGTGGCCGTCCCATAATGCACATCAAAGACGGAAAACATGACCAGATCCTTTGACCCATCACCCTTCTCTGCATCAACTGGCTTGCCCTCTTCCTTTGATGTGGTAGAATGGAAGTCCGCACAACAAACCATTTCTCCCAAAACGATTTTCCTTCATCATGACCTGGAAGTAGCCTGGGCAGCCCATCTCCAGAGATGAGGTCAATGGAATGGCGGTCCTCGCAGACTTTGTTGGCGGGGAGGACGTTTGTGTCCCACCTGACCACCGGATGTCCGGGTCGGTCCACCTTGGTGGTCTTCTCCTTGCTGTGGAGCAGAGCCTCACATTCTTCCTCACTGAGTAGGATGTGCGGAACGATTTGCTCTTTGCCGATGTTGAAAGGTCCGAGCCAGAGTTTGGTCTGAAAAGTCGGGGCGGATACGGTTTTCAGGTGCGCTGCCCAACCGTTGAACATCGTCGTCCTCATGGTGTCATCGCGTATGCACTATTTGTAGAGGTAAAAAGCGATGCCGGAGGTGGTCCCGGTTACCATGAGTAGTGGGCCATATCGGCGAGCGAGTGCGGACAGTCCGAAAGAGTTCATGGCGACATGTTGTCAATAGAAAGACATATAAGTTCCGTCAGCATGTTGTCCTCTGGCGTATACGGACAAACGAAGGAGGACACGTCAGTCAGCTCGTCAAAAGGAGGCAGCTTAGAAAGGTGGCTCGCAAGCCTTTTGCTATTCTCCTCCGACATCGAGGAGAAAGGACGGATTGGGAAGGGATCATGCATCATCGTCATACAAGCGGGATCCATTGTTCGATTGGGGTGCATGTGTAACAGACCATGAGATTCGTGCCGTTGATGCTATTTCGAAGAAACCCGTTTCCGCCTATCGCGATTGGGGAAAGGTTTCGGAGATAGCTTCGGTGGATCTCGGATCGCAGCGTTATCTCCCAGCTCAGTGTCGGGTGTGACGCGTAGGCCTGGTTCAGAAGGACAAGCTCAGCTTGCTTAGGTCCACGGATCTTCTCTGGGACTCACGAAACGCTCCTTCTTCCTCTTGGACGCCCTGCACTACGTTCCTCCGCAAGAAGAGCGCGACCTCGAGCCATTCCTCTATCCGCTTCGATTGCTCAACTTCCGTCGCCTCAGAGGTGTTCGATGACGATGCCGTCGGAGACGAGGTCGAAGCTTGACCGTGGGTAGAGAGCGTGGGGGATGATAATGTTTGCCGAACAGCGGTCTGGAGAGCTAGTCTCCGAGGCGGGTCACCTTTGAGATGATGCATCAGCGCTGTATTTCTTGGCGTCGAGAGATGTCTAGGCTGACCATCGAAGGTGATCCTAGCTGATCTGAGGACGGCTCGATAGGCTGAGCGTGCGGCAGGCTTGAGACTGTGTGGCAACGAAGCCATGATACGAATGATGAGAAGACGAGATATCGGGCTTAGGTCGTGTGAATGCATGAGTTGATCGCTTGCCGCCGTTGACGGAATTCTTTGTTATCTCATTCTCATTTATTCATTCTTCCTGTCTCGCTCTCCGAATCCAAAATGCGGATAGTCGATAAATGTGGATGCTTGAACTTGGTTGTGGTAGGGGTACAAGCAGTGATCACTGGTCAAAAGAATTGCAATCAGGTGAGAAGAAAGGAGTATGGAACGGGTCGGAAGCTGAATACAGGACAGTATATGTGTGTGACCGGACTACATGATAACAGTACCAAGACGGAGACTTGTCAGCGTTTTCGCGACTTCCCTTTACGGTCCGCTGATGTTTGATGCGCCTAGACACGCTTGGACCGCCGGATGGCAAGGCTATACCGCTCAGCACGTTTGGCTGGATAGCCATGTACGTTATCTCTCCGTTGCGGGATTGACCTTGACTGATGACGGTTCTGTAGCGGCTTTGGCAGCAACATGGGTGAGAAGTGCCTGCTAATCTATGTGACAACCCGCTGACAGCTCTAGCCAATACCCCAATGGTCATCGGTTGGCCGAATTCGGATGGGTCATTCACCCTGAGCCAGCGCCAAGCGGGGAGCAATGTAATGCCTACAGGCGAGTGTTATGATCAACTCTATCTCCAAAGCTTATCCTGCTTGTCTCTAGTTGTTTCTAAACCACCACGAATCGCATCCCTTCAGAAACCCCTCTCCTTCTCCAATTCGAGTACCACCTCCTTCAGCTTCACCCTTCCCGCCACTACAACCACCTCAACACTGAACGCCACGAAGCTCATCTGGGCATACTCGACCACCAATCCCAAGTCATCCGCCGTGGACGCAACTATCGTCCAGCATCTCGCTTCAGGGGAGATGACCATAGCTCTCCTCGCTCCCTATCACAACACGACCTCCACCTCTGCGTCTTCGTCCGGGTCCACGGATACGATCTCGAACCGCAAAATGCTGGTGGCACATGTGGTGTGTGGTGCGCTGGCGACGATGTGTTTCCTCCCCATCGGCGTTCTCGTACCGCGCTTCGCTAGAGGTCTTACCACAGCGAGCTGGTGGTTCGCTCTGCACTCGGTAATCAACGGGATCATCGCTTTCGGGCTCATCCTTGCGGCATTCGGGATCGCCGTTTCATCCTTCGACGGAGGAATCAATTCGACCCATAGGGTACGCTTCCTGTTCGATTCTCTGGGCTCTTCTAGCATGGTCCTGACGTGGCCACAGAAATGCGGGCTAGCACTGTTCATCTTCACACTCTTCCAAGTCGCCCTCGGCATCTTCACTCACTGGTACAAGTCAACAGCGTATTCCCTCCATATGAAATCCGGGCGCGGACCGTCCAATTTCCTGCACATGGCGCTGGGTCTGGTATTGGTCATTCTCGGGTGGACGACAGCGTGGGAAGGTGAGCCACTCCTTGACTGCCATGACTCGGCCGATAAAGCTAGGTCTCGCCGTTGAATGGGGCAAATATTCCGGAACCGGTAACCTAAGTGTAGGCTGGAAGGTCGGATGGGGTCTCATCGTCGCCGTATGCCCCTCTCTTTCAACTCAGCTCCACACCACAAATTGACTTGATATTTGTCCCCAGCTGGTCTCGATAGCCTACATCGCAGGCCTGATCCTCTTCGTCCCCCGCCAAAGAGCCCTCGAACAGACTCGACGTGAGAGCGGTGCCGCTTTATTAGACGACTCGAGTAATCAGCGGCGAAAGGAATCCACTGCCTCCTTACCGCCGCCCCCGTCGGTGCCGCCTCGCCCGTCCGCGAGCTCGGCGGTGGGTGGAACGAGGAGGTTACCGCCGCGTTTACCCGATCGCAGGGAGTACGAGTTAGCGAGGCGACCTTAGAATATAGGTTATGGACGATTTATAGTGTATATATCCGGAAGATCATACACGTATCAGCGGGTTTGCTTTACAGATGTTGCTACGATTAGTTGCCCGTCAACGATGGAGACGAGGCCGCATACTTACGTACGACCAAGAAGACTGACATTCTGGCGTTCCGTCATGGCGAAGGGCGATTCTGGTGTAAGGTTTAGTCTTCACCGCAGCAAGCTACCGCTTCAGGATTGAAGACATGCAGATATAAAGACATTCATTCCGGACGACGTCTTCGTACTAGGATGCTGAGTGTACAACAGTAAGATTCTCCGCTGTTCCCCTTCCACGCCCGGAAACCCCCCGGCTTGCCCTCAAAACTCAACCACATCCCCCACGCAGCACCTGCAGCCCTCTCTGAAATCTAGTCGTCCAACGGGGATTGGATCGGCAAGATGCCTTATACTCGACAGTGACGAAAGGCTCGATTGAATCGACGACTCAGAGGGTGATCTCGGCATTCCCGGTCGAACTGACATTGGTGAAGAGAGCTTGAGAGGGAGATAGGAAGAGAAGAACGATAGTGCCGAGGAGGTGGCGGATGAGGCGGAGTGAGTGAGGCTGGCTGATCTCGCCATCGGGACTGCACGAGCTGAAGTTGGTAGCGGCTGCGAAACGGTCCGCTTTGGGCTGATCGTCACATGTGGAGAGACGCTCGGCAGACTTATGGTCGCTTTTGAGTCGCTGAATATGAATGGCGGAAGGTCGACGCCATCGAGCGTCTCTTCCAGGGGCTCCTCGCGAGGTATACTAGACAGACCGAAGAAGGAATCACGCTTCTTGGCGGTTTTAGTGGCCTTGGCTGGCACGCGAGGGAAGCCCCAAGCCTTCATACGGTTTACGTTCGGGTCATCGGCGGTGTCGTCGGTGTCAGGAAGCGGAGTTGCGGGTGTAACGATTGGAGTTGGGATCGAAGGTGTTGGTCGCGCGGTGGAGTCGGGGTCGTCATCTGTCGCTGGCTGACAGGCAAAACTCAACGGAGGAAAGGGAAGATTGGTCGGGGAAGGTGAAGCAGGATCTTCCAAGATCGAGGAGTTTGCCCTTGAATCGCGTAATTTTACGAGTCCTTGCAGCGCTTCCTCCTTTTCACGCCGTTCGCGTTCGAGGGCGGCAGTCAGAGCAAAGAGCTGATCTCGCATCTCTACGATAGGACTGCTGTCCTCGGTTCCTGGAGACGGCGTTGATGCAAGGAGATCGAGAGGGTGCGATGCGGACAAGAATGACAGGCGGTCACTCACTATGCCATCCGTCAACATGGCTGATGGAATGCTTGAGGTGAACTCACGCTTTCGTACCCGTTCTCGCAGCATCGCACCGTCCTTCCGCTCCGCCTCCAAACGGTCTTCCAGCCCCCTGCATCTCTTTCGCCAAAGCTCCACATCGTCCTTGAGCGCATTTCGCTCCATCTCCAGCTCAAGGCGATCGTCCCGCCAATGAAAGCTGTCGTGCGAGATCTCACTGCTCGGTCGGCCAGGTGCATCGGTCATTCCAGGATCTTCATCTTCTTCGGCTTCGTCCACCTCCCCCAATACTCGCCCCGAACCCTTGTTGTCCAGTCCGAGGCCAACAATATTCTTGGGACGCGGGCACGGCCGTCCTGCAGCGCGAGGGACGTGACCCCATCCACCAAATGCTGGACTCTCGAAGGACGATTGAGGGCTGCGAAATCCTTCCGTCGGTGGCGAGATGAGGCCTTTGCTACCCATTGACCAGTCATGCGAGGATCCTGACTGACTGCTCTCACGATCCCTCTTGTACGATATCGAGCTAGTCTTGGCACCGCGCCTGCCCGATCGTGGGGTGGAGACGGTATTGGTCGACGGTGGAGACGATGTGCCAGCGGAGAAGACATTCCCTGGTATGCCGTATAGGGGACGTGGCCGACCTCGACCGATCGCGCCGTACTCCCTCGTAGGGGAGATGCACAATGGCGCCGAGGGTATACTGGACGTTGGCCGCGGGAAGGTGAAGGTGGAAGTTTCGGTCGGGCGGGAAGGAGTACTGGATACGGAGGTGAGGAGATGCAGCTCGCGTAGTCGGATTGGGCTCGGCGCACTAATCGGCAAGTTGTCTATGGCCGGCTCCTCGGTCTCCTGCACCGGAAGGAAATGATCTATGGCCTCATCCTGATCTGTCGATTCCGCTTCGTCCTCGAGATCCGTATCCTCGTCGACTTCAGCGAGGATGCTCAGGTTTCGCGCCAGACTCGGCCGTTTCGCCATTGTCATGCCGAGATCGACCCCAAAGCCAAGACCGTTCTCCTTGGTCTCTCCTGTCTTAGAACCGAACCCAGACCATCGCTCGGCTGGAGAGCTTAGATCCTCGGGATTTGAGGACCACGAGCATGGCGATGCGGACAAGATAGATGGGCTTGAGGAAGCAGAGAGCGAGGACGTTTGAGGGAGAGCCGGAGCTGAGGGTTGGGCAAACGAGAAAGTATCGGAAAGAGGTCGGACTGATGACGCAATTGACGAACGATCGTCATCGTCCAAGTCTGGAAGATTGATCTTGGCGCTGAAGCTTTCGAACTGAGGCGAGGACCGTCCTCCGCCAGTGAGCTGTTCCAGTGCTTTCCGACGGTATTCTTCCTTTTCCTTCTCGGCTTCTGCACCTCGTCCGCTAGGCTCAAACTTGAGTCTCGTGCCATTGATCGGACCGCTCAACCTGAATCTGGCCGAGCCATCACCACTGCTCGCCGGCGAACAAGGTGGGGAGGGATAGCTGGGCGAAGAAGGAATACCTAGAGATCCCGGTCGACCGGTCTTGAGGTTAGGCAGGGAGATAGACTCGGATCGAGTATGCGAGTGACGCCTTCGTGCTACTGTCGGGGGTGTGGAAGGAGGTTGCGGTGCGGCTCCTAGGGAGGAGCGAGACGGCCCTGGAGCCCCGGGCGTTCCAAAGCTGAGAGGGGTCGGGCGGGTGAGGAGAAGGCTATGAGGACGCGAGGCTCGGGCTGAAAGACGATTGAGGGCAGATGGTGCGGAGACGGAGGACGTGGTCGGCGAGTGCAGTGGCGAGGTAGACGAAAAGGTGAAGTCGCGAGCCAATAGGTTTTGAGATTGGGCGGTCGGGACAGGCGACCGGGAAGGAGTCTTCGCGCCGAAGCTGAATGTCGAGAGCTTCGCCTTGACAGCGAGCACGTCTTCGACCGGCTCAATGTCCATGTCGGGGAAGTCGTACACGTCGGGCGCCTCCGCGAGAGGTGTCGCCGGGGTGGTGATGATCTCGCTTGGCGCAGAAGGGACCAATGCTGATCGTCGTTCAACGCCGTCGTCCCGATCGATGTCGTGGTGTAGCCCCAACGCAGCGGGATCGAACAAACCAACAACGCTGGTCCTCGCTGGCGCATGTCTCGGCGACACAGACATAGACGATGGACGCCTCCGATGGCCTCCGATGCTACTTTTGCTCTCCGACTTCCGCAGTCGTTGAGCTTTTGGTGACGCGTCTGCCTCTTCCGCAATTTCCTTCCCCTTGCTCGATCTCCTCACATGTCGCGGCATGCGATTGGTACCAGTATTCTCGGTCAGCGGGGAAGGTGGTATCGAAGACGAGGACGGGTTGGAAGACCTAGACTGGGAGGTTGAAGGGGATGTTGAACTCAGACTTGATTGGGTGGAGCGAGACGCGCGGAAGGCCTTCAGCTGCATACGACCATCAGACAGCGATACTGGATGTTTTCAGCAAAATATACGTACGGTTTTCTTCGCCGCAGCCAGTCGCTCTGCTCTCATCGCCTTCTCATCGCTTACAGCCGCCGACATCGCGCCAAGAAAGTACTAGACGAGATTATTCGGGTTGAATGATCGTAGACGTGGTCCGGAAACAGGAATGTTGATCGATATTCGATATAGGTGTGGGTTCGAAAAGAAGGTGTTTCCTGGCTCGTCAAGAGCAGGGTGGGTGTCGCTCAGATGAGGTGACAATTCAACGACGTCCTAAAGGCAGTCCTGGAGACTACAAGAACAACAAAGGAAGATATGTACTTGTCAATTCAGCCGGTCATCATTTTGAACCGCGACTTGACTTTTCAGAAACTCCCGTGCCTGGCGTCGTATAAAAAGCAAGTCGCGTCCATTACGTCTTAGCGATCTTTTGAAGGCCCTTGACTTCGTTTGTCTCTATTCCTCTTGGATGACTGTCTGAGCATTGTGCTTCATGCGTGATCTCCAACAGCAGTCGACTTCCACAGGCTTTCGGTAAGCTCACCTAGCTTTGCCAGCTCCTGGATGTCCCCTCACGATCCCGCCTGAGAAGATCCCCTTCGAATTTACGTCTACCGATCCCGTCATACGTTGAATGCTTCACCTGCAATGTCATCTGTGGTAAGCATGAGACGAAATTGGACGATTGGTCACCCTCGCCCAATGACGAGATCATTTGGCCTTGCTCGTCCAATGATCGAATCTTGACCCTTGCGCTGATCATAACGATTTGATCTTCCTTGGCAAAGGTCGCTCAGAGGAAGTATCGTCAGCCATAGGTGGACCAGAACGGACCTGAACAATCTTCTTACTCTTATTTCCTCTCACCTAAATCCCTTCGCAATACTTATCCTCACCTTCGGAACACCTATCCTCACTATCACTTGACTACTCAGCCCCAACTGCTTCAGCCTCTCGACCTCTCGTCGGGGCTAAGCAAAATGGTCGACCCGCCTCTTACTCCGCCTCGATCCCTAGCTTCTCCACTCCACTCGACGCAGCTGTCCCCATCATCGACACTGATCAGCGAGCTTCCCCAAGCCGACCGCATGGCGACTGTCTTTGACACGCACGACCTACTCATTGAAAGAGGTAGGTCTGCGAGTCGCGGGTTTCACACTTGGCTGATGATGACTTATAGCGCAGCGGACGTCGTCCCACCGTTCATCAACATCGTCAGCGTGGGTGCACAAAATGCGGCGAAGACTAGCGTGTGAGCAAATGACCGCTGTTCTGTCCTCGTCAGTATCCTTTCTGACCATTGCTATAGTCTTAGCCTCATCAGCGGGTATATACGCTCAGCAAGTGAGGCAGAGGTGACCGGCTGACGAGATGATATCAGCCTCCGCTCTGGTCAGCTGAAGAAACTGCAACCTATTGCGCTCTTCTCTTTGTGCTCTCTTGTGCTGATCTTCTCCAGTGGCCCAACGCAAGTACACTCGCGTTATCGTCCTCAGACGACCCTCGAGGCTCGCGTTGAGATTCGCCTCGCGCACCCGATTGCAGGAATACCGCAGAAAGTTACCTTCACTACGTCCCCGATCACCGACCCAGACATACTGGCGAACATATTGAGACTTGCGGGCCAAGAGGGGAGGAGGACAGCTGAGGGGTCGATCAGGACCCGGTAAACTGTCCACAGCATGGCTTCAGCATATCTGATTACGGCTCAGCACGTACGAGGAACTCAGTACGACGCGCGAGGACGAGATGGGATATCCCCGCATTGATGACACTTCCTTGACTGCGAATATCGTTTTTGCACGAAGTTCACAACCTGATTCATGAGCTATACTTTGGCTACAAACCGCCACATATCTGGACCAGACAGGCGGATGTGTCGATGGTCGATCTGCCTGGTGAGCATGCCAGAACTTGTCAGCCAGAAACGCGACTGACGTAACGATTAGGCATCAAGTCAGGAACATGGGGTGGCTTTCGAGATATTTCAACCGATCAAATATCGGCGAGCCTGACTTCCGCAGATCTAGTTGCTAGCTATGTGAGCAAGGCCGAGAACATGATTCTTCTCTCCTTCGCTGCAGGCGGTCGTAAGCCGAGCTCACTTGAAGTCGAATTTGCTGATAGACTTTCTAGAAGATCCTTCTTCTTATGGTCCCGAAACGGACGTTGTGATGATGCATGACCCCAATGGTGCCCGAACAATGGGTGCGGAATGAAAAATTCTACCGTATTCGCTTACTAGGCCAATTCAGGCGTCATTACCAAGGCGGACCAGATCGTATCCTGGGTCAGAACACGGACTTCGGCCCCTTCAAACCTGTGCACGGACGGTGGCCACTACGGCTAGGACCCACCAAGAGAAAGTCCACTCATTGCTTTACGAGATCGTCCGAATGCGTCAAGCCCAGCTCTTCTCGATGACCGACTGGGTGAATATACAAAAGCGTGCAGGAGTGACGTTTGGAATGGACTCCACCCGTCAAAAGGTGTACGAGGGTTTTGCCAAGCTGATCTCGAACAAGTGGGTCGTCAGCCTACATGATCTCGGCGTGTACTGAGAATGGTATGAGAGCGTGGAGAAACTCCAGCAGGTACTGCAGTCTACATCTAAGGATCTGAAGAGTAGCCTCGCGTTGCTGCCTCAATCCGAGCCCGAGCCCGTCGGCGGTCTCCACGATCGAATGATTCGTATTTCGACAGGTTTGCACGACATGCTCCTGAACCGCGCGCCGTATCACGGAAACCTGTACGACAACGCAAGCTGGAAGAGGATGTCCTCGCCATGCTGCCGACTCTCGTTCCTTTGCCGGACATGCTTTGATGACAGCGTATATTACTAAGATGAAACGACTTTCATCACGTCGAGGGGTGAAAGTGTTACATTCATGCTGAGATGCCTAATAAGCAGCAGCAGCGACGAGCTTCGTCAATTCTAGCCATCTATCAGCGATCGCCTGGGGAATTTCAGTACCGCACACTCACGACTCAGCTCCACAGTCTCCTTAACCACCCTAGCCTTAACATCATTATCCCCATTCTTCGGAAGCACCGCCACATCCCCTTCCACCGTCCATCCTACCCCCGCACACCATCCCTGCACCTCAGATCCCGAGAGGTCGAGCCATCTCTGTACCCGGGTTAGGCTGATTCGCGAGAAACATGAGGCGATTGACGTGGCAAATAGGAGTCGGAGGTTAGCTAGGAGATGGGGTTGTTGAGGGAGATAGACGTTCCGGATGACTGAGGATGCGTCATTATGGTTAAAGGACGACAAGGAGGGACATACGGGTAGATCCTTCGGTGGTGGCGTTGAACTCTTTCCAGAAAGAGGTGAATTGGCAGGTCCGGATCAGATCGTGGAGTCTCGAGAGGAGGGGCATGATGGTGACGAATGAGTTGTCCTCGGAATTGATGTCTCGCACTATAGCCTGGCCACGGCAATCAGCGAAATAGGACCGAAAAGGAGTGGAGCGTACGGCTGGTTCTCGGAGCAAGGAGAGGCATAGGTTGAAGTCCGGCCCGTGTACTGTCGCGGATAAGGATTTGAGGAGGATTTTGATGATTACATCGGGATTGCTCAATTGGGGATTGAATTGGTATCTATCCAATCATCAGCTGCTTTTGACAGGAGTAAGGGACAACGGGGACCGACAGTTTGAGAACAGCAAGATTCGCGAAGAAATCGTATACCCCATCCCGTATTTGACTGGACAGGTTATCCTCCATCAATTGTAGATTTGTCGGGTTATATCGGTCTGAGCAAGTGGTCAAGTCAATCCCGTCAAAAGTGAAGTTTGGGAAAACGAAGTGGACCTACCGACACCATGGATGAGCTCCTGGATGGTATCAGTCCGGCTTTGAGGGGTGTGCCAGTCTGCGAGGCTCTTTTGAGGGACCGCTTGAGCTGTGCCTGCCATACTGAGGGTGACGAGTGAGTGGATGAGTTCACAGAGGTCCGTCCGGAAGCTCGAAAAAGCAAAGCATTTGAACCTCGTGGCGTTATCATTGAGTCGGCTAAAATGCCAGGTAATCCCTTCATCGACTTGAATTGCTTCCGGACCGCGTTTCAGGTCTGATTCCGCTTTCTCGTTGGAAAGTATGCTTCAGCTTTCGAGATGACAACAGGCGAGGTGCCTGTCGGCGCCAAGGTATCTGTCTCGCCCGGTATTGGCTATGTTCGATGGATAGGATCGAACCCGAAGTTCTCGGCTGGGAAATGGGTCGGCATAGAGCTGTAAATCCTAGCATGCAGAACTTGTCTAGACTTGCTGATGCAAAGCTCCATATAGCCTCGATCCGACGGGAAAGAACGATGGGACGGTCAAAGGCGAGAGGTACTTTGACTGCAAGCCGAATCATGGCGTCTTCGTTCGGCCTAGTCAAGTCAAGATCCTCGAAGGGCCCAGTACGCCGACGGTGCGGGGGACTTTGACTGAGCGGGAAATGTTCCGCTGATGTTGATACTTGCAGCTGCCGCCTCCGTCAGCTCGCCCTCCGCCCACTCCATCCGGCTTCACGCGGCCGTCTACAATCGCAAGCCGGACTACCTCACCTCAGAAACCCCCATCCCGCCCTGGTCCTTCTACACCGCCCCGAGCCGCCTCTCGCTCGTCAGCTCATTCGACGCCGCCGCCGAGTGTCTCTCGTCAGACATCAGGCACGTCGTCGAGCGTTGCGACGCCTCGTCCAGCTACGGCTAACATCTTCAAACGCCCAGCTTCGGTAGCTGAAGCCACTCCTGTATCTGGAAGAAGAGTTCCCAAGCCATCCCTCCCGGCGGCAGCAAACGATGGGAAGGTGTGGGAGGAACTGGTCATCCCGCCTCCGCCGACGGCCACCCGGGGAACTTCACCCAGCGGTAATAAATCTGACGTACCCCTTCCCAAACACGTGCCGACCCGATCATTGTCCTCAGCGTCTTCTTGTGATCTACCACCTGAAGCGGCTCAGACAGCATCACAAAGACCCCTGCCTGCTCAAGGACCTTCTTCCGACAAAGAAGCATCTGCCGCGAGCTTCGCCAGCAAACGAGAGCTCGAAGAATTACGTATCAAGGTTCGGATCCTGGAGAACCGGAAGACTGAAGATCAGGACCGCATCAAATCCCTTGAAGTAAAAGTAGGCGAGGCGGACACTCTTCGTGCTGCTCGCGTCAAGCTGCAAAGCGAGTGAAGTCTATGCCGTCTGAATCCCACTCTGATTACCTTGTAGCCAAGTTTCAAGATATCCAGTCTTCCCTTCTCGCGGCACAAAGGCAATCCCGAGATCTCACTTCGGAAAATGCTTTCCTCGAGATCCGGGCAGCAGAAGTACTCGAGCAGCTCGAAATGGCCACCTTGGATCGCGAGGTGGCGGAGGAGAAAGCTGAGGCAGCGGAAACTGAGGTAGGGAAGCTTGGCGAGAAGATCTCGGAGTTGGAGGTGGAGGTAGCTGTGCTCAAGGAGGAGAACGGTATGCCTCAAGCCTGCACAACAGGTTTCACGAGCTGATAGGATGTAGCGGAGTATGAGAAGCCTGTTGGGGCATTTGAAGGCGAGAAATCAACACTGGCTTTTGTACAGCTCGAGAAACACAATGAGCGGCTCAAAGAGGCTTTGATACGGAGCGTTCCGCCTTGGCCGAGGAGTTGAGACTGACATTCTGCAGGCTTCGCGATGTGTCTACAGAAGCTGAGTGGGAGCACAAAGCCAAGCTCGCGAGTCTGGGGAAAGAGCTCAGCTCGCAAGAAGATCTCGTCGGTGAGTGTGGCTTTTCTCCGAATGTTTCGATTGCCTTGCTGACGAGTTTGTTCAGGCCGTTTGGAGCTGGCTGAAGCGAAGCTCGCCAACGCCGAGACCCAAGTGGAAGACCTGAAAATCCAGCTAGACGACGCGCTTGGGGCCGAGGACATGCTTGAACAGCTGACCGATCGGAATCTTCAGATGGGCGAGGTAAGTTTCAGTGTGACGACGAGGCTGCGAAATACTGATCATAACAATCACAGCGGATCGAGGAGATGCGCGTGGCCATCGAGGACCTCGAGGCTCTGAAAGAGCTCAATGACGAGCTCGAGGAGAATCATGTGGAAGCTGAGAAACAGCTCAATCAGGAGATTGGTGAGTGGCTGGACATCAGCCCGAGCATATGGGCAGCTGATTCCATGGCGTATTACAGGCAGTACCAGTGCTCAGCTACGGGACGAGAGACAACGCTCAAGCGAGCTCGATGGAGTCATCCTGGACATGGATGCGACCATCAGCCAATTCCGAGGTCTCGTTACGAGCCTGCAGAGGTAGGTTTCCGGGAGACGAGATTGGCAGCGCCTGACTACAAAACCCTATAGCGAGATCGATTCTTTGCGGATGCAGCAAATCACGCAGGAGGTCGACTCGGCTTCGACCACGAAGGAGGCGCAAGCACTTATGAACCTCAACTTCAAGCTTCAGTCTTCAGCCGCTCGATCGCAGAGCAAGACTGTCGAACTGGAGCTGAAAAAGATTGAAGCTGTTCAGCTCGCGGAACATATACGCATCATTACGGTAAGCTACGTCTGACTCCAGCTGCGATTTTCTAATCACCATAGGCCTACCTTCCTGATGCGTATCATGAGAGCGAAGCCAACTCAGCGACAGTGCTCCTCTTCTTCCGCCGAATCGCCTCCAAGACCGACATGCTCATCAATATTATCTCTCAGATACATGGCCTCCCTTCTGCCTTGCAAACGGCTTCCTCTGAAGTCCTGGTTGGCGTATGCGAGCTTCGCGGCAAAGTCCGTCACTTCTCGAGCCTCAGCCTGCGATTCGCAGCCATCATGACCCGTTCCACCCCCGAAGACTGGTTGGCGTACGGTAAAATCCTCGGCGAGGTAGTTGGCGTGGAGGCAAAAGTCGACGGGTGGATCGCTCTAATCAAGGCAGACGAATTCAGAGAGGGAGATTGTGCGCGAGGTCTGGCGAATCTGATCGCTCAATTCGATCATCTGGCCGAGACGGCTTTTCGACGGCCGCAGCTTGATGTCCCCGAGCAGCAGCTTGGATTAGCCTATAGCTTCGACTGTGATCTCGACAACTTCGCTGCTGCGATCGGATTTGCGAGACAAGCTGTCCTGGGACTTGCGAACGAGGATGGTTAGTCCATGGTTTGAATGATACTTCTGCTGATGAGATCTTCAGACATCGCGGTTAATGCGGGCGAGTCCTCCTTGGAGGAAGGGGTATACGGCCCTGTCCAGCGGATCCTCGATCTTGTCCGAAACGTCAAAGCTCCTTCTAGGTAGGCTGACATATATGGCATACTCTGGCAGATGCTGATAACGTCCGCAGCAAGCTCGTCATGGATATGGAGGAGAGGGTCCAATCAGCAACGGCTTTGCAACCTGAAACGGCAACTCAAGTTGGCGATTTAGCGACCTCGGTGTCGAATGCCGTCGATTTGGCAGTCCAGGTAAGCTTTCCGCTCTTCATGGAGCCTCGCTCATTGCGCCACAGCTCGCTCAGCGCATTGGCGCGCATGTATCGTCTATCCGAGCGTCGAAAAAGCCACTTCGCCTTTCCGATATCGAGAATTGCCTGCGTGAGGTGACTGCGGAGTCGTCCGCCAGGTCCGACACCTTACCATGGGAGCATATCGGTAAACTCATCTCAAAATTGAGCATCGAGTTAGCTGTAGTACTGCCCAAAGTTCGACAAGCGATCAAGGCCGGGAACCTGGTTCCGAGTGAGCTGACTCGATGCTATATGGTGCGATACTGATCTCCCGAGAAGTGAATATGCCCGCTCCTTGGCTAGCCCGGGTCGAATCCATCAAGGAGGCCGCTGCCTATGACGCGGACACCGAAAAGAAGCTGGTGCGACTGGCTGAGGAGCTCAAGGACACGCTTCGTGAAATCAAGCTGCGAGTCAGTACCGCCCTCTGCATCACTGCGCGTCACGCTGACGCTGTTGCAGGACCAGAGCCTGCAGGAATCCGGAGTGAAGGTCGAGACCCTCGAACGCCGACTAGAAGCAACTCGCAAGCAGGCTGACGTGATCACCGAGCTCGAAAACGACGTCGCCAAAGCGAAGAAGCAGGAGAAGGTATATGAGGACGGCATTGAGCAGCTGCAAGCGGAACAGGATGTGTTGGAGGCGGAAAACACGAGATTGCGGAAGGGAGAAGGGTCTGGGGATCGCAAGGTGACCGCATCAGGCTCGGCATTGAGCATGGGAGACGGCTTGGGGGTGGGTACAGGAGGATTCGAAGCCGCGCAGCTGGCCGAGCAGGTGAGCGACGCGACATTTGTAGGGGCTCAATTGGCCGACAAAACGGTCCAGGTGGAGAATCTGCGAAGTGCTGTGCGCTTCTTGCGGTCCGAGAACGCCCACTTCAAGTCTAAAGAGCTGTACAATGACCTACACCTTCTTCCCGCTCTGGCGCGCCGCATGGAGCCCTCGGTACCGGAGCTCGACCCCTCCTCACCCCTCTCCTCGCCACTCTCCTCTCCATCATCATCGACTTCCACCGATCTTCCTGTGACCCCGACGAGGCACGCACTGGAGACGGAATCGAAGTTGCTCTTCAGGGACATTGCAGCGTTCCAGTCAAGTCCTCGCATTGTGGATATCTCGAGTCTGGGCAATAAGCCTGGATGGCAAAGTAGGAAATATAGTCCGGAACAGCAGGTTTGGGCTTGGAAAGTGGAAGAGAAGAGGTTGGAGAGAAGGGTTGAGAGGCTTGTGGAGAGGACGAGGGCTCTTGGGTCCGGAAGGAAAGCTTGAGGGAAGCGATTCTTGTTGCATATCTTGATATCCCTGCCTTGTTGTACCTTCATGTTGGTAGTCCGTGGTTGGGTGATGTGAGCTTGATGCATGAGTTGTCAATCTTCATTGTCGCTAAGTTTTGAACGCAGAGGTGAGTGGATTCATGTGACCTGGCATGTCTCTACTTGAACAAGAATTGACAGCTATAAACCTTCTCATCCGCATCCCAATGTTCCCAAGTCGACTCCACATCCTCCTCATCATCCACCAACTCCTTCGAGGGTATCGCAAACGAGATCGTCTCGTACGGTTCTGCAGCGAGCTGATCACAGCCAGTTCAGACCACACTCCGACTGCACTGGAAAGTCGACTTACCACGAGGTATTGGAACGCCCGATTGGGAACCTCCCTCCGCTGTTCGAACGCCGACATGAACCTCCTTCGCGGTCTTTCTCCAGGTTTGATCTCGGTTAACGAGACGGTGAACAATAAACCCATCCGCTGACTGATCGGTTCGCGGATCTTGATGATCTTGTACCCTGCGAGAAATCCCCCAATCAGCCTTACGCCTCAAACTTGGTCCAGAAGGGTGGACCTACCTGGTCTACCGATTTTCACAAACACCTTCTTCCGAACGACGGGCGCGGCAGGAGCTTGGGTGATCATCAACGTCGCATCCTTATTATCCTTCGCGGCCCGCCTCGCGAGATTCGTCTGGTGTTTTTTCCCCTGTGTGTGGGCGAGGTAGGAGCCCTCGTTCACGTGTAGGGTTAGGCATAGTCGGCACTCGAGCGTTCCCAGATGCGTCCTGAGGGAATAGTCAGCGAGAGAGGGGAAAGACCGGGAAAGGAAGGGTGGATGAGGGGGACGAACCGGAGGATGTAAGGGTCTTTGGCGAGGTCGATGGTCTCGAGCGCGAGCTTTCGAAGACGTTCGCGTCGGTCGACGGCGGTCTCGGAGGCGCCAGCTGAGGAAGCAATCAGTCTTGGGTCACATGGAAGATGAAGTCGGACTTACCGACCCCACCGCTGCCTTTATTTGCGCCTGCTCGGTTCTGCGAGAGGTATTAGCAAAGAAAGACGGATGTTCCCAAATCGCGAGCAAGCTCACTTGGTAGTCTGCACGAGACGCAAAAGTGTCAGTATCACCATGAAGAGCTCGAAGCGGGTAGACTCACCCATTTCCTCTATCAAATGGCGGTCAGAGCCAGACTGACGGTATTATTCTTCTGCGAAAGAAACAAGTATCATAGAGCTTTGATTTGGGGAAAGTGACAGGCGACGAACGGAGAATGCACGCTGTCCGTACGTGGCAATCCGGCGCTCTGGTCGATGCTCCCTCATCACACTACCATGTCCCTCTTCTCCTCAGCTTTCCACTCCAGCCCCGTAGCAGGACCATCCACTCAGCTCAATCATCATTATACGACATCAGCGAAGCCTGACAAGCGGAAACGTCCATCTATCGAAAAGGGTCCAGGCGAGAAAGATGATCAGCTCCGAGCGACGCAAGCGAATCTCGAGCGACTGATGAGCAAGGTGGAGAAGGGGGATGTAAAGCCAAAGAGAGAAGGCGCTGAAGCCACGGGCGTCTCGGCTGAGGCGAGGAAAGGGAAGCGGAACAAGCGAGTCGGCTTCAAGGAGGATGCCATACAGGAGGGAAAGAAGGCGAAGGGTATCCTCGCTCTCCCAAATACTGAGCCCCGGAGGACGAATATGGGTCTGACCAAAGCGGGAATGGGCGATGGCTTGGTACCGCAGGATGAGAAGAAGGCTTGGAGAGAGGTGAGGGCGAATGAGAAAGCGCAGAGGAAGGCGAAGGCGAAGGAGATAGGCATCGAGGTTGCTGTGACTTCAAACCCGGCTCCGGCTCGACTACCTCCAAAGCGCTTGATTCCAGCTTCGCCACGACCTGAGAATGGAGCGGAGGAGGAGAGTCTGACGGAGATGCAGAAGGGGATGAAGGCGAAGCTCGAAGCAGCTCGCTTCAGGTGAATGAGCTGACTGGGAAGGTCGATTGGGCTTGCGCTGACAGGATTCGTACAGGTGGATCAATGAACAGCTATACTCGACCCCTTCGACAGAAGCCGTGGCGATGATGAAAAAAGACCCGAAGGTCTTCGCCCACGTGAGGAGGCTTTCCCTTCCTGTGTCGAAACGCTGTATGACGTTCCGAGCAGTACCACATGACCCATCGAGTCCTCACTTCCGCCTGGCCATCCCCGCCTCTCCCATACCTGATCTCCCTACTCACTCCCCTGCCAGCAAAGACAGTCATCGCCGACCTGGGATGTGGAGAGGCAGGTCTCGCTCGAGCTCTCGTCCCGCAGGGCAAGGTCGTGCTGAGTTACGACCTTGTAGGAGATAGCGGTGTGCCTGGATTCGTGGGGAGTGGAGGATGGGTAATCGAGGCGGACTTCCTTCAGGGAGTACCCTTGCCTGGTCGAGCTGGAGGCTCAAGCGAGGCCAAGAATGGTCACAAGGGAGACGAGAGGAGAAAGATAAAGAAGAAGGATAAGGGCATCAAGGAGGATGCGGCGAGCGAGGTGGTGGACGTCGTGGTCTGCTGCTTGAGCTTGATGGGGACGAACTGGGTTGGAGGGATCTACGAGGCTTGCCGGATCCTCAAACAAGGGTAAGTGTTCTCGATCCGGCTACAGCAGTAGTCTGATCTGCGATCTAGGGGAACCCTGCATATCGCTGAAGTCACCTCGCGCTTCATCTCCACCGACATTTTCACCACAAAAGTCGAGTCCTTCGGCTTCAAGCTCGAGAAACAGGTGAGCTCGGTGTAGTCAGCTCTCAACGGCATGATGAATATGGTCAGGAATCGCCATCATCGCACTTCACGCTGTTCCGCCTCCTCAAGGCGTCGGCCATCCCGCTTGGTCCGGCTAGGAACGAGACAGGATTCGCGGAGAGGGTGGCTGAGGGCGAGGAAATACTGCGGGGATGCGTGTACAAGAAGCGATGACAATCCACTAGGCAACAATTCGCTTTCTCTCAAGTCGTCCATTTTGGTAGAACTAGCAAGGCTCAGAGTACTCCGACGAGTCTCAGTCTTCTCACAAGAAGGGATATTGCCTTCAGTCGATCAGCAGGCGACACTGGGAACCGCCCCTGTCCACCGTGAACAGGGGACGCTTGTTTGCTAAGGAGCGCCTGGGGTGCTAATCGATGATAGGAGATAAAAGTCAAATGCGACCGTGCTGCGAAGCTGTGTTGAAGCCGCCGCACCACCTGAGACAATCTGACCATGCAAAACGAGAGACTCTGCTTCCGACTTTCATCTGATCTGCTGAGGTCGAACAATGAGATCGAGACAAGATGCATCTCACCGCATCATCTACGTGTATATCCACAACTCTCCGCAAGGAACGCAATGCACAACCCGAACATCCAGCTCCCTGCAATCCCGGTCATTTCCCCCATCGAATAGCACCGGCACTTAGCAGAGCTCCTCAAGCTATGCCACTCCATCAGCTCATACGCGCCTGTGCGGAGGATAGAAGACTCACACCACAGCAACAGCACTCCTCGAGCGCGCAGCAGCACAGCTACAATACCATCAGCCACGGATCTGTAAGCGGTGGGTTGGACTCACGATACCATCGATGCACGCGCAGCATGGACCGAGACCGCCTCGGAGACGGAGGGGGAACCATGAGGACTTGGAGATGGTGGACGCGTTGTCGGCGGCGGTGGTGTCGGTGGACTGGGTGAGTTCTGCGAGGGGGGGGGAGATTGGGCATCAGTGCTTGATGGGTTTCAACAGCGGGGGGAACGGGGCGGGCACTCACTCAACATCTTCTGGGCGGATGGCTGGACGGCAACGGCCACGTCTTGGGTGTTCTGCCGGGTGATGGGCTGCATCTTGAGGCGATATCAGGAGATGACAATGGATTAAAGGGGGAGTTTTAAGCGGTCGCGAGACGAGATAGATAGGTGGTGTCGGTTGACGGAAAAGAATCAATCAATCATAAACCTCGCGGTGATCCCGCCCAGCCCCGCGTCACGCATCGCCTCTGGGATTGAGATCTCCACCCTGAGATTTGGTGTAAAATGCAAACTGCGCTAAGCTATTTAAAGCGACCACGTTTCACCTGCAAACGCCTCGCCGCACTTTCGTCGATTCCAATCAGGCTCACCCATTCTTCGGAAGACAAGAAATACACGGTGAATCAGAGCAGCTGTGCCATCTCGGATGAGAATGTAAACAAGATGGGAAAGCAGATACCGAGATCGAAATCGAAAACTACAGCCCAAACCTTTCCATGTCCTCACATCATCCCATCCGCCGGCGGCAAGAGATGTGCCGCTGTCGCCACCACCCCCTCCACCCTGCGATTCCGCTGTCTCGCCAGATCGACCTGTCTCTCCAGTTCCCTACGCCTAACATCAGCAAGAGCTATCGTCCAAGCACGATCCGCATACCGGACCTGTCCCTCCAGCTCCCTCGCTCGTTCCTTCCCACCCTGCTTCTCAGTCTTGATCTTCTCCCCCGCGATCCGAAGTCGATTCTCATACTCCTTGACCCGAGCCTCCCATTTGTTCTCCGCTTGCCCGTTCTTCGCTTGTAACTCCGCCAGCTTCTGTTCGAGCAGTGCGAGCTGTTTGGTAGAGTTTTGAGCTCCGTTTCCGGCGGCTTGAGCTCGTTCGGTGAGGGATCGGAGGGACGAGGTATCGGAGGTGGAGCTGCCTGCTTTGGCGCCGGCCAGTTGATGAGACAGCTCGGTATTGCGCACCTGGCGGCACAAGTCAGCACGTTCCTACTTTGATGCATTATACTGTTGAAAAGCAGCAAAAGGACTGACTTTCGCCGCTTCGAGCTCCCCATCCTTGGTAGAGTACTTGTTGCGCCATTGCATCCGGGTTGTCTCAAGCTTCTTGACCGACGCCTCGAAGTTGTCCAGAGTCCGCCATTTCTGCTCGAGCTGCTTCTTGAGCGCACTGCTCTCATCAGCATTGGCTTGATATGTGCTGTCAGACACTGACACCATACGCTGCTCGACGGACGCTTCGGTCTCCTTCACCCGCTTCTCAAAGTCCGACCGGACTTGATTCATCGAGCGCAACCGTTGAAGTAAGGTATCCCGGAAGACAGCGAAGTTGGCCGGCGTTGCATGGCCCTTGAATCAATTCAGCACCTGGTAGTATAGATCAAGTCGGCGATGACATACATCCGTACCCAGGAATCTGTTGACGTCTTTAAACACGCGAACAAGTAGCTCGCTGCGTTCCTGGCGTTGCTGCTCCGATTGCCGCTGAATCTGGAAGCGCTCCTGCTGAGTCTCGGTGAGGAGCGGCTCGAGCTCTTCGATCCGTTGGCGAAGGGACTCAGCATCTCGCTCGAGTTGCCGGGAGTTCTGGAGGAATCATCAGCTGGGAATGGCATCTCTCATACGCCTGGTTACTTTGTTGGCGATATCCAGCTTGTCGGACAGGTTCAGCCGTCCTTGCCGTTCCGAAGCGAGCCGCGCCTCTAGGTCTCGCAATTTGTCCAGCTGTAGTTTGTTCAGCCAAGACCAGCTTCGCACCGAGTGGCGACGCACCAATTGAGCCCTCTCCAGATCTCTCTGCCGCAAAGTCTCCTCTCTCGCGTCCACCTCGCCTCTGGCACGGTCCAGCTCGTCCTCTGCTGCCGCCAGATCTCGCTTGACCCGCTCCATCTCCAGCTCAAGCGAGAATCGATCTGACGTATGCTCGACGCCGAGCTTTCGGCGTTCTGTCTCAAGAGAACGCAGTGCAGTTTGTACGGATAAGAGATCGCGATCTCGTTGCGCGACACGGTCCCGTGCGGCTTCGAGCTCGGTCTGCAGTCGGGCGTTTATCTGAATAGGATTATCCTTGTTCCCGCCAACATGGGATCGACACACCTGGTCCTTGTCCGCCAAAATCCGTCGATGCTTCTCCGCCTCATCCAGGTTCTCCTTTCTCCAAGCGTCCTTGTCCACGACCCGCTTCTCCTGTGCCAGCTTCGCATCCACCAGCGCACCATCCCTCTCGTCCTGAAGCTTTCGCCGAGCCTCCTTGAGCGCATTAACCAGATTCTCGTAATGCGTCTTGGCATTCTCGAAGGCTTCATCTGCGCTGCGGAGGTCGGCATTGAGGTCCCGCTCGCGGATCCGGAAGGTCTCGATGCCTTCTTCCAGTTCGAGAACACGTTGTCCGAGCTGCCGATACGTCAACATCAATCGCTCGCAAGAACGTACCTCTTCCACCTCCCGGTTGGCTGCGACGAGATCCGCCTCCTTGTCCGCGTTGTCTCGATCGATATTCCGCATGGTCTCCTCGAGCTGATCATGAGTTTCGCCTTGTGCTGCTTCGAGTACTGCCACTCGATTCGTCGCCGCGGCCAGTTCCTCTTCGCGCTCGGTCAGCACTTCTCGGATCTCTTTTATATCCTGCTCCCGTCCCTCAAGGACCTGCACCGATGTCAGTCATTCTCGTGGAACAGTGAGATCACGCACATCCTTGAGCTCGTCAACCTGTGTACGAGCCTCGAGAAACTCATCACGCCAATCCGCCTCAACTTGCAGGATCTCCTTATCGTGATCCCGGACCTTCCCATCGAGCTCTTCATTGAGCTGCTCAACCTCCTGGTCGCGGTGGTCCACGTTGAGCTGAGCTGCGGCCAGTCGATCGCGCAGTTCGTTGAGACGCTACAAGGGGCCATGAGCGAGATCATACAGTCACCAGACTACTCACATCCTCGAGCTCGTCAGTGTTCCCCGAACCTGCCTTCCGCAAGGCTTCAAGCTCGCTCAGCAGCGTAGCGTTGTCCTGTATTTCCTTCAGCATTGGAACCTTCCCTGCAGTCCACTCACCTGTTCGAGCTTCGCCAACAGCCTTGCCTCCCGCCCCTTGCTTATCCCAATGCTATCACTCAATCCCAGCTTCGCCTCCGCCTCCGATTGTAACCGCTCCACATCCTCTTGCGCTTGATCCGCTGCGTTCCTGACCTGGTTCATCTCCTCCGCCTGATCCTCGGCAGTCGCCCTTGCGGTCTCGAGCTCCTCCTCGAGCTGCTCAGCTTTCCGTCGCCATACCGCTTCTGCCGCCTCGGTTTCCTCCAGCTGAGCTCGCAGCTCCTCAACATCCGGCGCCTCCCTCTCTCCATTCCGCAGATTGTCCAGCTCCATCTGAAGCCTCTTCCTCTCCGCCTCGGCAGCTTTCCGCCGCTCCTTCTCCTCTCGATAGATCGCCTCAATCTCCCTTGCATCCTTTCCACCCCTCGCACCTTCCCGATCCCGCTGTGTCTCAGCGAGATCCCGATCCTGTTGCAGGAGAAGCTTTTTCAACTTGGTCATCTCCTTCGAGAGATTCAGGATCTCCAGCTTGAGCTTCACATTCTCCTTCAGAGCCGCCTCGATATGGTCCGGAGCCATCTTGGTGAGCCGTTCCTTCAAGAAGTGGTTCTCGAGCTGGAGGTTGAAGATGTCCTTCTTCGCTGCATTCAGTTGCTGCGAAATATCAGTTCCAAAGTCAGCCTGGAGAGGCAGGACATACCTGCTCCTGATCCCGCAATGTGAATGGCCCAGTGCCCGATATGTCCGCGGCAACACTATGTCTCCCTCCGTGCCGTCTCGGTCCACCATGATACGGTGCTTTCGAGGAGGGGAAACCATTCGCCATCCTCCCCGGGTTCACATTGAAGGGTAACACACTCAACGCTCCATCATCGTCATCGTCTGTCCCTCCATATCGCGCCTCGAGGGGGCCGTCGACATCGGAGGACGAAGCTGATGACATGGACGACTTCCGTAGGATTCTCGAGCGACGAGGAGCATGGGATCCGGGTGCTTGCTCGGGTAGGATATATTGCGAGGAAGATCGTCGAACGGTGGTGGGTGGAGAGAGGGACAGGAGGGCGGAAGCTGGCATATGGGGAGGGGAGGGAGTGCTTATGGATGCGGAGTTGGAGGTTTCTGGTGATTGTATCGATGGGAGGTTGGGTGCTATGAATTTTCAGCTCTGTTCAAGATTCAGAGTTGCGCTACGGTAGCGTTCCAGGATGTACGCTTCAACCGCTGACCCACCTCTTGACACCCCACCTCGTCCTCGCCTGATATCGCCATTCGGATGCCCATCCTGATCATCGGACCGGAAGCTCGAGCCTAGAGAGCCCAATGTGATATCGGGGAGGGTCTTGCCATTCGCGATGATGGTCGAGTCGTTCGAGGAGGCCGCGGGGGAGTGCAGCAGTGCAGCGAGGGAGGAAGAGGGAGCCATGGCGGGAACGCGGACGGTTGTGTCGGGCCAAGTGTGAGAGCGAGTCGACTGCTAGCGAGTCCTCAGTCGGTCAGGTGCAGGGACGCCGGTTGCATCCTGTCTGTCTAGTAGTGTCGGAGGTTGGATGATCCCCTTTGGAACAATTTACCCAAGGCCAGCTGTCTTCGGACTACTAAGTGGTGAAAACGGGTGCCAAGGAAGCGGTGTCGGTGTACTCGCTGGCTGAGTGGGGCTTCTGTCAGCCTGGGACAGAATAATAATTTAGAGGTGGACATCAACTCGTCGATTTGTTGCGACTGTTTGTTGTGACGCGCCAAACAACTTCCCATCGGAAAATCCCCGATTAGGAAAATATATTCCAAAGATTTCGGTTAACACACACACACCCAAATCGACGTCCACCTCACTCTTTGCATTGCGATATGGCGCCTCAATCTCCCCAGTCTCAAGCTTCCAGCTCGCGTCTCACTCCGATCACCTCCTCTATCTCCTTTGCCAGATGTATCGATCCCGACGCCCCTCTCTTTATAGCCAAAAGCACCATCATCTCCGGTAAATCTACTATCCATTCAGAGAGCTAAGCTGAACCAGAGGTCGGCAGGAATTCTTGGGGCAGCACTAGGCGGGACTGTCGGTGTGACTCGATCCATCAATCCCGCCCAGCTCGCCGGGAGTATGGGGATACGATGGTTCGTCATGAGCTCCGCCTTTTTCGGTATGCCAAAGTCAACGCCCACACACAACCGAATATACCCTCATGGTTTATGCAGGATTGAGGGAGTACCTAGTCTCACCCCTTCTCACTGCCAACCAATCGACCCGCTTCCACACCCACCAGCGTACCGAGCTCCTTGGCGAGTCATCTTCCGTCCAGCTCACCAAATCCGACGTGCGGACCACCCGATTACTCGATAGCGCTCTCACCGGCGCGCTCGGCGGACCGGCACTCGTGATCTTCCGAGAAACTTTCACGCGGCTAGGCTATCCTGGCGGACCGCGGAGTATGCTTCGTGCAGGCCTGACCTGCGCACTTATCGCATCCAGTCTGCAGCTACTGGTCAACCAGACCCGGGTACTCCGACTCGACCTTCTTGCTCGACAAGATGGGCGGCCTCTGACTACTCCGAATGACTCAGGTCGACCAGAGGAGAAGAGCACGTCCGAGCAAGTCCGCGATTCACTGCGTAATCCCAGTCGGAATCCAGAAGGCGACAAGCTAGGTGATAAATCGCTCCCTGGACGAATCCTTACGACTTTATCAACATTCCTACCGATCCAGAAACTTTCGGACCACGAATACCTGGAAGCACTGCAGAGGAAACGTGGAGAGGTCGATACGCGGTTGGCGGAGATCGAGAGGGAGGAAGGGAGAATATACGAGTGTGCAACGAGGGGGAATCGGGAAGTATAATTTGCCTGCTTGTACCTGGTCTTACATGTCCACAAGGTGTTACATGTCCATGTTGAATACAGTCATCATTGGGCTCGATCTGCGGGCCTGCCACGGGACCGACTTCTCCCGCCGAGACCCATCGTGCTCGCGATGAAGTCGTCGAACCTTGCTTTATCTATGCCCCGGTATCAGCCGCACATCAACAGCAGAATGAAGGACGCACATTCCGGGTGCCACCTCGATAAAGCTGGGCGGTTCTCAATGACGTCCCTAAGGGACCAGGTCATCCTAGCTATATCCAGATCCTACCCCGAGTCTTTTCAGCTTTGCGCAAATAGGACGAAAGGTGAACTCACCGAGCTCGTCTCGTTGTCGGGACAGACGACGTAGAAATCGCCCTCTTCGAAAACCCTCTGAACCATGTAATCAACCGTCTGCTCCGGTGACCAAGCGCCAGCAGGTTTGGGGTTGCCATTCTTTGCGCCGGTCAGGCCGGTATGTACCCATCCAGGACTGTTCAGGTCAGCTTCAATGCCATTCCAAGGATAGGACAACCCACACGAAGAGGTGGGCGGTACATCGACCGTCCGACGCATTCCTCAGTTCATGGGCGACTGTCCCGTCAGCTCTGCCTGTCTCCAGTTGAGCTCACGTTGCTCCGTGAAAGTCTTGACCGCGGACTTCGACACATTGTACCCAGCATTCCCCCTATCCCCATCAGGATCACGGGGACCAAAGCGGAGGGAGCAACCCACGGCGGACAAGTGATGCCCTGTTTACTCCCCGTATTGACGATAACACTACTATTCTCCTGTCTCGCCATATATGGTGCGAACGCCTGTGCGACGTTAAGTATCCCATGGAAGTTGGTGTTGAGTACCGCATCCCAATTCTCCTGGAGTTCGGGTAGTGGAGTTGTGAGAGAGAATGCAGGACATGGTTTCGAGATTCCAGCATTGTTCATCAATATGTGCACCTATACCACACTCATCAGCACGGTCACTTCCGTTCAATGAGCTGGCTGGGGGAGACCCACCTCTCCAAAGACATCAAGGACTCTCTCGCGCAAAGCTACCACCTCGTCCACCTTGCTCACATCAACTTTCATGCCCATAACCTCGGAGACGCCTTCGATGACTTTTACGCGTTCCACGGCGGTGGTGAGGGCCGGCTCGGTAATGTCCACGAGGAAGACGGACATGCCAGCTTTGGCATATTTGATGGCTGCCGCTAGGCCGATGCCGGATCTAGCGACGGAGCGCTCAGCGATACTCCTACGGAGAGTTGAGTGGAGCGACGACTCACGCGGCACCGGTGATGACGGCTACTGCCTTTGGGCGGATGACAGCGGATGGTCTGGGCATATTGAGTATTGTATAATTTGATAGTGAGAGGATTGGTCGAAAGGTCCTGCACGACCGGTGACCACCTCCACTTCTGCTTGACGTCATTCGATCCTGGAATGCGGGGCAAGGAATCAAATACAATGCATACAAGTTGGTCGAGAGACTCGAAGTGGCCATGAACATGAACTAGGAACGTATCGTAGAGAGCAAGCTAGAAGTCCCGCTGCAACCCCTTACCCGCTCGCCGCTGCAACGACTCTGACAGCCCCACCTCCCCACCTAGCTTGAAGAATTGAGCATTAGCCTCGTCCTTCCCATACTTCGCTCTCATCCGCTCGTCCTTCTCCGCTTGCCGCTTCTCCTCCTCGGCACGCTCGGCCAGAGACTTCGTGCGCCGTACGGATAGCTGATCGGCGGAGGAAGACATCGCTGCGAGTCGTGCGGCACGCATGTCATCCAGCGCATTGCCGTTGGCCGGAGCTGTGGGCGATGACGCCGGACGTTCGGCCATGTCCATAGCGGATGGTTGGGAGGGGTGCGGCTTCACGTCGTGGCCGTTGTGTCGGGAAAAACGGGCGTCGTCTCGGGAGTGGCCACTCCGCACGTCGTCTTCCCTTCCAGGACCATTGCTCCGCCTCGGACTCTCGTCTCGGTATCGTCTCGGTACATCGCGCCGATGTGAGCGAGATCGCTCTTGATATCGATCGTCTCTCCGTGAATCATACGAGTCGGTACCTCTCCTCGAGCTATACGAGTCACGCCTCGACCGCTTATGATCCCGCTCATCTGAGTAATCCGATCTCGGGGATCTCGAATCGGGATACGAATGCGAATGCCGGTGTTTCTTTTCATGTCTCGCCTGTCTCAGCTCCTGCGCTCGTCAGCACCGTCTCATGGGTCATTGTCATGACTCACCTCCTTCTCCGCCTTCTTCCTCGCCCGTCTCTCCTCCTTGCTCTCAGCCTTCAACTTCTGCATCTCCTTTAGCTGTTTCCTTATCTCGGGCCGGTTCGCCAATGCCGCCATCGCCGCCTGTTCCTGCTGTTTGATCGCGAGTAAAGGGTCCTCGCGGATCTTCGCGGCAGTGTCGCGGGCGGAGTTGGCGTTCTGCACAGCAATAAATTCCTTGTGCATATTACCGATCTGCGGAAGTCAGTAAGCCAAGTCCACTGCAGGAAGGGTAACCTACATTCTGCTCGCCCGCCTTGAGCACCTCATCCACCCTTCTCTTCCCCAACAGGTAATCCTCCATCTCCTTCTCCCCTATCCTCGCACCTCCAAGAGCCCCACCCTCATTCGACGGCGCCGCGTACATCCAATCGAGCTTGTCCACCCGCTTCTTCCCGGTCGACTGCTCTTGCAACCGCTGGAGCTCGGCCAGTTGCCGCTCCTCCTCTTGCTCCTTTCGCAGTTGAGCAAGCTTCTTCTTCTCCTCGTTCTAGGAGTCCAAATCAGTATGATGATATGAGTATAGATGGAGGGACATACCGCAGTCTTCTCGGCCTTCCACACCCGCTCCTGATTGACCAGGAGAACGGGGTGCCAGGACTTCTTCATGTTCAGGTCGCCGCCACCCATCTTGCACCAATGTCTTTCGAGTCAGGGTTTGTTAGAGGGGTGACCGGAAGTCGAATGTCGAGTTCTCCTCCTACCGCAAGTAATCTACCTTACCGCAGAGAGATGTACGAAGGTGAGGCAAATCAGTCGCAAACCAGCCGAGTTGACCGGGATTAGCAAGGCGAAGATTGATGTGGCAACTGGAATGGGGTCCCCGCAACTCTGTGGTTTGCCTGACGATTGGCGACCAGCCCAACTGAAAGCTACAGTGTGACCTCGGAATCCCAACGCATCATGGTGTCAACTGGGTTCATCATCACCTGCGTCAAGGTCAGTCATCTGTCTGGAAGCGAAAAGAGCCGTCGTCGAAACACGAGACGAGACTTGCCCGTCAGCTGACTCCCACATACAGTATGCTGCCGGCGCTACGGGCCTCACCTTCGCCCTCGGAGCTGGAGGTCTCTGGTACTTTCAACGCCGACTCATCTACCCATCTTATGCTCCTGATGGTTCTCGAAAGAGTGAGTCTTCGGGAAACCCAGCTCATCGCGCTTATCCTTCCAACAGATGTACCCAAACCCACCGCCGTTGGATTGCCTTACGAAGATGTCACCCTTACGACTCCAGACGGAGTCAAGCTCAAGGCATATGTCATCCCAGTACGACGCCACTTCATATCGACTCATGATATGCAGACGATGAGTAGCAAAGAGCGAAAGGAGAGGACTGAGAAGGAGGTTGAGGTGTGGGCGGAGGAGATGGGAAAGGAGGATGCGCTTGAGGTGGGTCAGCTCGATGGAGCTGGGCTGATGGCAGTATGCGCGAAGCAGGCCCACGGCTGTTATCTTTCATGCGAATGCGGGTGAGCTGACTCCGAACGAGATGGTGTAGTACTGATCCGCATCAGGAAATATGGGACATAGGATACCGTTGGCGAGGAAGTTCAACGTGGATCATCAATGTAACGTCTTCATGCTGAGTTATCGGGGGTGAGCCTTGTGATACATGAGCTGGGGCAGAGCTGAGGCATCCATCGTAGATACGGGCTATCAGAGGGACATGCGTCCGAGCTGGGTGAGTCCGCTGCTCCACGTTGCTCAGGAGCTGACTGCTGCAGGCATGCGCATCGACGTGGAGGCATGTCTCGTGCTTCCGACCTGTATGAAAGACTGACGTTACTGCAGACTGCTCTGGAGTACATCACAACGCACCCAATCCTGGGCGGGACAAAGCTTGTCGTGCGTAGGATGTTGGTGACAAATCGAGACTGACGGATCACTCCTTGCAGCTCTACGGACAATCTATCGGAGGTGCCGTCTGCCTATACGCTGCTAGCACCCATCCCGATATCGTACGTCATATCCCGTTTCTGTTGCTGATCTCTCAGGTCCGTGGCGTGATCGTCGAAAACACCTTCGTCTCCCTCCAATCCCTGATCCCGTCCATCCTCCCTAAAATACCGCAATTCCTCCTCCCCATCCTCCTCACTGAACGCTGGGACGCGACTCTCACCATGCCCAAGATCCCGACATCTACACCGATGCTGCTGCTGTCCGGCAAGCAGGACGTGCTGGTCCCGCCAAGTCATATGGCAGAGCTGAAAGCTTTGCGAGGGGATGGGAGAGTGAGGTGGAGGGAGTTTGATGGGGAACATAATACCACTTGTCTGATGCCCGACTATTGGGAGGAGGTGGGTAAGTGGTTGCGTGACGAGGTGGAGGGGTCAGAAGTACTCGAAAAGGGCGAATGAAGCGGTTTCGCCATGTAATGCGGGTGCCAGTTGCCGCACCCCAGTTGATCTGTGTCTTTTCCGGTCAAGGGTAATCCAAAACCTCTCATGGAATTTCCCATCTCTTATGATCGATCTGATCAATCGTTCCATCATGCTCGATCCCGATGTGATGCGATAGGGCGATCACACACACGTTAACCAGACCGGAATCCTGATTGTCTCATCTTCAAGGGAATCTCTTGACGGAGTCGCCCATGACGGCCTTGATGTCATGACGTCGTGGTCCGGGAGCTAACGAGCCAGAGTCATCATATCGAGCTTCACCTATACATAGACGTCATCTACCAATCTGACCACTTATAGCTACACCAACTTATCCCATACCACAATTCTCTCTCGCAATGTCTTTAATCAAGTTGCCGGAGGATGGGTCGCTTGTCTGCATCTCAGCGACCGTCCATGTCGCCTCGGCAGCACCGATCATCACGCTACCCTGAGACGTTCCGATGAACTTCGATGACCATTGATAGCCACAAGGCTGCGATCAATAACGACTCCGTCCCCTAGGAGGGCAATGAGCATTTCAAGCAGTCCGTCATAGTCGGTCTCCCGTCAGGACGTCCCTGATGAGCTACGCAGAGTTCTGTCCGACATGGAGAACTCAAACGAGATCCCTTCGGGCGATGTCGAGCAGGGGGACCACACCGAGAACGAGGTGCGTCTTCTCACTCATCAAACTGATCAATGTTGATGAAGACTGTGCAGGGCAACATCGTTGGCGGACGCAAGGCGACCCTCAAGAACCCAAATACTGGTGAGAAGTCGAAAGAGCGCTCCCGCCAGGTAAGCCGCACTACCACTGGATGATAGAGTATTGACGATGTCGTCCAGGTTCTCTCCGAGCATGGGGTCGAGGCTAAGGCGGTCGCCATGCCAGATATATATATCAAGGAGCAGCGAACTCGTCCATAAAAGATGAAGCATGAAGACGTTGATAGAGCCAGTGATATCAAGCCTGCCGTATCACCACGATTTCGCTCAAGAGTGGTGGCCGTTTAGGACTCGCTAGCGGGGACCAGATGGGATGAAGGCACAAACTCGCTGCTGAATGTAAGGATGAGATCTGTCATCTGTCCGATATGAAGAGCATAGGTAGCGAGACGACGTCCTCCGCGTTTAAGCAAATAAGGTGGAAGAGCTCTTCTAAGACTCAAGAGACGGATGGGTCGAGAAATCTTCCTAAATTGGAGACCCCAAACTTAGGCTTGCCCGGAAGCGTTGGCTGCCGACGGATTGTTGTCGAGCACCTTTCAATACCTACTTCCGAATACCCTTTCGCTGTCTCATATGCGTTTCTCAGGCTCTTGACGACTTCGAACGCAGGATGTGGTGGCCGGTTCAATGGCTTGTCATCTACGTGCTCGGCGGTCTCACCTTTGTCCCTCTTGTCATCATCGGCATCATCAGTACGTCATCACCCCTTTGCCCTCGCTAATGACAGGTTATGTCCTGACCTACGGCTCGACGCCTATCGGTGATTCCGACCCGGACAAGTTGAAGAAGGCGAGCCTGCAGCACGAGGCGGAGAAGGATGAGCAAGTTGCCCGAGCACGAGCCGGCAGCTCGTCTCGCGCCCTGTCTGGCTGGCTCACCGTTCGCCGGCAGTTCAAGCCTACATCCTCTGGAGTCACCAGTATCTTCACCTCCGCGCGTACGACGGATCTGAGTGGAGCGAAGGTGCCTTCGGAGGAGAAAGAGGAGGATGCGAAACCGCTCAATGGCGCTCCGACGACGTATTCTGGCCGGATAGCCCATACGTACCGCCAGATGCTGGAGGCGCGGCAGGCCAAAAAGGATTCACAACCGAAAGAGTTCTTTTTCTGTGTGCTCAAGGGTTCAGTGCTGTTTCTGTACGATGATGAGGCCCAATCGGACTGCGTTGCGGCGATTGGGGTGGACAAATACGTGGTCAGCGTGGAACCGTCGACCGGGGAGCGGTTCAAGGGGAAGGATGCGGAGATGTTCTCGAAGCGGACCGGGTTAGTCATGCGATTAGCAGAGAAGGTGGGCAAGGAGAAGAGTGGTCTGCCGGTATTGGTGAAGGGGATTGACGGGGAGGACGAGCGGGAGATGGAGAATGCGCCGTGGTTCTTGTTCACTATATCCAATATAAAGTGAGTGATCCCAAGTCGCCTCGCTGACAAACAGGATGGAAGACTGGTACATCGCTTTGCTTCAAGCCTCTGCCCTCAAACCTACTACTTCCGAAGTCTACTCGGTCTCCGATATGCGGGCTCTGGTGGATACCATCGATACCGAGCCGGATCCTATACCGATGCGGTGGCTCAATGCTATGCTGGGGAGGGTTTTCTTTGGGGTCTACAAGACAGAGGCTATTGAGCAGGTGAGCGTCGTATGAAACCGGCAATCTCTAAGCTCGCAGTTCATCATCGGTAAAATCATGAGAAAGCTATCCAAAGTCCCCCGTCCCAGCTTCCTTGGGCCGATTGTTATCCGCGAAGTCAATGTCGGCACTTTCCCACCGATGCAAGTCGGCGTTATTCCCTATGCGATGGCGCTCTGATGTCGCGAAATAGCTTCTCCAAGCCCATGCTCAAAGATCTCAATCCTGAAGGGACCGCTGCCTTCGAAGTACACATGCAGTACCGCTCCCGTCCCCTCCAACCCAACTCGGAAGTCCGTCTTACCATCGCGACCACCGCTACTATCCCTACCGGTTTCAAGCCCTATATCGTCGATCTCGTCCTCGCTGTCGTGCTGAAAAGCCTCGAAGGGAATATGATGATCCAGATCAAGAAGCCTCCTAGTAATCGCGTTTGGTACGGTTTCACTCAGATGCCCAAGATGGAGGTGGAGATCCGGCCGATCGTCAGCGAGCGGAAGATACAGATCGGGATGGTGCTTAAGGCTATTGAAAAACAGCTGCGCGATGTCGTGAGTTCGACATATTCGGAAGTATGTTGACATCTAGATCGCCGAATCGGTGGTGCTCCCTAACATGGACGACATCTCTTTCTTCGATACTTCAAAGCTCGGCACTCGCGGAGGTATCTTCAGTGAAGCTGGCAAAGTCGCTGCCGATCAGGCCATCTTGGAAATGGGAGTAGAACCGATTGCTCAACCTGCCGTCATTGCCGGGGAGGATCCTGCATCTGCTATTGCAGAGACAGCGACATTGCGATTGCGTCATCCTAGCAAGTCGATGACTCTGGACGGAACAGCCCTCAGCGAGATCGTCAAAGAAGAGACACCTGAGATTGGATTGCCTCGCACCGATTCTGCGCCACCTACACTCGCTAATGGTACTTCGGCAAAGAAGGGAACGGCGGTGCTCGAAATTAAGAACTGGTTCCCGGGAAACGGTCGATCACCCTCTCTCTCCTCCCAGACGGTCGTGAATGGGTCGCATAATGCCTCGCAGGAAAGCCTCGACAAGCCAATATCGCGCGATAATGAGATCGTGAAGCTTGCGGCGCAGTACGCAATCGGGCCTGTACTGCCTGAGAGCGGCAGTGCCTCTGAAAGCTCTACTCGACCATCATCACCGCCAATGAAAGGAGTCTCTTCCGTCAACTCGCTCGGAAGAGCACCCTCGAACTCTTCGGACTCTGCACTTACGGAAAGAGCGATCCCAGCTCCTGACAATGCCGCTGCGTCGTCGTCTACCACAGCCCTCCTCAACAATATCCGAGCACGAGATAAGAAGGCGATTCAGACTCAAGTCAATTCCGCTCGAGATGCTGTCAAGAAATGGGGCGTCAACTGGGCCGCAAAGCGTCGGACCAACATCCCGAGCAAGCTTGACGAGCGAGACGAAGATCGTCCTGCAGCCCTCTACCGCCCTGCAGAGGAAGATGAGGGTGCCGACCAATCCTCGACGGCTCCCCTTTCGCCGACCTCATCTCAGTCACTGAAAGACAGACTGAATGCCGCGGCGAATGCACCGCATGCGCTGCCCAACCGCGTTAGATCGACTTCTTCCGCTTCACATGATTCTGCGAGCAGCTCACGGCCGAGTCTCCTTCCATCCCCGTCGAAAACGACCGTTGCACCGGTAAATCATTCCTCCTCGCCCCCTAAATGGACCCTCGCTTCGTCACGTCCAATCACGGAAGTAGCGACGGACACAGTACTGGCGCCGAATCCATCGCGACGATCAAGCGGGAG
>JAABUP010002075.1_pt1 | contig 40309 bp, 40 predicted proteins | sample 5559201 | NCBI WGS metagenome assembly JAABUP01 (sample SAMN10711887, study PRJNA513373) | rock metagenome | isolation source: Antarctica rocks | place: Antarctica | reverse complement strand
GTCCTGCGGTTTCCCACTCCGGAACCCGGCGCGCTTGCTCTCCTCCCTTTGCCAAATATCTCATTTGCTAAAGCTTCATTCCTCCTTCGTTGGCGATCTGTGCAAGGCCAGGTATTAGTAAGACTTAGACAAATGGCAAGCTGTAGGAACTTGCCAGCTTTGATAATATTGTCAAAAGAGACAGCTTCTTTCGCGGCCGTCATAGCTAGTGGTCAGTAGCTTGCGTTGTCAGCTTTCAATCATTCGTACATCGACTTCAAAGGTCGATCGAAGCCCAGTATGGAAAAAACTACTTCACCGGTGCAGCTGGTTCGACGTTGTTGCTTGAACGGGAAGCCGCGCTCGAGACGCCACAAGCGAGTCAGCTTCCCGATTAAATAATCAGCGCTTGTTTACTCCTCGCCGCCTTCATGCTCTCCGACATCACTTCTCTCCATGCTTTCTCGGATGTTTTCTAAGATAAGAATCCTGCGAAAGAGTAATACATCGGAGAAGTCAAAGCTGTTTTTCTCACCTTGAACTGGGGACAGTTACCAATGATAGTTATATTTGAAGCTCCTCTTTCCAGCTCATCAAGCTTCTGATTTTGAGCGAATCAAAATCTCCTTCCGAAGTACCTTTCTGTTAACTAAGCTTGATTAACAAGCGTTTTTTATTTCTTTTTTCTGGATTGGAAGACACTGCTCTACACTTGGGATTATATCTCTGCGAACAATCTCATCGAGTCGGGATTGGCCGTTTCCCGAAGATGTCTTCAATTTGGTCCAAGCTTACCGGCGGTCTCGATGGCGCAGCAACTACTCAGGTTAATTCCGATCGGAATTCGAGGAATCGTGGAAGCATATTCTCGATCTTCAGTCGAGCCTCGGATGAGCAAGAGTGAGTCTATTCTGCAATATCATTACTAAGGGTGTACTGATGGGCTGTTACAGGGACTCATCCATAAGTACGAAACGCATGTCCATCGAAACAGACCCTGGGTCTTCATTGTCATCAAGGACCAGTTTGTCGAGCCGGTCAAGCCACGTTCATTGGAATGGGGCTCTGAGCAGCAACCAGAAGAGTCCGTGGTTTCCAAGACATATGACGCCAATACCAGAACAAAGTGCTCAGTGCGGATGGGAATCCTCAGCCAAGGTGTCGCTACGCAAAGTAAAGTCGAGCATGGCGATGTACTCTGAGCCACTCCGTTCCAAGATCTCACAAGCCTTCGATAGCCCCACAAAGTCAGAGGATTCCGGCACAGGCCACCAGAGATCTCCGAAGAGGCTAGTAGAGAATTCTAAAGTTTTCTCCCGCAGCTTTAGGATGCGTCACGGTAAGGAAGACTGGAGCGCTTCTGTACAAGGAATGCAACGCTCGTCACCCATGGATATTCCACACGCTCTGGATGTCAACATCTCAACTTCCCCAATGATGACTCCACCCTTGGATAAGGAGATAATCGAAGATTTGTCTACGGGCAATAGCGCTCGGCCACGGGAGTATGCACCAATATGGAGTAGGAGGCAACAATGGCCCCCACCCAGCCTTGTGGCGGTGCAACCCCACATCTCACCAGTGGCCATCAAACTGAGCAACCTGGATATATCGAAAAGCGAAGCTTTGGATACAAAGGGACCTATCAGCCCAATGCCGGGGACGAACCTACCGATGGATGACCCGTACATCGACAGCGGAATCCAACCCAGCGATGGGAATATTGGCCTTTTCCACCAGCCCGGGAAGTATATAGCCACAGGGCTATTTCTTGAAAGTAAGACCGATACTAGCAACGGCAGTGGATACCTGTCTGGTGATGAGAGCAGTGGAGATCAGCCTAGGTCTGATGGTTTCGTGCCAGTCGAGACTGGACCCGCAACTTACCTTGGGCTATCAGAAGCGGCCAAGGAAGCTTCAACAAGATCCGCGACATCTTTGACAGTCGCAACCCAGAACAATGGGAATCAGGTGCACAACCACTACCACCAACCTGAGGTGCCGTTCGGTGATAAGTTAGATGTGAAAGGAGCTATCCACAAACGTTCGAGTGTTGACAGCTATTTTGAGAAGGCATCGGACTCAGCAAGGCCTTCAGTTGAGGAGCCGGAATATGTGGCTGATGTGGCCGCCAAGTGCGCCTCTCCTAGCTTTCTCTTGACCCCAGCAACGCCAAGCGAAGAGACGCATGCCTACAGCTATAGCGAGCCTTACTTTCGCGAAGCGGAGCCCATCTCAAGGCTTTCTCCTGTGCCTAGACTCCCACCACCTGTGGAGACTTCCATGTCCTCATCTCGTCGTCCTTCAATTTATCGTACTACCAGCCTAAAACAGGGTCTAAGTGACCTCGGTACCCCACTTTGGGGAGCATCCACAGACGATCTGATAGCGAAATCAGATCATTTAGCTTCATCATCTTTTGAGGCAGATACAGAAACTGAGGGAAGCGCTCAGTACCGTCCTAGCATGGGCCCGCGGGAGACCTGGGAAAAACTCAGGGATCTTCGAAACCAAAAGTATCAAAAGATTATCGATGGGGACGAGGACAGTTCCGAAGATGACAGTCGTGGCTTAGAGATTCGTTCGATGTGTAGCTATGAACGAATAATGCATCAACCGACCGGGGATATGGAGCCAGCTAGGTCCCTTCCCATGAAGGCTGGAGATACCGCAGGCGAGCCCTCGCCCATACCACCCGAAGAGCAAACGGCTGACAAGGAGGATGTACGCGGCCTAGAGGTTATCATGGGCATTCAACCGGACATTACGAACTACAAGCCAGGTTTTTGTCCTATTCACCAAGATTTGCGATACGCTGTCGAAGCAATCGAAAGATTGTCTGGCGATTACTTGGACGTTGCGCCTTCGAGTCCAGACAGTAGTTCTCAAGGACTACTGAATGCCACATCAGAGGTCACAGCGGCCTTCACAACATTGCCAGTGCTTGCCAAGCTTTCAGAGTCCGCCGAGAATATCGAGACCACGAGAGAGGCTCAAGACGACGAAGAATATCAGTCACACGCCCCCAGGCGCTCTATGAAAGTTACAAAGTCCCCCAGCCATTCACTATTCAGCCGTACGCCTTCAGCGACCAGCACACTTCTGCCTGACCGCGCCCTTCTCACACCGAATCTAACACGCAGTTACCGCCTCCGTCCGTATCCGGATCTAGCTGAGTCAGTCAAGAAGACCCCTTCGCCAAGTGTTACAGACGGGGAAAGTGGTCTAGACATCCTTCACTTTAAAGATGTCAATAGGGCCAGTATAGACTTCACTGGACGTTTCCGTCGCTCTTCAAGCGCCTGCGCGGACGACTTGGACTGCCTCCACCTTGATGAGTCGTTCAAGCTCAATGAATCTACACTAGTTGGATGTCTTCGCCGCTCGTCTAGCGCCTGTGTACCTGACAGTGATTTCTCCTCCACTGAAGAATCCACAGAGCTAAAAATGGCGTTTTCCGAAAAAGACCTGCGGTCCAGCTCCACCGGTTTTACGGATCCCAGTGAGAAGTGCTGCCGTACATTGGAAATCAACAAAGACCTAATCCACCTTCAGCGAGCCGACTTGTTCAACTGTCCGAAGCACGAATCTAGTGGAACGTCGGTCCGCACGGTCAGCATGACCGCAGAGGAAAGGGAGTTTCTCGCTGCCTTCGAATCCTCCATGGTCTCCGTCCAGAAGTCAGTCGGACGTCAATTGCGTCCGTCCAAGATGAAAAAGGTTGTAAAAGGTCTTCTCGAGGTGGAATACAACATCAAGGGTCATCTCCCCACCCCTGCTCAATACTGGTGTCGCTCAAAGAGTCTCTCTCCCAAGAAAAGCGGTTTCTTCCATGTGGACGACCAGCCGAGGGCGAAGGAGTCTCCTTGCATGTCCAATGTCGTCAAAAGCAGTAAAGGAAAACTTACAGTCGAGTATGGACGTCTCGATGAGATCCATGCCCACCGAGCTTTCAACGCCGCCAGGCTACCGAACTTCGGTCCACCAATCTTAGAGAGCGAAAATCGAAACATACCGAATGTGGAAGTGGCTGTCGGTTCTGGCGAGGTGGTTCCTGTCCTCCATGGCCTGAGTCTGGGCAATTCCGCACGCGATATAAGCTGGCAGATGCAGGACTCTAGCCGCGCTCCGAGAGTTGCCCACGATATCGCGACTGTTTCGGGCGTCAACCACCTCGTTGCGGCCAATGTTGATATAAATAATTTATCCGATTCGAAGCGTGAAAATAACAGGTACGACATACGTCACGAGAACACCATCCCAAAAAGTCCATCTCCTTCCAAGGCACCATTTTCCCACGCTGGTTCTCCCAGCTCTAATGGACCTCTTTCGACACGTCTTCAAGTCCCAGGTAAGATAGCTTCGATGAAGAGGATACCTACAGCGCATGATGATGCTTTTGGAGTTAAGTTGGAGCGTGTGCAAAGCCACCCTGGTGGACTGAAAGAAAAAGAGATGGATAAGGAGGCGGGGATGAGGGTGAGGTGGGCGGAGGAGGTGCGCGGGGGGAGCGAAGATTGAGGGGCTAGGTTTGTGGGGGGGTTGGAGGGTGCGTAGGATTGGGAGGAAGTTGGAAACAGTTTGGGTGAGTAAGGTTTTATTGTGGAGGATTGGGTTTCGTTGTGGGGGTTGTAGTGGAGGATACGGGAAGGGTGCTCAAGACATTCCTTGGGTCTTGGTATTTCTAAGTTTGAGTGCATGGGTTCTGGACATGCTGCTGTTGGCAGTCCGAGGAGGAATTAGTGATGGATTCGAAGGTTTCCGAAGATTGTGCTACGCTTCCTCTAAAGTTTCATGGCTCTAGACTTCTGGTCACAGAAGCTCCTTCATTTGTTTTCGGCACTACGAGTTTTGTGCTTACGTCTTGTACTGTTTGCTTCTGCCTATCACAATGATCAATCACTCCACAACGTTCTTGATTGACAGTATACTCTCTTTTGCTATTCCATTTCTCGAATTAAAAAGTTCTGTACAGCGTAGTTTAGAACCCTCGACGGGGGAGTATTAGAAGTAGAAACGCAGGCAGCAATAGCTTTATCTTCAAGCCCCAGCCAGCCGTCAAGATAGGAAAGGAGAGCGCGGGTTTGCTACCGGACAGACAGCAGCCACTCAGGCAGCAGCCCTGCAACCAGCCCTGCAACCAGCAGGAGCAGTAGCAGTCGGTAGTAGAAAGACGGAACAGAGAAGAAATGGAGAGGTACCAGGATGCATGGCTAGAAGTTAAAAGAAAAAGCATGACCAGTCTCCCGACGAACGTACGGAGGTGGAGTGCACGAGTAGATAGAGACATAAGAAATGTAGAGAGAAGGCAACTTTTAAGACATCTCTAGAAAGAGTTTCCCCATTGCCCCCTCGGCATATGCAGTTTTTGGAAAGAGGAAAAAATGTGTATGTATGCACAACGACAAGATCTAGAATGGCCTAACGACAACGACCGACCACACCGAACAGAGTTGGAGAAACCTGGTGTTATGATGATGCACCAGTCTCTCCGCCTGCGTTACCGCCCTCGGTGTCTTTCTCTTTGCCTTTGCCCTTGTCGGAAGGAGATTTCGACCGCTGACGCTCAACAGCTGGCTTAGGTTTCGTTGTCGGAGGTGATGAGGCAGTTGAGGGTGGGGAAGCTGGGTCAGCGTGTTCGCCGGAAGCATCTCCTAGACTTGCGAGTGCACTACAATCAAACAGTCAGACATCGATCATGATTTGATCAAAGAGTGGGATAGATATCTCGAGCTTACCTAAATGCATTTGCCGAGGTGGTAGCTTCCTTGTCTTCCTTCTTCTCCTTCTGTGCTGGGGGTGTAGCCGTCCTGCTTGACTGGCCACTCTCCTCACCACCTCTGGCAAGTCCACCAGGGCCTAGAGTCTTCCGTCCCGAACCGCTTCTCGTGTTGAACAATGAGGTGGGACCGAAAGAAACCGGCCCTTGCTGGCTGACTTGTCTGGTGTTGGCTCTGCTGCCGAGTCGTCGCAGATCATCCATACCGACGGTATTCCTCTGGTAATCTGGAGGTGGCATCATCCCGTATTGGCCTCCACCAGAGGCGGAGCGGGCGTCGCCACGACCCATTGTCATGCGACCACCTCCTCCTCCCCCTTGTCCTCGTCGAGAGTCTTGTCTTAGGCGCTCCATCTCCTTTTCTTGTTGCGCCGCGGCAGCCTGGTAGGTATCAGTATAGTTTGAACTTTCGTTCAATGTTGTGGAAAGTTACCTCTTCTCGAATTTCTTGCATAGTCTTCGGACCCTTGTTGTCTTCTTTCGAAGCCCAGCGCTTCTTCCGTAAATCGACAATATCCTACCAAGAGGTTAGCTGGAGATCACATGAGAAGACACTGCTTGTACCCACCATAAGCATGAACGTTAGTCTGCTTGGCAGCCCAGGGGTGTCAAGCATTGCCGATATCCGCCCGAAATAGACATCCATCATCGGTGGTCCTCTTTCAGTGCTGTCCAGACTTCGTCCGATAGTCCTCAGCAAGCTCGTGAGAGACTCGACTTCTGCCTCGTCGGGGATACCATCAAAGTCCACGAGCTTCTTCACGCATTCGTGCATGATACGCTCTGTAAGCATGCCGAGCTTGTAAAGCTCACCAATGAACTTGACCAGACCAAGACCACGTCGCTTGGCGGCGGCCATAATGTAGTACTCATCCGAGAGCATGACAGCCTCTTCGGTCTCACCTTCTGGCTTGTCTCCAAGGTTCATCTTCCACCCTTGCTCGAATTCCTCTTGACAACGATTGAGCAAGTACTTCCGGAAGAGGTTGCCACCGGTCACGACTTGGCCATTCTTGTCCTTGATGTTCTCGTCCTTGATCTCGGGGTTCATGGTCTCTAGCATGCGCTTGCAAAACTTCGCATACATTGAAGCCCAGTGAGCCTCATCAGTAGCTTTCTCGAAAGTAAGTTGGATCACCTGTCGCAAAGTCCGTCCGTCCGTCTCGTTCTTGGACTGCGCAGCAATTTCAAGGATCTGATCTGCAATCTTGTCGAACTTCTCGGGAGTCATCTTATTCAGGCTGGACTTGACCTTCCGTTGCACCATGTCAGGTGGCATGTGACCATCTCCACCGGGAGCCGGACCAGCATTACCAGTGGCTGCAGCTCCCACAGACCGCGGTTTCCAGCCTGTAGTAGATAATTGCAATGGTTTGAGTTCAGTGCCAGCAGTGAGTGGCATTGCTTTCGCCGCTTGTTGTTCCTCATGTCTTGTAGGCTGCCTACCTCCTTGCTTGCTACCACCACGGCCCCGACGGCTTGGCTCACGAGGTGATGCCGGTTGCTGTGCCAATGTCGTCGAAGAGTTCGTGCGACTCATCGGGTTTGCACCTCCCATTGAAAAACCACTCCGGTTGCCAAAGTTTGCCAACGGATTCTGCATAGTTGGTCTTGGTGGAGCAGCCATACCAGAGGTTGACATTGCATAACGTTGCTCTGAAGTAGTTCCTGGAGGAAGTGTTTTACCGCCAGGCTGACCAAAGCTACCCATGGTGAAATTTGACGGCAGGGCAGGGCGGTTCGACGGGTTTCTTGGACCCATCAAGGAGGGCGTGCGAGCTGATCCCGGACGCGCAGAGTCGGTCGTATCCCCGACAGTGTCCTTGACCTTACTCGACCAGTCTTCTGAAGGCTTCTCTACAAAGACCTGCTGGAATTGGACCAAGAAGCCGGTGTTGTACTTGAATTTGCCCATCGGAGCATTCTTGTTCAGGGCCGGATTAGGAGAGGCGATCGAAGGAGGATACTGGATATCTTTGACTGAAGTGATAAATCGCGCGGAACGTAGAGACTGGAGAGCTGCGCTTGGCTGCGCTGGCTCGACAGATTTAGAAGTCTCAAGCTTCAGGGCGGCAGGCTTCTCACGCTTGCCACCGCTAATTGACCGCGGGGTGGGTGCCGTTGAAGCTTCAGAAACAGGCGTGGCAGTACCACTATCCGCAGGCGTTTTGACCGCGGCAGGAATGTCACTTGGCGGCGTAGGAGTCGCGTCCTTGTTCTTAAGCGCAGCGAAAAGGCTCACTCTCTCCTGCTTTGATTCCTCACCCTCAGCCTCTTCCAGCTTCTTTATACGAGCTTCTTCCGCCTCCTCTGCTCTACGCTCTGCCCGCTTCATATCTTCGTCAGCTTGAGCCGCAGCTTCAGCCTCCTTCCGAGCTGTTTCCTCTTTCTCAGCCTGCTTCTTCTTCTGATACCGCTCTTCGTCCTCCACTTCTTTACGAGCCAGCTCGGCTTCAATGCGGGTAAACTCCTCTTCTTCCTCCTTCTCTTTCTGAGCCTTGTCGAGGACCTCCTTAGCACTTGCTGCCGCTTTCTCCGCTTCCTCGGCCTCCTCATTGGCCTTTCTCTCCTTTTCTTCCGCCTCCATCTGAACCCTCGCAGCTTCCCGCTCCTTCGCCTCCGCCTCTTCCTTCTCCTTGTGGATCTTCTGCTCACCCTCTTCCTTATCCTTGGCAATCTTCTGCTCATCTTCCTCCTTATCCTTGGCAATCTTCTGCTCATCTTCCTCCTTCTTGCGCTTTTCCTCTGCCTTGTCAGCCTCGATCTTCTTGGCAATCGCATCCTTCATATCGTTCTTCTTTTCTTCGTCTGTCTTCACGGTCTTACTCTCGGTCCGGTTATGTTGAGCTTCGGCGTGACTTGACGTTCGAGGCGGAGGAGTCGGCGTAGAGGAGACGATAATCGGTGAATGTGACGCAGGCGCAGGAGACGCAGGTTGCTTATCGAAGGTCTTCACAGCACCGCTGTTTGGGTCCTTGATAACAATACCGACGCTCTTGCGTTGAGGGAACTGGAAATTGTTAGATTTGGGGGCAGGGGTGTTTGTACCGCGGCTAGGAGCATGAGAATGGCTGATCGCAGGAGTAGTCATCGGCGTTTGTGGTTGCCCCATACTTGAGCTTGGCCGTTCAGAGACAGACATTGCAGATGACGTCCGCGACATCGGCTGTGGCTGCTGCTGGTTGCCGTACGGCCCTTGTAGGTAGTGCTGCTGAGCACCCGGCGGCATGTGGTAAGGAGGACGAGGTGAGCTAGGAGGCATGTACTGCATCTGCTGGGGCATGCCATATTGGGTCGAATAGTAGCCATAGTTCGGGTCAAAAACCTGTGGCATACCGTACTGATTCTGATTTCTCATGGTTAGAAACTGCTCAAAATAACCAGAGTCTGGTGACAAATTTGGACTAGGTAAGTTATGAAAATTATGCAGTTGAAGTTCGGCAACTCTGGCATCTTGACTAAGAAACGGAGGTTGCAAAGATGAAGAAGAGGTTGGCTTTACTTGTGGTGGGCCCATATGCTGAGGGTATCCGCTATAGTGCTGTGGCTGCATATGCGGGTTCGCCATTGGCACTGGCCCCATCTGCGGAGTGACCGGATGCGAGTTGGTGAGAGCTGGGCTTCGAGCAGCTTGATGAGGTGAATTTGGATATGGTGCCAAGGGCCGTCCTTGACCTTGATATTGAGCAGTCATGTTGGGAGCGCCTCTTGGTTGACTTGGTACGGGTCGGAAGTTCGGACCGGGAGAGTAGCCCATCTGGTGTGGATATGGTTGTCCGTAACCTCGACCACGGCCGGCTTGGGGTGGATATGCTGCCCGGCTCGGGACAGGACCCATACCTGAATTACTCAAGTCACTATGTGCTGAGTGTGAGGATTCCCTCCGCAGATGACCTGGCTGTGGGCCAGGGGCGAGTGGGCCTTGTGGCATAGCTGGTCGCATCTGTCGCTATACGCAAGTCAGCTACTGGACTCAGAAGAAGTTCCGAGTTGGTGGTCGCTAGTGCTACTTACGTTACCGTCTTCACCTCCAAGACTGCCAAAGCTCAAACCGTTGCCTTGCCCTTGGAGGCTAGACGGAGGTCGCCCACCACTCGCAGCAGGCTGAGGTATTGGCGACGGTGAGGTTTGGGGAGATGTGATACGTGGATTCGTCGGTGCAGCTACCGCCAACGAGGATGACATGGCTTGAGGCAACTGAGGTACGCTGTTTGCTACAGCTGGAGATCCTCCCATCGAACCGAACTGGATACCGTTACCTCCAGTTGGCTTTCCTGCCACTGGACCACCATTCGGCATATAGCCACTTGCGCCAGCCGCACTTATGGTGACTGAAGGCTTACGGCTATGGTCAGCGAGCCCCGATGAATTGGTCACGACAGCATTTCCATTGACTATGGTTGAGACACCTCCGACGGCTGGAACCGCTGGTGGTGGTATCGCATTCTTGCCATTCACCAGCGCAATGGAGTCTGACTTGCCATGCTGTGTTTGCTGACCTCCCACTGCCACAAGTGGCGTTGTAACATCGGAGGTCGACGGCGAAAATGGTTTCTTGGTCGCGCTGGCGTACGATCGGGCAGTGGCAGGAACGGGCGCTGCACCCAAAGGCGACGTCGTCCCGCTTATCGAAGCCGAGGGAGAATGCGCTTGGTTGACGGTCTGCGTTACGTTGCTTGGAGCCTGAGGTGGAAGAACTGGTTGTTGAGAGATGCTTGTCATTAAATCGGTTGCGTGGAGAACTTTTTTTGGGTGATCGTGGTATCGATTAAGGTCTCGTGTTGCAAGTCGAGAAATGGTCTGGACTCTCTCGAATGTCAAATCCGAAGTGATGTCAAGAGCAGAAAGTAGACAAGGCAGAGTGGAGTGTTTGTGCGATTGGATGTGACTGAGGCTGTCGCAGTGAATGTGTGGAACGGTGGGCGTGTTGAAGAAGCAAAGCCTGGCAAGAGCCGGCACTCTTCGTAAAGGAGTGGATGCTCAACAGGCGTGAGGTGCGTTGACCCTTGTTCTGACAGAGAAGTGTTCGAAGCGCGATCGTCCTACTTCGAAGTGAAGAGGACCCGCTGGAGAAATTTTCTTTGGTGTTGAATTCTCTCGATGATGTAGAGAAGAGGCGTGTGGGAACAGCCTCAGAAAGAAGGGGACGAGGCAAAAGTTTCTTACAGTAGCGAAATTGAGGCTAGCGCTGTGTTTGAGCCGGGCAAACATATGAATCAACACTCGTGCAGAGTAGAGTACATGTATGCTACAAAGACTCACGGTCTGTGTATTGTAGTATACTTGCTCATCTTGTAACATCGAATGTAAGAGAATCAGTACGCGGGTCCAGTATCTAAGCCTATGGATGAATAATCCCAGGCTGGGTATATAACGCTCTCATTACGTTGAAGATAGATCTTGAGACTGCTTTTGATAGAGCAGTATGACTCTCAGTGCCCTCAGGAATTGATCTTCCTGCTAAATCCCCTGAGACGTTGCTATCATTAATATTGCTTGTGTCAACAAAGGCTTGCTTTACTAACTTAGGCTTGCGTACTTAATGAGCCGCGGAAACAAAGTCCCTAAGGTAATTTCCAGCCCACGATATCAATGCACCGATCTACCAGCCATATCAAACTTGCATGTACGCAATCCCTATACGACTATATCCCTATAGTTGTGAAGGGAAGACAAGCCCTAAATATAGTCCCATCACTGCGCACATTACAAACTGACATGCCGCAGTAATGACGCTCTCTGCGACGCATGAATCGGCGCCAGGATCTCCCCAACACAGCCCTGCAATCGGACCGCAATTCTTTGGTGATAGGCCACCCTTTGCTCCGGGCTCACAGTGACTCACGCAGGCTGCATGTAAGTAAAGTAATTCGTATCCAGATAAAGTACACTTGCATGTACTTTAGATGTATGATTCCACCATGGAGATTGGCCTTCAAAACCACCTCCGGTCGACATGCATTTCGACGTTCAATTCAACGTGCTCACACCGTATGAATACGCCTCAAGACAAAGATCTTTGTCGTGTGAAATGACACCTAGAACAAAGCTGAGTAGTGACAATAATAATAACGACCATGGATGAGACTGTGTGTCCGTGTTCAACGTTCCTGCATGTGACTGGAAGACTTCTTGGCCGCTGCACGAATATTTATCCGTTCATGTCCTTCTCCACAGCTCTGTAAATAGTACCGTGTCTCGCTTGAACATTGCATTGACAGTCCCTCGGCGCTGGTACAGCTCATTCCTCTACTCTCTCAAAGTATGTCTGAAGTCAACTCTAGGGACACTACAACTATCGTACTAACACATGGCACTTCAAGACTCCTGTTCTTGACGTAATCCTTCCCAGCTCGCGACCTGCCCCTATGTTCATCGCGCCCGAGGCCTCAACGTTGTTCTGGAATTCCGCAGGCAGATCAGTCAAATTCTTTGGTACTTCCAGACTTGCGCAATCAGCCCGAAGCAGATCAAAGTATGTTCGTCCCTTCTCCTTCGATCTAGCTAGCTGGTACGAACTCGGTCGACGCGATCAAGCACTCATCTTGAGAAAAGGAATCGAGAGTACACCACGTTGGCAGACAGCGACAATAAGAAGCCAAGCCTGGCCGAGGAGCAAGCAACTTCCAACACAAGCACCGAAGGCCATGGCACATCTAGGATCATGGACCCAAACATAGACTATGATTTGTATCCTGACTACGAGGTATCGGACATCCCCATTCCCGAAAACGAGCCAGACAACGAGACGACCGAAGGCGACGGCACAGACATTTACAGGCCTGAAGGGGAGTTTGGACTAGCGCGCCCTTGGCTACGTGCAATCTACGACCTTGACGAAGAGAACCTGATTATTCCGAGGAGATAGAGGCATGGGAGCGCCAGAAAGCCGAAACGGGGGAGAGCATCTATATACCCCCCGGCAAAACGATAGCCGATTTGAAATGGGGTCCTCCAGTGAATCGGAATTGAGACAGGTTGTCTCCTTCTGAGAATCTTTGATGCCGGATGGCTTAATCAAGGTAGAACTATACTCAGCTTTGTAGTGAGTGTCGGCAGTGAGATATACACGCGCGGCAGAAGTTATGATGATCGTAAATGTCTTGGACGGTTGTCCTTGTCAGCGCTTTTATATCGACGGCTCCGCATATTTGGGTTCTGGGGCACTCTAGCCTCCTTTGGTGCAATATGCAGCGCTGTGGCCTCGATCCGAGATTATCCTGAGGGGGTTGAATGCCGATCTAATACCAATGTGCTCCTCTCCAGTCCAAGTCAACGGAACTGACCCCAGCTTTAGTTGCACCTACACATGTTTTTTGACTCATCAGCTTTTGCGAGCACCTTCAGAGATCTCAATTATCACCAAGAAGCAAGCTTTTGAACCTCTTGTGGGAGTTTCTATAGGCTGTACTTTGTTCTTTGACTGCTCGGTCGGGATCCTGGCGTGCTGTCTCACCACGCGAAAACAGACGGAACAAGAGCTCAGAGAAACCCTCGGACGCAATGAGTTCAGGGACGGGGACCCGCCAAAAGTCCACAGGTCAAGGCGAACGCCCGTAAAAGGGCAAGAAAGGGGCTCCAAACGGACAAATTCAATCGAGATACCACCTGTTTCGGTCGGATCAACACTGTGATGTTCCTGGTCGTCATCATACTTAATGAAGTCTATCTCCTTGGCCATGGAGGTCTTCCACCAACGAGCAACCATATGCCATCGGGCACCGTGGGTCGGCGTTGCTCTTGCGCTCGTTGCCTCTTGGCTTAGCAAACATAATGAGCTGAAATGGCGCGAGAGACAGCAGGTTCTCGCTGAAGAGAAAGTCGATTTTGAACTTCGAGACCTTCAGAAGAAGCTGCAGCCTCCACCACAGAAACAGCATCAGCTGCAACTGCAAGGAAATCGGGCAGACACAAACCAACAGCAGACGCCTCAACAAACAGACACCCCTGCTGTATCTCACGCTGGCACGGATCCGGTTCTAGCGTCCACAGTACTACCTCCTAGTCACGTCGGCGCTGAACACGTTGCCGCATCCTCAGCTGTTGATCTTGACAATGGCACAGACATAGACGAAACAGACAACAGCCATAAAACCGCCGCACCATTGAGCTCAAGAGGGATGCAAACCGACTTTGATCTCGGTCTCGAGGCCGCCGGAGAAAGTGAAAGAACGGAAACAAGAAGATTAGTCAATCGACCAACGTGGTGAAAGAGAATCAGAGACAGACTGAAGTTGCAGAGCGTGATGTGGTGAGAACTTAGAAGACTACTAATACTAGTGAGTCATGTGAGACGCGATGCTCAAATTTCCAACGCTCTTGAATGTTTCAGGTCTTTGATCTGTTAACTGAAGCAAAAGGTAAATGTGGTAACGTTGATTTAGTCCTCCGTAGTAGGGACCTTCCAGCCCTTGTCCGTCCGATTTCGCATTGTTCGTAGAGCACGAACCTTCTCCACTGTACGCAAACCATTACATACATATTCAATTACGCACTTCTCCGAGTACAATCTCAACGTTCATTTCTAATGGGCAACAGCAACTGTCATTTCGAATTCTACTGTCCGTGGCTAGTCATTTGTAAGTGAGGACAGGGTGTTGAATAGACAGATAAGGGTCTGAGCATCATCACCACGGCATGATGACGCACATCATAACAATGAGCGACAATAAGGGCATATAAGGGTGACAAAGAGATTCGTAGGCAGTAGTTAGAGCAATTGACTATATAATCTACGTACAAAATGGCTCCTGATGTGTCATCAACTCCCGTCATTGTCTCTGAAGTTGTCGTTGCCTTCTGTAGGACTGCAGATCGATTCTCCTGGAGCACATAACAAAGCCCTATGAAAATGACAAGGATAGTGACAAGGAAAGTGGACAGAAGAGACTACTAGACTAAGCTTTCAGCCAGGAGCACGCTCTAGTCACAGAAAGCAGTAAGACTACTCATCAGTGATGAACTGTGCTCATCATCATGACAAGACTCAAGATACTTCAAACTCAACGGAGAAGGAGATAAAGGCAGCGACAGCGAGAGCAAAGGACGCGGTGGCAGCAAGGAGGGCGGTGACAGTAAAGCCGAAGACAACGAGAAAAAGACAAGGCCAGGAGGGAGGGCGTCTTCCAGATCAATTCGTGGGTACGCGTCTGATCTCATGTTAGCAGCCCATACTTCTCGGTGGTCGGAATAAAGATAACTTATCCTCCTAGGAAGGGGTCCATGTTAGTCGTATGTCTCCTCCATTAGCTCTGCGTCCCTCTCTCCTTCTTGCCTGTTTTGATCGGTAGGTCCTGTCCGATGTCTTGTCTGGTGTCGTTTTGGCTATTAAGGTCAATCCTAATCCTGCAAATCGGTCTTGTGTGGATAATCTCCTTCCGTTTGATGGTAAGTGATGGTACGATGAAATAGAGCAGGATGAAGGGAAGGGTGCAACATTGTGCGTGTGGAGTGGTGTGTATCGGTTCTCAATCACACTGTTCAACTCGACGGGCGGCTCGAGCAGCGTAAAAGTATGCACTATGAAACTGACCCTCGCACTGGGCTCATACTCATTGTCCGGCCTACCTTGCGCCCTCCTCTTCTCCAACTCCGCCACATAGTCCTTCTCGAATAGCCATCTCGGTCCTGCCGCATTCCACTTCCGCTGCATCACCTTGTGGAATTCCATCCCAGCCTCCCGCTCAATCTGCACTTGTTCCTTTGACGTCCGCGCATCCCACTCCCTTTGAATGTGGTTCTCGATCGCACGTCTGTCCTCCATCTGCTCAGGTACGCGTATCCAAAGATTTTGGAACATCGGAGGCCCAAGGCGAAGGATAAGCCAACTGACCCACGCCGTGAAAGTCGACACATAGTATTGCTTCCGGCCCCATGGTCCGAGGTTGCATATTTGGCTGTGTAGGAAGGCGAAGGACATCAGAAAATGCATCGCGCCGTAATCATGCGCGTCTTGCACTGTAAGATGTTGATTGACGAATTCAAGGCGCGCTGCGAGAATGTTGGCTTCGAGGTTGCGGGCAACTCTGGATCTGCGGGGGTGAAGACGGAGGAAGCGTCCGGGGGAGACGACTGGCGTGGCGCGTTCTATATGGGCGGCTATGGAGGAGAGGTGCTAGAGGATGAGCCAGCCGTTTGCTACGCGTGCGCGGAGGGGAGCGCCCCAGGGGTCGCTGGCGGGGATCCCGAAGTGGATGGCGGCGCGGCGCCAGTCCGTTGCGATTGCGGCGAGGTGATTCGAAACGGTTTCGCGGTGCTGGATCGAGATGAGCCATTTGATGGATGGTGGCGGATGGTTTTGGGGACGAAGGACGAGGGTGGGGTTCTTGAAATTGTGGGCCGCGATGGTGGGACTGAGGGAGACTTCGTAGGTGGCGATGAGATCATGTGTTGCTTTATTTACAAGGCGGAGGTTCAGGACGGTAGAGACATCGGAGAGCTGGATTATGAGGAGGTATATGGTGTGATTTGAGGTGAGACGATCCATTATGGGTTGATGCAATATGTTCGTGAATGAAGGAGAAGGTGGCCGATCGATTCCGTAGGTACAGATGTACAGTACTGGCAAGCCAGAAATGTTGTGATTACATAGTTTCAATAGGAAGGTTTTGCAACTACACTTTCATGAGCACTTCTAGAAAAGATTAGATTCTTTCACATTAGATATTGTGTCTTCATCAAAGTGTTAGTTATTAGTATAACTGAACGTTAGCCAACGGTCAAGGGGTCGAACTTGAGAGGCACGACAAGCTCAGTCCCGCGCTTTGTGGGGTTTTGGATCAAGGGGTCTTTATTTGACCATAAGTCCGATAGAGAGTGTTCGCACTCTGCGATGTCCGAGTCCAGGGTGGAGCTGGGCTTGTAATTTCGCAGGATGTTCTGTGGCATAGCTGCATAGATGTCTTGGGAGATGATGAGCGACGATGTTTTTGAGGAGCTGTTGGGCGCTGTAAAAGGCCGTGACATGTCTTCCAAGCTGATCGAATGGCCAGCGACTAGCATCACACTTGATAACACAGTTCAAATAGTATTTGGGTGGGCTGCGAAGCCTGTATCGAGCTATGAAGAGTTGGCTTGCTTGCGAAACCGTACAACAATATCAACAGGAATACGCCAAACTATGGTACACTCGCCTTCGCACAAGCAATGACCCAGATCTATGCTCCATATCCTTTGGTCTCCTGGTAGGGATACCTGACTTCGTCATCCTTCCGCATCCATATCTTCTTCCGTTTTTTGCTCGGTATATGCTCAACGAAGAGCTCTTTTGCATGCGCGGTCTTGAATTTGCGAATGTATCTTGGATCCCAGAGCTCGCTTGCAACGCCTAAGTCCTTGCAGCAACGCATCATGGCGTTAGATTTGCAGCCTTCCGCTGCTGTAGGTATGCCTTCAGGGGAGAAGTAATCTTGCTCTCCACGAGCTACAGAGACGAGTCTGCGTCCAAACATTAGCTTTGAAAAGGACCACAGACGCAGGGTAACACTAAGACTTACCTCCCATGAGCGAGAAGTGCGTACTCTCTTGTGACAGCCTTCGCAGTGACGATTGTCTCACCTCTCGGTGCCAAACCCCATCCACCAGGACCGAAGGCTTTGTTCAAAATCCTTCTGTACTTTATCTCCGGTAAATACAAGATTCCATCCGGCTTCACCTCAACATCTTCAAAAGTTATTGGCTGTAACAATGTCTCCGCGGCCTCTTTCGAAAAGGGTTCCACTGACAACCCATGAAATGACCGTGTCCAGTCAACCTGGCGATCTCCCTCATCAAGTATGATTGGCTGGTCCGCCAGGCCACCCGACAGGTTCTGGACGTCTGGTGTAGTCGAGCTTGGATTTGGTGAAGATGAGGTGGCGTTATTGTACGTTGGCTTTGATGGTGAAGTGTAGGGAGACGGAGTCCTGCTCGTTACATTTTCGGCTTGCTGTGCCTGAAACTGCCTTGTCGACGTGAATGCAGTGCGAGCGGAGGGGTGGCTCGTGTTGTAGGCACCCTGCCGGCTGGACTTGAAGGAGCTGGAGGTCCCAGGCCGAAGGCGTCCTGCTGCCTCGCTTCGAGGACCAAGAGAGGTCGAGAACGATACTGTAAATGTCTTTGATGATCGAAACACCTGCAAAGACCAGTTTGCTCTCCGTAATGTCAGGGACGCCATGGTGGTTGGCGATGTTGCTTTCACTAGATGTTGGGGACGCGATGTCGCAAAGTTCGCCCGATGATCTCACTTTCCTTGCAACACCAAAATCAGATGATACAGATTTCTTGAATTTATTGCAAAGGTTCGTTTTTAGTGGATTTTAGTATATCGTCTCTACATGGTATCTTGGTTTTGATCATCACAGCTTTCCGTCCTCTCATGCCTCCTTAGATTGCGTCCTCTCGTCGTTGCCTCTCTGCTTCCAGCACTCTCGGAATTTCTCCATCTTCAGAAATACTTCAATCAGCAGTTGTCGCACAAGCTTTGCAGGAAGTGTTCGTACAAAGAATCGGTTAATGCGATCAGAACAACATTACAGGCCTCAACTACTTGACTTACTTCTTTCTTGCACAATCTCCAGTCCTTCTTCTCAAAGTAACAGTCATTCATCTTGGTCTGCTCCGCTGCGCAAAGTTAGATATCCCTAGCCCAACAAATTCTTGATGTTCGAAGGCTACCAGAGCATCCCGTGCTGAATATTCGCTTGTCCCTATTATTCCTGTCAGAGTGCGTTTGCGAGACCGCTAAACTCGTGTTGCTTCGTACCAATCATCAGGTTCATCATCCTCGATTGCCTGTGTATTGATCGTACTTCCCGCCGCGTTGGACATTGTTGCGTTAAAGATCGGAGCTTCAAGTTCTGGCCAAGTATATGTAAGACCTTGGCTTACCGACCGGAATTTGTTGCACTGCCGAACTTTGAGCATCATGGCCACGAAACGCATCAACGTTCTCGTGTACTCTGGTAGGATATCTTCTGCGCAAATGTTCGAAAGCGTAGTCCTAATCACAGCTTAGGGAACGGAAGCACCATTGAATCGGTCCGCCATTGTATGTACACCCTTCGCAGACTGCTGTCCCCCAGTTACGCAGTAATATCTGTCACTGGCGATACCATAATCAATCAGCCATGGACCGCTTCCTGCGCTTTGCTGGTCTTTCCTGGAGGCGCAGATCTAGGCTATTGCCGTACTCTAAATGGAGAAGGCAATAGAAAAATCAGCCAATTCGTCCAGCGAGGCGGCGCATACCTCGGCCTCTGCGCCGGGGCTTACTATGGGAGTAGGAGATGTGAGTTCGAAGTCGGCAACAAAAAGCTGGAGGTTGTCGGCAATCGAGAGCTCGCCTTCTTTCCAGGCACATGTCGCGGCTCTGCATTTCCGGGATTTGTTTATCACAGTGAAGAGGGTACTAGAGCTGTCGAGTTGCTCGTGGAGAAGACAACCCTAGCTGAAGGCTCGGTGCCGGACGTCTTTCGATCATACTACAATGGTGGAGGGGTATTTGTAGATGCGCCGAAGTATAAAGACCAAGGAGTGGAAATACTAGCGAGTTACTCAGAACCTCTTAGCGTTGACGCAGGAGAGGGAACAGCTGCGGTTGTATACTGTAAAGTGGGCGAGGGTGCAGCTGTCTTGACTGGACCACATCCAGAGTCAGTCTCCTTAGACGTCAATGCCAAAGTGATACTAATCGAAGACAGATTCGCTGCCGTGAATCTCAATAAGAAAGCAGATGGACCTGGCTTCGCGAAAGTGGTAGATGATCTGGCTGAAGACGATAAGTCAAGGACAGATTTCGTGAAGGCCTGCTTGATCAAGCTAGGCTTGAAGGCAAATCAGGAGCAGAACGCGGTACCGTCCCTCTCTCGCCTCCATCTCTCCTCCTTGCAACCAGCAGATACATCTGAGTTGGTCGCTTCTTTGAAAGAGATCATCTCGATCCAAGATGGAGAAGAGTACATCAAGGACGAGAATGACACATTTCATCTTGAGAAGCCTTCCACCTGGTCGTTGAGCTCCATTGTCAGTGCATTACCAGGTGTATCAAATGGAAAGACTGACGGCGTGGATGATTGGGAGGACAGCATCCGCGACTATAATACCATTGTCAAGCGTGTTTTTGTTCACGAGAAAGAGCATCCAGCTTGCAAGGAGACGCCTTACTTTAATCACCATGCCTTTTTCGCGAATCTCAAGCATTACCAGTCAATGTTGAAGGAGTCTGATGCAGAATTTGGCAAGCATCTATTGTACGCCGAGGTGGTCACAAGCACGAACACTATGCTCGAAAAGTAGGTCCCTCGAAGCGACTTACAGGCGTTCAGGCAGGCTATTGACAATTGAGTGTAGAAACACGCAGTTGCTCCGACATCTTCCCACCGGCTTCACAGCTTCTGCAACCGTTCAAGTCGCAGGTCGTGGTCGTGGCTCCAACGTCTGGGTCTCGCCGGCAGGCTCCCTAATGTTCTCGACCTGCATCCGGCATTCCATGGAATTAACGAGCAAGGCTCCAATAGTATTCGTGCAATATCTCGCTGCTATGGCCATTGTTGAGGGTGTAAAAACCTATGACAAAGGATACAAAGACGTACCGGTCAAACTAAAGTGGCCCAACGACATCTGTAAATCCAGTCCCTGTCTCAAGCCATCTAGGATTTCTATTGACACACCCATATAGACGCGCTAGACCCCACCAAGCCCAAAGAGAGATCCTACGTCAAAATCGGTGGCATCCTCGTAAACTCCCATTACTCCGCCAGCGAGTACCTCGCCGTCGTCGGCATCGGTCTCAACACCACCAACTCCGCACCCACCACCTCTCTCAACGCGCTTCTCCCTTCCCATCTCCAGCCCTTCACCCTCGAGAAACTGCTCGCTCGCATCCTCTCCACTTTTGACGAAATGTACACCCGTTTCATCCGCACGGGCTTCGACAAAACCTTTGAGGAGTTATACTATAGACATTGGCTGCATACTGAGCAGATCGTGACGTTGGAGGCTGAGGGAGGTGTAAGAGCGAAGATCAAAGGTATTACGAGGGATTGGGGGTTGTTGCTTGCGGAGGAGCTAGGGTGGGAGGATAGGGCGACGGGGAAGGTTTGGCAGTTGCAGAGTGATAGTAATAGTTTCGATTTCTTCAAAGGGTTGTTGAAGAGGAAGGTTTGAAGATGGCATAGACGATTTTCATTAGCTCTGGAACCGGAAATCGCCTGGGAGACTGGTCAAGCGGTGGGCGACCGGTCAAATCCGGACAAAGCATCTCTGTGGAATGGACGTACTGTCAAATGGCCATTGTCACAGAGGTCCTTAGACCGCGTTGCCCACTCTTCGGGCTCCATGAGAGGCTCGCAACTAGTAATGTTTGTTGATTTCGCTCTTTCGGCAATAGGTCCAGGTCGATGCTCACTCGTATTTGATATGCGAAATACCTACATTCGCTCACTCCCATTTCCCTTCTCTTATCATCTTTCGCTCTCTTCGGCTATATTCCTGTTGGACGTATCAGGGTCAGAAAGGGCGTCTTGCATTGCTTAGGTTGCTAGAATAATATCTAGCTAAGTTTTATGTGTGCCGAGGTCACGTGACACGGAATCGGAACCTAAAATGATCCGACGCAGGACTGCACAAATTCCAACAATTCCAAAGCTCATGCAAACCTTTCCCAGTTGTCTCCTTCCAGCTAACCACCATAACATCGGTTGTATCGTTGATGCTAGCCTCAAATTAGATGTCGAAGGAGTGCCAGGTCAATTTGGACTAGATGAGACTCGAGGAGAGGTTTGGAGAAGCGGCAGTATCATCTCTCAAAGAGTCTTCAACACCCTGGGAGTAGTAAGTCTGCTCAAGCGTCAGAGTCGGCGATAAGCTATTCTTGGAGGGAGCTATTTTCGGAAGCTTGGTTGATGAGGATGAATTTCGATGGGCGCTATGTCTAACTCTACGGATGGGACGCCCCATTGAGGCTTGTAACGGTCTCGATCGACGAAGATTAGGGTGTCTTTTGTGAAGAGTTCGTATTCGTAGATATCTCCAGTAAGAGTGATTGTCAAAACCAAGCACCGACTCAAGCGCTTGCCTTGATCTTTTCTACCTGTCAATTTCGCATTTGAACTATATTTAGACTTCTTTTCTTCAGTGTTACACAGCGCTTGAAGAGACAGAGGGATAGCCAATTGAACTATGGGTTGTCTCCCTTGTGGCTCAGTAGTATACACCTACTGTTGAGCCATTATTTGATATAGTTGGCCTTGTGTCCATCGAATCCTTTGTTGCATCCCTCTTTCTTGATAGTTGTTGTTCAATATTTCTCGAGCATGTTAAGACTTCCCCTGTGCTCAACATGTTCATCCATTACACTAACAACAGAAACCTCACATCTGTTTTCACTCCGGCACCGAGTTGCTTCGCTACTATTCTGGATGGCTCTGAATATCGTTTGCCAGGCCAAGAGTCCAGTGCGGGATGTTTCCCTTCAATGCTAGGTCTATACGGTGTCCGTCAGACAGCAACATATTTCTCTCCTGGTAGATGCCCAGCATCATATTCCGCTTTCACTGTCAAAACGGCATTGTCCACTGCGCCGAGCGAATATGTATACAACTGCTGCCCACTGTGAGCCTCAACCGTAAGCATCAGATAATTCCGTTCCTGCTAGCTGACCTTGCTCTAGTAACCTCACAGTAGATGCGGCTGCCGATCGAGGGTGTAGAAGCTATTGGACAGAGTCCACCAGCATCAATTATTCCGTATATGACCAAAACATTGGCACAATCGGGCCTGCGATGACCACAACAATCACAGACAATTTTCCTGCAAGCCTCGACGGCTACTCCATACAAATACGGTTTCGAAATTCGGACATATCGGCTCTCAACCTCAAGGAGCCAGACTTATCCGCGCTAGGGATAAGTGTAATGACAACTGCAACCTCGACTGTGAACAATCTTACATCAGGCAGTTCGATCACGACCGGTCTCACTTCAACACCTACCTTGCCCGTTACTACGACCAAAGGGCTATCGCAGGGTGCAAGAGTTGCAATTGGGGTCGTCATTCCCATCTTCCTGACATCTCTATGCTTCGGACTTTTTCTTTACTTTCGCCGAAGAAAAATGAAGGAAAGGAGCAATCAAAATCTCCAACCGAAATTCGGCTCAGTTGAGGTTGATGGAACGGGGAGACATGAAGCAGACGGGAGAATCATTCAACCTTTCATGCAGCCCTATGAGCTGGACTCAGCTCAACTGGCAGAGGCCGATCCAGATCCTGATGGTCCAGGTACTCACGTCGAGACTATTTCAGAGCCCTCTTGATACGGATCATTCCACAAATCCAAGTACATTACAGCCTTTCCATACGCACCAAGCAGCCTTTCCAACGTCACCTGTTCGTTTTCGGACATCAGCTGGATCCCCATCAACATCCCACAAACCGACCACCGGCGCCAGTGAAGGGACGCGCCTTCCGTCTCATGTCTCGCCATCCAGATGTCAGGCGCCCAGAAGTGATTTACCCCGCTGAAGTGTCGCGATCGGCCTCGGGCCGATGTTGCACGCAGATCTGCGCAGGCTGGAAGAAGAGCAAGAAAGCACGAGACTTGGACATTTTGAAAAGAGATAGGGAGGAGCTTCAGGCAAGGATTGCGAAACTGAATCCGCGGCAATGAGAGCCATTGGCTTTCATTTTCATTTTCCTATCGAACCGCACCGAAGAAGGTTGCTTTTGCCCGTTCTCTTTTCATCAGATTAGAAGTATTCTATGTAATGGCTTTCCACTGTTGACCAATGATGTCAGGCACGACGGTCCAAGGCTTCGTAGTCAGGATCATGTACTTGCTAGTGTGCACAAGTCTCAGTTCTTTAGCCAAAACCGTCTCATTGCTCACTTCGTTCATCTCCCAATTCTATGTAACATGTCAATCATGAGAGATCATTGTCCGATACGGATGTAGTAGATGTGTGCTAAGTCTAGAGATAAACTTTTCATGTGTCCATAATGTGAGTACTTCATTCCACCACCACGCTGTTCCCTCCATATCGGCTCCACCAAGCTCGTCGCACTCTCCCGCAAGACCGTAGCATTGTCGCCAGAGCGGCGGCCCAAGGTGCGTATAGTGTGGGATTCATCCTCGGCGTGCGTCGGAATCCCGCTTCGATGCCTTGAAAGCGAACTTAGAACGTAATGCAGATGCAATAGCTAATCAAGCCAACAATGATCTTGCCGTGTTCATTGGCTTGAGAGTGACACTGCAGTAACATGGTCCATTCTCGCGACTTGGACGTTTTCAAATGAGTCCTCGTTGTTCTCGTGAGCAGACAAACTAGAACTCCTAGAAAGAAATCTGCCCAAACCCGTCGGCGGCAATGAAACTCGTGTGAACGAGAAAAGCGTCCCTTATCTCGCGTACCAGTTGAACCGCACACAGCTTGCTGAAGAACTGCCACCTTGCTCCAGCAAAAGCTCCCTAAACCCCTACTCAGCCGTGCGCAACCCATGAGGTATATCCATATATTGCAACAAGGCTTGGTCGTTTCATGTCCTACCGGAGAGCCAACAGCGACCATAGCAAATCCGTTCAATGACAGTAACTCAATGACACCGCAAGTTTCAACGGTTGTTGCGGCTTCTTGTTAAACCATGTCGGCGTCGAAAGTTATCGAGTATGCACCGATGTGATTGCGAGGAAGCTTTGAGCCGTACGCGCGCAGGGAACCGTCGACACACCTTCGATACTGGAGTCTGCGATAATGAAGCACATGTCTCAGATATGTCGTAGATATCTGCGCGACCGGAAGAAGTAGATGAAGCCATCCGATGAGGCGTTCCTTATCCATAGCCATCGTTAGCTGAATCGACCAAGAGACCGTGAGATGCTCTCTAGAGAAGCGCCGAGTCGATCTCTAGATATCCCCGTAGTAATCTCTTTAGCAAGCGGTGCTGCGGATGCTTCGCTTGCAGAATAGGGAGAGCCAGTCAGAGCGGCTGCTGTTGCGGTCGTACATTAGGATGGAAAACGAGGAGGTCAATCGAATGTGGGCCAAGACGGAATAGAGCGGCATCATGTAGTGATGTTCTCAATGCCTTCTCGGTGATTCGTGAGATGGAAGTAGAAAGTAGCCAAGGATTTCCACTTCTCGCTGCCGCTCTGTTTACCACCCTTCTTTCAAGATCCTCCACATGTCTTCCCACTGTAACCTCTTTCCTGCTCCACCCGGTTAGTCGTCTACAGATGCCTGGAGCTCGTCCCCTCGACAGCTGTGGTGACCAGCTATAGCTAACAGGATCGTAAGGTCAATCTGTCCCTTTGGAACATGCAGTCTGGCTCTCTGTTTGCGAGTCGGTACACTTGCTCTGGTGGCAAGGGCTTATTCCCCTGGTTGGCACGAGTCCTGCCAAATTGTAACGGGGAAAATCGCATCGGCAGGAGTGCTGTACTCACCTCTACCAGCTGATGTAATGCATTCCTTCATGAGGGCCCGTGCCATCCTCGCGAGGTTGCCACAGTCGCTCCCGACCGGGGCCTGAGGGTTCTCAACCTGATGCCCAGGTTGTATTGGCCGACGGCGGATATCGCCGGATTTTTGTAGCCCAGCTTTGGCTTGTTAACGGTGATTTGGTTGCTCCAGTCGCTCTACAAAGGCCCGAGGAGTCTGGCTCGACGAAAGCACGAAGGAGTCGATAAACCGCAGAGAAGAACCATAGCGCGCGTCACAAAGTGCGGTCGCAAGAGCGGAGAAGATGGAGAGCGCCAGTGGATTGAGGAGAATTTGAGCAATAAAGCGTCGCGTGTTCTACCTTAGTCAAGCTGTATCCGTTCGAGCGGAGATGAGGTACGACTGTGGTTCCGCACACTGATTGAATTCCCATCACCGAGGACTGGGCCGCCTTGAGGGCAGCACTTCTTTTGCTGTCCAGGGTAAGAGTGCTCTGCAATGGCAGAAGATCACTCTAAAGGTTGTCAACAGCCCCCTCCGCAAGCAGGATCTGAACCACTGCTTCATGACCTCTGCTCTTCGCTGCCTGCAGTGCACTCTCATACTCTCCGCCCTGAGCGTTAATGTCTGCTCCTGCAGCAAGCAGTAGCTGTACTATTGTCTTATGCCCTTCATAGGCGGCTGCCTGTAGTACACTCCCATACCCTTCACCCTGAGCATTGACGTCTGCTCCTGCAGTGAGCAATAGCTGTACCACTGTCTCATGGCCTTCTGAGGCTGCTGCCTGTAGTGTATTGTCATACCTTCCACCCTGAGCGTTGATGTCTGCTCCTGCAGTGAGCAACAGCCATACCACTGTCTCACGATCTTCTGAGGCTGCTGCCTGTAGTGCATTGCCATACACTCCACCCTGAGCATTGATGTCTGCTCCTGCAGTAAGCAATTGCTGTATCACTGTTTCATTTTCAAATAAGGTTGCTGCTGCTGCCTGTAGTGCACTCCCATACATTCCACCCTGAGCGCTGATGTCTGCTCCTGCAGTGAGCAATAGCTGTATCACTGTCTCTTTTTCATGGTAGGCTGCTGCTGCTGCCTGTAGTGCACTCCCATACTCTCCACCCTGAGCGTTGATGTCTGCTCCGGCAGTGAGCAATAGTTGTATCATTGTCTCATGTTTGTAAAAGGCCGCTGTTTGTAAAGCATTGCCATAATGTCCACATTGAGCGTTGACATCTGCTTCTGCAGTGAGCAATTGCTGTATCATTGTCTCATGTCTGCAAAAGGCCGCTGTTTGTAAAGCATTGCCATAATGTCCACATTGAGCGTTGACATCTGCTCCTGCAGTGAGCAATTGCTGTACCGTTGTCTCATGTCCGCAAAAGACCGCTGCTTGTAAAGCATTGCCATACTTCCTGTCCTGAGCATTGATGTCTGCTCCTGCAGTGAGCAATAGCCGTACCACTGTCTCATGGCCTTCCAAGGCTGCTGCCTGCAGCGCACTGCCGAAGGGTCCACCTGAAAATCCAATGTCCTCTCCGCTACTTATCAAAGAGCATGTCACCTTCGAGAGACCGAGGTGTGATGAATAATACAGCGCATTACCGATATCCTTCTTCGTTAGAGAGAAGTCTGGCGAGCTAACATCATATCTATCACGTGCATAAATCTTTTGCCAATTCAAAAGGTGTACCTCGGCTGAATCGAGCAACTTGAGAACCAAAGAATCTAACGTCGGCTCACTCGAACCTTCTGGAATCGCCCGCATGTGTTCAGGCCAGTACTCAGCAGCATAGCTTAGCAGCGGGTATTCATCCAGAACTTCTTCGGACACCAACTCGAAGTTGAAATACAGAAGATAGGTCAGGCAAGCCTTCGCAAGGGTTATATTAGCTGTGATCTCTTCGATTCGGAAGCATCCAGTGATTCTCTGAGAGACGAGGTATTCTTTCACGGAGAAATGAGCAAGTCTAAGCTCATTTACTACTTCTGATCCTCCAGTATAAACCATTTTTCTTGCTGTGCCGGTAACAAGGCTGGAACAAATTGTAACGACATCAGTCGGGTCCGACAATCTATTCTCTGGGTTATAGACTGGGGGATCTTCGCCGGCCATGGACACTGCTTCGGCAATCTCTTCAAGTCGCATTGGCCGAGCCGAAAAGGCGAGCCACTGCAGCGCGATGAAAGCTTCAGCTTGGTAGTCCTCGTCAATGCTCTTTAAAATTCTCTCATAAGTCTCGTCCAAAGTTTTTGGTAGGGTTTTCAGGGCCTTCCGGACCGCATCGATCTTCAAGCACTTTTGTAATGCATCCGTTTGACAGACGACCCATCGGAACCTTTCGAGGATTTGATCAGCAAAACTTCAGGCAAACAGGTGAATGTGGTAAAAGTAAAGGTGGCGTACATTCCGTCTGCTCCATCCACCAAAGTGGTTTCGATCTCTTTCATGAGATCTGCATGCTTCGACCATCTTTTCAATTTATTGTCAGAATGAAGACGGTTGTCGATATACAGTCGAATGTCGGGATCGACTTTCGCGCTCTGTATGGGAATGATGCATGTCGACAAGGGGCTCAAGACTTGTTCAATGTCCAGCTCCCTTCGACTGGTGGCCAGAACGTTAACATTTGGCAGTCTCCAGCTGTAAAGTTCTTTGATCAAGTCTAGGAGCTCCTCCCTCTCCGTACACTCATGAAGAGCATCGAGGACAAGGAACGTGCGAGGGCTTTCTTCGAGTATCTCTCGAACGCAGATTTGGAGAGAAGCCATGGAGGGCTGTTGTTGGCCCCTTTGACATCGTGTATATAAGGCTTGTACCTTTTCGGCTGCTCTTGAGGTCGATTGAGAGAGCTGTGCAATGAAGGAGCATAAAAACTCCTTGACACGCTGTTTCTCTGCGTCGTTGAAGTCGAAGTAAAAATAGGCAAGTGCCGCACCTGATAGCGCAGCAGTATGTGTTTTAACAGCTTCGATGATTGTGGAACTGAGTCGACGATTAACTCTGAGCATTTGACCGGAACGCGACTCCCTTACCATAGTACTGTCTTGCCACAGCCAGCTGTTCGTCCAAGTTAGAGGACCCTGAGATACGTTGATCACTGGCTATAAGAACGGAAGGAATGCTTACCTTTTCCATGCAACCAAAGAAAACTGTTAGTATCATTCTTCCACCTTTCGCAATCATCCGATCGTAAGAACCAGTCTCCAGCTGTCAGTTCATGTTTCTTGCAAGCAACGTTGTGATTCGAAGACGGATCGGTTGAGGAGAGCCATTGAAGAGCGCTGCCGTATTCGATGCCTGCTGTCATTAGCTGCCAAGGAACCTATTAGAGGTAGCTTCATTCATACTTCTTTGCGTCATCTTCTATTCCTCAACTCCGCGCTTGATTTCAACAATCTCTTCGTTCATTGCTCGTGATAGCCCTCTAAACAACGAGTACCTGCTTTTCATGGAAAACGAGAGTTGAAGCTAACATGTGATCATTCTGCAGAGCCAGAAGGAAGAGGGCCTTCTGTCGTTCGATTTTGGAGAGGATGCTGTTGACCTCGCCCTTGTCTAATGTCCACGTTAGGGCTGTCGCAACCTTTCTTAATCCATGGGCTGGCTTTAATTTCGACACCAAGCGCTCGAGGGCGGACTTGAATTGCTCCAATGGTCCGTTCGGCACATTGAGCGACCTCATCGCTGCCAAGTGGGCATTTCCAGGTTGCATTCTTTCCGCCAGATCCTTCAAGGTGTGGAGAAAGCCACTGACAGTACTGATTTCAATCAAGATCTGTTGGCGATCTGTCGGAGCGTCCTTCACATCGTTGAGGTACTGCACAGCTTTCGCGGTGAGCTGAAGCACAGCAATTATGCCTGCTGTGATGCTTAACGGCTCGGCCATATTGGAGTGTCAACCTAATTCTCCTCGTTTGGATTACAGAAGAATCAACAGTTGACGCGGCACAGCTCGCTAATGTCGCAGTGTGCCACAAGACCAACAGCCTAGTATGTTCTCGTTGAGCCCCTCGAATTGAAGCTATCCCTTGTAATTAGTACCATATAGTAGGGTTGACCCCTACAAACTTTCACGATGTTGAAATATGCGGGCCCATTACGTTTGCGTCAACATAGCCAATCAACGGTTGTGATAATATAATGATCCGATCCGAATTAATGTGCTGAGAGTGGTACTCTCCTCCTATGCCATAACGATTCCATTGATTTCACATAGCCACGGGCTTTATATGAGCTTGGTGAACACTATGCGAGCCGACGAGCTTAGGGCCGAGGCCTCGGTGCAGCTTAGCGAATTCCACTTTCCACACAGACTTTCGATTCGATGTCATTATTGTAGTCGTCCCAGTGCACTTTTGAGTCCTTGAGTGGCCGATGGCCGATGGCCATACTGAAGTGATATCGAAGCGCATTCCGCCAAGGACGATGTAACAAAGGCAATGATAACCGCCAGCCTCACACCCTCTATCTCCTCTCGCCTGACCAAGCTCTCACATCGTTTGATCCATACCGTGCCAAAAAGATCGAACAGCATGGCCTTCCCAACATCAAGTCCTCTCACTTTATCGAGGACTACATCAGCGCAGCGCGAGACGAGGATACCATATTTCCTCTACGGCACCGCATGGAAGAAGGAACGCACTGCAGACCTAGTGGCTCAAGCTCTTCGGGCGGGCTTCAGGGGTATCGATACTGCTGCTCAACCTAGGCATTATCGGGAGGATTTGGTTGGTGATGGCATACGAGAGGTGCTGGCCGGGGGGTTGGTCAGAAGGGAGGATCTCTACGTGCGTTCTACCTTCACACAGTAGAGTACACTTGGAGACGTACGACTGCCATCTGACGCTCGAATGTTTTAGATCCAGACCAAATATACCTCCATTGGAGGTCAAGACCCATCGAACCTCCCCTACGATCCCGACTCATCAATCCCCGACCAGATCAAAGCTTCTATAGCCTCCTCCCTACACAATCTCCGATCCACCGATAACACAAACCAATCCTCCTACATCGATTGCCTAGTCATGCACTCCCCTCTCCCCACACTCTCACAAACTCTCGAAGCCTGGACCACCCTGGAGCAATTTGTCCCGCACAAGATCCATCATCTAGGAATCTCCAATATCCAGCTCCCACTATTAGAAGCGCTTTACGAAGCCGTCACGATCAGACCCTCGGTCGTGCAGAATAGATTCTATCCTGCCACGCGCTTTGACGGTCCTCTGAGGCGGTTCTGCAGGGAGAAGGGGATTGTTTATCAGTGCTTTTGGACGTTGACTGCGAATCCGGGGTTGCTTGCTTCGAGGCCCGTAGACGAGCTTGGGAGAGAGGTTGGTGTTGAGAAAGAACAGGCGCTTTATTTGCTTGTGCTGGGGTTGGGAAAGATGGTAGTGCTGAATGGGACCACGAGGGAGGAGAGGATGAGGGGAGATATGGAGGCAGTGGAGAGACTAGAACAGTGGGTTGACGGGGAAGGAAAGAGGGAGATATGGGCGAAGATCGTGGCGGACTTCAAGCTCATTGTCGGGGAAATATGAGTGGCATCAACCTCGAGGACACTATACATTTAAAACGCATGATACACTCTAAAGCGAGCTCCTTATGCCAGACGACACTTCTATACCTGAGGAGACGTTGAAGCCTACCACCATCGCGGTATGTCTACAACGTACACAATGGGGTAAGGAAGCAATATCAGATTGTGGAGTCGGTGCCCGAAGAGGTGGCCTTCTCAGGCTCTTGGGCTGGAGCTGCAGGCTTACCACTCCAGTTCCAGGGCATCCATCCACCACTGGTGGTCTTCTGGCCTTGCTTGTCAATCCCGGTGCTCGCCTCATCACGGTCGATGGTGTCAAATTCGGCTTCGCTCTTACTCTTTCTCAAGCCATCCTCTCCCGAGGCCGCCGCCGCCGTTGTGTCCCCCATCCTCCTCTCCACATCTGCTGCGATCTTTTCTTCAGTGGACAAGTTCCCGGCTTCCTTATCCAATGCCGATAACAGCACACGCAGCCGCTCACGCTGCGCCGAGATGTAGCTCATCTTCTCGGTGCGCGAAGTCATACTTGGCGGGATTAGAGTTCCACCAGCGCTCATCTCTTCTGCCTGCACTTCTCTGCTTGCACCACTGTTCGTCGCCTGCACGAGCGCAGAACTGAGCAGACCATAGAAATCACCAGCCGGCGCAGCGAAACCCTCCCTAGCGCTTGGCAAGTGGAAACGCGAAAGCAAATTCTGCGCATAGCTGCCGTGACTACTCGGTGGTGGAGAAGACTGAGCTGTCGGTTTCATGCCGAAGACGCTCTCCTTGACAAACTCAATAGCTCGCTTCAGGTATTGGAGGCCGGCGGTTTTGGCGCGATCGTGCGCGTTGGTGATGAAGTTGTCGATGTCTTGCTCGTAGTGGGTGAGGAAGGGATGGATGTGATCTTGATAGATCATCTTTGCGCCTTGGGTTTGGGGGAGGACGAGGTAGGAAAGGAGGATCAGGCGGATCCAGCCGTAGAATGGAAGCCTTGTGAACAAGGATTTCTGTTAGCAAACCCGTGATATGATGATGTTCGGAAACTGGAGATTATCACCATCCTAGGATGAAGATTGTCCATGACTCAATCAAGAGTGTGCAGGAAAGGACGACCCAGTACATCAGCCATGGCGTCAGCTGAGCGGGGTCGGAGGTCTGTAGAGCTTTGTAGGAGGCGAAGATGGGAAAGAGGACCGTAATAAGAGAACTGTATCACGTCAGAGAAGCACTACCTTCGTTTAAGCTGTTATATGCAGGATCTCGAAGCTTGCGCTTCGGTGAACAAGCATCGCCGTCTGCCTGGTTGGACTTACGAGAGGAGATTAGGGATGATGTCGAACATTTCCGCTGTGGTTCTGATAGATGTATGAGGGAGTTCTGGCGGACTATTCGCCTGAGTATAGTAATAGGAAGACACAGTGATGCTCGAGTGCTCAAAGCAAGGAATGTCAGATCCATGCGCAACGCGCTTATCGATTACGACGCTCTATCTTATCGCTTAGCGCGGGATATCACCTCGACGACATCACATCATCCTGTGTCCGTGATCTTTTCCTCCCAGCAATGGACAGGCATAGAAGCTGGTGTTGGTTGCTGTATTCATGCTCTTGAACGAGCTTCTATGGCCGTATTGAGCTTGATGGACCGGAATGTGTATAGCCCTAATATCAACAGCTCATCCGGAGTATCCGTTGATACTCATCGACAATCGCGATGTAAGTCACCGCTTTCAAAGCTGCTTGACTCAAGCTGACTCGATCAGGAGTACCTCAATCGTCCCACTGCTCCTGCATCATGGTGGCCTTCTCCCAACAACCACGTTCTAGGTGGTCGCGACCTCCATCGCCCAGTGCATGGTACGTGGCTTGGCGTTACCAAATTCGGTCGTATTGCCGTTCTTACGAACTTTCGAGAAGAAGGTCAGATCATGGAAGGAGCGAGGAGTAGAGGGGAAATGGTCAAGGCTTTCTTAACCACGCCGCCAGAGATCGAAGAAAGAACGGAAGACTTTGTGAAAAGGTTGATTGAAGGCGAGGGTGTGAAAGGCGTCGGGGGATTCAGCTTGGTATGCGGAGAAGTTGGGGAGCCGTTGGCGGTGGTGTCGAATCGTACGCCAGATGTAGACGGTGTTACCTGGATTGCTAAGAAGACAGGCGAAACGGTCGGCTTGAGCAATGCTGCGTACGGCGACCGCTCATGGCCGAAGGTTGTGCATGGCGAGAAATTAATGGAGAAAGCCATTTCAGAAAGCGCTAAAAGTTATGAGGGGAAACACAAGCTCATCGACAGACTGTTCGAGATTCTGAGGACGGACACGCTGCCAAAGAGGGAAGGAATGGAGGTGTGGGAGAGCTACGTGCGACAACTTAGGAACAGCATCTTCGTACCAGCGATTGGAGGTGAAGGTATGGACGGTATGTCTGCTGATACTGTCGCTGCTGCCAATCGTGACACCAAGGCCGAAGTCGTTGAGCATTTGGATAAGACGCGGCAGAAGCTGGGCACAACGGGTGTTTACGGGACGCAGAAGCAGACCATCGTGCTTGTGGATCACGGAGGAGTGATGACTTTGGTTGAAAGGAGTCTGTACGATGACAAAGGATACCCAATTGCGGTGGGGCAGGGAGACAGGCACTTCGAATTTCAGCTTCCCGAATCAGACCTTTAAATGTCGATACGTTAAGAAACAAAGGTTCGTATACCAGCAAAATTACTGTGCAATACTACGGAGTACTTCAGCATCACATCTTACTGCGCATCTGCACATCTCTAGATCGCACAACTAAGCTTAGGTGCAATTGATCGAAATCGAGAGGGTTTAGAGGATTGCAGTGATGGGTGCGGTAATCTGTAGATCGCTCCAGTTCCAATGGAGGGGTCATGATCCGGTGAATAACGAGAAGCAGCCCTACATAGAGCACCTGCGAACATTGCAACCAGGCCGAAGCTTAGAACTTCGCGCTCTCGTATAGACATGAATTTGTACATCCAATAAGAATTGAAGCGACATGTAAACAATGCTCCGTAATGCGCTAGTTGGATATGTGTCGGTGACGTTGAATTTAAGTTGTTATCTCGGATCTTAGCGCCTCTGTTGAACTTCTTGCAAATACCTTCAACCCTTTGAGAAATCCCATCGTGAACACTGTTTTCCTTACACCAACGCCATGCGTTCTGGAGTTATGACGCTGTCAAGCGCGGAAGTTTGGCTGCTGGACTGACGCTGTAAGCCGACGGAGCACGTCGGCGACAGCGACAGCGGTAATAGTCCTCAGTGTTGCTGTTGTGTTGCGCACTGAATCCCAACGCTGCCCATTGCGACTCGGCCTACGCCTTTGCTTCCTACCTGACTAAGCTGAGCCGCTGGTAGAAACTTCCTTCACTTTTCCGGTTGTTTTTCTAGCCAACGCAGTTTGAGGACTGCTCAGCGCTCTCTTGATTAGGCCTGCTTTTGACATTTCTGCTGCTCACTGCTTCATTGGCAACACTATATTGCTCAAGTATTGTCTCTTTTTATATTCACATATATATCCTCAACAATGATAAGATCTTCAAGTGTAATTTGAGTGGGGAGGAACTCAATACGTCCACTTCTCCACTCCAACGTTTGCTTGCTGTACCTCCACACTGTCATGCCGCGCTCCATTGCTTGCCAGCTTGAGAGCACATGATTATCGCTTGTTTGCGGAGGATGTTTAGATGTTTCAGGACTTCATGACACGGGCGGGTAGAAGATACATAATCATGAGGTCAAAGTTGCTGATTGAATATGGATCATGGCGGGCGCACCGATTGCTGCGAATCAAGCGATTACGGGATGTGCATGTTACTTAGGGCTTGGCTGATTGTCTCTTAAAAGCAATTTAACTTGTGAGTTAAATAATTATCTTATTGGAGAAGTCTCTGGGTACATATATAGAGGGAGACTCCGGTAAGTGCACCATCATCTCCCTATATACTTTCTTGAATTCCTTTTTCCATTTCTCCGGTGTGATACTCGATAGCCGTAGTGCGCGGATCATCGGCTGATCTTCGATGGGGTATGCTTCTATAGTACATGGTCGACAAGCGGGCAACGTGCTTCTCAGTGTTGCCATTTCGAAACTCTCTCCTCTAGGTCTGTTGCACTACCTCGCCGAAGCCCTTAACAACACTAAGGTGGGGCTCTGACTCACTGTCAGATTTGCTACCCTTTTTTCGCGTTCGAAACGTTAGCTAGCCCTTGGTTTCTTTGTTCCGGTGGCATGTGTGGGGTGGAAGCTCCTAACACTTCGTCCGCGTTTGGACGCCTATAAAATGGGACTCCTTTTTCCTATCTGCGACTTTCTTCCTCCACTCAACAACATCATCCTCATCCTCCAGATTCATCATTATACATCCAGAAAGTCACCACGCAGCTTATCCTCTTGGCATCAGTCCACTACTGGCGCAAGAAACACCTCAAGGTAGTTTCTGATACTCCCTCCGAGCGGTCGATACCCTGCGACCACTCGTCAGACTAGCTGGAGCTGTCTGACCGGTCGACAAGTAGCTTCTGGACAGATCTTCAGATTCTCTCATCCGATTCGAAGATAATACCTCCTCACCCTCAAAGTACGTCTCATCCATCTGTACAGTTTTTCCTGCCTTCAGATCACTACCCTATAGGGTCTACTAACGCTTTACACTCCAGGCCCTCAAGCCCAACAACTTTCCTTGCGAAGTCTCCTTCGGTCACGCCAGACGCATATACAAAGTAAGTTGCCAGATCCTCTTAACTCCTTATTATATGATACATGTCCCCGCGAGCATCAATCTAATCTATCGGGCTGTACTACCACCTCTGCAGCGAGAGCACCTATATCATCGCACGTTCTGTCGACCGTGGGAGCAATACACCGTAGAAAGGAAGCTCTGGGGCTACGTTTATTGATTCATCGTTACAGACTCCTACTCTGGCTGATACTTCTATAGCGCTACCACTTCCTCCAAAGGTACATCATACAGCATGTGTGTGAATCAGTATCAGACCTTCCTGACATGCCGACACATCGGGCTGTTTCGTACTGAGGACTGCACCTCCGACAAAACAGGAGCCCAGCATGTTACCACCCTCTCCTCCTTCCAGGATACCCGCTACCCTTGCATGCTGTGCGCATCTCTTGCACTCACAGCGGAGATTGAGCGCGATGAGCAAGCCGCTGCCGCAAAAGCAACTCAAGCAGCGGCAGGAAAGGCCCAAGCAGCGGCGGGAAAGGCTCAGAGGTTCCAGCAGTATGCCGCCGCTGCCGCCAAAGCCGACGCCAACCGTAAGCATCATGAGCTTATGGAGCGGATCGCAACCTACAAGCCGAATCCTGAGGCGGCATTCTTTATTCCAGGGGCTACTCGTTGGCGGGCGGACAGAGACAAGCCCAGGTCACGTCGACCCAGGTTCATTTAAACACCTGAGCGTCTCACGACTTATGATGGGCCTGAAGTGCTTCGGCGCTACGCGCTTATAGAGGGTTTATTGGCGTTTGGGCAAGGATGCGGGATTCTAAAGGGCTTAAGGTGTCACTAGTAAACGCATTTAGATTCGGTATGCGATGGGAATGGTGCATTAGGGCGTAGATGGTCTGAGCTTAGATGGTCTGGTATAGATGGATTGGGCATAGATGTCTACGAGTCTCGAAGAGATGTATCTTTAGTTTCTGCCCAACTTGAAGCATCAATTACTATTCTATCTAGAAGGAATGGGACCAAGCGCTCATCGCGCAAGCTCTACCACAACCCCATAGCTCAATATCCAACATTCGTGCCTCTTACATGGTGCATAACACTGAATATAAAGCTTCTGCTGCTGTAGATGACCACACAATCAATGACGTAGAAAGCAGTACACGGCACCATGGACAAGCAGTCATTGAATGCTCTTCTAACATGCGATGCGGAGACATTCACACCTTCAAGACATCGACAGTGCGTCACAGACCATCTCAGGCATTGCACACGTTCCCTTGCTTGATTGAACGGCTTAACTCGTTGGCTCTAGTATCATTCACATCCTCAGTCTCCAAGCCTCGTCGCATTCGTTGCCGGATTGCCAGAGACTTCACGACAGCCTTAATCATCGGTGACGATTATGGCGACGATAGGCCGCTCCGCCAAGGCCTTCGGGAGCCGAGGAAGAAATGGCTCCGTGTCATCCTCGCAGGTAGGAACGTCTCTTCGTTGCAAGAAGCTGTGTTGCTGTAATATGTTGACGGTACATCATCCTGACGTGGGTGATGATACATAGGGGTTTCCGCTGTGAATGGATCCCTACTGCCATGGCTGAATTCCTCGATTCACTTAAGAAAGTACGTAACTCTTCCCCAACGACACACTTCCAATTCACAGAAGACACATCTCTACCACAACTCCCCACCCGTTCTTCAACCACCTAAACTTCCTCACATTTCCCACACACCCCAAACACCCTAACCCCTTCCCAAGTTCATACCAACAATGTGCATCTCATTCTACTACAACTGGCCCTGCCACCACAAAGAGCACACCGGCTCGCAAGATTGCCCTACCGCGCAATCCGGTCAGTGCAGCGGCTACCGGATCAACAATCTGGGTAATCCCGGATGGCCGTGTCCGTATTGTGCACGCAGGCCGTTGAATCCTCGAGCTGCGCCTTGAATTCCGGATCGGCACCGTTCACGGAGATAGGGGGGTGGTTTTGGGGGAGGGAAGTTGGTGGTTGCGGGTAGGAGTAGTTGCTTAATGTAGTTTGGCCGGAGAGCGTGGGATTGGAAAAGAGTTGTTTTTTACTGTAGAGGTTTGGGGAGAGCCGCTTTGACGATATGTCAAGAATAAGGCCATTGCTTGAATGATATATTCAGTAATATCCAGCGTCCTCTATGCGGTGTCTGTGCTTGAGTTGCCTAATGTCGAGGAGGTCTGTAAAACAAGTAGATTTGGTCAGACTTGGTAAGCCACCGTTCAAACACCTTCATTGATAGTACCCAATGTGCCTTAGGTTAGCCCTTGCTTATCCTGCACACGGAAGAAGATCGAGAATATGACATCTGCGTATTCACGCTATTGCCTCCGGATTGAGGTCAAAGTACAGTTGGTCTTGTGGCCGCCAGAGCTTGTCAGCGACGTAGATCGCGCCAAAACTGGCAGGGATTGATAGTATGGTAAGCGCGTTTATGATCTCTGAGACCCTGGGTATTCTCATGCCACACATGAGCAGTGCCTTGCTTGACGGATCTGAGCATGGCTGTACTTCGTAACAGAAGTGGAGAAGAGCAGTACGACATTAGGCCATCGCGATCAGAGCACTAGTAAGATTAGCCTTCACGCGTAAGAATATCTGAGAACCATATGTACTGGATGGCTTGGTTAAGAGGATGAACTGGAATCTAAGATTACGCTATTGCAATGGCTGTGACTCTGCCAGCCGGTCATGTTCATCAATATCACTGTCAAGATTAGCCATGAACATTAGTACCGCCGAGCGTTTCAGGGAGGGAAAGTACGTACATAGCTTCCCATGGATAGCAAATCCACACGTCTGGTACTGTCATTGCTGCCAGATACCTGTTCTCGTCTAGCATGTCTTCCGGCAAATGCCCCTTTTTCTGTTTGTCCTTATTCTAGATATTGATCAGTATCTTTGATGAAAGTAAGGTGTGGGTAGACTCACATGCAGCACAAATATACTAAACTTCGACTTTTCCCCTTCTCGGCCCATCTTCTTCCTAGTAGTCTCAACGTCTTTCTCAAGCTCCTTCACAGCATACTCTAGCGTTGTTCTCGTGTCGTCTACCTCATCCACTATCAAGATGTTCTTCCCTACTAGATTTGACATCTCCAAGGAGCTGAGGTCAAGCCATTGTGTCCGAGTGACCTTAGTGCCAGGCTCTTCAACCTGGTTATCGCCGCCCAGAGTCTCATAGAGGGAGAGGCCGATGGCTTGGATGGGGATGTTGGCGGATCCAGGGCGCTTGAGAAACGATCTGACCGTAGATCAATAAGGGTAGATTGCAGGCTTATATTTAAGGGTTAGTTTACCTGAGGATGCGTGCTGGGACGTAGCCGCCTCCGCCAATAGCGATCATGAGGTTCGGTCGAAAGTCATTGAGTATGCGCTGTGCAGAAGCTTGACACAGCCTGTGCACCTAGAACACAGACCAGATCAGCTAGTATTACAGGGCTATAACATGGACGTCGAAAGATTTGACGAAGACAATAAATTCCAGTATCCAAGTAGACATGGACACCTGAGTTCGTGTGCGAACCTGATTGTAGGTAACGTAGACCTTTTGAACCATCTTGATCTACAATGCTCTCACTGGCCAGTACTAATGGCTAAGCAGCAGTACAATGTCTTGCGTACTCGTCTTACATCTTGTCATAGAGCTTTCGTAGGAAAACTTTCCTTGTGTTGATACCCCGCGGTAGCGCCGGAGCGGAGAATAGCTTGAGCCGGCTGTAGCACTCAGATCTCCAATACCCCTGTAAGTACTCAAATCTGTGTCTGTGCAACACCACCGGAATCATTCCTCAGCATCTTGCATTGCTAAACGGAGTACTAAGCGCCCTATGTATCTTACATGTATCTATCCGATAACATCTATCTGTGACGACGTTACATGTTGAAAAAGCGGAGAGCTGTTCACATTGAACCTTGTGCACATTCGTATTCTGGAATCGTCTGATGCTTCCTTCATGTCTTGCCAGTATAAAGTCTTGTAGTTTATCTTGGGTCGCACACTCGCACTCACTTCCGCTTCTCATAACCATGATCGATAGATACCACAATTGCTGCCTAGACAAACTCGCAGTCTATCGCCTTCAAGCTTTGACGTATGACTCTCGCACCACTAACCCAAGGGACTCAAGCAATACAAAGTAATGGCGGATGAACTTCTCAACATTATTGAGAGCTTCAAAGGATTGGGGAGTACAAGCGCACGAGCTCGAGTGTGAGTGAGTTCATTGCTGGCTTGGTATCGCTGCTAATTGCCGCCAGTCTGTACGCCCTGGTACCTGAGCTATCACCGTATGAGTGTAGAGAGCTCAGAGATGTCTTGAACCAGGAAGCATACCAGAAGGATATCATCACCTGCTTGCCTCTGGAACTACTTAATCTTATCTTACGGCATCTGGACGTGTCAGAGCTCTTCAATTTCCAGAGAGTATGTTAGGCACTCGGCAAATGGGCTATGGAAGATCATCTACAATGCATCTTCTGACAGGTGTGATTTAGGTTTCAAGAAGCTGGCAGCAACGATTGTCATCTAATGAGGTCTGCAACGCTGCTTTGCATCATCACTTTTCTGGGGAGGCCGGGACCCTCGATAGCGATAGTCTGGGCCCCGCCCAATGTCTCTTCTCGAAGGCACGACAACACCAAGCTCTGACTACAGGACGGCCCTATAGCAAGGCTTCCTTCGCTTGTAATATGTCCTTCGGGCCATTCGGCAACCATGCGTTTCAGTATTTCAATGCCTATTGCGATTACCATAGTGGGAAGTTAGTCTGGGTTGATAGTAGTAGCAGTACAGCTGTTGCCCTTGTGCGCAATCTGGCGAGTGGACGAGTGTTCAGCATCAGTCCTCGCAACAGAGAGAGTATTCACCAAGTGAAGATCTCCGACT
>JAABUP010002074.1_pt1 | contig 40315 bp, 61 predicted proteins | sample 5559201 | NCBI WGS metagenome assembly JAABUP01 (sample SAMN10711887, study PRJNA513373) | rock metagenome | isolation source: Antarctica rocks | place: Antarctica | reverse complement strand
CTTTTAGACCGAGGGCTTCTCTGCAACTGCTATCAAACCATGGCTGATGTTTGCGTGAATGCACACCATCCCGCTTACAAGCTTGCGGCATAGTGCTTTGTGCTGCAGTATGCAATTCAGGGCGTTTGCCACCCTTTCATCATGTGGCTTTTCATTCATTCATTCATTCATTAGATTTTAAAGGTCGTTGGGGCCAGCCATGACCATTGGACCAGTAGACTGAAAGTGTCAGGCAAAGATACCCAAACGTTCTAAAGCACTTATGAAAACATTAATGTTCACAGCTGACGCACTCTAAGCTAAACTAAAGGGTATGTCCAAATTGTGCTGCCACCAGGGTGTTCCTATGTTCAAAACATTCCCTCAAAAACCTAGCTATGACTTTGGGATCATGTACTACAGTAACATCTACTAGAGTAAAAACAGAAGACAGTGTAGGGGTTGGGCCCCAAAACATGTTTGTGAATCTGTTCCTGATGGCACAATATTCAGGGCAATCAAACACAAAATGATGTTCATCCTCTGCTAAACCAGAAGCGCAGAAAACACAGTGGACTTGCTCCCTAGGCACCTGCTGTGTCAAAGGCAAAAGCCTACCAGTATCTACATGAAGACCATGACATCCACATCTAAAACTGCTGATGAGTATTCGGCTCTTGAAGCCCTTGACTGTTGAAAGGTAAGGTGCTAGGACATATTCTGGCTGCAAGGGTTGGTATCTAGCAACACTGCTGAGACTACTCTGATGCCATGTTTGTGCATATATTATATAATGGTTTTTGGCGTTCCCAATAACAGTACTCACATCTAAATCATCCTCAATGCTCAAACCTACAGGTTGACCCTGGAGCCAACTGTGAACTTTATGGCTCCAAAAAAGGTGTGCCGGATCATGCATGCCCTCAACAAAGGCACACTTGATGAGACGTTCCTCATCAGACAGATTGTTGATGCGATTATGATATCGCAAATTTGTTGCCACCAACGGAAATACAAAGGGAAACGGCCCAATTCAGCTAGCACGATGACGTTTGCAGTACTGTCCCTAACACCAAGTATGTGCTTCAGAAATTGTCTATGCAGTAGCTCTGCAGCGTCACCTATCTTTTCATCAACACCCCACAGGTTGGTTCTCTGTTCTTCTTCCTCAGCACTTGATGACAGCTGAGGTAGCACCTGCAGGTCGGACACTGTGTCATGTCGAGCGACGCGCCGTATGTTTGGAGGCTCGCGGCTGCCTTCGTGATACCTGCTGTCTGTGCGTGCTTTGTCTCCGTTGCAGTGAGAAGACTCCGTCCAGGCTGGCCTCGACTTGTCGCCTCTTTGCCCGTCTTCGCGTTCAACTTCTGTGCACCTTCGATCTTTGACGAACGGACACAGCTGATTTCCAATCTATTGCTGAACCTCTGTTTTGTCTGGTTGTGCAATTTTAAGGTCTTTGCTTTGTGTTTGGACCGAGGGGCGTTGTCTCGGAGCTTGAGTCCACTGCAGTTTTATACGATCTACGTTGCGCCTGTGACTCCAAGAGACGAGCTCGAAGGTGCAAACTTGTGGTGTTCAATTTGAGGCTGCTGCTGTCGCACTTGAACCCTGGCATCCTGCCTCCCCCGTCTTTCGTTGCTGCCGGCGCCCATTTGATCTTCTGCTTGCAGAGAGCAAGGCTGAGGCCATCAAACGCGTCAAATCGGCTGGAACTCTCGGTGATCATGGTGGCGGTGCCGGAGAGTTAGTGCTGCGCTTCTTTGCCAAGACAGCTATCCTTGTTGTGTCCGTATTTATCCTGTCAGATTATGCTGAGAAGATTCCAAGACTGGCCTTGGAGTATTTGTATGGTAAACTCAGAGCACAGTTCTTTGTAGGGGTCTTGCACATCTTGGAAAATGTCAGTAAGCTGTGCTGCTGATGCAATGTTGTCAAGCAATAGACACTGCTCAGCTTTGTATACTGCCAACACTTCAGTCAAGTGGCTACAGCACCGAGGCTCTGCTACAGCAACAGGTGAACAGCAATCATCACTCACACATGCTCTGGTGCTTGCAGCTGTTTCACTGTATGCCTTCCTTGGCTTTGCTATGGATGGCCCAGCCTCATTGATAACCAGCCTTATAGGCTTGCAAATTGCGCCACACTTCAACAAGCCTTTTTTAGCAGAGTCTCTGACGAGCTTTTGGGGCAAGCGCTGGAATCTCACCATCAGCAACTGCCTCAGGGGCCCTGTCTATGATCCAATATATGAAGGTACTGAGTCAGGGATGTGCACTGCCTTCAGCTGTATACATGCACACATGGTGCACCTGACTCTTGTGATCATGGCAGCCTTTTAGGCATGCAACCTGTTCAAGACCCAGTAAAGTGGGTTCTGCTGCCTGCATGGTGTACTGCTTGGGGCATCTGCCTCATGATTTTTCTCTCACAGCCAAAGTAGCAGGCGGGCAAACACCCCAGTTACAGATACTGTCAGGCGATGTGTGGTGACAACACCTGTATTGACAAGACAAAGGCAGATGACAACCCACTATGGCCTAACCTTTGTCCAGCAAGCATCAGGCAAAGCAACAATGCTCTGATGCAGGACAATGGGTGAAAACACACAAGCCACACAAAGGCGGATCCCCAATGCGCCGCTTTCTTGGCATGAGTGCATGCTTTGTTGTCAGCGGACTGATGCATGAACTGATATACTGGTAAGAGTTTACAGGCCAGTTCTGTGCAGCATTCGCTGTGTAAACTACTTGACTTCTGACAACATCACTGATCTGCAGTGCTGTGTCTTCCTCATTGATTGAGTCTGAGATGTATACAAATGGATACATATTGTGAGAAAGACATTGTCAGGTGATTCACAGCTGTTCTGTTGTCTAGGTATATGATGGGCATACATACTCGCAATTGGGCCTGGCTGACATTCTTCAGCATACAAGTGCCGTTCATAGCTTTGGAGACTGTTGGCAAGAAACTAATGAAGCAGCACAATTTGCACCTTCCAAGGTGTCTTTCGGTATTGATGACTATGGCAGTGTTACTGTTCTTGGCAGATGCATTCTTCTTCCCTCCGTGTTTGGAAACTGGTCTTGCTGACCGTGTGCTATATGCCATTAAAGGCAATGTCAGCCAAATGTTTACATTTGTGCTGAGAACCAAGTGAGCCACACTTTTGAAGCTGCCTTTGAGCTTGCAGCATTTCTTTACCTCATGCAGGTTGCTCACACACAGGATCTGCAACTTGGTTTAACAGCAGTCTGTGCAGCATGGGCACGCTCTACATTTCAATGGGGTTTGATGTCACCACACATGTAAGGCAAGGTAAAGCTCGACATTTATTTTACCACAGCGCCCCTTGAGGGGCAATACTCAAGTGCAAAAGCATCATTGAACGGGTACACAGACAGACTGAGTTCTTGTTCGAAACATGTGACACCAAGCAGCGCACTGCAACAATGTGTTGGAGTGATGCAAACACAACATCATACGGCAAACGATGTCTGACTTAAATGGACCCAAAACAGGTGCTGAAGCTGTGAAAAAACCTGGACAAAATGCACAGGATTCACATTTGCACATGGAACACTAGGTTACATCAAACATGTTTATTGCCATGTGGACTGTCAGGCTTGTGACTTGTATTCGCAGAAGTTGCTTCATGCTGGGGAGAAAAGCCTCCTCCAATCACATCAGCCATGACAGCATCCACGATGGCAGATGTGTCCTGCCTTGTCATGTCAGCAGATTTGTAGGGTTTCATTTGTCCCTTTCTGGGTGGCTTAGGGCTCGGAGGCCGGCCCCTGGGGTCAGGTGAGCTTGACCCCTCCCTGAACTGGCGGGCGTCCCCATCAAAGGCATCTGCAGGGTACTTTGGGCTGGAGGCTTTAGGCATGTCTCTGCTGGGAGTCTGCTGACTGCTGTTTTGCTGGTTGCCGCCTTTTTGCTCTTGGTCAGAGTCCAATGATGCTAAATTTTCAGCATGAGAAGCTCCTGCTGAGAGCTGCCGCCTCACCAGAATAGCATATGCACCACCTACAGAAATACAGCTTTGGCTGGACGCACTGCTTCTGAAGCTTGATGATGTGTCACAAAGTTACTGTCTTGGGCTGCTTCAGCAGTGGATTTGCTGACAAGAACATGAATTCAATTTTCGACACAACATGATCAGCCTTACCAACAAGTGCAGTTGTACCGGTCATGCAGCTTCAGCAGCAAACAGGCAATGCAAGCCTGCACATAGCTTACAAGCAATCAGGAGTCAGACCAATGACTTGTGCACTTGCCAAGTTGCATGGACCTGCGAAAGCAAAAGGCTGATGTGTCTGTGGCAGGCCGGCTGTACCTTTGGAAAGGAGGTCCTGGTGGGTTCCCCTTTCGATGACTTTACCATGGTCGAGCACAATGACATCATCCGCATTCTGTACTGTGGACAGGCGATGCGCGATGACTACCACAGTCCTGCCTTGAGCAGCACGGTCCAACGCATCTTGAACTGCGGCTTCACTCTCTGCATCCAGTGCACCTGCAGACAGCATTGCGCCACATCAAGCCAGACACTGTAAGCAGACGCTGTACACACAATGGATGTGCACAGTAAGAATGATTTCATGTAAGGCTGGGGTGACTACAATGATGTGTTGTGGAACTGTTGTGGAGGTACACCGCCCTGCAGGAGACTTCTGCTTGTGCAGCAGTACAACATTTCTTGTACCAAGGTGTCTGAGCTATACATGGAAGCAGATATGCAAACAAACCAGGTGCAAGGAGGCTTGTACAGCTACTTGATTTACGTCCGTAGCCAGCCGCAGTGGCTGAGAGCTGAGGCTCCTGTCACCGCAAGAAGACACACAACACGACCAAGCAACAAGTCAGCAAAGGCAAGAAGCAGTTGATGTGGGGCAGCAAGTTGTGCAGTAGCAGCTCTCCAACAAGGGCAAAAATGGTGTCCTAGTCATGCAGCGCTGCTGGACATGTCTTGCAGAGGGTTCAGCTGGTACAGTGCAACATGCATGAGACATGCATGGTACAGGCAACAGAGAGCTGACTTGTGGCTTCATCTAGCAGCAGCACTCTGGGCTTAGTGAGGATGGCTCTGGCAATGGCTATGCGCTGCTTCTGACCACCCGAGAGGCGCACCCCCCGCTCCCCCACCTGGGTGCGGTACCCCTGGGGGAAGGACCTGATGAAATCATGTGCATTGGCAATCTTGGCAGCCTCCTCTACCTGTCATAGAAACCTAGCCGAGATCACCTCACACAGTGGACAGAAGCGTAGCAGAGATGTGGTCACGTAGTGGACTTGACACTTGCTTTGGCTGATGCATCTAGCGGTCTTGAGACAGACTGTCAAGCTAGACCACCTTGCAATATGAGGGACTAGGACATTGTGCAGTGGTCTGCAGCATACTTCACCTGTTATAATGTGACCTGCAACTATGCCTGCTGTGCGCTACAACATTCTGTGTGGTACTCCATTCAGTCGGTCAGCACAAATTGCCTAGCAATTCGCTTGTGAGCGCACAAGACAATTCGTTTGCACATGCAGTGCGTATGCCATTGTTGCAACAGTGAATATGACAATGCACACATAGGAGTGACACAAGGGCAGGCCAGGGCCTTACCATGGCTAGTGAGACACTGGCTGAGCCACCAGGCGTGCCATAGGCGATGTTGTGCATGATGGACTCAGCAAAAAGAATGGGTTCCTGGCTCACGATGGACACCTGCATTGCATGGCATGCCATGAGTGGGCAGATGCTGCCATCATGACTTTGCTGTGCAGTGCAATGTGATGGGAGCCTGTTGGTACTTCCACTGCAAGTACGGCAGGCGGCAGCGGCATACCAAGGCAAGTTAAGAAATTGACCACTTTGCCAGCAGCTGGCCAGAGTTTATCAAGTCAAGCAGCATAGCAAGGCTTCCTGCTGCATGCCAGATGATCAGCCTGATTTGCCATCTGGTAAGGTGCAGGGAGGACAACATGCAACAGCCTCACAAGGCTCGATGCCGAAATGCCTGCCGCAGTTGCTGCCTTGATCGCTTGTCAGGCAAAACATGCACAACTTTTGATCATCACACCACGCAGCCAAGAGGAGTGCATGGTCAGCAGCAAAGACATGGGGCAGGGTTGCAACCTGCTGATGGAGGTAGTCATGGTCGATGTCTGTGAGAGACAGGCCATCAAACAGCACAGAGCCTCTGTGAGGGTCATAGAAACGCTCTATGAGGTTGACAATGGTGGTCTTGCCGCCGCCTGATGTGCCAACCAGAGCTACCTTCTGCCCTGGCTGAACCTCAAAGCTGATGTTCTTCAGGACCTGCGAACATGCCAGATGCTGAGTGTTGTCAGCATGTCACCTGTGCATCTGTCCACCAACAAGAACTGTGATGCAGCGCAGCACAGCTGTCACCGTGCCTTCTTCCCCGACATGGTTCAAACACAAAGACAGCGAAGACCACTTGCAATGCTCAGTTAAGTGCAGCAGATGCATCTCCTACACGCTATCACAAGAGCTGATGCTCCCTGACGGGGTAGGGCCTTAGCCTTGGCAGGAATGTATATTTATGGCGGCAACCATTGGGGTATGCCTTGTACACTAGGCCGATCGCAACTAAACTGAATCTCCTACACGCTGCATGATCAGGGGTAGAATGCGTAAGAAAGGGACATCCAGATGGACCATATAGCACACAAATACAGAAATGTCATGAACAGTGGATAGATCTTGCACAACAGCTGAAGTCAGCTGCTGAAGATGACCTGGATGTCTGGCCGGCTTGGGTAGGAGAAGATGACGTTCCTGAACTCAATGTGGGCTCCCTCAGGGCTTCCCCGGGGCCTGGCCTGCCCTGCAGGCACCATCTGAGGCTGCCTATCCAACAAGGCAAACACCCGGGTGCTTGCGCCCACGGCCTGCACCACTCCAAGCAATCACATTCATTGTATCCTGCAGCGTCTCAGGTTGGTCCTGTCACCACAACAAAAACAAGCCAAAACGGGACAGGCAAAACAGGATGTTATATAGGAAGCTACTCAGGACTGCATGTACCTGACCCTAGGGGCAGACACATGGTTACTGAACGAATGAAAGTCCTGTCAGGATGAGCAGGCTGGAGTGAGCAACAGAGCAGTTGTCCTCGCGAGCATCCTGTATCTCTGGGCTGTGCCGCAACTAATACCCAATGCAGCAGCACAGATGCCAACAAACTGCTGGGCAGGCGCTGAGACAGGATAGGCAGTTGGTTTGGGAAGGGCAGGGCAGGGCAGAGCGCTGACGCATGATATACCTGTACCAAAGAGGAGACAACGCCAGCCAGTTGGCCAACATTGCTGCCCACATACACAGCATATATCACAAAGGTGCTCAGCTCCCCAGGGCTCAGCCTGTTCTCCACCACCAGGCGAGCTCCAAACCACAACACACAGATGATACCCCCTGCATAGCGTTGCCTGCCTAGTCATTGCAGTCCTGCTGTCATGATTTATGTGTTGGTGCTACTGTGAACAGCCACAGCAGGAGGGGGAGGGCACACACTTCCTGCCTAAGAAGGGCTGGTTATATCAAGTTGAGCAATATACGCCCTGACCATAGTAGTGAAGGTTGGCGTGAAGTTGTCCAGGTTTAGGGCACATATACACGTGACATTCTTGGTATGCTGACTGCCAAAACAAGACCTTAGACAGGGCACAACTCAGGACGGTACGTAATTGTCCCTGAAGGAAGATATGCGTTTGATAGACGAAATGAATTTATGAGCACACTTCCTGCCATGGTGATGACACAGCATACTTGGCTGCTCTTTACCTTGATCACCAGCAGCATGTTGCTGATGAGGTCCAGAAAGGAATTACCTGTAGCAAAGGTGAAGTTGGTCCCAAAGAAGAGTCCTGAGGCAGATGCACTTTGCAGGCCCCACTTCAGCACACTCTTGACTGAAGTCTCATACTTGTCACAGGCTGCTTTCTCCTTGGCAAATGATCGCACCTATGGTGCAACAGCAGGCTTCAGCTTGTACTGGACTGGAGCCTGGATTTTGAGTTGCACTGCATGCACTAGATTTATGCAGCCCAAGGGATGGGTACACTCTGAAATGAATTAAAAAGGCTTGGGACAGAGCAGGGAACTGACTGCACCGTCGTCAATGGACACAGCAATCTAACACCAGCATATTGACACATTTGGCAACTCGGCCAGCACACAGCTTTTCCAAAGTAGTAAGCACTAGGTATTGCTCAGCGTATCCTTGAGCTGTAAAGCATGCGGCTCATGTTGATCCTTGCCCAACATCATGCACCAGCTGCAATGCCTTTGCACAGTCACTCATCAGCTGTGAAATCGCGTAGCCCATGCCAACAGCAGCATTGCGCGGAATGATGACTCACTGTGCGGATAGAGCCGAAGCACTCCTCAGCAACGGTACTGGCCTCAGCACTGGCTGTCAGTTGCTCTGCTGTGTACTTCTTGTTCACAATAGCAAACCAGCGGAAGGACAACAGCAGGATAGGCAAGATGGCCAGCGTTAGAGCTGTCAGCAACACCGAGGTGATGAACATCAGCACCAGACCAAAGATGGCCACAACAACGCTGCGAAGTGCCACACTGATGCTTGAGGTTCCGGCGCTCTTCATCAGGCGTGTGTCCTGTAGCACAGGGCCCAAGCTTGATGTCCAAAGAAGCCATTTGCACAGCATTACTGTTATGGCTGGCAGGGACATGGGCACAGGCTCTAGCCTACTGCTTGCATTGTACTGTGAACCATGTTACCAGCATGTGCCGCAACAGCAGTGACGATGCTTGCATCGAATGCTTGCAAGTCCTTTCAACTGAGGGGTTTCAGTGTGATTGAGATTGTGCAGCAGGCTGCCGTCACAGCCTTGAACAGCAGCACGACATAAACAGAACCATCGATGCGCATGGCAGACCATGGCAAAGAACCATGCTTGTCGTCACCTCAGATAGTCTGTTCATGAGTTCTCCTGTGCGGATGCGGTCATAAAAGCCAATCTCTTGGTTCATCAAATGGCTGAATAGCCGATGCCGTAAGTTGCACATGACACGCTCAGCTGCCGAGTTGAACAGCCTGTGGATCAGAAGCAGAATTAGCTGACATGCAGGTCCTGTCACATGACCTGAGCTTGAGCAGCATCAAACATTTGGCACGGTGCCTGCGTGCATATTGCGTAGACTGCAGACAACAAGCTGGCAGAGTTGAAGGCTGGGGCTTACCATGATCGAAGGCCACTAGCAACGCCTCCAACTGCCAGAACAATCAGGATCTTGTATAGCATACCTGCATGCCAGGAAAAAAAAGTGCCGCTGTGCACTTTTCAAGCCTGATAAATGGGGAAATCATTTTTGAAGTCGAGACTGACCATTGAGCTTGTGCTTTGCTTCCCCAGCATCATATGAGCCTTGTCCAAAGTGGATGCACACATCAATGAGGTCCCCTGCAAGCTTGGGAACAGCCACTGTACACAAGGATGCGACGGCCAGAGCTACGGTTGCCAATATAATGACCTGCACAATGAAACACTGTCTCAGGGTGCAGCAAATTGATCTGTAACTCGTCTGCACAACCTCTACAGTCAAGAGCAGTGAAAATCTCAGCTGCAGCACTCACAAGCACTTCTTGATTTGCAAGCCCGAAAAGGCGCCACACAGTCGCTCCTTTTGGCTTGGTACCCGACTCTTCATCTCCAAATAGACTGTCAGGTGCTAGACCGTCTCTCAACAGGGTGTAATCCTTCCTCGTGATACCTCGTGGCATGCTGCAGCTTACTCGGCTGGATATGCGCAAGTTACAGGACTGGTCTGACGTCAATCATAAACTTCACATAGGTTTTGCACGCTGTTTGCTGCTAGGCATGCACTTTATATGGCGACCTGTTTGCCGCACAACGCTTGTCTGCTGATGCAAGCCAGATACAGTGAGCGGCAGTGCACACGCGTGGAGTAGGAAGCACCCAACATGGTGGTTAGTGACGCGGCAGACAACGACGACAGGTGCCACCAGCTGCTCTGAATTCAGTCAAGCGTAGCGCAGCGCCAATTGCAAACCTAAGGCAAATTTGATAATTCGAAACCCCTGCTTGGATTTGCTAAACGTGCCCTTTTGCACCATGTCATCAACTGCTCGCTCGCTGGCAGACAACATTCACTTGGACCTAGCGGTGAGCCCGCTCTTTAAGGGCATGTGTGCGTAAAAGTTTAGAAGGTAGTTGCGTTTGTTAGGCTGTACCGAGCATCAAAACCAAAATTTTGTGAAGCCCTTGGGGCAGATAAGTGGCAAGATGTTCAAGGGGGGCACGATGGATATGTTTCGCAGCGAGGAAATGCAGCTGATGCAGGTATCCGAACAGATGCACAGGCGTGCTACAGATCTGATGTGGCTGTTCCTCCCGCTGTGTGTATTGATCGTTTGGGTGGCCTGCAGCTGATGATGCCAGCTGAATCAGCGCACGACACTGTCGCAGCGCTTGGCCATGTAGGCCTGCTGCAGTTCAAGGACCTCAATACAGACAAGAGCGCATTCCAAAGGAGCTACGCAACGCAGGTATAAGCAGCCTTGAATTCAGATTGCAGGTCTGTCTCTGTGGCCAACAGACCAATGATGGCAACTTGTTCGTGTAGGTCAAGAGGTGTGATGAGATGGCAAGGAAGCTAAGATTCTTCCACGACCAGGTATTGGTGCAATACAGCCTCAACGCTGTCCTGGCTTGTACTGTCCGTCACCCTTACACTGCTTGTTGCTGCTGTAGGTTCAGAAGTCTGAGTTGATTGTTGGAGCAAGGATGGGGCAAGACAGCTGGGAGCTAGATGAGCTGGAGGTGAACAGCATGATCAGCTTATTGCCGTGATTATGTCATAGTTGCACCTGTGGGTATGCACAGATGTGCAAAGGTTGCAAGTTGTTTTGTGACAGTATGTATGACGAATGCAAGCATGTTTGCTGCAGCAAATCCCTGTTCTGGCAAGACAACTTTACCAGAGCATCACTGGATGGCCACATGTTTATCAGTGTTTTGGTACTGTTGCCAGCATGTTTATCGCCAAAACAAGAGACAGCTGATTTTCAGCCTTCAGCTGTTTTGCCATGGCTGCAGGCCAAGCTGGATGAGCTAGAGAGCGAGCTGCTAGAGATCAACGGCAACAGTGAGCGCCTGCAGCGCAGCCACAGTGAGCTGATGGAGCTGCAGCTGGTGCTGGAGAAGGCTGGAGGCTTCTTTGATGACGCGCAACATCGAGCAAGCGCAGCTCAGTTTGAAAGTGGGCCTCCCTCTCCTGCAGATAGTAAGTTGTTGCATTCTGATTGCATGATGCAGACGGCTTGTTAGGTAGAGGACACCTGCCAACCTCCAGCCCATGCGGCCCTAACCCTCCCTTCTAGCTAAATCTCCCAGTGGTGAGCCACGTTACAACACTTAGTGGATCCATACTTAGCCGCTAGTACACCGCTGCGACCTCAGTAAGCTTACTTTGCCTTCTGTTTCTGGGGCTGACCTGTATTGCAGCGGCCAGGGCTGGCCCACAGTTGCCTGTAAATACAGTAGGGTCCCAGGCAACTGTGCTCAGACAGTGGCAATGCTCCTTACAGGCTCATCAGGCACAATGGAAGCTCCATTGCTTGCTGGCGAGAGCACCACAGACTCCAAGACCGTGCGCCTTGGCTTTGTAGCTGGAGTCATTCAGCAGGAGAAGCTCATTGCATTTGAGCGGCTCTGTTCCGGGCCACACGTGGAAACATGTTCCTCAAGTCCACTGCTGTTGGCAGTGTGCTGGACCCCACCTCAGGGGAGAAGCAGGAGAAGGCTGTCTTTGTTGTCTTCTTTGCTGGAGAGCGTGCCAGGACCAAAATCTTGAAGGTTGGTGAATGCGTGGCATGTTTGACTGCGTGGCAGGTCTGAATGCGTGGCACGATTGATGGAGTGCGCAAGCGATCCATCATCTGAGCCTGTATGCCTGCTGCTTAGTTCCCCAGCATGTGTTTTTTTACGGCCGGTTAAATGAGAGCTAGATCTGACTGTTTCTTGCGCTGCATGTTGACATGTCTGTCACGCTTTGGGTAACGCTTGTAATCCATGTACCCAGCTCTGCCAACGGCTTCATCATGTACTTATTTGACTGGGAGGTCACATGTTTGTGGTTGCTGTGCCAAATATGGGACCGCTCATTGCTGCACCGGTGCTGCTTCCCAAACAGTCAAAAAGCGTCAACATGAGATGCATTCCTTTGCACACAACCTTATCAAGCTGATGATGCTGCATGCAGATATGTGAAGCCTTTGGAGCCAACAGATACCCCTTCCCTGAAGAGCTGGCACGACAGCGCCAGATGAATGCTGAGGTCACAGCACGCCTCAGGGAGCTGCACACCACTATTGAAGCAGGTCAGCTATTGCCCCTGTTTTGCATTCCTTCCTGTGACTTCACAGTAAGGCTCATACTTGATGCATGACTATGCACTTCAGCACATTTGTCCTGATGACGTGTTGAGGTCTAGCTTCATTCTGAGATTTATCAATACGAGTAAAATAGGCAATTACACTTTCCAGCAAATGCTAGGTGTGTGTCGTACAAGTCTTGTCTCGCTAGGCTGGCTTGTTCCAGTTGGTGGGATGCGATTTGGTATGTGTGATGACTGAGCTGCTGCTGTTTTGGTGCAGGTGAGCGGCACAGGGAATCAGTGCTGCAGAACATTGCTGTCAATCTGGACTCGTGGAGTGTGCAGACCAAGCAGGAGACTGCTATCTACCACACCCTCAATAAGCTCAGCGTGGACACCTCACGCAAGGTACACCATCAAGAGCAAGTCAATCAACAAGTGATGCACATACCCTGTCTGCATTTGCTCCAACTGTGAGCACCTCTGTTTTGTGCAGCTGTTGCGGTGCCACGATGTACATGACATGGTTTGTGGGAATGCAGGTGCTTGTGGCAGAGGCTTGGTGCCCCGTGTCAGGCAAGCAGCAGGTGCAGGACGCTCTCTCAGAGGTTGCACAGAGAGCAAACTCCTCGGTATGCTCATGTCCCAGTGCATGACTCAATGTCAAGGCAGCAATACCATGCAATCAGGATGCATTTGAGAACCTGCCGTTAAGCAACGCCAAGGCACTCATCTGCGCGCATATGATTCAACAATTACTCCATGCTCAGACACATGTAGCAAAAACTTCATCAGAAATTGCTGAGGAGGCCCACAGGCCTGTTCACTATGACGCGCAGTTTGACCAGGCAGACGTTGTCAAGTTCCAAGACACTCCATCCACCATTGCATGCAAATGTAGGTGAGCACCATCTTCCAGCCCTTAGTGACATATGAGCAGCCACCCACATACTTCCAGACCAACAAGATCACCCACTCCTTCCAAGAGATTGTGGACGCATATGGTGTGGCCAAGTACAGGGAGGCCAACCCAGCCCCCTTCACAATTGTCACCTTCCCCTTCCTCTTTGCTGTCATGTTTGGTGACTTTGGGCACGGCATGCTGCTGCTGGCCTTTGCCCTCTGGATGGTTCTCAGAGAGAAGACCATGGGCAGGCAACAGCTGGACGAGATCATTGGCATGTGCTTTGGAGGTAGGCTTGCCACTCGTTTAGGCAACTGCGCGTGCATCCCAGGTTGCACGCATACCTTTGTCACCTATGCACTGCAAAGCTCTGAGAATATGTTGATGGCTAGTAGATGGACGAGATTGATTGGCGCATCTGTGCAGCTACGGTGCTCCTCCTGACTCAGACCATTAGTAAGCTTGCTCCCGATGCACATGCTTGTATGTTTTGCTCATTGTTCCTTGGTGGGTCAGAACCCATCAAGGAAGAAGTGCTTGCTGACCAAGTTTGTCAGGCCATCAAAGCTGCTGCCTGCTGCAGGCCGATATGTCATGTTGCTGATGGCTATCTTTTCCATCTACACTGGCCTCATCTATAACGAGTGCTTTTCCATCCCCATGAGCATCTTTGGCAAGAGTCACTGGACCTGTGCCGAGGAGTCAGGCCAGGGCTACTCCTTGCTGCAAATCAAGTGGAATGAGACGCTGTGCCCAACAGCATTTGAGGGCGGCCTTTCCATGACCAACAGGGTCAGTCCTGCAGCCTTCTTGCTGCTTCATGCTTGACTCAACAAGCCTGGTCATGCTACAAATGTCTCGACTCTCATGTGCTTATGCATGTGTTTTTGTTGTAATCACAGTAAATCATCTGTTGACCCTTCAAGCAACAGTCTGTTGCTTTGTTTACATGACAATGCATTGCTGGCATGTCTGTCATGGTCACGTACGGTGACATCAATGATGTTCTGTCGATCTCGTCTTGTTGCATGTGCATGCTCCTTTCCAAGTTTCAACTGAAATGCTGCCTGCACTGAACAACACCAACTGCTTTGGTGTGCAGAGTCCCTATCCTTTTGGTGTAGACCCTGTGTGGCACGGAACCAAGACTGAGCTGTCTTACCTCAACTCTGTCAAGATGAAGCTCTCAATTGTGCTTGGTGAGTCTCTGTCATCAATGCCCCTGTCTGGATGTGTCAGTTGCCCGGCCTGCTACAGCTTGTGACATACTGGCAGTGCGTAATGACAGGGATATAACAAGTCCTTCCGAAGCATATGATGTCCCGTTTGCTTACTGTCAGTTGCGTCAGGTCTCGCGGCAGCTGTGCACTAGTGCACAGAAAAGTGCATGCATGACTGCTGCAAGGAGACTCACGTTCTGGTTATCGACTTTATCCCTGTTGCATGGCATGCTTTCACACTGACTGTCCAGATGACACTTTTGCATTAGTCGGCATTGAGAATTGGTATCTGATGTCTCTCACAGTCAGTAGAATAGCTGTTGTGCTCATGCCAATGTTGCTTGTCAGCTTTGTCACACTATAAATCAACCATGCCACCTACAATTACAGTGAGTGCGCTGCCGTGCAGGCGTCGCCCAGATGAATGCCGGCGTCGTGCTGTCTCTTTTCAACCAGCGCTACTTTCGCGACAACCTCTCCATCATCTGCGAGTTCATCCCTCAGATGATCTTTCTGAATGCGCTGTTTGGCTACTTGTGCGTCCTCATCGTGGCCAAGTGGATCAGCGGGTCATATGCTGACCTGTACCACATCATGATCTACATGTTCCTGCAACCAGGCAATGTAGACTGTAGCAGCACCACAGATGGTGTCACAACTGCTGGATGTCCCAGGAACAAGATGTATGCTGGGCAGGCTGGCTTTCAGGTGAGCAGGCATACTGTTGGCCAACCTTTCACTGTTCAGTTGTAGATTGCTTTCTACTGCACAAAATATGAAGTTTCCACTGCACAGAATGTATAATTTTGCAGTGACGTGAGTGAGTTTTCTGACTGTTGCCACAGATCAGTCAGGTAGGTGGTGCGTACTGCTGCCATAGCACTCAGTATTGGGAGCTCAAGTTGCTGTGTGACCTCTGGCTTCTGCATCACGTTACATCACACCAAGCATGTGCAGTGTGATGCAGGAGTCACAGCCCATTGTTAACAGCCAAGCATGCTCAGCGTCTCCACCTTGTTCCAGACAAGTGTGGACATGTCAACTCTTTGAGAGCATTGTGACGCTGCATGCTCATTCTGCTTTCACATAATCTCAGTGCAATGATGGATCACATGGTTGCTGCAGGTGTTCTTGCTGCTAGCAGCATTTGCAGCTGTGCCGTGGATGCTTATTCCTAAGCCTTACGTTCTGAAGAAGAGACATGAGGCTCGCATGGCACAGGTACCTCTCTCCTGCATGCTGCAATGCACTCTTTACTATGCTGCTGCAACACATCATGCTACAGATGCCCATTGTTGATGAAGGCACGGTCAATGGAAGGCCTTTGCAAAGAGACCTCCATGCAGCTTTGCTGACAGCAGTCATTCACGCACCCACTTCTCATGCAGATATTGTGCCTGTATATACTTTGTATATCCCTCTGCTGCTCAGTGCAGGGGCGATTTGCTAAAGGCTGCTGAACACAGCAACGCGTAGCTGCATACCATGCTTGCCCATAACCCTTTTTGTTCTTCCATCTTCAGACACAGCACTATGGACGTGTGTCCCCGCATGACGAGGACTCTGAGACTCCCAACCAGCGCCTGACAGCAGCAGCGCACGACGAGCATGAGGAGTTTGACTTTGGGGAGATCATGGTTCACCAGATGATTCACACAATTGAATTTGTGCTGGGAGCTGTGTCTAACACAGCTAGTTACCTGCGGCTGTGGGCTCTGTCGCTGGCTCATTCCCAGCTGTCAGCTGTGTTCTATGACAGGGTCTTGATGGCTGGAGTCTCATCTGGCAAACCAGCACTGTTCATTGGTAAGCTCTTTTCTGCAACACAGCATGTTTGGCTCTTCAATTAACAAATTGAGGTTAAACTTGGTGATGGCCTGCCTGTGCTATTGCTATAGTAGCACCACAATTTGCAATACAGCTGTGGAGTGTTGAGGTGCATTGCACCACTGCTTGATATCAACATCTTGGGTTGCTAAATGGTTCTTGTGGATTGCCACCCCTGTCTAACCAGACTTTTTGTGCTGTGTGCAGCGTTCTTTGTGTTCATCATTGCCACTCTGGGTGTGCTGATGGTGATGGAGACTCTGTCAGCATGCTTGCATGCATTGCGTCTGCACTGGGTGGAATTCCAGAACAAGTTCTATCATGGAGATGGCTACAAATTTGCGCCGTTCAGCTTTACAATCATTGAGCAGGAGGAGTTGTGATTATACCATGGTACTGCTGTAGACCTGGCACATTGCTGTGCCAGACTTTGCATGCAACTCCTTGTAATAATTATGGTTGCCTACACCGCATGACGACTTAGATGCGTCAGCATGTTCTGAACGTCTGCAGATGCCTGTGCCGATGGATCATGAATATACTGAGCTGTGTGCGATTCTGCAAGTTTGGGAATGGGCCCTAAAGATCTGTAGATGCAGCCCCCCTTTTACATGCGAGCACAAGACCGGATGACAGAGCACACATGTGTACAGTCAAAGCGTGTGCTAAATGCCTGCATTACTGAATTGTTGCATGGTGCCTGACACGAACAATCAAAAGTCTTGCATAAAGCACAATGAAGAAACGGGCGCAGCAAGTGGATCACACAGGTAGCCTGTTTCTCGATGCAAGGCCTCCTTGTTCACAACTTGTAAGCAGCAAGTCACAAACTGAAGCTCACAAGGCTTCAGCAGATCTGTCTAGACAATTCTGCTTCTCAAATCAGCTACTGCATTCCAAGGATCCTCTGCCTCGGCACATGCTGCCTGCTGTACATATGTGTTCTGCATTTTGTGTGTTCTGATTATGTGCAGCCTCACAAGCAGCTGTAGTAGAGCACAATGCTTCAGTAAAGTCCCACATGAGTCACCAAAACTTGACTCTGTGTCTGATGCTGGGTTTTGAAAACTACATGACTGATCACACAGGACACACTGAAGTGCACATCAGCTGGTCACTGTATTGTAGCCGATGTCATTGGGGCTCTGTGCGGTCCAATTGTGGCCTTTACCATGCCCGCCCTTGCTTTCATCAGTTCGTTGAGTTCCAATATCACATACTGGTATGTCACACCTGCCTTACATTTCACGCATGATGTCAAGAGCTGACATGTGCTTCAGTGGTGCATACTTGTACACCCTGATTGCAAAGGATGTTCTTAGCCATGAAAACACGGGCCCTTCTGTAACTCAAGCCATTTGGCATGTGAACAATGTTTGTATGCAGCTCATCAACAGCGTCTCTCAATGGCGGATTTTGTACATGAGACTGTCTGCCATGCTTGCCACTCTGTGTTAACATTATCAGCGGCGCCTGAGCATGAGTCAGCTCATGACTCTTGTCCAGTCCAGCCATGCTCACCATACTCACCCACCGAGCTGTCCTTTGACCCCACTTCCCTAGCCCCCTCCCTTCCATTGGATCCTCCTTCACTCGTCCCTCACTCACCCTGCACTCATCCCGCACTCACCCCTCACTCACCCCGCACTCACATCTCACTCACCCCTCAATCACGCACCAAGCACACTCCCCAATCCCCTTCCCAACTCACTCTTTTGCCTTTCCCTGAGCTCATACTGCTGCGCCAGTTCATGCAGCTAATCACTCTCTCAGCATGCTGCATGGCCACATGCAGGACTAAGAAATCAAGGCAGGAGGTGGCCCTGTCTCCATTCAAATGGGTGATCAAGTACACCGGCTGCAAACGTAAGTTTCCCATCTGTCTGTGCCCTTGGTGCAATGCTTGACAATTCTCTCCTTCCTGTCTTGTGTTTGTACAAATGGCCTGAGTATGACGTTGGAGAAGCATCCACTAATGACAGATCTCATGACTTTGATCTTTGGGCAGCTGCTTGTCTGCAGCTGACTATCTGACAGGCAACGAATGTCTGCGTGCAAAGCAGCGATTGATCATATCCATGCCGATACAGTAAATAAGCTTGCTGCCACTGCGCTCTATGCACTGGTCTAGATGTATACTGAGGAGGTTGTGTGCTTTCATGCAGTGATTTCTGCTTTCAATTGGTTCATTATCATCTTCTATGTGGGAAGCTCCCACTTTCTGATGTATGCTATTTATGCTATTTTTAAACAAAATCACTTTTGCAATGCTTGCCAGGTTTGTGATAGATGACTTACGCTGTTAATGTGAATTTTCCCCTTGTTTGTTGCATGCCTGTGTTATTGCTGTGGCTATGGTCTGTGTGACCGGTAGCAACATGCATGTCTCATGCTTTGACCAGCATGTTTGGCGAAGTGCTGTGAGCACGCAGGCCAATGGCACTGGGCCGGCGCTTATCTACTCCACCAGGATATGTGCACAAGCTGTGCATTAATACAATTCGTTTGCCAACTGCTACCAGTGTTGATTGGGCAGCAGCTTTGATGACAGTGATACTAGGCCGTGAGTGTGAACAATGGCCGCAATATTTGCAGCCAGTTCAGTGCTCTAACTGAGCAGAGTCGTGAGGTGCTGAGGAATCATAGTTCTTGAAACTACAGTGAGGGGGGTCTAAACCTGGTGCCATGAACTGCTTTTTGCAAGACAAGTGTCTTGCAAGACATCATTTCTGTGATTATATGATGCCTCCGCAGAGGCCAATGCCGTCATCGGTTGTATTTATGGCCAGTGACTGATTAGGCGTATTACAGGGCAGGTCTTATTCCAAAACTGATTATTGTTAGTTGTCTGCAGTTATATCGGCACAACTGGCCTGTGTACTGCTTCTGATTGTCTGCATCTATGGTGCAAAGGTATCCTCTGGTTCCAGTTCTGGTCACATTCTTTTCTGATGTGGTGAATTGTAGCTGTGTCGACACGAGAAGCGTCTGTGTATTTACAGCATGGAATGCTAATGTATTTCTGTCAATTCACATCCGTTGAACAGTCTTATGCTGCAAGAATGATCCTGAAATTTAAATCGGATCACCGACAAAGTAGGCATCAGGCCTTGTGGTTATGTCCTGTGTGTGCAAGCAAGTCCCCTTGCATGTGCCACAGGGGAAACCGCAAAAGCATTGGGTGCAACAAAAATAGATTTTCTTCGTGAGCCTCCAGTTACAGACGCTGCAGCATGCTTTTGGATTGTGTCTACGACACATGTGTTACAGTATTGATGATTAGTGTGTCTGAGGATTCCTACCTAGAGTTCTAACACAACTGTGTTGGGCACAAAGGTGGTGGTGCAAAAGCTGATGCAAGGCTAGGCACAGACTATGTTTGCAAATGGCCTGCCTAGACTTGTGTTGCGAGTTCTATCATGGCATGCCAAAACCACCACTCGTAAAGGGCAGACATGCAGCTGACTGGTGATAACAAACTCTGGCCAATCTGCATATTTGCAGCGTGGCGCAATCTCCAAACTGCAAAACCACAGCTATGACAGGCTGTCACTTTACTCTGCCAAACCCCTGACCGGCAACGTTTCAGCCTGCTGCAACTGCTGCACCCCACCGCTGACGTGAAACGGAGGAGGAATGTCGAAGGCAGTGTCAAGACGGCTGCCAGAGGCTGGGAAGCCGGAACCAGAAGCGGAGGCAAAAGAATCCCGCCGGCTGTGAGCGTCATGGAAGGAGTCTGCTCGGCTTGAGGCCTGCGTTGTGAATGATCCCTGGCGCTCGGCGGCAGAAGCGAATGAGTCCATCGAGCCCTGAAGAGAAATGGCAGCGTAGTCACCAAATGCATGCAATACTTGACCGTGATACATTCAACGCCTACACTGCTCACTCTGGACTGCAACTAGCCAAAAATTGGTGCACAGTTTGGTCATGAGGCAGACAACCTCATAGCTTGTGCTCAACAGCTTACAAAACAGGCAAATAAGAAATCAGGATGTGGCTTTACCTCCTGACTCAGATTCCCATAGGACTGTCCTCTATTGCCAAGAGGAACAGCGGTCTCCTCCCCATGACCCTTTGTCTTCAGGGTCTGGACACCTGACACTGTGCCAGCCTGCTCAGCATTCTGCTGCTGGCTTGATGCCTGCTGAGTCATGCCTGCTTGACCACTCGTTTGTGCCTGTCCAGATACGCCAGCAGGCACCTGCAAAGTGCCACACCTCCAAATGAGTCGGAGGAAGGGCAAGCATGCAAGCATCTCAGTGTGCAATCCCACACAATCTCATGACCCTATAGAAGCTTGATCCATGCTGGCTAGTCTCTGATCACATGTAAAACTGGCCACACTGTCAATGCCCTTCTACAGGCACTCACAATCAAGCAAGAGCTGCTTTGCATGCCTCATGAACAAGGATGCTTGCTACCCACAATGTGCATATGACCGTACAGTCAACATGCTACAAACACATGCAAAGCCACGGTAAGGCATTCTGAACAGCTTACCACGAGGTGACTGTCACCATGACCGCCCGCCTGAGCATTGCCTCCCCTGACTGGCGAGCTTGGCGCCTGCAAACGCCCAAGCCAGTGTAAGCTGAGCAACAATGTGAAGCTTGTCATCGAAGCCAGTCAATATCCTGTACAATCTTGGGAACTGCACAGAGACTGTGGCAAAAAAGCACAGAATGCACGCAAAGCAAACACGGCAACAGGCAGTGGACAACTTGTGCCACTGCAGCAGCACATAGTGCAATGTGATCAGAGCAGCAGCCCTGCACACAGAAGCGGCTCAGCATACTTTAACGTCTTGAGCAGTACGTCATAACTGACAGCTTACATTTGACATACTAGGCATATTGCACAGAGGTGTTATGCCTTCAATAGCTATATCAGTACTCACCAGCAGATGTCCCCCCAGGGGTGCAGCACTCTGGCCAGGGGGGGCGTGGTGGGTGGGGGAGACTGGGCCCTCCAGGGATCCAACCCCGCCATTCTCTGCATCACCCAGGTCATACCTACTGGGATCAAATCCTGGGCTGCGGCCTACTCCCACCTGCACCATAACAGCACCAGGTTATCCATTTGCACTCAGTTGCACCGACCAACATCCCAAATCTGTTATGAGAGCTAATTTGGGTTACATGCTTCTCTAGCTCATGCAGATGCTTGTGAGCTGTGTGCTACTATGATGCTTGGGAGTGCAATGCCACAATTTGCAGGCCATGACTGGGTTTCCTACAGCTGTTGCTGTAATGCAGGAGTTGCACACGCTGTGTGAGATTGACACGAAGCATGACAAGAGCTTTTCTGCCAGACGAGACTCAAGCTCTTGCCAAGGGTCTTGTCAGTTTCACACCTAGTTGCAACTGCTGCATTACTGCAACACCTGTGTAGAGAGTACTGACATGCCTGTCTGTCCTCAGATACGCTTGCTGCATGCCTATCACACAAATTGCCAAGACACCAAGCGTCAAATTACCAGACCGAGCAAGGGCTCATGCAACAAGCTAACAGTAATGTAATGCATATGCTGCAACACTTGCAGCTATAACAGGGTCCCTGTGTCTATGATACAGCCTGACGAGACAGTCAGTATGCACTTGCCTGCTGGCCAGGCTGCTGAGGCTGGCGGGCAGCCATGGCAGTCTGGTTGGGGTAGGGCTGGGCCAGGGGGTTGTTGTGCACCCCATTCATCCTGCCATTTGCCTGGCCCATTCAACTGCCCATCTGTACAGGCAACAAGATCATCAGCCAGCATAGGCATTCACACTGAACACGAGGCTTGAGAACCCCCACGCATTGAGACATGTAAGCAGCAGATTTTACGGCCTGCAGTGTATATCTGGCATCAGAGCAATGTTGCCCTGCAGGCAAGCTGCCCAGTTTGACCAGGAAATGCCTGTGCAGGGCGGTGTCAGCGTAGTAAGCCTGCCTCACTATTGCTGCCAGCGTTTGATAGGGGTCTCTTTGCACTCTTGCATCTCCCAACCCTATCTTCAGATACTGGCAGCGTCGATATCATGCAAATCAGCGTTAATGTCTTCAGCAGCAGCATGATATCTTCGAAAGCAGAATTGACAACTTAGATGCGCACAATGGACGCAGCACAGCAAAAGGTACCTGTCTGGTAGGCAGGGGGTCCAGAGAGGGCAGGAATGGCTTCCTCCTGGTTGGCATACCCCATCTCCAGGTCCGGCATCAGCATGGGCTCAGGCTTCCGCCGCGGAATGGGCAAGCAGCATACCTCCCGCCAGTTGCGGAACAAGCCTCTGCATCACCAACAGCCACAGCTAAGCAATGCGATGGCCACGTACACATGTGACATGTCAATCAGCAGTTGTTGCAAGTTTGAGCTTAATTGCCTGTGTTGCAGGAGGAAATGGCAAGCTGCTTGCCAAACATCAAGGTAGACCAAATTGGTGCAAGTCTCCTGCATCACACACACCCATGTGACACCAAGGGTTCTGCCACATGCTAGAATCAGACGCTGACCCGGGGCCCCTCTGGGATGACAATGAGCATGAAGACTCCTTCCAGCCATCCAATGTAGGATGCGTGAGGTGTACGAACAGATGCATGACATGTTGTTATTTCTTACATATCAAAAACAGCAGCACAAATGAGCATACCTTGTTAGGCTCACACAGGCATGCAGGCCTAGAAGAAGTTTGCAATGCAATGGATCAAGTGCATGTGCTGCTGCTAAGCGGATATGCTATATGAGGTGAAGAGGTGTGAAGCAGCATGCATTACTTTTGACATCAGATAAGTAGTGCGCCAATCAGCAGAAGCTTTACCTGTTGTAAGGATTGCCTTGTGCTGTGCCGTATCTATGCCGGAAGTGCTCATACGTGGTCTGGTTGGTGGTGGTCAAGAAGATGTGGAAACCACTTAACCCACCCACAAAGCTGCAGGCAGTCAAACATCATATTCAAAAACCTATGGTTGCCGCTGGGCTGATATGGGCAAACATGCTTTTAGATGCCTTGCGCTCAATGACAGCATGCAGCATGCAGTAAAAGTACACTGCCTAGGCACAGAGTGTCTTGCGGTTTCTAATGAGAGTTGAGTTTTTTATGGTCATTGGATACATGACCAAAGAAGCAGTTTTTTATGGCTGAAACAGTGCTGTGCTGCTGATGGTCTGCTGATGAAGTCCAACACATGCTTGTTGATATCGAGCTGATTAACAGCTTGAGACGCACATGTGTGACATGCAGTGGTCCTGCAAAAGCTCGCCATGAGTCGCTGGTGCAGCAAGCAAGGAGCAAGCAAGGAGCTAAGGTGTGTATGTGGTTGTGGTTGTGAAGCATCAGAACAACAGCAGAGCCACAATCATGTGGGCAAACATTGTTGTACCAACCTCACTGTCAGTGTTGCTGATGCATAAGCAAAGGAAGCACTGTGATTGCAGTGGCACAGCAGCAGTACAAGCTCACCAGCAAGCCAGCACAGAGTAGATGATGAGCACAATGTTGGCAGGCTCCTTGCGGATGGCAGTGCCAAAGCTGTGATACCGCCACTTGCTGATCAGCAGCAACTCTGCCAGGCAGGTGGCAAAGATGGTGCAGCACAGCAGAGTGCAGCTGAAGATGAAAGCCAGGAAGAAGCGGTAGTTCCTCTGCAATGCACAACTCAAGAACTTCTAGCAGCAAGATTGTCAGACTTACAGAAATGGTGCTGAGAGAGATGCAGGAGAGTATGACTGCAGCTGCACCCCAGATAGAGCCGGCAATGCCTCTGCATTACAGAGAAATGGTTTGTTGTATCACTAAGAAGGAAGTGTGGAAGAGGGAGAACCATGTGTATGTGGCAAAGTTGAAACAGCACAGAGCAGAAAAGAAATGCCAGGAAGAGTTGATAGTCCCTATGCAGCACAGAGAAGAGAACATTGCATCAGGGGATCATGCTGCTCAATCTGACAGATTCACATGAAGTCCAGCCAAAAACGAGGACCACATTCAAGCATCCATCCCTGCCTTTCTGCTGGAGTGACAGGTAAACTGCCAATATGCACATGGGTGATACAAATTCTGAACTGGCTTTTTGCTACCATTCCTTCAATGCCCCTGTTCCATTCCAAGCAGGATCAGGGTTTACCACAGCCTTTGATCTTTCCAAGCATTTGTTCCCTCAAAGGCACCTGAGCAGTTGTTCATGCAACAAGAGGGTGTGCAAATCACAAGACCCTCAGGTGCACAGAAAACACAGAACCACAGACCCAGTCACCACTCAGGGCCGGAAAGTGGGTGCGTGACAGTCTTGTGTGTCATGCATGACAACAAATGCCCAGTGGGAACATGTATGCAGATCAGGCACAGTAAGCATGTAAGCAGTAATGCAGCAAATGCTCACCAGGCCTACACAGGTGCCAACCCATGGGCAGTGATGGTCAAACTTCTCCACACAGTTGTCGCAGACAGCACAGTGGGAGCAGCGGGGCGGCCGCCAGTGATTACAGGTGGTGCACCACTTTGTCTGAATCACAAAGCCGTTGATCTGGTGCTCCTTGTATGCAGGCCGGCCTCTGCATCACCACACTCCCTTGTGAAAGCAAATCACGTTGATGCTTGTTGCCCATTATGGGCAATGCTTTGCTGGGATGCTCTGCAGCTGCTCAGTTGTAGTCGGCGCAAGGTTGGTAGAAGTGAAGCATATGTGCGAGTGCCTGTTTTGCTTGTCTGAGATTGGGTTTTACAACTTGCAAAAAGGTTGCGCGCTGCCTGCTTGACTGACTCCTTTCCTCGTTCCACACAGGCAACAGACAGGGGACACATAATTGCAAGGCTTCCCAGAAGACAGACAGGCATCAAGATGGCTCTTTCAAGCATGCTTGCAAGCTGCTGGGTACTTACAGTTTGGCTTCTGGCCTGTTGCCATCGTCTCTGGGATAGAATCCAGGGTCTCTCAGCGCGGTCATGCACAAGCAGAACATGCATGCCAGAAGCTCTGCTGCTATGATGGCTACCAGGGCCCAGGAAATGTTGGGACCAATCTTGGATGCCACAAAGCCAAAGAATATTCCACAGGGAGCGCACACGATGAAGACAGTTCCAATCAGGCTCTTCCAATCGGTGCCTGCAAGCCTCAGTCTGTTACAGTGAAGACTATAGCAATCTGATGTTGGACGCTACAGGCTTTTAATGCACGCACGGTTCCACTGCTTACCCACGACAAAGGCACCATTGAAAAAGGCAAAGTGTTCCCCGGCATTGTCTCCACGACGGCGTTTGACGCTGTTATGCAGCTTCGGATCGCCTGTCTGAGTAGACATCACAGCTCCCTTCTAGGCCTGGAGCAGAGGCCTTGCGGGCAGCGGCCAATCTAAAGGAAGACTAGTCGATGAGTGGGCTCAGCAGAGGGCTGCAAATGTGTTGTCTGCCGCTCAGCTAAGAGCCCAAGGGAGCCTGAAGATCGGCCAGAGACGGTCTTTAAGCTCGAGTCAAAGGTCGGTCGCACAAGAAAGTGTGCTTTGTATGCCCTGCAAACCGGTCCTGTGCAAAACCCCACCACTGGTGCTACGTACGGGTCGAAACAGCTTATCGACTCAGCGATGAGAACGCAAGGATCGTTCAACAATGAGCTGCAGGGCGGCTGTCAAGACAGGCGCATACGGGCATCTTGCTCATAAGTGGAAACGATGGCAGGCATCAGCTCTGTTGCTCACAAGGCGCGCTTACACCTGCGACTGTGCCCTGCAAAGAAATCTGACACCTCCCAGTTTTTCCTTAAATTTAGTAAGCCAATAAAGGTGTCTAGCCATGGCTTTGGCGTGCCTCTGCAGATTTTGCGTGGTATCACCGTGAAGTAGCCTTGTAGTCGCGGCTCACGAGGGCGTTAGGTGATTCGTTGATCCACGCCATCATGAACAACAATAAGTTGGACGAAGCCGCGCTGTTGGCCGGAGGCAGAGGTGTCTTCGCCAAATCTTCCTATATCAGCATCGGAACAAAAGAGTAAGCCTGACCCGAAGCTTGCTGCAGAGCCTGCAGCTGTGTCAACCTTGTATGAACGCATTGCTTGTAGCATAAATCGAGACCGCTGGTCTGTTGCTATGCAGACAACCAGAAAAGTTTTCAGCAAAGGCTGCCGAAAGGGATGGCTTCAAGGGGAAGCAGTTCAAGACACAGCCTGCCAAGACTGGGCGTACCCCGGATACCTACTTCGAGAAGAAGCATCCCTGGGTATCCGAGGTAGGTACAGACAGGGGGCAACATCCTCAGTCACGAATTAAATGCTTTATAAAGCGAAGCCAGCACCACTGATACCACCTTTGAGCATCCTGCGCTCGACTTGTGTCTCTTTGTGTGCAGGGAGCTAAGTACACAGACAGGCTCAAATACCAGGAAACTCAGCCCACGCACAAGAAAGGTTTCCTGACAAGCGATTTCAGCCGCAGAGATGAATTTTCCATGACTTTCCGTACAGAGCAATACCGCACGCTGTTGAAACAGGTAACATCTTTGTTTGGCAATGTGATGGTAAACATCCTTGAGTTATGGACATGACATGTTTGGTCTTGTATCAGACCACACATGACATAGCCTGTCCCATAGCTATGTATAAGTCTTGAAAGCACACTCTAGTGACCAGATCACAGCATTATGGCATCTTCAATTTGTTATGTTGCGGATAGGAGGACAAATTTGCTAAAAAGGCATTGCAGCTGCTGGGGACTGCTGCTCAAGATGGCACCTTGACAAATCTGACCAGCTCTCTGACGCCAGCACCTGACAGGAACAAGGACAAGTTCTTGTTTGACCTGGTACGCCTAAACTCATCATTGCTACACTTGTAAAGTCATGTTCACACGGTTGATGACAAACGCTGCAGGCACATGTTCTGTCACACTCACCAGGCAAGCCCACATTGCACAACAGGCTTGTCTGGCAGTGTATGCTTACTTGAAATCGTTTGTCCTGTGAGAGCACATTGCCTATCCCCCTTGCTACTGTGATGACTTATCCCTGCCTGCCTAACACCAGCAAACTTTGGGTTAACAGATATCACAAGGCGCTTGTCTAGTGCTGCAAGGTCACAAATACTGCATCAAAAATCTGTGCCAAGTCACAGCGCAAATGCACACAGTCCAACACTGCTTTATGTGCTCATCAGGTGTTTGACAAGGACACAGACACAAATAAGGAGGCCACTTTCAAGCTCGCTAGGGATACCAAGAATCCAACAGCTTTTGAAAAGGAGAGGCATCTGGGCACATACAGAACCACACAGTCCATGGCCGTTGCTCCTCCTCCAGAGGTATGTGAGTACATCCTGGCATCATCCAGTGTGGATCTTGAGTTAATACTTGAGTACCCACACATGCAACCCCTGCAGGTGTAGTTTGCATGTAGTACACAACATGCATCCTGGTGCATCTGTTCTTGGGTTCCCACAAGCTGCATCTTAGTGCCTGCTACATGAGCAAACTGCCAGCTGCAGTGGCTCACATAAAAGATGCGAAGCCAAGCTGTGCCTGTCTGTTGCAGTTCCACAAGCCAGAGTATGCGCGCAAGCCCATTGTTCAGGACACATTTTACCGGCGCACAACAGCATTTGCACCACAGGGAGGGGTTGCAGTAGCTGCCTCTGGCTGAATTTATTGCTACTGCTGTTTTGCCAAAATGGTTCATTGCATTGCATATGCTGTCATTACAAGGCAAATACTTTGAATTCGTTTTGTGCTCTGCCGGCCGCTTTGTGACTGAAAATTGTTTGTTGAGGCTGCCTGACCTGCAGCTGCAGTCTCATAGGTTTCTTGACTGCGCATGCCAATGCTGTTGTTGTCTTCCTCTACTGGAAAGATGTTTGACATTCTATGCGCTCGTGCGGCTGGTCAGACACCAGCTTCCGCATTGATCTACGCACAAACACACAGGCTGTCACTGTCAAGCAATTTTGCATTGCATGCATTAGTCACCGCAAGGGCCCGAACGTGAGTCAGCGTTCATCATTTCTGCCATTCCGGAACGAGACCTTTGCCACTGCGCCGAAAGGCTTGCTGGGAGCTCAGAGATAGATTCACTTCAAAGCGGCGAACGACACAGCTGTTCACCTGCTTGGGGTCCGTTCGGATCAATCTTTCTCAGACAGTCTACAGTTTCTTTCTCACGGTTTCTGGCTATTGACGGATAGACCGCCGTGACGGCATCACAGCCGCACGAGCGGTCGTTGAGAGTTGCCAGACAGTGAGCAGTCTCAGCTGAACATATGGGATGTTTTGGCTCGAAGTCTGCTGAAACCAAGTCTGAGAAGGGGCGAGCTCTCAGACGACCTGTATGGAACAGCGAATACCCTATGACCAGAGACGAGCTACAGGTACACATCGGTTAAGGCTGCTGACGTCTTTGCTGCCCATAACATCAAGCATCTTTGCTGAGGTGGTGTACCTTTACAGCAAAACCGTGAGGAGTTCTGGGACACAGCTCCACATTATGGTGGAGACCGAGGTATTGGTTAACTTTGCACGATGACACTTGTCATTGAGCATTGTGCTTAGGCTGAGCTTTTTTGTGCTTTTACAGTCATATGGGATGCTTTGAGGGCAGCCTGTGAGGCAGACTTGCAGACAGCCTCACTTATTGTAAACTCTGCTGGCATCATTGTCACAGTCCAAGACATGAGTACTTGCTTTGATGAAAGAGGTCAGAATCCCATGCTTGCAGATGTTGCATCAAATGACAAGATATGTCTGACACCCTTGACACTGGTTGCTTGGAGCAACTTACAGTTGCATTTTAAAAGTTGTGTTGGCTTATGCATGTGTGCTTAGAGCATCACTCTCTTGTCACTGCTAGGAATGCGTGAATCAGTATGTGTTGAGCAGTGGTCATGCAGTGGTAGAGTATCACACAAGGACACCAGCATGTCGCATCAACAAATGTTGTCTGTTCTGTGCAACTGCTGCGGGACATCATGGTACCAGGGCAAGTTGCTGTTGCAGGCAGCAAATATGAGTTGCCCAAGTACGTGCTGAGCAATCCAGCCAATCTTGTATCCGAGCGGGACAGCAAACAGCAGCATGCGCAGCAAGTTGAGCTTGTAGCCAGGAGGATGTAGTGACCTAGGCGGTGCAGAGTGACAACAATCACACTAAGGAATCGTTTTGATCCTTGCATTTTTCTGTTGCTTGCATCATCCCTACCTTTTTAAAGACTTCCCTAGTTTCGCTTCAAGTACAGTAACTGTCGTTCAAACTGCATCCAAAGGTTTGTCTGTATGCTGATGTATTGCTTGTAGAGGTTTGCCTGTTGTGCAGACTGGTAATGTTACCTTAGGTCTTGTGGTGCACGCATTCTGTCACACTTGACCTGTTTTTGATGAAATATGCTATTGGGCTCATGCGCAAACAGCACCGATTTTGCTGCCGTGGCCTGGCATATTGCTGGCTTTTCCGTACCTTTTTAATACTTTAAATTCAGATACTCCAACGATGTGTCAGAAGTCAGCACGAGATCATTCAGCACACTGCCCAGCACAGTCTTGCCGCTCCCTTCGCGTGTAGTGATTAGTGTACACGGGTCGTTCTGCAATCCCACAACACCGAGCTGAACGCAACTCAATTGTGAAAAAGTGCCACAGATTCTATAGATACCCTTTCAGGAATAGTCCTGAGTGTTGCTTGCTGGTCTAAGGACATCATGTCTGCATGACAGAGCAGTCTCTGATCCAAGGAGAGTATTCTCAAGAAGGGGAACGACAAGGGCGGAGCTGGTACAGCGATTCCAGTTGTGCGGGGTTCCAGCATCTGGGAAACGATGTCGGACAGCATAGCTTTGAGCGATTCGCTGCTATTGCCACAGAGCTCGGTTCAGGGGGACTCCGATGTCCTGGCCCAAATGTCGCGGGTGAGCTGTCGTGAAAGTGGCTTCCCCCCTGCTTGCTTTTGTCTACCTGACTTGACACTTTATTTTTTACACAGGCTGTGGCTGGCAAGGCATCGCTTGTCAGCAAAGCAGATGCTTCACATCCCAGTCTCGACGTAGAAAGCAGCTACGGCCCAGATGACATGACGTGTGCTATCTGCTTGGAGCAGATTCAGCTAGAAAACACAGCCTATGTGAAGGGTTGTGAGCATGCCTATTGCGGTAGGTACCACTTGCAGAGCACAAGCCTCAGCTTCGTTCTTTACGGCATGCACACAAACACAACAGTTGCTGCTGGATGACAGAGTGCAGGCAAAGTGCTGCATATAGCAAGACTCGCACTTTGCAGCAGGACCAAGCTGTTCCGCTGCATCTGTTGGCTCAGAGCGTGCGCCAGGAAATGCTTCCATTGTCTCACACATGGTCCTTGGTATGCAGCCAAATGCATTCTGCAATGGGCTGATCTGCGCGACAATTGCAGCTGCCCCCAGTGCAAGAAGCCCTTTAGCCGTTTGCTCACCTACCGCACCCTGGACGGCACAATGAGTGACTTCCCTGTAGAGGAGAGTGTATGTCTGCTGAAACGAGCCACCTGGATTCAGGAGCAGCTGAAGGCAAGTCATGCAACCGCAGTGCAGAACGCCTTGCAAAGCCTACGCACTGAAGCAGTTTGTATGGCATGGCTTTGCTTTGCTTTGCATGAATTGTTTCACCTTTTGCATCATTTGCACTCAGCCTTCACCGACAGCGTGAGAGGCTAAATTGTCATCCTGAATGAACTCCCTGCAATCTTCACACACAAGGCACTTGGTCATTTCTAACTCGAAGGTTGCATGTGCACTGCTCTCATCTGGGTTCGGGCTGTGCCCAGCCACAGTGCAATGTCTGTGCTCCATGTGTAATACTTTCCAGTGCTAGTGGCTTGTGCCCTCAAGTGACAGACGCCTGTCGTATTGCATGCTCAAGACTGCGTGGTCTGATGACTTGGTTGATGACTTTATAAAGGAGGTCTCATCAGACTATCTCTGCTGAGTCTGTCAGCTATATCAAGTTTGTTCACTGCCGTGCCGCAGACAGCTGAGAAAGGAAAAGCCGTTGCCTCATCTGATGCATTCTATGCTGCTGAAACCTCAGACCCAGTGACAGACTGGCAGGACTACAGTAATTTCTATGATGAGTATGATGATGATGAGGAGGTGAGATCATGCCAATGGGAAGCAATGCCTGCAACAGCACCAGGGTGCTTACTAGATTGTCTGTAAAGATGCAGTGCTGCTGTTTTAGGTCAGCTGCATCTACATGTTGTTCTAGATTCCAGGTCACAGCGTTCGTCCAGCTCAAGTTGTTGTGCCAAGGTCAAACCACATTCTCAAGGTCCCACCATTTCGGCTCAACACTGACACCAGTCACACTTTTCCTTAATGCTTCAACGTCACTGCCTTATAGCTCGTGCCTTTGTACAAGTTGCGGTGTCAGCATGTGCCTCTTTTTGGACTGCCTGAATTGTTTTTACATGGTCAATGCTGGAGCCTTCAGCCCACATCTCTGTTTCTTGAACACAGCCGTCACCTGCAGTGCTGCTTCATCTCAGAGCTGGGTCTTGGGCATGCAGGTGGAGGACTTCTACTTCAGTTCAGCTGCAGGGCGGGCACGCATTGTTCTGGGCAACAGGAGGTGGGGTGAGAATGGGTATGTGGCCAGTGGGCGCCAGCAAGGCCGCCCTGTGCAGCGTACTGCCTCCAAGGTGAAACTGCCTGTTCTCTGCTCACATGTCAATGCTCCTGCTGTGTGCCATTGATTATTATATTATACAATGATACAGCTACCTCATGTGCGCCACTTTCTGGACTTGAAGGCTTGCTGCATTGCAGGGCATGCCATCTTATTTGCTTTGAGCATCGCAACAAGCAAGCGTTATGCTCCAGTACGCCTGCTGATGGACACATATTCTTATTCTGCCTTCAAATCAAAATTGTCAAACTGTAGTGCTGTTGTCGTGGCAGAGCGCAGTGGCATGGCCCTCAAGCGTTGTTTCTGGTATGGACATGCGCTTGTGCACCTTTCGACATGCTGCTGTGTTTGTAGGCTGGTCAAGGCAGCTCCTCTGGCAAGAAAGGCTCAGCAGGCAAGCAGTCAGTCGGCAGCAAGGACACAGGCACACCTGCAAAGAAGACTTCTCCAAGCAAGACCTCCCAAAACCCTCCTAGCAGCACTGCCACTCCTCAGCCCAAGTCAGCGTCACCAGTTGCTGACACAGGCAACAGTACCAGCACTGCGCCCACAGACTTGCCTGCCAGGTCAGACTTTGCTACTGCACAGCCAGTACCAGCAGTTTTACCAGCAGCACTTGTCAGGAGCAGTCCAACAGCCGCAGCAGCTGTGACGCCTTCCACCCCTATTCCCATTGGGGGGTCTAGAAACAATGGATCAGTGGGCAGGCGTGGCAGTGGATCAGATATTGCAGGGACCAGCTCAGAAGGGGCTTGGGGAAGTGCAAACAGTGGCGGGAGCTGGAGCTCCTACAGGTGAGGCTGCTGCTGTGCCTGGTTGCCAATAGACATGTGTCACATGCATAGTTGAGGTCATTGCTGTCCGCAGCTGATCAGTGGTGAAATGCATTGCTAGGCATGGCATGCCAAGAGTTCTCAGATGGCACTGCAGCTGCCACACTTGTAGCTGCAACTGGAATAGGGCTTTTGATGAGTCACGCGTCATTCAATCTTGGGCACTGTGGTCTGCAAAGTATTCTGTATCTTTTATTGCCTTCATATCAGTTCAAGCTGTGGTGCTGTTTGCAGACAAGGTAAAAAGAAGGCTGCTGCTGAGTCAGGGCTGATGGGTAAGAGTCCTGGCAGTGATGCTGGGCCTGGTAGCAGCAAGGCTGGTCGCCGTGCCCGCCGCAATGCCAAAAAGGCAGCTGCTGATGCTAAAGCAGATGTATATGCATACTGAGTGTCAGAGTGTTTTTTCAGTGGCAAAGAGCTTCCCTTGTCTGATGTACTATATCCCCAGTGTTTGGCCTGAGCAGTGTTGTCCCAAAAGCTTATAACGTGTTTCAAGGTGAATGCCAAATATGTGAGAGACTCATCATTTCCATCCTTGCATGTGTACAGCCTTATACTTTACTATGCCTCAACTTATGTGTATCAACAGCTTTCTTTTGATGGTTTAGTATAAGTCTTATGCCTATGAAGTGCATTGGCTCACTTGCAACGGCATTTGTGAAGGAGCTGTTCTGAGTGCAGACCCTGCAATGTACTTGTATCTAACTTGCTCCAATGTGCTGAATCAGCCTACGTTGTTCCTCTGTACACTGCATTTCAGATCAACACAATGTTGTATCTATAAGACCAGCCAATTTAGAGAGAAACCAGGCAGCTATCTTTTGATACGTAAGCAGGAGCATTATGAACATTGCATTCGGATCTGCAGCTGATAGTACAATGTGGTTGTGTTACACGGCAACTCATGTGCACATGCAATTAGCCTCCTGCGAATTCTAGCTGTGATCTATGACCGTCCCTTGCTAGACAGGCACATGCGAGTTGCTTTCCCTAGCCATCTTGCAGCAATTATGGTCTAGACGCACTTTCATGCCAGATAAGATTAGCATTACGGTACAGCTATAACATGCGATTGAGGCAAATTTTCTTCCCAACAGATAAGCCTGTGACTGCCATGAGCCAGAACAAGGTCGGAGAAATTTTTGCAACTGCAACTGATAAGATGACAGAACAAGCCCTGCTTCCCACAGACTGTGGTGCGCAGATGATGGCGGTGAGCAACACCTTCATTACTTGATACCTTCTATCTGTGAGTAGGTGTTGTATATCAGGTACAAAACAGCAATGACAAGTGCCACCTGAATCAGGTCCTGCAGCCACACTTGATGGTGAAAGCTCCACTCAAGCAGGGATGTGCAAGCATGCAGCAAATGGGTATGCATGCTGCCAGCACTGCAAGCTCACAAAGCTTGAATGCCAATTACCTTATTGCCGTTGTCCTGAGGCTGGAAAAACCGGGTGGGGTCTGAGGGATTCTGAGCGAACCCCTGCACAGGCACAACATGAGGCTGTGGAATCACAGAGGTTCTCTATGTCCATTGAGCCTGGAAAAAGTCAGTGTTGTCACAAACAGCCAATAATTGCTGTGCATGCACGCTTACATCACTGTATGCAGGCAGGATATATGTGCAAAGCTGTGCTGCTGCTGTTCAGTTGCTGTTTAGTAATGGTTGCAAACAGGGCAAGCCTTGCTTTCCAAGTTTCACCTGCTGGTCTCCTTCATCTAAAGAACTGAAGCTTTCCATGATTTTGCTTCCTCCATCCTTGGTATCTGAAGCTTGCTGCACACATCATAAATATTAGGGTCAGTTCCCAAAATACATTGCCATACGTCCAGATGTCTGCAGTCTATAGCTCAAGATGTGAGGCGGAAGTGATGCTTGCCTGCCTTGTTGCCCAAATGATTCTGCTTGCAATGAAGGCAGCCTTGCCCGGTAAGCTGCATCGACTTAAGTCCCACGTTTCCCTGTGCGTCAGAACATCAAGCTGATCCTCAAGCAACACATGAAAATTCACAGCATGAATGTGCAAAGCGTTTGCTTGTTTGCCAAACAAGCAAGCTAGCTTACGTATGCTTCAGCACTCGTCCTGTCAGCAAGTTCAGTTCAAATACATCTTCAAAGTCAATGTCCACTGGAACTGATGCAATACTGCCTCTCATGCGGTAACTGACTGCCCCCACATCCCTGCTTATCATGCGCAGCTTTGTAACCAACTGCAGTCAACACTGTAGATCACTTGCAGCCTTTGCAGCTACTCAGCGTGTGATGACAGCTTAGGCAACATTCTAACACTTACAACTTTCGGTGCCTTGACGGCACCAGCAAGGTAGGTCTGCCTTTTGTACTGAGCAATGCCTTCTGTAGACCTGAACTTGTCCTGCAGCTCGAATTAGAAGATTCACGTACAAGGCTCATACAATGCACTTTTTCTCAAAACTTGCTGCAACCTCACCTTGTATCTGACTTCGTCAGCAAACAAATCTGATGTCCATGTGGATGTACGCACGACATCCCGCGCAAGTGCTCGCAGATTTTGCTCAACTGCGGGCGAACTTGTGCAAACAAAGTCGTCACAGTAGTTCTGCTCAATACCTTCTATTTGTATCTCGGACCTGTCGTTTGTTTGAGCCTCCGTCGAGGCCTTGCATCGGTGGGCTGTGCGCGTGTTGCTATATCTGCGGGGCTTGCTATGCTGCTTGCGAAATGGCCGAAACAGTCGAGATCGCGCGTGCACCCCACATAGTTTTGAGCTTGACGCTGACTGCAGAAGGGCAGTACCTGTCATGCTTTGGCAGCAAGCGCCTTGTGGCGCAGTCACTGAGCGTCAGACAGGTCAGTAGCTCGTCAGTTATGCATCGCGGGGATGCTGTGCCTCATAAATTGAAATGCATGCTTGAAGCTGGGCCTAGCAAGAAAGCAGCTGATTGAGTCACATGTGACTGATTACAGAGCATTACGGCGTACAAATGTCGGCTCACCTCACGGACTGCGAGTTTTAGTCAGTTCACGGATTACGTATCTGACGTAGCGGTGGTCAACAACTGTGACGAGATGTAGGCACAATTTATGCCGGAATTCTTGCTGGCGCTTCTCTGTCGTGTCTGGAATCTATGCTCGGCTGAAGGCATCGATATCAGCAAACATGCACACAGTCAGAGATGCACCTCGAGCTCGATCAGCCCTCAGCAACCATGCCATTTGGAAGACGCTGCTTGCTGACTGCAGTATGTCAGGCTCCGATGTCAGCAGTGAGCTTTGCCAGTAGGCCACTGGCAGTAGCTTGCTTTTGAAATAAAAAGCCCTCTCACATCTGAGACCTTGATGATTCAGTTGCTGTGTGCTGCTTTGCCCCCAAAAAGATTCGATAGGCTAATACCACCTTTACCGTCTCCAGGAGCTCTGCGCATCCCTCTCTTCTTGGCGATCATGAACGGAAGAACCACCACAATTGCAAGTCCAGCAAACACAAAGAGAACAATGAGCCCCTGCAGCATGAACGCACTAATGAGTCTAGCAGCCTATTTGACCAAAGACGCACTCAGCATTGATTACTCAATGCTTATGCCATTGACAGTGCTGATGCTTGTCTCAGGCAGGTGTACTGAAACAGGCTGTCACAAACCTCCCGCCCCTCCCTTGTTCCCCCACAAGCCCTTTGCCCAGAACACCATGTTGATGCATCTCAACTGGCAATGCCAAGGGTCCACGTACTGTTGCTCATGCAAAACAGGCTGGATAGATGCGTGCTGTAGCTGGTTGTGGGCAATGTACTTGATCAGCAGCCTTGTGCAAGTGCATGACGTATTGTTGCATGAGCAGCAAACTTACTGAATTAAGGCCGCTGCTGACATCCGCATTTTGCCTGGCTGCATTTATGACAGCTCTGTACTGTGCATCTTGCTCTTCATCTGTTAGCAAGCTGCTTTTGGGGCGCTGCTGCGCTGTTGCAGCAGAAACAGAATTGGTCAGGCGCTTATTCTTACAGTGTTCTAGCAGCAGTTTTGACAGAAACCGCATGCAAGGACTCATAAGCATATTTGCAACACAAGCACATGTCTGAATGAGGAGATGCCAAAGCTGCAATGTAGCTCCATACAAATGCTGGGGCATGAGTGAAGCATCGTACACAATCATATGCAGCAACAAAGCACAGATGAAAACAAAATTTGTGGGTCATGAACATGTTGCAAGTCGACATATATAGCTGGAACATGGCTGACCCCAAGGCTCACACAGCAGAATCATCAAGTCAGATCATCAAAGCAAGCATTATCAAATATTATGTCGACAAAGTTGCTTTCAAAAAGACAAAATTTGCAATACATTTACAAACAGTACACAACAAATGTGCAGTGACACAGCTTTTCTGGACGGTTTGGTTTTTAAACTTTCAATCAATGGTCAGCAGGTACTGACCTGGTGGATTTACTTCATCTGCTTCACTGCCATCTACACAGGAGACTGTTGCATCCACCTCCCAGTACTCAGGACCCTGCATGGCACACGCCCTCACTCACACAACAGCAACACCATCGAAGTCTTCTGCTGATGCAAGTCACCCCTGTCGACATGCTTGTTTTAAGTATTGGTCAGAGTCATTGGTTGCTCAATACAGTACAGTGTACAATAGTGCAGTGTGTGTGTGTGTGCCTGCAAGATTTAATGGGGGCTCACTCCCACAGCCTGAATGACAGTGGAGCTGCTGCCTTTGACCAGAAAGCAAGTAGAACAGATCAGGAAATGTGATGCTGATGAGACTCACTGTGAGTGTAAAATTTGACATGAACTCTGCAGCAAGATGCCATGCGGTCTTGACTTGCTGCGGCCTGTCCTCCCTGCCCCCAAAGCCTCCCCACATCAGTATGTCTTCCTGAATCAAAGCATAAGGCAGGTCAGCTATGCAAAGTCAGGACGCAGACAACCTTGAGTATATAACACTCACGTAAAGTAACAGCAGGCACTCATGGCGAGCTCAGCTGTGAGCTATGCAAAATTGTGGTATGAGCGTCCTTTCACCTTTGTGACAGCAAAGTGTTGACGCCCAGTGCTGATGGCAGATGGGAATGGGACACAGCAGCTGCATGTGAAATTTTGTATGCATACAGCTGGGTCCACGCAAGAATTGACGGATGACTTGGGTACTAATCTTGAGCAATTCTGTGACATGCATTGCAGCTTCCAGGGTCTTGACGGCATCTAGCATCTGCATTATTGAATATGCACAAACAGATGCCGGTTCACTTGCGTTATCAGCAATGGATGCACACACCACTGCATAACAGTGACACAGGCTCTAATTGACCAGCACACAACACCCTGTGCATCATGCTGCAAGCAAGCCTAGTTTACAACACAGTTGTGGTGCCCTGACAATTAACTGTCCACACTAGTGTATGGGTTGCAATGATGCAAATTTGATTGGATGCTGCTGCACATGACAAGCTTGACGCTCAGGTCATGATGCTTGGTGTGCAAGGTGTGCAAGGTGTAAACAGGCTATGATCATATACCTCCTGTGGGGTGCTGCCATTTGTTATATCCCAGTCCTGATGAGGAGTCGAGTACCACAGTACTCTAGCAGCTGCAGGTAGCATGCAGAATGCTGTCAGTGCTAAGGCTGTCATGTGGCGACTGTGCCTTCTGTGTCTCAGTGACAGGTCCTCTGACACATGGACAGGCATCAGCGCGGATGGGAATGCTTGCTTGGGTATCTCAAGTGATGCCAGTACGCAGCATATGCCAGACCAGATGAAGATCAATGCTCAGGTGCATCATGTGTGTCTGTCACATTGGCAGATGTTTTCTCAATACAAAGCTGACCCTGACCATGCACATGCCCCTTCACAAGAGTCTGCTTGCAAAGCTGCCTACTGATGATGCCTGACCTGTTTTGTCCGGTGTATCTCGTTTGTACAAAGGTCGCCCATTTTCACAAGTCAACACCTTGTAGACACCATCCATACCTCCTGCCAGGCCTGGGGCAAACTTGTCTACTCCCAAGATCTGAATGTCGCAGGGCTTCGACCCTGCAGGGCGTGGTCTGTGAGGTTGATTGCCGGGGCTTGAGAAACTATGCCGTCATGTCTTTCGCAAACAGGTGTGGCAGAAGTATGCTCGCACCATTGAAGGTAGGTGATCCATCGGCTGCAATTTGGCAGTCTTTCAGCACTGCAAGGTCCTGCAGGAGGCTGTCACCGTACGGGTCGTCATAATCGCCAACGTATGGGTCGAAATAAGTCTGGTCAATAGCTTCGTCCTCAAAAGTATCGTAGCCCCGCTCGTATATCTGGTAGTCGTCAAGATCGTTGACGCTGTAATCGTCGTCGAAGGAAGTTTGACACAAAATCCAGCGGAGACTGGCGACGCAAAGCGCTAAAGTTAGTGGCGCGAACTTTGTGACCATGCTCTATTGTGGGAAGGTGCCTATGCGGCGACGTCGCTACTGGCGGAGCTTTCGTAGTCGATACGTTGTCCTGCGCAGGTGTGATCGCAGCACACGACACGCTTGAATGGGCAGCTCGAGCCTCGCAGCTAGCGACAGACAATGGCAGAGCTACTGACCCCCGTTTAAGTGGCGCTGCTGAACCACTCTTCTTCATGCCATTTCCTTGTGAGAATCAAGAAATACCTTGCTGCGGCTCTGCACTTTTTCCTTAGTGGCATGCATCCGCTGACCAATTCCCGAAACTGCACTTGTCAGCAAAGCTCGGGAAACTGTCGGGATCAGTGCGTATGAAAGGGTCAATGCAAAATATGTTGGCAGGCACGTATGGGTTTCATATGCAGGCCGGAAGTATCGTATTACAACAGGGGCTGGCTGAGCGCTGACACACTGCAAGCTGTCGGCTGTAAAGAAATCTGAGGCTGAGATTAGGTCAAACTGATGGAAGATCTGCCGGCCACGAGCTCAGGCACAAAGCATGTAGGTCCGTCGCAGGATGAAGCAGTGTTCATACCTATATCAGCAGAGTATCAATCAGGCTCTGCACTTTGCCAGGCTTGCAGGTCTTTCACAGCTCTTTTCAATCCCGAAACGTTTTAGGACATGTAACCCGCAAGAGCTTGAGCAAGTCATGACTGCTGTGTAATTCTGAACCATGGCCATGACAGTAACTACAGCAGGAGTCAAAAGTCTGCATCCAAACATGTGCATTGCTGTACATTGCAGCATTCCCTTGCATCCCCAACTGCCATGGTGTCATGAGTCACCTCATCACTGGGGGTTACGTGATCAAGTTTGAAAGGAATAGCTTTAGAGTTCAGCTGTCAGCGAGGGGTATAGCAACTTGCTTTGCCTCGGCGCAGCCGAAGGCGCAGGTAAGTGGAGGTAAGTGGAGGTGTGGATTGTCTTTGTCTTTGTCTTTGTCTTTGTCTTTGTCTGCCGTCAAAATCAAAGTCAAAGTCAAAGTCAAAGTCGAAAAGTCAAATAGCAACCACTCTGGCATTTTTTCTGGCAGCTGCAAGTGATTGCACTGAAAACAGGGGCTTGCTGGCTGCACAAGCTTTGCTTCAACTGACAGCAAAGCTTGCTCAACAAGCAAACTCCTTGTCTTCTGTGAAAATGCTGTGGTT
>JAABUP010002073.1_pt1 | contig 40323 bp, 51 predicted proteins | sample 5559201 | NCBI WGS metagenome assembly JAABUP01 (sample SAMN10711887, study PRJNA513373) | rock metagenome | isolation source: Antarctica rocks | place: Antarctica | reverse complement strand
ACACCCACGCGTGTCCTCGAGTTATTCCAGCCAAGTTCGACCACGGTAGTCCAACTTTGCCGAAGCTCAGACGACCGTCGCCGATTCTAGGAGCTGAGCGTCGGGCCTATTTGCTGGTCGACGTAGAACCGTGATAAGAATAACGCCTCAATCCCTGTGCTGAATAAGCGACAGGAATTTCCCAATCGGATGAAGGCCTCAAGGAGAGTTTTACGAAAGAAGGTTGGGTGCACAGGAACAAAGGTACGAGACTGATTTCTTTCTCCAGAGGCATGTGGCCGTGCCACAATCCATGTTAGGTATGTCGGTCGTGTTGGTTCATGACAGCAGCTAGAGCGGCTGAAATTCAAGCCTTCGGTGCCATTCAGGAAGATGATCCAGTACTCCAGTATCGCGTTCGAAGTCATCCCACTGGTGGAGCAGCTCACCAAGATACTGTCAGGGTGCTACGCCGACCAGTGATAAGGCCCGACGTCCAACTCCTACGACTGGCGATCGTGATGCATGGTTTGCCTCTGGAGAAAGAAATCAGTCTCGTACCTTTGTTCCTGTGCACCCAACCTTCTTTCGTAAAACTTGACGCCTTAATCCGATTAGGAAATTCCTGTCGCTTATTCAGCACAGGGATTGAGACGTTATTCTAATTGGTCAGTAAATCCCTCAACCTTTGCCACCCGTTCTATTTACAAACCGCCTGCAAGGTATATAAGTCCATACGAAATGGAGACGGAGCCTCCAGCTCTGATTCATATGTCAACCACACCTCTGGTCCTAGTCTAAAGTCCACCTCATTGGGTCACAGCCCCAAAATCTCCAGTGACAAGTCAGAGACACTCCGTGTTCCAGTCTCAGTCTGTGGCACCCCCGGATCCGATCCGTCATCCGTGACAGGATTCGTGACAGATCCTGCTGGGAGAGAAAGTGCTGCAAGGCTTGGAAGCTTTGATGGAGTTTACAACCTGTCAGAAGCGGTTTGCCTCGGCGTGATTTCGCCCGGGTGACTACAGTCTCATCACCATCTTATTTTGACTGTACCATACTAAATGCTATGAGGCCAGGGACTTGTTGACGCGCGGACTTGGCCCAGTTGTCCTCTACTTTAGTCCGATTGATGAAGGGAAGAAAGCTCAGGATTGACATGAGCGACTTTGGCTTTGTTTTGATGGTGTCCACGATTGGGAAACAATGTTTCGAGAGATAGGTTCAATGAATTTACATGCGAGATTTGCGTTTTGCAGCGCACTAGATAGCGGATCACATCAAGGGAGAGGGCGTAGAAGGATGAAGCTGTTGAGACGCAAGCATGTGTTGCAAAAATCAGTCTCCCTTTGATGCTCTGTTACTGTGCTGAATCGAGGAGACGGAAGACGGCGGGCTGTTTGGGCTCATGCTGCCATGTCAGGGAAGACCTTTCAATCATCGAAGCCATCCATCCCAACAGGAGTCCGAGCTGCGTAGGTTTCATGAATGGAAATCCAAGAGACCGTCAGATTCAATCTCACTCAAGCAGGAAGGGTCGCGCCATCATCGCTCCATGAAATACCAAGCCATCTCAGCCGTCTTATTGTTTTTCTCCGGAATATCCCTCCATACCCTATGCGCCAAGAATAATCCGTTTCCTTCAGGTAAAGACTCAGACCTTGAGATCCGGCTCGACCAGGGAAACAGCCGAAACAGCCGGGTTCAAACTCGTTGCCTCCCAGCGTGAAGGAGGACGGCACGAATTCAGTGAGGTGATGTCCGCTCTCGAGGTCAAGATCGTGGTCCAACTCGATCGTCATGCCCCTGATCATATCGAGTCCGAATTTCGGGGTAGTCGGGCCCCGGTTCGAGGATTGAGTTGAGGCGGTCATGCGTGAATGTTCGGAACCGAAATGGGGGATCGATAAGTGAAACTCGACTTGTTAGTGTCAAGTGTGACACGAGTTGACGGATGCAAGGCAGCCGACGATGAAGACCTTGGGGTGGACAATGATGATCCGTGGGACGATTGGGGAGGACGGGTAGGATGCGAGAGTGATCATCGCGGCGAGGGCGAATGCAGTGGCCGGCACCTGCGACTTGATCGATGACCTGCGTGACGAGTCACTCAGCGAGATGGCCAGTGAAGGGGGAGGGGACGAACCTGATCAAGCGATCCAGGATCCGATTCGTCTTGTACACCGAGGCGCCCTCTCCAGACTTTCGATCCTTCGGCAATCCGTAGAGAACACCTGTTGTGAGGACCACATGAGTACAAGTACAGACCATCATGAACCACCGGATCGTGGTCGTGGCGGTGAGCACGGTTTGATGTTCGGTCGATATCACCACTCCGATGGCACAAGCGATTGTACCCAGTATGAGGGTGGTATCTGCGAAGACGATGAAGCGGGAACGATTGTTTGATCTTGATGGAACGCTCGGCAAAGAAGAGCTGCACGGGGACGACGGTGAGCATGTCCAGCGCCGGATACCACCCGAGATCTAGGATTTTCGTATCATCAGCATGAGTCAATGGGTGAGAGGGAGTTTGACTTACACTCGTAAGAAGCGAATCGGGCGAACTTCCTGTAGTCATCAACGAAGGAACCGACATAGTTGACCCATGTGAAGATGGTTTGGCTAAGTGCCGCCAGAACGCCGAATCCTTACGGTCGAAGCGTCAGCGGGCTTATCGCATGGGAATGGCAGATGAAGTGAAGAAGAAAGGAAGGAGCGATAACGCAGCGAGGAGACTCACAATGATGATCTGGACGCGCCGGACGTCACGCTTGATATCGGCAATCCAATGTGTCCATTGACAAAGCAGCACACCGGCGAACAGCGCGTCGAACAGCACTCTGCACTAAGAGACATGAATCAGCGCGGAGACAATCATTAGAGAAGAGTCAGAAGCGACGGATGGTCATGGAGATCGTAAGGAGGAAGAGGCATCGTGAGACACTACCATTCCTACCGAACTGGGCATGGGATACATGTCGAGGGTGAGGGATGCTTCCATCGACATTGACTGAGAGACGAGTGTGAGGTACTCACGCCATGAACTGCGACCCGAGTCCCGACCCCAGCTGGTTCAAATCAAATAACACTCGCGCGCTGCCGCTTCCACCACCGAGTCTGACATGTCGACGAGCGAAAGATGATCTTCCCGTGAGCCGTTGCGAAGGATAGAGGTCGAAGAGCTGTCCAACCCAGTAGTCTAGACTGGCGAATTCGATGTCGGATATGCGCAGCGAAAGGTCTCGGATGGAGGAATGACGATTTCGATTCCGACCGGGCTGGACGGTTTGATTTGATTCAATATACGTTGGGGGAGCTCAAAGCTGGTTCACTCACTGCACATGATTGCCCTACCAATCCCGGACTATCGCTTCCCTCGTGCCTACGCTTGGACAGTTCTTGACCAGGTCCCTCGTATCGCCGCGGCACCGAGGCCACTCATCGTGCCGAGCTAGAACTTAGGGTGATTCGCGACTCGGGCCCAGCGAAAATCAGTTTCCCCTACCCGTTTGGTCAGGCGTCATCGCCAACCCCATGCACATTGAGTCAGGATCCCGTTGGGGTAGGGGTGTAGTGGACAGGTTGGGCATCGTGCCTTTCCTTCTGTAACAAGATTCGAGAGTGAGAGATCCCGAGGTGACGGTGCCTCGAGGCATAGTCCATAGAAGTCGACTGGAATCCTTCGCACCAGGGAAGGTTAAAGATGCAGATCTTGCGGCATTCCGAGACGTGCCCTGATGGTCTGCCGAGGCATGGCTCGGGTTGAGAATACAGATACGACCTTGGCAATTCCGGCTAGGCACCGGTATTGAGATCTTCACCCCTGGAAATCTCGGATTCCGGAGATCAAGATGCGGAAAAGACTCAGTGTCATCTCCCTCACCGAGGCAACTCAGTCTCTCCTATTGAGGTATTGGCCTGCCTTTCTTTCCGTTACAGTATTTCCTCGAGCAAGTCGTCCAATCCTGTGATGACTTCCACGCCGTCCAAATCTTCTCCAGGCTTCCGAGCCGCACCATCACTCCACTCGCCGGGTCTCCGGATCAGTCGAGCTCCAAGACCAGCAGCTAATGCCCCTTGATAGTCGCTGCCTCGATATCAGCCTAACGTTCTAACGTGTCGATGAGATATCGACATACGCCTTCAGCTCGTCCCCGAGCATTATCACACCATCTCCAGGCTCGACTTCACATGCTCGGCATGCCACTCGGAAGATCTCAGGATCAGGCTTCGATTGCTCAACCTCCCATGAGAGGGTAGGAGGGTAAGTCAAAAGCCGTAGTATGCCCAAGGCATCCAGAGTGCGGACTGCCGAAGGATCAATATGGAGAGAGACGGCGGCGGATGCGGACGAACGTATTCGAGGATCAGCATTAGATAAGACGGATGTCTTGATGCTCATCTCTTTCAGCGTCTTCACTGCTCAGCAGATGAGCGTGAGACATGAGGATGAGGATTGTCAAAGTACAGACGGCAAGGGATGGTATCGGGGAAGTTCCGGTAACCTTCGTCGCTCTCGAATCGTCTCAGCAATGCCGGTCCGAGCTTGGGCATCGCCTGATCCACGGCTGGATGATTCGTCAGTGAGGGTCTAGTTTCGGTTGATATGATCTCCACCAGAATCCGACGCTCCGGCGTGTTGGGCGGTCCGCTTGATCACCTCGGTCCACCATTCCTCGGGTGTCAACGGTGGGTCGGAGTGCTTGCCGTATAGAGGCCAGGTCGAGTCCATCTCCTTGAAAGCTGCTTCGCGTCATCAACCGAGCATGACAGGTCCAAGGGGACTGTATTGACCTGACTTGAAAGCGCTTCGGACGGATGCAGGGCTGATGGACGAGGAAGGTATGCCAGCTCTGACAGCTTCATCGTGATATCTTCAGCCGACTCCATCAGCTGCGTAGTGATGAAGGCTCAGAAAAGACTGACTGCTCATGTATGGGTAGTCGAGGAGTACATAGCGTATCTTGATGCCAACTTCAGCTTCGCCGGACTATGGGCAAGATGCTCACCGAATACGTCGAACAGCACGAGCTTCACCGGCGAATTTGAGCTTGACGATGCACTCAAGGACATACGTCTCTTTCCCAAGAGCCTTGCTATAGCTTGTGAGATCGTGGATAGGCTACCTGGGCTCATAGCATTCCAGACAAAAACGAATTTAGTCAAGACGGATTTGAGCAACTACGTTTAATATGCTCGGATTCTAGCTCTATTGTGCGAAAACTAGCTGGGAAAACTCAAATCCCATTGAACAACCTCGATACTGCAAGGGACGAACCCCAGAACTTACTTTCCTGCATTGAAACCCTCGAGCTGTTTCGAGCTGTACAAAATGCGAAATTGCGAACGCTCACAAACAGCTCAAAACAGCTCAAAGAGAGGTCTTGATGCCTGAATCGCCCGTGATCCGATCCGTCATCCTTGAAGATCCGTGACGGAGGGAAGCTTGGGGCGTGAGTTCGATCCAAAATCATGGTTGGCTGGGTACGGTCATAACAATAATTGAGCTAGAATCCCGGGGACTAGGAGCACAATTAAGTAAATTAAAGCATAGAGGCGCTCTCTGGCACCTGCACCTTTACCTTTACCTTTATACGTATCCATACGAATATCATAGCGCTTGAATCATCATGTATTGCACCAACACGCTACGCATCGTCATCATCAGCATAGCGATGGTGCTAGCTTTCGTCGCCGCCGTCAACCCGCGACGCGCTCGAGCGCCCCCGACAATTTTGGGTTGCTCCTGCCTTTCAACGAGCTTTTCACGGTCTTCAGCTTATTCAGCACGTACCTTCATCACTCCGACTCCCGTCCCGAACCAGACTCGACTGTCTGCTTTCCTGCTCCTCGCGCAAAATTCGTTCCCGAACCTAAACGTCCATACAGGTGTGCCGCCCACCGAAGAGGCTCGACGGAGGGAGAACGTAAGCGAGTGTAGGAAGCTGGTGGTTGGTTTGGGAACGGATGGGCCTAGGGTTGATTCAGGTCTGTTCGAACTCGCAGGGACCGTCGATGGCTCACTCGACCTCATCGTCGCCACCGTCGATTTTCTCCTACCCTTTCATCTTCTCCCTAACCGGCTTATCCGGTTACCCCCTCTCCCACCCCTCCATTTACCGAGGCTCTGCCCGTCAAAGGAGTGACCCTGGTCCGCTGGCGCTGCCCTGCCCGGGAGTGACTGGTCATGTATTTGCAATTGCCTTACCCGCTGACCAACTAACGCTTAACGTACCATCAGTCTTTTTATCGCGGCCATGGGTAAAACAGCCCACAGTCCATCCCACGCGGTGCAAGTTGCTCTCACGACATGCCTTGATGTATTTGCGGACTCCTGCAAGCACCGAAAAGCATGCTAGCCGCGGACGGCGCAGCCATTGTTGAAGTACCTTCACCACCTCGTCAAGTCTTTCCGCAGCGGCAATGGTTTACCCGCACCTTCGACAGCTGATTCTGCTGGGAGTACGAACTCGTCCCCGTCCACACACCGATTGGCAACAGCACCCGTCCTCATCGTGACATCCGCGATACTCCCTCCCATCCGCACGCCGTCGATGACAATCCCCATCACTCTTCCCTGTCTCTTTCTCAACTCCTTCGACCTTCACCGCGACGATGTCCATTTTTCAGACGACCAACTGGTCCAAGGCTGCGGCGGATTCCGGTCTCGACCTCCTGGCCGATGTCCCTGCGCCGGATGCTGATCCTCTTGAAACTGTCGCTGGCGCCCCCGCCACCTCGTCACAGGAGCTCATGGTCTTCAACTGTGATAACTCCGCTCCCAACTCTGCTCTGAAGCATGTCGAGGATATCATTGAGAAAATCAATGCCGGGCTCGAGGCGCACAACCCCTTGTCAAACCCCTGCCGTCCCTCTACCCCTTGGCCCTACCGATAGCCGTTACGCACATAACTCTGCCGTCACCCTTACCTCACGTATCTGAGGCACGTTTGCCCGCGAGAACCGCGCAATAATCCGAGATGCCGCTGCTGCCCTGAGCACAGTCAACCAAGATCCGACGATGGACGAAGGACAAATCGACGAGGTCTTGGATGGGGATGATAGGGAACACGTTGGGGATACCGGAGACGACTGAGTGAGCACCAGAGGATGGGGGTCCGAGGGTGGCGTCAGGCATATCTGAGCCTAGGGGAGGGAGGGAGGGAGCCCTTTTCGCCCCGATATATAGGCATAGGACCCCCCGAAATGAAAGCTTCCTGGGATGTCTCACCTTTGGGTGTTTAGGGCAATGGTTAGCACGCCTACAGGAAATCCGGGTCCAATCCCCGGCATATACCAGCTTTTGATAAGGTCTCCTGTTCGAAACCCAAAAAGAACATCAGCCACGAGGCTTATTTGTTGTTGCAAACCTATAGCATTCCTTCATCCGTCTTCACTGAGAGCAATTAGTGGCTTGGAGAATTCTTTCAGATCCCACTAGTGGTTCAGAAAAATCGCACCGATGACTGATGACTGAGCCGAATCGTGCCATCCAAGAAGAGGAGCTCGAGGCACTTCGAGCAATCTTCGAGGTGAGCCCTGCTCCTTACCTTCTCTGTCCGATTATTGTGGGGATGACCAGTATCACTTCTTGGGCCTGAGCCTTGTACTGATTGGGGTGATAGGATGACTGGCACGATATTCCACCAAAGAAGACAGCATGGGGAACTGAATCGGAGGGAGGGTGGTGGGAGGTCCGGCTGAAAGCTCAGGACGGTCGGGTCAATGTCGGTCTAAGAGGGAGGATGACCAAGGTCTGTCAGCTACTCTTCTTATTGCTTTGCGCTTTGATCGTTGACGATAGCCCTGGCGTTCAGCTATATCCTCACCAAGCGCCGCCAGTACTGCTTGTCGATCCGATAGGGCTCTCCGCTGGTCATGTGCAGACCCTTTCGAAGCTGCTGCAGGAGAAGGCGATGGCTGCGGTAGGGGCGCCGATGATTTTTGATGTCAGTCTGCGGCTGTACTCAAAGGTCGAGCAGGCCAGATATGCTATGAGGCTAGTGATGATTGCGGCTAATGGCATGTATCCGCAGCTCGCCGATACGGTACGGGAATGGATCACCGATAACCACCTTCCCTTACCGAAGCCAGGCGAGCAGGTCCCGACGTTGATGGAAGAGATGGCTCAGCGAGAGGAAGCTCAGCGGGCCGTTCGTTCTTCCTTCTATTGATCACCACGGCTTACGAGCGCTACAGGCCGAAGCCGCGCAGATCCAGGCGGAGCAAGATCATCAAGCTAATCTCGCAGTCGAGCAGAACCGCCTTCTGACCGAGAAGATCCAGCTCGATACCTCACGGAAGGAGGAGCGCGCTCGGCAAGCCGTCCTCGATGAAGCGGAGAAGGTCCGGCAGAACAGCATCGCTTCCCTTGCGGATGGGGAGCTGGAGATGCGCGAATTAGTGCTCGACGAGAAGATCAGTCTCGACGGCTGCGAAGGCTCCTGGCGTCGGTGGATCCTGTTTGGCGGGAGGAAGGAGCCGTTGTGGACGACCTACACGGCCGAGCCCGACAAGATCACCGGTTCTGGATTCGTCAAAGCCAGCCTACCGAGTCTGACGGTACAAGTCATCGACTTTTCGCAAAGCTTCTACTCGACCGCGCAGGGACGAAAGAGGATCGATGCGGTATGCGCCGAAATCGCGAGATTGAAGGAGATCAAGTCCGACAATGTGGTGAGAGTGTATGGCCTGAAGAGGGACAGAAGTCCGAAGGGCTGGGAACGGTTGATTGTCCTGAGCGAGCGGGTTCTTGAAGGCGGGCGGTTGCGGAGTTGGCTGCCGAGAGACGGCTTTGGCGAGGAGGTCGCAAGGGTGTGTACTCATGCCGCCATAGTCTTCCTGACGTTCTGTCAGGACTACATCATACAGGTCCTGTCTGGACTAGCGGATATTCACCGCAAGGGCGCGACTCAAAAAAGTTAGTGCCTGCCCCTTGATGCAATGGACTGAGCATGCCATAGTACTGGACGCCGATTTCATTATTCTTACGACACAAGCGAATAGCAATCCTATCGCGAAGCTCTCCGGTACCGGGTATGCCCGACGGATAGCGGACCTGCATCGCTCAAACCCTTTTCTACGGAACTACGAGGAAAGCACGCCTGATACCTGGTCCGTTCCTGCCTGCTTGGTACAACTGTGAGCTGAGTGTCAAGGCAGGTTGTCGCCAGACGAGGTGGATTCGCCATACACGTATACGAGCAAACGTGATATCTGGCATGCCGGCTTGCTATTGCTGCAGATGCTCTTCGGAGTGCGTGGCTTAGCAAAGTTCGCTAGTTTGCAGATTCTCCTCCAGCATGGTCAGTAAAGGCGTTCTGCTAGAATGCTTGCTTGACCATTCTTAGCAGCCGGACTGTCGGACGGGATGATCGAGCTTGTCACATGCCTCTTGCATCCGAATAACAAGAAACGCCTCACTGCGGAAGAAGCCCTTGGCAAGTTGCGCAACGATGACGATGTCACGAGGCGCGCCGTTCGCTGGTCTACCAGTGCGCAGCATATGCTTTACAAATTGTCTCGCTGACCCATCGAAGGCGGCTCTGCTTTCTCAACTTTACCGCCGATGAGCCCTCACGATGGTCTAGGATCCTCGCCCGTAAGGGGCAGCGGATCCTACTTTGCCAGCACTTCTCAGCCCACCGGGCCCAGGCTCTCGCGATACCGAACGGACTTCGAGGAGGTTGAGTTCCTGGTAAGAGAGGATCCTTTTTCCGATCTTCTGACGGAATATAGGGTAAAGGCGGCTTCGGGGAAGTGGTCAAAGCTCGAAATCGACTAGACGGTCGGTCCTATGCCATTAGTGAGCTGCTTGAGCATGTCCTAGGCCGGCGCTGACATCTTCCAGAAAAGGTAAAGCTTCGACCCGAAGATAACGAGCAGAAGGTCTACCGAGAAGTCAACTCGTTGTCCCGCGTCAGCCATCAGTACATCGTCCGCTACTACGGATGCTGGCTGGAGGACGCCACACCAATCGAGCCAAAACCCCTCGTTGACGACACCACACCAAGTGCCGGTACCGCTACTACTTCCGAGGAGAAGGACATCTTCGCTACCAATTTCGACGATCTCTCACTTGCTCGACGGGATGTGTCACGAAGCGCTTCGTTCCCGCGCATTCGCTTCGCTAATTCAAACGAGGACGAAGACTCGGGAAGTGAAGACTCGACTTCTGATTCGGAGTCCGACGACGGAACTGCTGCGGATCCTTCTGAGTACCCCGCGCAACTCTTCGCAACAGCGGCTAAACCCGTCTCCCTGACAGACGGTACGACAGATGATGGAATGGCACAAAGGATACTATATATTCAGATGGAATTCGTCGAGAAGGTTCGTGGCATGCGCAACGAGCGCGCTCATGAAACCAGCAAACCCTACGGGAAGCCATTTCTGCTGGCCTGAGCGATGAGGAAGTGTGGCGACTGCTGGTACAAATCCTACAGGCATTGGCGCACATGTCCTCCTTGAGTATAGTGCACCGAGGTGAAATGACTGCTGAGAACGCCACTCGTGCTAATCATCGCTACGTCAGATCTGAAGCCTTCGAATATCCTCCTCGACGCCGCTGGAAATGTCAAGATCGCCGACTTCGGTCTGTCTGTAAGAACCTCGAATCTGATTCGATGGTACTGCTAAATGAATGCAGACTACCGAGATGACTGCTATCGAAACCGCTTCCGTCCAACAGACTCAGGCGGATCATTCCGATCGCACCTCTGGCATCGGTACCAGCCTGTATATTGCTCCTGAAGTCGCCATCTCCCGATCTTACAACGAGAAGGTAGAGAGGCTCCTGCGCGATGGTTCAGTAATGACCATCTCTAGGCCGACATGTACTCGCTTGGCGTGATTTTATTCGAAATGTGCTTCACCTTCACGACGTCAATGGAGCGGGTCCATATTCTTACCGCCCTTCGCCAACCTTCCATGACCTTTCCTTCCGGCTGGTCTGCCAATCAGAAGCCAAATCAACGTGAAATTGTCAAATGGCTTCTGCGGCATGATCCAGTCCTGCGGCCTCTTGCGACTCAACTCCTCGCAAATCCCCTGCTGCCTTCTCCAGAGAAGCAGAAGGAATACTACGATACTGCCATTGCCGGTACGTGGTTTTCTGCGTCTGTGTCACGCTACTGATCGGTTCTCAGAATTGACGAATCCTAAATCATCACAATACCCAGCATTGCTTGATGCCCTGTTTGACAAACCTTCTCACGCATATTCCGCTTCTTTCGACAATAGACTGGACGACTATACATATGATAACGACCACGATGATCAGCTACAGGTCTGGCTCACTGCTGTCATTTCCCGCCTTACCGATCTGCTTCAGCGCCACGGTGCGGTAGAAACCTACCTTCCCCTCCTTATGCCCGAGACGACCCTCCTCACTGCTTTCCCTGATCTCAGCCCGGTCCGATTACTCGATCATGGGGGCAAGATCGTTCAACTACCTGCGTCCGATTTGCTTGGTATGGCGCGACAAGCTGCAAGAAAGCAAATCGAGCGGATCAAGCGATACCACGTAGGCCGCAAATATACCGATCATCCTGTAGGAGGCCAACCGAGAGTATCGGGCGAGCTCAGGTGCGCTGCGAAGCTCCGCAATTGTGTTTCATGATGCTTATCAGGCTTCAGCTTTGACATCATTTCACCCATTCGATCACCGGCAGCTGACGCAGAATTGCTCAATGTTGTCGACAAGGTCATCTCCGAGTTCCGCGGTATACGCACTCCAGTGACAGCCGAGTACGAGTTTCACATCAGCCACGAGACCAGTAAGCGTTATGCTCCTGCCAAATCTGTTCAAGCTAAATGTGATCCCAGTCCTGTCGATCATACTCGCTTCGGGGCCTGATCGAGCAAGACCTCATCTCCTCAAAGCTATCAAAGCCTTCGGATCCAGCACGGTTTCCGCCCAGCCCCGAGATTCCTTCAGTAGAGTTCCAGGTCTACCGAAGCCTTTATTGGACGATCTCGAGCAGTGCTGTCTCGCAGGTGAGCTGATTTCGCGCTTGAGCTAGCTCAGCCAATTGTTGACATTCAGACGACTTTGAAACGTTACGTCCGAAACTTGAAAGCATATTCCATTCGGCAAAGCGGAGACTCGGCCCCGCCCTCGACGAACTTGATTGTGTCATCAAGCTAGCAAGGGCGTGTGGTGTTAGCCGGCGCATCCTGCTGCGGCCGATGCTGTCACGCAATGCTGAGGCAAGTCAGCATGTGCTTTATCTCTTCCAAGCTGATGAGCCTGGCGATCATAGCTCTTCCGAAGCGGCTTCATGTTTGAGTGTGTGCGCAGGGGTAAGCAAGGAGAGGTAGTCGCATTTGGTGGGAGGTGAGCTTCTCTGTGTATTCAACGAGTTTTTGAGCTGAATCCTGATATAGGTATGACTCTCTGTTGGACCACTTTAGAGAGCCGGCACAGCAAATACAATCTCGACGCGTCTACGGAGTCGGGATAACCGTTGCTGTCGAGTCAGTCCGCCTGCCCGATGAGATGCTTTGCTAAAAAGGCTCTGCTCAGTCAACTTGCACGCATGGTCAGGAAATACGAGAGTTCTCTCTCCACCCGCCTCATGACAAAGGAAAACGAGGAGGAAAGATCCTTCGGCTACTGGTCACCTGCTGTGAGATCCTCCTCACACAGTCGTCTCCAGACAGCTTATGAGGAGCTAGCGATGCGATGTGTACGTTGCAGCGGTAGCTCAGGTCGATCTATCGGCGAGACTTTCCGTCATCGGCGAGCTGTGGCGAGCTGGCATCCGCGCGGATCTGCAATACGACGACGAACGGTCCTTGGATGAGGTCCTGCTTGAGTGTCTTGAGCAAAGCACCTTGTGGGTTCATTGCGTCTTTCATCTGCTCAGACCGGACCCCCTCATCAGATTCCTGGTAATTCCTCGTGCCAATCGCCCGATTGTGAAGGTCCGATCCGTCCTCAAGCGCTCCGAGGAAGAAGGTCAGTTCCGAAGTAGCGTAATTTAGCCAAACAGAGCTGAATCGGTGCAGTACCGCGGAATGAGCTATGTATTTACCTTCGCCAAGCCATTACCGAGCAAAGGCGGATCGACGCCTCCTACGCTTCGGCCGAAGGGTCCATACCCGTTGCTCAATCTGCAGCTATGGCGATCGAGCCGAAAGCGGATGTCGATATCAAGCTGATACTTCCGCCTGAACCGGGCACAGCGAAGGGGACGAAAGGACGGCCTGTCAGGAAGCATCGACACGTCACGAAGGTCTGTCTGCTGTCTGCTGTCTGCTGTTTTTACAAGCCAATATGCTGATTCGTTGCAGTCTGTGTACTATGATAAAGGTCAGCCGATACGTCCCGCCTGCAAGTTGGCTGGAACGTGAACGGCGCCCGGACGAATGCTGACAGACCTCACAGCGGTTGACTTCGCATCCACCACCCGCTCGCCCCTCCCCATCATCGCCGTTGACCTCCCAGCTTCTCTACTTTGCAGTCTCGCTCTCGATCATACGTGGTTGACAGAAGATGAAGCTTGGCGTCTCGTCTTGGCGGGGGTGGCGAACGCGGATAGACGGTATGCGGAGACTGTTCGGGAGGCGGTGCGCACGCGGGCAAGCGGAGGTGGATCGGCTGGCGTGGCGGGGAATTCAGGTGGCAATGGCTGGGTATGGCTGTTTAGCGTGAGGGAGACGCGGGTAAGTGGTTTCTCGCTGCGGTTGCGGTATGCTGATGACGATATTGTTCGACAGGGCTTCTTGTTACAGAGCAGCAAGTAGTCATCTTCTCATCTGGGATCTAAGGTATCTTCACGGCTTCCATGAGCATATATCTTTCCGTAATAATGCATTGCTGTTTCTTTCTTGGCTTTTATGAGCATATGCCTTCCGTAATAATACTTTGCTTTTCGTCTTCTCCTCTTGGTCTAATCCTCAAAAGGATATTCGAAAGGCGCCGGCACCTCCGCCTCCTCGATAACCTCTGCCGTCGCTGCCCCGACAACCTGCTCCGGCTCACCAACAGTCTGTACCTCCGCCTCAGGCGGCCACAGTGACCTGTCCAGCTCGACATACTCCACGTCTCCACCACCCTCACTCTCGCGAAGCATGATGATACTCCCCGAACTAACTTTGGCCCCGACCCTCTCAATTCCAGCCGCACCCCCAAACGCCGCAGCCGGACCTGACGATTTCTTCGGAGCCGGCGAGTTGCCGGAAGCCGAGGGATCCCCGATAGGTCGGATCGGCTGATATCGTCCTGCGGGGTAGGAAATCAGGGGGAGTTGGAGTGGGGTCACACGTGACATGTTGGTCAGGGTGAAGGAGGAAGGTTCAGCGGGTTTGCGATCTCTCTTGATGGGAGTCACGGCGCGCTCAGCCTCTGGCTTCTCGGAATCGTCAGGCTTGTCGTCCTGTGCGAGATCAGCTTATGACACATGTGCCGGTGAATCAGTACGAACCGTGTCCATGGCTTCTCCTTGCTCCGCTTTCTTCGTCTTCTCCCGCGCCTTAGCCTTTGCAGTCGTACTCAAGACCGCAGCCTTCGCCTTCTTCTTCTCCTCCTTCTCCGCCTTCTTCGTGTTGCTCGGGTACGCAAAGAGACTAGGCCGGGCATTACAAGTGAAGTCGATCTTCGGCACTCTCAGTTGCTCATCAAGCGCAATCACCGCCGTCGGGGAGAAAGCCAGTCCCAGGCCATGTGCAAGGGGGTACCAGTACCAAAACTGCACGAAAAGGGTCATGCCGACGATCGCAGACATGTTAAGTGTCCCAGCACGAGTCGAGAGAGAAAGCGTCATGTTTCGTCCCCCTGCATCGATAATGCCCTGCGCGAGGGACGCGCCGAACCGCGCGATCGGGTCTTCGTGCTTGTCTGAAACGACTTTGTTGAATAGCTCGCGGGTGCTGGCGACTTTGGGTGATTGGGCTTCCGAATGTTGGATCAGGATCATCGCGAGGGAGATGAAAGCGCCTTGGCGGACGAAGTCGACGGGGTCCTTCGTCATTGGCTCGAGCAGTTCAACCGCGGCCTGGTCAAGTCAGCTGATGCCTCTTGCGATAGAGTCAGATACCTCTAATCCGGTACCGGCGCACGAGATACCGAGAGCTAGGGTCGCGCCATGTCGGACATGAGGATTGAAGCTCTCGGCGAGCAGCTGGACCACTCGAGGGACTTGCGTGTGATTGCGGAAAAGCACGAAGCCAAGACCGGTGACCGCAGCTCGGCGAACATCGTCATTGACGTCGGACACCGCGACATGCAGGAGTTTGCGGATTGCTTTATTACTCCCAGTTCCAGCATAGGCGAGGGCAATTGTGAACATCCCTCCGTACCGCATGATCGCGTCCTGTGTAGCGTGAGCGCGGCAAAATCAAGCTTAGCGATGGGACTCACTTTCTCCCCGGTGAGACCCTTGATCACCTCGTCGGCCTTCTCGCGTTGGCCATACATCACAAACGCGATGCCTACAGCGAGAGACCGGATGATCTTCTCGTGTTGAGTCTCCCTAGCGTACGACATCATCTCCTCGAGAGCCTTCTCTGACGCTGTTCCAAGCATGACGAGACCCATAGCGTAGCCGGCCGCTTCACCAGCAGTCGCATTGTCCTGGAACAGAGCTGTCCGAATTTCCTCGTAAATCTCTGCAAGACCATCAGCCGGTGTCTCCACTCACTGAATCACTGACCCTCGTCGGCTGTCGCGATTCCTGAAACGCCCAGACCCAACGCGGCTCCATGCTGAACTATCGGATTGTTGCCTTCCCCAAGCGCCTTTCTCAGGTCCTCCTGAGCCCCCTCCTTCCTTCCCGCATATATCAAGCCAAGCGCAAACAGCGCACCGCCCTCGCTGAACTTGCTCGGAGCTGAACCTCCAGGAAGATACGGTCGAACCACTCTGATCCCGTTGACCCAGGATCCTCGATGTATCAGGCCGAGAGCAGCGGTAGCGGAGAATTTCGCCCAATTGTTGGCCCTGCCAAGCCAATCGAGATTTTCGCGGAGGAAACGATCTGAGGTGGTACCACAATGGGCGAAGGCGTTGGTAAAAGTGATGGCGGAATGGTAGATCGAGTAGCGGTCTTCAAGGGATTCCTACGTAGAGTCAGCAGATGAACCGGGCTTGTGAGGGAAGAGCGCACTTTGGTGACTTTCAGAATTGTCATGTCCGTCTTGTTGTTCTTATTAAGGAAGTTGAGGAAGAGCTCCGCGGCTTTCACACCCCGCAGGATGTCATCGAGGATCACCCGAGGCTCGCTCGACTCCTGTCCAGATCAGCACGTCGACCATATTTCAGGCAAGCATGGCGCACCAGACCCTCCCCGGGACCCAATTCCTTCTCAGCCAGTTTCCGTCGGACATCCTCCACAAACCCCTGTGTAGCCACCTCGCTCAGGTCAAATCCGATCTGATACGCGTCGAGGTGCTTCTTTTCCCCCAGCAGATTCACCAAAGCGTCGCCGCACGATTCAGCATCGGAGTTTTGCACCCAGACCGTAGTGATTGAGTTCCAGTCGGGTTGAGGGTTGAGGTTGAGCAGTCGAAGGAGCAGGTCGAAGAGCTGGTATTACAATCAGCAGGTTGAGATGAGATGAGACTGTTGACTCACCTGAGACCGAAAATCTACAGGCCATCCCTCGTTCCCGCTCATTCCGCTCACCACCTCGGACAGCACATACCGCAGGAGGCTCTCATCATGTGCGGGTCGGCTCGAGGGAGGAGCGGCGGAAGTAGACGGTGGTGAAGGTGCTCGTGAAGAAAGGTAGATCATCTCGATAAGGTCGAGCCGTCGCAGGGATAGCGCAAGGCCCATCGCCTAGTTCAGCGTCAGTCCTGCATACATGGAGTAGCATCGACATACGAGCTTTCCATTCTCGCCCGAGCTACTCCGCAGAACCCCATCGACAATCGCCCACAGACTCGGATCGATAGTCTCCCCCTTGGAAATCTGTATGATAGCCCGATCCAGACATCCAGCTACAACATCATGAGCATCGTTACGGGAAACAACGAGAGCGTCTTTAGCGGAAGGTAGACTTACCGATGATGGTCTCCCGAAACTCCCCTTGGTGCTCCTTCTCAAACGCCTCCCCCGCCTTCAACGCAAATTCGACCGCTTCACTCAACTCGCCGATGTAGAAGTAGACTTTCGATATCAGTAACGCGGCATAAGGGCGATGATCGGGTGGGAGCTGTTTCGACAAGGGATCGGCCAAGAGCTCACTGAACCCACTCGTCAGCCTCGAGATTGATCGAGAGGACAAACCGACAGTAGAGGGAGCTTGTCACTGATCTCCGCCCAGAATTGGGGGACGATGGCGAGGAGGTGTTGTAAGGCGTAGACGCAGACATCTTTGTCTTCGTCCTCGAGCAGATTTAGGGAGCCGGCTGAGGGAGCTTGTCAGCAAAGCTGGCTGACGGGGACAAAAGCGCACCTGCGCTGGTGGTCACCGCCGGGACTGGCATTGTGACCTCTTTTGAAGACAAGCTTAGAGATGTCAAGAAGGAGCTCGAAGATCAATCGCGCTCAACGCATACTCACCGTTCTACCACGCGAACGGAATCAATTGTTCGAGTCTATACGTGGCATCTCAGTGGGGGGGATTGATATTCGCCAGGCACGGATCGTGAGGGTGACAATCGACGTATCGCTTCCTCCATCCTCTTGTCCATCACTTCACGCAGCTTCGAGGACGATTTACCCTTTCACGAATACCTCGCTCTGTCACGATTTCCCTCTTCTCACGATATATGAGTTCGATGGCAGCTACCCCGATGCCGAAGATGAGCGTTGAGGAGAACAGCTTCAAGGACCGGGAAAGACGGAACAAGGGGAAAATATGGTGGTGTGAGCGCAGCTTCCCTCATTTCAGTGGATCTCAACCGCTGACTACCCTCTTATGCAGCCAACGGAATCTTCTTCGTCTGTGAGCTTTACACTCCTCACTGAGCGGTCTGATAGCTGATCAAAGGTCTCCCCATGCAGCCATGCATCTCTTCGCCCTCGTCGGCGTCCTCTACCTCTCCCCTCTTACAACACTCGACTGGCGAACATCGATTCTTTGTCTCATCAGCTGGCAGCTGGCTAGCTTTGGGTGAGTCGAGTTTCATCGAAAATCCGCCCTTCTTCGTCGCTAGCTGTCGAGTCGGCAAGAGAACCCTGTACTGATCACAGGATCCTCTTGCTGCGTTCATAGCGTCACAATCGGTACGTCCTCGAATCCCCAACAGGGGACTGACTTGTACGATTCTCCAGGCTATCACCGCCTCTACTCTCACCGAGCTTTTACGGCAACCACTCCCCTACGCATAGTCCTCGCCTGGATGGGATCCATGGGGTTCCAGGGCTCCATCAAGTGGTGGGTACTAAGACATCGACTGCATCATCGGTGAATGCTGTTCTGAGTCTCTAAAGCAATCTGACCATATCCCGTTGTGCGATTCGAACAGCTTCACCGATAGTCAAATACACGACCCATATGCCGCGACCAACGGTCTTCTATACTCCCACTGCGGATGGATCTTCCGCAAGCCGACGTACCCTCGGATGAAGCTCATCGAGCGGGCGGATCTTGAGGCTGATCCCGGTAAGCGCCTTCTACAGCTACACGAGAGCTGTAACAGCTATGCGGCGAAGAGAAGACGCTTACTCTCTACAGTGGTCAGGTTTCAGCACAAGTACTACGTCCAGATTGCCCTTTTCTCAGGTCTCATCCTGCCGTGGATGATGGCTCGATGGGGATGGAATGATGGACTAGGCGGATTGGTTTGGGGTGGCGCCGTGGCGAGATTGCTGATTTGGTACGTGAGACCCTCCTAAACTGTCTGAGAATGTCCGAGCGTCGACTGACGGTTGACTGCAGGCACACCACATTCTGCATCAACTCGCTTGCTCACTGGACTGGGTTACAACCGTATACAGAGGAAGTGACGGCGAAGGGGAACTACGTGGGTGATAAGACTCTTACCGGAATCCAGAGCTTACTGATTGCCTGGCATGATTCAGCTGCTCGCATTGCTGACCTCTGGAGAGGGGAATCACAAGTGGGTTCAGTCCTGTCACCTTCGCGAATAGCCCTGATCACCGCATCGCTCAGCTTCCACCACGCCTTTCCGTGCGTCTCAAAGTCGATGATCTTCACATGACTAATTTCATTTGCCTCATAGGAAGGACTTCCGAAATGGCCCACACCCTGCGTGAGTGCTCCCTCGATCCTTTCCAGCTGCAAGCTGATTGCGACTCAGTGACTGGGATCCCACCAAATGGATCATCTACGTCCTCCACCTCTACACCCCCTTCGTCCCCTCCATCGCTCGCACCCCCGAATCCGCCATCCGAAAAGCCAAAGCGCACGTCCACCGAGCACATGCCGATCGGCTAGATACGTCCGTCCCGACTGAAGAACGAGTACGCAAGCTCGAGGAGCTGCCGGTGTGGAGTCGGCGGGAGGTGAGGAAGAGGCATGGGGAGTGGGTGATTGGGCAAGATGGGAATCGAAGGAGGCGGGTTCTGCTCGTGATGGAGGGATGCGTGGTGGATGGGGGAGCGTACCTAGAGGACCACGTAGGTCTGCTTCATCCGAAACAAGGAGATGAGGCTGAAACATCGTAGCCTGGAGGATCAGACCTTCTCCTCTCGTACTGCATCGTACCCCTCACCTCAACCCTGACCTTCAACGCTCCAACGTCCGATACCGACCTTTCCGATTCATCCCGCCCTCCCAGTCCTCTAATCGATTCAGGCTACTCCTCAGGATCCTCACATTCGAAACTGCCACTCTCATCCCTCTCCTCTGCCTCGAGCAGCGATAGTGACGTCCCCGATGAGAAGGAGAAGGAGTTGAAAGACGCGACGAGGGCGTTCTTTGGCGGGATGAACAATCATTCGGGAGCGGCGAGGGAGAGGATGCGGTGTTTGAGGGTGGCTAGGTTGGGGGTTTGATAGTTGGAGCATGCATGCACACATCAGCAAGCTTCGGGTCAGGGTTAGGGAAGGATCGGAAGTGAGGCAGAAGCGGGTTTCGGTGGGTTGAGACGAGGACAGGTATGCTCGCTGCCAACTGTGGGCGACTATGCTACGCCTTCACACCCTTGCCGCGGACAAAGCCTGATCCGGACGATGAAGACGTCTGCTTGGTCCTTACTAAAGCCAGATAGTCCTCAACAGAAGTCGTCCTCTGTGAATAGTCCTTGGTAAGATCGAGACCTTGATTCGATTCAATCTTGATCTCTAGGTTCTCGACCAGATCTCACTCTGACTCGTGAAACGTAGCGCCTCGTCCAATCTTGGTCTCCTCTTTTGTCTCTATCATACCCGCTTCATTTCTGGACCACTCAATCCAGATTATCCGGCATCGTCTGCCCCAAACAGCGGCTCCCTCTCCCCACTCCCACCCTCATGAACCTCCACCCACCTCCCAGCCTGCTCCTGTCCCTCGCTCACATCCACAAATAGGAGCAGTGGCAGGGGGAGCAACATCATCCCGACAATGAGCGCGAAGGCATAGAGAAACTCGCCGGTGAGCTCGGTGATGAGTCCGACGAGGAGGGGGCCGGCGAAGGAGGCGGATTTGTCGGCGGGGGCGAAGAGGGAGAAAAAGGTTGATTCGTGGCCCTGGGGTGGGGAAGACGGGGCGCGAGGGGACGGGGGGACGGGAGGGCGAGGGGGCGGGGGGACGGGAATCGAAAGGGAGGGCGGGTCAAGGCAGGGGAAAGGCGGGACGGGAGGGGTGGAAAGCAGAGGAGAATGCACGCCGGAAGGAGAGATGGAAGGAAGGTTGGAACGGGAGAAAGAGGAAACCAGAGTCAGCGCTCGGAGCATCAGAACATGGATTGACATACCGCGGGGATCATCTCGGCATAGACTGCACGGGTATAATTAAAGAAACAGCCATACGTCTATCCCCATCAGCTCGGGTTCTTGATCCATCGATGAGCGGCCAAAGCTCACGAGTCCGACCGCCGCGATCATGTGCTTTTCTGCGTGGGATAACCCCGCCCAGGAGTACCATGATTCAGCCGCACTGTATAGCGGGGATCAAGCTCCCAATGAGGACCGACAAGAGGACCGCGCCGCGATTGGAACAGCCGGACCACCGCTGGAGGGGTGGGAAGATGAGGCCGCCGATTCCGGATACGGCGATTGGTAGGATGAACAGCTGGATCACTTGGCTGGGAGACACGTGAAGGCGGGTCGAGGCGTAGAGGATCATGGTGATGGGGAGCGTGTGGAATGCTGGGCCTCGTCAGCCCGTCTGAGTAGATAGTAGCTTGTTGGAGGAACTCACCATCGGACAGGAACAGCCAGACGACAAGAACCGGTAGAGGTTCGGGAGCTCCCTGATCTGACTGGGCCGAACCATCGCGCCAATACTCCCTCATCCGCCCGTAGCGCTTGACCGTACTCGCCTCCGACCGTTTCCCTCTGGCAGTCATAAAGTCGGCAAAGAAAGGGGCAACCACCACACTCCCGTCAAGCCGACACCTGTAACGCCTTATTCGTCAGGTACACGATCACTTCGAGGGCGATAAGGGTGTAGCAACCCGAGAGGAAACCGGTTGCGATGCTCAATGACGATAATCGTGACGTGGTGAGCGAAAGAAGAGCCTTGCGATTTTCGAGGAGAGGAATCTGCTCCATATCGTCTTAATGGTGCATTGAGCCTTGACGTCTTCGGCTGCGAGGGAGGCGATTGGCGCAGACTTGGGTGATGGAACAACGGATCAGATCGAGCACCGCGGCGGCTGGTGGTACGCAGGGTTGGGTGATGGCTGGTAGGAAGAGGAAGAGGATGGTAGAGATGGACCCGACGAGAGCGAAGCCGATGAGGAGGCGCTTTCGCCAGTATGCTAGTTGTACTTCAGCTCGAATTCACCAAAGCGAGGGGATGACTCACCATCATCGGCGAATGGACCGATTGAGACGATCAAGAAAGCCTGTATGAAGACCGAGAGCGACTTGCCATACATTCTACCCTTCAGCTATGCTCTGGGTCCATCTTACTTACGAGACTGAAACCGTCTCGATCCAATGTCCCAGGATGAGAGCTTTGCAGACCGCCCTCGTCCCATCGGGACTCGAGTAAGGTTGTGAGCACGGGCCCGTCAGATCCGGTGCCCAATACCCAATCGCTCGAGCAAGATCTACCCAATGCACCCCATGAGTTTAGTCTCGCATCGAGATCGAGGTCGACCCACGCTCAAGGGTGATGGGGAGGAAGATGCCCAACCCTGATAGAGCGTAGAAAGTCGGACGCGAAGGTACAACTGTACCAAGCTCGGATGTTGGGGGTGGGCCACCGCATCGCGATTCAGTATGGGTCAGGGATAGAGGATGAGAGATATAACGATTGCATGCTGGGTGATTGGGATGTTATATTGGGACATGAGGTTTCCGATATCAGCGTCCGCGAAGCCGGGATTGTGTAGCTCCTTTTTTTTTGGTTGATAGAGATAAGAGCGGTAGCCTCCGCTAGTTATATGATTTTGACGTAGAATCGGTGTACATTTCAGTTCTGGCTTCGGATGCGCAACGTCCCACGAATCAGGGCCTTGCATCTGTCTAATATCTGGTAAATATATATCTCTAGCCTTATCTTGTGCGAGCCGCCAACGCCTGGTTCAAAGCCGATTGTCATGAAAAGCCGTAACGAACAGAGCTGCCTCGGGGTGGAGGTCGTCGTCCTGACGTCGTGAAACCGCGTTGGGAACGTCATTAAATCACCGAGGTGACCGGTAAGATGCAAGGTACAAGCAGGATGGATACAGGATCGGGGGTAATCCAACTCGCATCACCTGAACTACACCTTAACGCGAATCGCAAATTGACGAGCTGAGTCAAAAATCAAAACATCATCCCTGCGTAAACTCACCATCGCGGGCAAGCCAGTTGGTCATGTAGGCTATGGGCTGATGATGCTCACCCTCGCACCCAAGGAGACGCGTCCTACCGAGGAACAAGCTTTCACCGCCATCAAGTGGGCCTCAAATACTACAGAGCGATGCTATTGGATTATGATCAGGACGGTGTTGATGGCGGCGCGAATTTCTTGCATTTTACGGGATTGAAGATCCGCATGCAAACCTCAAGCTTTCACACCGGTTCTATGACCGGTATCCGGAGTATATCGACAAGACTGTACTATCTGTCAAGGCCGGGGTCAACTTCGCCTCTAGGAGTGCAGCGTCACTTCACTCTAGGTTTCATATTCAATAGCTGAAGAATGATGTGATCAACAGGTCGGACTTTTTGCGGACGGATATCGCCAAAGTGAAAGAATCGCTGGGGAAGAAGCAGATCGACGGGTTCGAGATGGGTCGACTCCCTCGCGACATGTACGTCTTCCCCTCCCATACGGCCTCCTGCTGAGATGGACGTAAGTCAATCGAGGAATTGATGAAGAGCGTAATCACGAATACAGCTGTCATTCGGTTATTCACTATAAAGCTACCGTCATTTTAACATACTCTACTAGCCATTATAGGAAAGACTGACTATGTGGTTAAGCGTAAGAAAAAGGCTAAGCCTCCAGAACGAGGGGTACTTCAGCTCCATCGGCCTCTCCGAAGCCAACGCCAGTTCCCTCCGACGAGCACGCGCCATCGCGCCCATCGCAGATATCGAGATCGAGCTATCCCTCTGGTCTATGGAGCCTGCCATCATGGGGGTCGTCGCTACCTCCAATGAACTTGAAATCCCCATCGCCGCGTACAGTCCTCTCGAACTGGGGTTCTTGACGGGCACATTCAGGAAGCCGGAAGACAGGAATCTGGGGAAGGGAGATAGGAGGTTGACGGACCCCGAATTCCAGGGAAAGAACCTGGTGAAGAATGTGGACCTGGTACATAAGCTTGAGGAGATGGCGAAAAAACTGGGTAGGACCACTGCGCAGATTGCCCTGGCTTTTATCCTACGCTTGTCACCCATGTACGTCAGCTTCCGATCAGTAGATCTAATGCTTACTGTTGGATTCCACAGGTCATCCCCATCCCCGGGTCGAGCTCACCAGTGCGCATCACAGCCAACGTCCAATCCGCCGACATCGAGCAGTCCGATGCGGACGTCGAGGAGATCAATGATATCCACGCGGGCTTCACCGTCACTGGTGATAGGTACGAGCCGCATTTCATGGCTGGCTTGGTGTGTCGTCCCTGTACGTGGCCGAGAAGACGCACGCTGATGGAGCGAAGATGAGATGAGGCGGATTCCTTAGGATTTGAGCGGGAGAGGCAGTGACCGGTACCTTGTGGATGAGATAGTAGGCGATACCGTAGAGTATATGCATAGAAGATGTTTTGCAATGAGCCCGAAACCCATTACATCCCAGTGGACCGAAGACTAGCAAACGAGGTACAATCTAATGTTCATTGGGTTGTAATAGTGATCCTTCTCAAACATCCTCGAAAATCAGGTTAGCTCAGTTTGGACCAGAGCGGGAGGCTCATATTGCTTCCGCAATCCTGACCTCCAAGTCCCAGGATCGAAGCCTGGACCTGATACTCGCTTTTTCATGCCCTTTTTTCAACAAACGTCCCAGTAGCCCGTTGGTTACCACACTGTGGTCAACAGAGAGGGATGGTACAATGGGCAGTACGAGATGTTGCAATTTGATAGACCAGCAAGCTTTACATGTGTGTGGTGTGCAAAAAATCATGCCACATACAGCACGTGTCGATGTTCTTGTGCGTCTTCGCCGCTCTCGTTGCGGACTATATTTCCTAAGATTGCAAGCATTCTCATATCTCTCTCGAATATCGTTGCAATCCTCTGGCCAGACGAAGGCACCTAACTTATTGGAGTTGAGCTCGCTATGCCCCCCGCTGGAAACAATGCCCTCCCCCTCCCCTACTCCCAAGTCGCAGCTCAGCCTCGCCGAGAACAGCGACAACCCATGCGGACCTCAAAACTTGGTACAAGTGCGACTTCCTCCTGCTCGATGACGCAGCTGATCACAACGTCCTTCTTCCAGAGCTCAAGGTCCTTCCTACTCAGCCGGAGACACCTACAATACCTGAGGAGGAGGAGACCGATGATAATGATCGGGAACGGACGCTAATTGAGCAGGAAGATGGCGAGGGCGTCGAGGCGAGCAGTCCTACTTCCCGATAGCATATTCAACAGCTTATGCTGTGTCAAGCATAGTTTTACACCCCTTTGTCCCAGATTCCTGCGGGCACTGCGAGGAGGGATGCGCAGAAGTTGACGAAGACGGAGAAGGCGAAGTTGCCCCGTGTCACCGCATATTGCACCGCAGCGTGAGCTGTCCGCTTTTTCACATTATAACCGCTGACGACGGGTAGATCGTATAATCTTCCTGGGCTCCAAGCTCATCTCTCTGCCCGACCGTCGTCCTACCGCACCCATCCCCGGATGTTCGATACCGAATGCCTGCATACCCCCTATCTCCCGCCGCCAGCTTCCTCCTCCGCCTGCTCACCTCCAGTAAAAGATACAGCAGACAACCAAGTCCCCGAAGCCGACCTGCTAAATCTCAATGACCCGCCTACCAACTCGAAACGCTCGACCAGTCCAAAGCGCAAAACCGGATTCAGCAAGCAGCCTGGCGGTCGTCGAAAGTCAGGTGCGGGAACAGAAGAGACCATGACGGAGAGCGATGGTGAGGAAGAGATCGAGGAGGAGGAATGGGTGCCGGACGTTTTCGTGTTTGAATATGGGACGGTGGTGATATGGGGGATGACGGAGAAGGAGGAGAAGACGTTCCTCAAAACTTTGTGAGTGTACAAGCGATACGACGGGAGAGGTGAGGGGCTGATGGGGTCTGTAGGAAGAGGTTTGAGGTTGAGAGGTTGTCGACGGAGGATATTGAGATGGAGGATCTGAACTTTTATTATGCGGATTACTCTCGGTCAGTCCGCTCGACGCCCCTGCATATTCTCGCTAACTTCCTTTTGCCTCGTAGGATATACAACGATGTGATCACCCTCCGGAAAGGCTCATCATACATGTCCGCACCGGTCTGGAATTATTTGACGATCCGCTGAGTATTTGCAGGACAAAGCTCTCCCTCTCCCATGCTCTGTCGCAATCCGTCAAGATCTCGCTCTTCGAGGAGCTCATTAGCAGTACAATCGAGCAGACCAAGGATATTCCCAAGAGCTTGTCCGAGACTGGTAAGATCGGAGTGAGCTCTCTCACTCGCAGTGACCGAAGGAAGCTGAAGACGTATAGCTACCGAGAAGCGAGATCATGAAGCAGATTGGGAATTTGTTTATATTGCGGATCAATATCAACCTTGTTGGGTCGATATTGGATTCACCGGTCAGTGCTACCGCCGCATACGTTCTTACAAGTCTGAACTTGAGCTTCGCAGGAATTCTTTTGGTCAGTGATGCAGTTTTGATCGGTGTTATAACAATCAAGCTGAGATGTTGAACAGGTCGTTCCCCGATCTCGAGCCGCTGTACAACGCCGCCCGATCATACCTCGAGATAAGCCAGCGGATAGATCTGCTAAATGCTCGTGTAGACGCGAGTATTGTAAGGGCATACAGTGTTGTGCTGACGAGGTGACAGGTCCTGCAAGATATGCTGAGATTGTTGAAGGAGAGCGTCAATAGCTCGCATGGGGAGCGGTTAGAGGCCATTGTGATTGTGCTTATGTGAGTTATGTCGCGCTCACGTTCGTGTCCTGTTTGAACTCTTGCTAACCATTGCGCCTATCTCCTCACTTCCACCCTCGAATGCTTCGACATGTCTCCTGGATGTCGTATGTGCGGTCGTGACTTTGTTTCTTGTAGTGCGATTGAGATTGTCCTTGGCATCATCACCATATTAGTCGACCTTAGCTTCTCGTAGTCCAGCTAAGATTGGCGCGACCTCTTCGACCGCTTGATGCATTTATGCGATTCAAAGGGGACAATGTACAGAAACATCTCTTTCAAGCCACGGGACCAATTGCCGAAAAGCCCGAAAGTTACCGCCGGAAATAATGTTTCGTTTGGACCTTCCCTTCTTCTGATCAGCTCAGATTCTCTCGGATCCTTCGGATCATGAACAAACGCCCGTTGCCTGGAGCTGGTCTCGGGCTTCCATCGAAGCCTTACATCCCGCCCGCGGCGCCTGGTCCAGCGCCACCATTACCAGCGGGACCTCCTCCCCCTCAGCCAGCGTATCCTCAGCAGGACCCATCGGCGGCGCATGCTGCAGCTTGGGCGGCTTACTACCAGGTCAGTTCAGGTAACGACTGCGAGCTATACCCAGTCGCCCGTTCTTCCCTTTCGCTGATATCTTCGAACAGTCACAAGGAGCTTCTACAGGAGCAGCATACACTGCACCTGCTCAACCTCAACCACAATCCCAGCCGCAAGCTCATCATCCCCAACCAGCATCCGGTCCTATCGCTACGAACCCCTATGCAAACTATGGATACGGAGCTGGAGCTCAACACTCCTCGCCCGCAGGTCATCAGCCTCAACAGCCTGTAGCTGGACCTTCACAGCCTTATCGGCCCCCTCAGAACGCCCAGCCATATGCATCGACTTCGACCCAGCCAGTGATCGGGCAGTATGGGCAACAGAGTCAGGGACAGGCGTATAACCCGCAAGCACCGGTAGGGTATCAGGCTCAAGGGTATCAACCCCCTCAACCGCAGCAGCCCCCACAGCCTGGATATGGGCAGGGACAACAGCCTTATGGAGGATGGCAGGGGCCGCAGCATCAGCAAAATCGACCGCCGCAGCCTCAACAGCAGTTCAACCAGCCTCAGCCATACCGAGCCCCTCAACAGAATCAGCCGTACCATTCCCACCAACCGCAGGCCCAACAACCCTACTACCCACCCCAACCTCTACAACCCCAACATCAACTCTACAACCCCGCACCACAGACCCAGCCATACCGCCCTGCTCCTAGTTCCGCACCGATGGCTCCCCAAAATCGACCGTATCAGTCCCAACCCCAACATCGTCCATCGCCTACTCCGCCCCGACCACCTATACCTAACCTACCTCGACCACCCGTCCAAACGCCACCTCACCTACCACCCGCCAAAAGACCGAGGTTCGATGGGCCTGGAGGAGGGATGAATGGTGGTGTAGGCATGGGCATGCAAAATCCTCGACCACCTACTGGACCACCTGTGAGACCGGGTTACAATGGTCCGGGACCCATCAACATGGGTCAACCGGGTTTCAATGTGCGTCCCGTGAGTGCTGGGCCAATGAGAGGAGGTGCTCCGGGACAGCGTCCCCCGATCCATCTGGGTCGGGGCGGACCTCCACCTGCATTAGGGTTCGGAGGTGCGCCGATGAGAGGCGTTCTCGCCGATCGAGGAGGTCGCGGTCGCGGTGTTGGAATCATGCCGAATGTTCCCCGTGGTCCTTCTGGTATGCGTCGACCTGAGCCCACGCGGCCGTCAAGGGCAAGAGACAGCGCGAGAGGTGAGAGGGAGAAGGAGAGGCGGAAGAGGGATAAAGGGCCGGAGATCAAAACGACAATGACTGATTTCCGGATCGTGGGGATCGAGATGAAAGAGCTTGGGTGGAGTTGGGGGATGGTGGGGGTCGAGGATGAGGTGAGGAAGGAGAACGGGGATGCGTCTATTGAGCCTACGGTTGAGGAGGATGGTTCTGCTGTACCCGATGGGGAACAGGACAAGAAGACGGGAGAGGAAGAAGAGGAAGCTGCAGTGAAGTCTGAACCAGCTGAATCAGAGACGGCCGATGGTGTGGAGGAAAAGAGAGGAGAGAAGCGGAAAGCGAAGACACCCGATGGTGGTGAGCACCTCGTCGATCCACTGGCAATCCGACTGATAGACCTAGATGACGAAGCTGGCTCCGCATCCAAGAAAAGACCCTCGGACTACCTTCTCACCCACGGTAAACCCAACGACACTCCCCCATCGACATCCCACGAATCCAACCAGAATCGCTTCCGGATATACTTCGAGTCCCCACCCGAGCTTGACCGGATCCCCAAAGCAGCTCGACGGAATCCGAATAAGCGATGGAGGAGGGAGAGCTCGAGCGTCGCGCCTAGTCGGATGGGTGATGGTCGTGAGGAGACGGTCACGGTCGATGAGAGGGCGGAGACGGCTACGATTGATGAAAGAGCGGAGACGGCGACTGTGGATGAGGTGCTCGAAGAGGTCGCTGGTGAGGATGGGACGCCTGTTCCTCAAGCTGGTGGAGAGACGGAGAGTGCCGAGGTTGTGGCGGAGGAGTCAGCGGAGGCGCAGCCGGAAGAGGCGGAGGCTCCTGCGGACGTTGAGACCGATTCTCCCGAGGTAGTTGCGGCAGTGGAGCCGGTCGGAGAAGTCGAGCCTGGAGTGGCGACAAAAGTCGAAGTGGCCCCTACAGAGGCGGTCGAGGTGTCAGCGGCGGTCCAGCTGCCTGCGATAATACCAGCCGTCAACCAGGGCTCACCTGTGGAAGTCGAGACTCTAGCTGTGGACGTCGAACCACCAGCTGTGGACGTCGAAGCACCAGCTGTGGACGTCGAAGCACCAGCTGTGGACGTCGAACCACCAGCTGTGGACGTCGAAACACCAGCAGTGGAAGCTGCTGAAACCACTGATCCTGGGATGGAAGCTGCGGACACTGCAGCTGAGGCCGCACCAGTGTCAAGCGAGACTGTTGAGGCTTCCGGCGATATCTCAATGGTCATCGATTCATCCGCTATCGCGGCGTTGATCAGTGAGCTCGTCGATAGCACGGCGGAAGCTACCACATTAGCTGGGTCCGATGTCCTCAAGAACGGTGACGCAGCTACCGAGACTGGCGAGGCTCCGCCTGCTGGTCGGACTGATGGCGCGGAAAAGCCCTTCGGAAATGGCGAAACCGAGGCATCAATCAAGCCGGACGAGCAGGCCTCAAGCGAGCTTACTGTCGCCGAAGCATCCGCAGCCGAGCTCGAAGCAGCCCTCGCCAAGTCTGCCGAGAACACCGCTTCGGCCTATAAGTCCCGCACGCGTCGGCGATCCAGTGTCAGCAGTGTCGACAGCCAGGATGGCGAGTCGGTCTCTGGCTCTTCCGCCCAGATTGGTGTGCCATCGATGAATCGATTGTCGATACTGTATGAGGACAGCTCAAGGCGGCTGTGCTTTGATGCGGCTGTTGTGGAGAAAGTGCGAATTTTCAGGGAGGAGGGGAAGATCGAGGTGATTCTGTCTTCGGCACCAGAGGCGGGCAATCCTGTGAAGACTGAGCCGTCGGAAGGCGAGAACGGGACAGTTGATGAGAAACCGTTTGGAGAAAGAAGCAAGCCATCCTCTCTCAAGGGTATTCTGGTGAGTCAGCATACTTGCGGGCGGCTGAAGCTGATGAAACCAGGTCGAGATGTATGACCACACCGATCAGCGCTTCGTCTCCGTTTGCAGCGAGCGCCTGACGGAGCTCTGGTCCGACCCGCCATCCGATATCACCGTCCCACCCTTCCATTGTGCTTCCTCGTCCTCGTCCGAAGGCCTCACTCTTACTGTCTACCTCAATAAGAAGCGCCCTCTTTCTGAGCCGAAGTGGTGCAGGACCGATCAAGCGGATGATTGGCTGCTTGAGCAATTCGGTTCTCGAAAGGGTTCGAGCGATGCTGGCTGGCGAGGGAAGCTGGAGATCATGGATCCAGATCCAGTGCGTCTATCTAATCCAGCACTACTCCGGCTGACCTTTCCAGGCTCCCACACTTCGATCGATTCTCGACTCCTGGGCATCATCATCCACTACCGGCTCGCCATCCGACCGTCGAAACTTCACCAGCTCCCTCCTTTCCGACCCCAATGACCTGCTCGAGATCCTCCTCCGCCTCACCCGTGGCGATCGCAACCCCACCGTCCCTCTCGCCACCTCCATCCGTCCCGACTCCCCTTACGCCTCTCATCAGACCCACGTCTCACTCGCCATCTTGGCCATGTACCGCCTCACCACGGATTACGCGGCCAAGGCTGGAGAGAAGAGCTCGGCGGTAAACGAGAAGATGGGGGATATCATCAAGAGTCTGCCGGTGGGGATGATCCATAAGTCGTTGGATGGGCTGTTTAAGGAGTGGGTCGCGGAGAAGAAGTAGGTGAGTAGACTTGAATTCTTGGTTTTGGTTTCCGATGCGGTATTGATTTGGGGTCGGTGAGGCAGCTCGGTGGTGATATGGCAGGAAATCGACCGGGAGGAGCGAGGGGAGAGTGCTGCAGATCTGGCAAAAAGGAGTCTCTATGGGTTGATGGGGAAATTTGGCAGAGCGAAAATCATCGAAGTCGCAGGTGACAGGCGGTGATTGTGGCGCGAATGACGATTTTATCCCCCTTCTTGGAGTCGCCAAAAATGCATGACTGATGTCAGAGCTGGAGGGGTGAGACTCGGAGCAGCTTCTAGTAGAAGCAGAACTCGATCCGAACGGGGGCAAATCGAGCAGGATGTTTGATAGGATCCCGTGATGCTGGTCTCCCGGTTCTACGTGTTCTGATGACTTCTCGCAGATCCTCATTCAGGCCGGGCAGATCGCTTGGCGATCGGGTTGTCCTATTGGGTGCAAGGTGAGTGATAGGATTGAGGCTGATATCTTTGCCGTGACGGTACGGACTGCTGGCCACTGATGTGCCATCACTGATCTCGTCATACCGTCTTGATCACCTGACCCCTCCTCGACAGATCAATCGATTAACCGATTTGACAAAGCCGCATGCCAAGAATAAACGCCCAATCGCTCATCTTCATCCCGGCCTCGCCTATGGCTTCGTTCTACCCATTACACAGCGATCATAGAATGCCGACAACCATGCATATCCCTAAGATGCTACAACACACCCTCTGCCGGAGCTCGCCGCCGGGCCTGCTCCCCAATCCAGTTCAGTGCGGTACCGGCCCTCAGCCACTCGACCTGATCGCTGCTCAACGTATGTCTACATTCCACCTCTACCACCTCTCCGCTCGGTTTGATCACCCGTAATTTTATCCGATCGTCGATCGCGGTACTGTCGAGCACGGATGTGAGGCCTATGGTCTGGACCCGATCGAGAGAGGATATTTGGGAGTAGGCGGATTTGTCGAGGAGCCAGAGGGGAAGGATACCTTGTTTCTGTGCACAAGAGCGATCAGCCGGGACTCGAGATTGACTTGACGTAAGAGATGGGACAGACTCACTGTTAGGTTCGTCTCGTGTATCCGTGCGAACGAGCGGGCAACTATCATGGCACATCCGTAGAAGCGGGGTTGGAGCGCGGCGTGTTCACGAGCGGATCCTTCGCCATCTGAAGAGTATCTGATCAGCTTGGATAACACCTCGTCATCGCGCGCTCTCAAGCATAGCGACCGTGTGGCTATGTGGCAGCCGACTGATACGAACAGTTATCGTCGACGACCAACATCCAAGGCTGAGCTCTCGCTTTGTACTTCTGCATCGTTTTAGGGATCGTGTCCTCGCCAGATGCATCGCGCGCGGCATTGATCTGTCCGCCTTCGTCGTTTACGGCCGTCATCACTGCTGCGTATAAGCTTCGATCGACTGACAGCACCTGAAAACCCACGGGTATTTTCGGAAATGTTCGAAAGATGGCCCTTGTACTGCCGCCAATCAGCAGAGGTACGATTGAAGCTGGACAAGATAGGCTCACTTTCAGCCAAGCTCCAGCTGCGCTAATATGGTCTGTTGTACTAATCGCGAGCTCATCAGCTTGGTCAACGCTTTCCAGTGGCTAGAAGCTCACCATTTCCCCCTGACTCTCATCAAGCAGGTCATCTCCGGCAACTCTCCCTTTCCGCCTACAAAATTGCTTCCGAAAGGCTCAAGAATCTCTAAGCGCAGACTGCTGGGCGAGATGACGATGTCCTGTTCCGGCACAGGCAAGGGAGATGGTGATGGTGCGTATGACAGGTCGCCGGGGGTAAAGCCAGCGGATGGAAGGCGGTCTCCAGTCGGGGGCGCAAATCGAAAGGGTCCGGTGGAGGTGGGGATGGCATCGGTCGTGGGATTGAAGTTGAGGTCGCCGGAGAATGCCATCTAGGAGAGCAGAAGATAAGGCAACACCTCACTTCGGTGCGAAGTACGGCTTACAGCTGTGACTATCTCGGGTGATGCCAGGAAATTCACTGCAGGGAATCGCCTCAGTGTAGCCAGCCGAGAATAGGAGAACCTTGCTCACTTGTTTTCAGGTTTCCGTCGTTCCGTGCTTTGAAGTTCCTACCATGACGCTGTCAGTGCCATGACGAGCATTCCTTGCGCAGGAAATGATCTCGCCTATTAAAAGAAGTCAAGATCGCTGCAACATATCAGCTAAGTCCACAGCCAGCGAGGCGACTCACCATTATCCTCCCCTTTCATCTCATCCCTCTTCCACTGCCCAATACAAGGTCCACAAGCATTCGCCAGCACCGTAGCGCCGACATCCTCCAGAGTGCCTTGCAATCCATCCCGCTCGATGGTCGCTCGTATCAACTCGCTACCGGGTGTCACCAAGAACGGGACTTTGCTCTTCAGACCAGCAGCTTTTGCTTGTTCCGCGATGGAAGCTACTCGTGACATGTCCTCGTAGGATGAGTTGGTGCAGGAGCCGATGAGGGCGGAAGAGAGGGTGGTGGGGTAGTTGTTGGAGGCGAGGAAGGTGGGGAAGGTGGATAGGGGGGTGGCGAGATCGGGGGTGAAAGGCCCGTTCAGGTGGGGTTCGAGCGAAGAGAGGTCCTAAAAGAAATTAGCCCGATGGCGAGCCAAGAGGCAGTTGACCGACAATCTCGATCACCTCATCATATTCTGCCCCTTCATCCGCCTGAAGGAAACCACTCGAACCAGCGGCATCCGCAGCGTGGGCTACTGGTCCTCGTCCAGTCGCATGCAGGTAAGACCGCATATTGTCGCAATATGGGAAGGTGGAGGTGGTCGCACCGACTTCGGCGCCCATGTTGGCAATGGTCGCGAGGCCGGTACAGGATTGTGCTGCTACACCAGGGCCAAAGTATTCGATGATCCGGCCAGTACCGCCCTAATCCGAGTTAGCCTTTCCTAAGCATACTCGATGGAGCTCGGAAGAGACCGAGAGACAGACTCACTCGGACTGTAAGCTTCCCAGCAAGATGCAGAATCAGATCCTTCGGTGTCGCCCAGCCCTTTAACTGCCCCGTCAACTTCACCCCCGTGATCATCGGCGCCTTCACTTCCCAAGGCGTATCCGTCAGCGCATCCACCGCGTCCGCCCCTCCCACACCTATCGCCAACATCCCCAAACCCCCCGCATTCGGCGTATGACTATCCGTCCCGAGCATGAGAAGCCCCGGGGCAGCGTAGTTCTCTAGCACGATCTGATGGATGATGCCTGATCCGGGCTTCCAGAATTCGATACCGTATTTCTTGGCGGCAGATTGGAGGAAATCGAAGACTTCTTTGTTGTTCTCGATGGATCGGGAGAGGTCGTCGGCTGCTCCGGTTTGAGCTTGGATGAGGTGGTCGCAGTGGATTGAGGCGGGGACGGCACAGGAAGGGAGGCGACAGGTCATGAATTGTAGGAGAGCCATCTGGGCGGAAGCGTCCTAAGAGACAAGGGGATATGTCAGCCGGTCCTGGGTATAGTTCGAAATATGAGTGAGGACTCTCCGGTTCCGTTGCGCATATTGACCTTCAGCCAAGACCTACTCACCTGCATTGCCACACGATCAGGTCTCAGCTTCAGATACCTCTCCCCTCGCACCTTCCCAGCTCCTCCAAGACTGTCCTTGGGATTGCGAAGATGTGCATACAAGATCTTCTCCGTCAGTGTGAGCTTCGTTCGCTTCGACAATACATGTCGGACCGTATCGAGCGTTTTTAGCAAGAGAGGGTAGGGAGGAATGATCGAGGTGCAATCCTTCACACACAACGAAACCGGTGTAGCCAAGCCTCGAGACAGTCGTGGGCGAATGATATCGTGAGGGCGCATTCGTACGACCATGATATCAGACGGATACGAAACTAGAGGATACGAAGCACGACAAAGTAGAATGACCTCTGATTTCAACAATTTTGACTTTGCCCTTGAAACGTGGCCAAGATATCGGCAATAACCGAGATAATGCCGAGATAGTACTTTTGGTTAAAGACAGTCACGTCTGATTCCTCCCTCGTTTCTCATCTTTCTCCTCATTCGCGTTCCTCTCACCAAGCTGAATATCACTCGTTTGCCATCTTTCGCTTCGTATCATCTCATCGTCCACTGTCTGAGACCTTCAAAACTTAGCGCATCACAATGTCTGACAACGGGGACGATGTGAGTGCACCCCTTGACAAGCTTCCTCCATCAGGCTGGACCTGGAAGAAGGGATCTGAAGCTGTGCTGATTCTCACATCTTTTACTGGACGCTCCAAACGGCTTCGAGGTGAGTTGAAGTCCCGACCTCTCTCCTGCACGCTATCATCCAGCCAACAGAGGTACATGCGCTGACGAGTGGATTGTCATCCAACGCGTAGTCTGTCGACGAGCTGCAGGCCCACGTAAGTGCATCGTCGCACGTTCACATTCCCTCATCATCCCTGAGATTTTATCTGATGACCTAATTCATCTCTCCCTTGCTACCTTCGTCGTCACGTCTCGCCATGACCCCTCTTCAGGGCAACTTCATCCCGCTCGGACCCTGCATCACCGAGATCTTATTACATCTGTCCTCCCGCCTCTCTGCCCTCATCCCTACTTGCTGACCGTCGGGAACCAGGGCATCAATGTTCAAGACATCGTCAAGCTGAAGGCTGCCGGCATTGTGACTGTCTTAGGTGTGGCGCAGACGACGAGGAAGAATCTCCTCAAAATCAAGGTGAATCTATGCTGTACTTACGTATTCAATTTGCTGACAGTATCCCTAGGGTCTCTCCGAGGCAAAGGTTGAGAAGCTCAAGGTCTGTAACGGTCAGATCGCTGCAGACTTCTCGCCCACTCTCCGCGCTTTTCATACTCATTGATGACTGTTGCCGATAGGAAACCGCAGCGAAACTGCTCGTCAGTCTCCGCAGGTCTCCATGATCATATTCGCCGCCGCTCACCTGGAGTGACTCACTAGCCGCCAACCTTTCTATCCGCGACCGAGCTGAGCGAACGTCGACAGAACGTTATCATGATTTCTACCGGCTCGAAAACAGCAGACGCGATGCTAGGAGGCGGCATATCAACACAGAGTATCACCGAGGTTTTCGGCGAATTCAGGACTGGAAAGGTCGTATCACCCCTAGACTCCAACGGAGTGCACTCAATTTGCCTCAGACTCAGCTGTGCCATACCCTCTGCGTCTCCACACAGCTTCCGGAAGATCAAGGTGGAGCGAGTGGTAAAGTCGCGTACATCGATACGGAGTTAGTCCTCACGCATGCTCCTCTTGTACTTTACTTACGTGCGTGATCGCAGAGGCACTTTTCGCCCCGATCGTGTGAAAGCTATCGCCGATCGCTTCGGCGTAGACAGCGCTATGGCTCTCGACAACGTTCTTTACGCCAGGGCTTGGACCTCGGAGCAGCAGTGCGAGATGCTGATAGACCTGGCCATCCGGTGGGTTTCCAATGTCATGCATATCAGTCATTCATTCTAGTACCTGAACTCAAATTAGCTTCGTCGAAGATCGCACCTACAAACTCATCATTGTTGACAGCATCATGAATCTATTCCGTAAGTGCAGCTTCGAACTCAGAGGGATCCAGCTGACATTCGTAAAGGCCAGGATTATTCAGGCCGCGGAGAGTTGTCCGAGCGTCAGCAGGTGCCTTGCTCTTTGATGATATGAGGAGACTCTGATTACTCCTCTAGAAACTCAACCAGTTTCTCGCTCGCCTGCAGAAGATTGCCGAAGAGTTCAACGTCGCCATTCTCCTTACCAATCAAGTCCAGGCGGACCCCGGGGTGGGTCTTTATTGCTTTGTCACGTACGGAGCTGACATGAGACATCAGGCGGCCGCCATGTATGCCCTCACGCTAGATGTCATGTCCGGTTGACAATTTTCAGGTTCGCCGCGGCCTCGAGCGCAAAGCCAGTTGGAGGTCATGTGCTCGCTCATGCGTAAGGCTTGTTTGCTTTAATTTCAGTGTCGCTGATGACGCCTGACCAGGTCCGCAACCCGCATCCAGCTCCGCAAGGGTCGAGGAGAAGAGCGCATCGCGAAGCTCCAAGACTCGCCCGACATGCCCGAAGGGGAGGCGACATACGCTTTGAAAGCCGGGTGAGTGGTTTCGAAAGCTCGTGGGAGACGGCTGAGTCCCTGCAACAGAGGCTGGGAGGGTGAGTCTGACGATCGGTCCAGTACCGGAGCAGTGCTGATATCGAGACCTTGCACGCAGACGTCTGATCTGACCCGCTGACACGATACTGACCATCGCAACCCGATTCAAAGACATATTCTGCATCATTCTCAATCACTTCATGCTTTCATCGCGATCTACTTTGATCAGACTGCCCTCACTATGCATGCGTATGAGCCTCGTATATCCGTACCTCAAATTTAGACTTCAGCTCGACATCGTCCCGCAACAAGTGTTCATCAGGCTCAGACCGTATTGTTTAATCCTGTTGGGCAGCGCAATGTCAGGAGTACGATAGTACGGCTCGGGACTGCTGGAAGGATATTTGGTACTCGAGTCGGCAGACTTTCAGTACTCAAGGAATGAATCTCTTGTCCTCTCAATTGACCCATTCCAAGACCAGAACGATCTATGTGGCTCAAGTACCACTTCTAGAATATCCTATCTGACATCCTGTCAGCCCATACCGTCAACATAGCAAGAATACTAAACAAATCTGACAACCATACTTGGTGAGCCGTCCCATATGAGACACCAGCTGAATCATCCAAATTTCGACAATATTTCCATTTGCGGTCCAACAGCATTTGAACGGCCAGCTTGGCAGAAAGCTCTCCCTATAGTCCCAGGTCTTGACAAGGTAGCATGTTCATTTCCTCATCAAGAAAGCCAGACTCCGTATCAGAGGCTTGAATCCAACTCCATGTACCTCTGTACCTGATTTTGACACAATACTGACTTCATGACTCTTTCAGATCTGGTGATGCCTCCATCTCTTTGTACCTTCAAATCCTCCAACTCCCCACCGCTGAATTGTATCAGACGTGAATCACTTTAGCTAGACTCCCCTGGACCAAGCCCCATATGACTTGGGACACCTGTCTTGGCGTCTTTTGACTCGTTGTTTGGATATTCCAGATATGGCCCAACTGTGAAGCCTCCATCGTCACTGGAAGAACAGGTGTGGTATGACCTCATGTCCAGAACTGTCGAGCACATTCCACGACCGAATGGGTACGACCGTTGGTAGCCGCTGATTTCAAGGTTTCAAGAATTATTGATGGTACCAGAATCCACACCAGGCAGCGGGTAAACACCCTCATCTAGGCCGGACCGGCAATAGTCGCCAACTATCGCGGATGCTCATGTGACTGGCGGAAGAGCAGAGGACATGGTTTGGTAAAGCTCTAGAATGCCGTAGAAACGGAGAGAAGGATCATGAGCCCTCGGGCATGGGAGTGGCAAGAGCGGAAGAGACCGAGGCTTGCAGAGTTATATTAAAGCAACCAGATTGGCTGATACCCGCTAGAGATCTGGTATCGAGGTTCTGTGTAGCTAGTTTATGCGACGTCTTATAACTAGCGGACCTACCCTACCAGACCAGCCCGGCTGTGGAAGTGTCCACCCTCAGGTTGAGCGATCTCTCGTGCTGTGCAAGACTAGACTGGTAGGTTTACGTCTTACCCGCTCGTCGTTGTTTGTACTCGACAATCGGCTCCATGCATAGATAGTCCACGGGCTATGAGGGTATGCTTGGGCGTGAGTTCGATCCAAATCATAGTTGGCTGGCTACGGTAACACTAGCGCAGATGAGGTGAGCTGTTACAGTATTCGGTTCCCAGACCTGATGTCACGGTGCCACGTCGACCAGCAAATAGGCCCGACGCTCAGCTCCTGTCATCGGCGACGGTCGTCTGAGCTTCGGCAAAGTTGGGCTACCGTGGTCGAACTTGGCTGGAATAACTCGAGGACACGCGTGGGTGTAGCCGAGTTAAGTGCCGGTCGAGTAGCGTGGGCTAGAAATGCAGAGGCTATGAGTAGGCTAGGTAAAGACAGTGACTTTTTACTTTAATCTCGAATCGCTGGTTCTTCCCGACTCTCATGTCCATCCCTCTTATACGTCGTCTTCCAGGCCTATCTTCGGTCCTTCTCGTTTCGAGTTCAATGGTGTTTCGTCGTCGGCGAGGGGAAGCGTAGCGAGGACAATAGAGGCGAGCAGAGATAATAGGCGTTGGAATACTGACAGTGATAGCATCGTTTCGTAGTACAATGAACAAGGTTGCACCCCGTTTCAGAGTACAATGCCGGAGATAAGCACTGGTTGCTTATTGTCGGCGATGTTCGTCGATGTTATCCGAGCTTCAATTCACGATCGTGACACCTGACTACTCTTGCTTTGACATGACTGAGTTTATCTCTGTTACCCGTTTGAGCATTTTCTTCTAAGTTTTCACATTTATTCTCCATCTTCATATACACACAGATTGTCCACTAATTCCCGAATAACAGTGTCTTGCAAATGGATCACTTTCAAGAGACTCCCCAGTATTGAAGCCATCTAACATGTGAGGACCTTGAGTGGACCCAACTCATTCCAGGATTTCTCCAAGTATGACCAAAAGGCATAGCCCCCATCACAGCTGGAACAGATGTGGTGAGTCGGTCCAGCTGTTTGACCTCAAATCGTCACGACCTTGGGAAGCAACAGAACAGGCTCCAGATTGTCTCCAAAGGACTCGTCGCAATCAACACCATCTGTTTAAAGCTGTTCCCTCAGAATCGATACCATTTCCTCTCCATAAACTAGCCCTAGTCTATCTTTATGTTGGCCAACCGTCTGCAGTGTTCAGGCCCTTGAGCTTGTCTTTGTCGTGCATGCTTTCCACTGTATGCTTCCATGTATGGTTGAGCAAGTCCAACATCACAAACCACTTGAATGGGAAAATCTTTGTGTAGGCTTTCAATCTGTGCAGATGAGGTTGTGGCCAACAGAGAGCCATCTTTTCTCTATAGACCCCAGGACAGGGAGCATGGATGTGTGTCTTGCGAGCTTTCCTTGGTTGACTCTGATGGGGGGGGGGGTCAGGGTGCTACGCCGACCAGTGATAAGGCCCGACGTCCAACTCCTACGACTGGCGATCGTGGTCGAAGGTGGCGATTGATAAGCAAAGAGGGTTCAGCGTCAAAGGTACTGTCGGGGACGTATGAGAACGTAGCCGAAGTAGGCACTGGTCGGGTAGCGCTATCGATGCAAAGACTAAGACAAGGGGGTATACTACGAAATGACTTCAATGACTTCAATGACTTCAATCTCGAATCGCTGAGGCTATCCCTCAGCGATCTATAGTACCTATATACTTCCATAGCTTTGTGTTCCGTGTCTCGTCTTCCAAACATCACGTCTCGAT
>JAABUP010002072.1_pt1 | contig 40325 bp, 60 predicted proteins | sample 5559201 | NCBI WGS metagenome assembly JAABUP01 (sample SAMN10711887, study PRJNA513373) | rock metagenome | isolation source: Antarctica rocks | place: Antarctica | reverse complement strand
ATATATAGGGAGCCAGTCATTGTGCAGACACCATCCCCGTGCCTGCTGCAAAGCTATGAGGATGTTGGGCAAGCAGCCTTTGGGGATGCTGGCCGAGCTTTCATCACAGCTGTTCTTTACACTGAGTTGATTGGCACCTGTGCTCTCTTCTTCATCCTTGAGGCAAGGACTTATCCTGCAGTCTGTCAATGTTCTGCTGTGTTCAGTGGCTTCTTGGGTCAACAGTTCAGTCACGTCCTGAGTGCCGTCAAACAATCGCTGTTGGCAGCTGTGCTGATGCCAACATTGTCACATGCCCTGTTTGTAGGTTTGTAACAATTCTTTGCACCTTGCTGTGCTGTGTTGTCTCAGCAACTTGCCTGGTCACTGACATTACCACTGCCTTGCAGGGAGATCACTTGCAGCTGCTGTGTCAACAGCTGCTGGGCGGCCACAAGCTGCCGTCGCATGGCACGCTTATGGCTGTGTCAGCTGGCTTGTTTCTGCCCACAACATGGCTGCCAGATCTGGGTGCGCTGTCTTATGTAGGCGCCCTGGGAGTTGTCTCAGCCCTGGGTCTAACAGGTACATGGTGACCCTTGCATGTGCTCACACAGTATGCATCAGCATTAGGTACATGTGCTCAGCTATCAGCAGCTTTGTATGAGTGTGGGCGTGATGAGGTCATCTTGTGTTTCCTGTATTTCTTTTGGATGCTCTGATAGTAGCTCATGTAGTGCCAGGCCGACATGCTGTTAATGCAGAGTCCTCTTGTCCTTCACAAAGTCCACCAGCATCATGTCGTGCATGTACTGGCTGCACCCAACCAGTGCTGAAAGTCTTGGGGTTTCTGCTGCAGGAGTAGTTGTGTACAATTTTGTTGAGGGGGGTGTCCACCTTGCCCAAACCTCCCCATTGCATCTGCACAGCCTGCCAGTCACCTTTGGCCTCAGTGCCTTTGTCTACTCTGGGCATGCTGTGTTCCCCAGCATCTACCGCAGCATGAAGGATCGCAGCCAGTATCCTCGCATGCTAGACACCACTTATGCCATTGTGGGCATCACAGGAGCCTTCATGGGTGAGCCCACATGCGTCACTGCCTCCTGTAGAGTCAAATGCTGTTCTCACTGTAGACAAATGAATGCTCTCTGCATGCAGTGTAAGTTTTACTCTGACCAGCTTTCTGGGTGTCACTTTGGCTCACATCTCCATGACTGCATGGCTAAGCAGCAGACCAGATGCAGCAGTTACATGAGCACAACAAGAACTGAAGCCAGAAAGCTGTGCATACATGTACTGCATCTAGTCTGCTGCTTAGCCATGCAGCCTTGAAAGAATGAGCCTGGGTGACAAGCAGTCCGGCGTGTTAGGTGCAACTTGGTGTGACAAAAGGCGTAAGCAACTTGGTGTCGCTCTGCAGGTGTGGCAGGATATGCAATGTATGGCAGCAAGACTCTGGAGGAGGTGACCATGAATCTGCATGCGGGCCCTCTGCAGCTGGCCGCCACATCACTCATCCTAGTGTCCCCCTTCACCAAGTTTGCCCTCACCCTGGAGCCGGTTGCCCGGGGAGTGGAGCAGCTTGCACAGAGGGTAAGCTGTTGAGAGTAACAGTTTTGAGATCCGCCAGAGAAGAAGGGCATACTTTGAAGGTTTAGGGAAATGCTTAGATCAGGATGATGAACCCACACACCTTCCCCAACACCACATGTTGCTACCTCACATGAGTCATGAGGAGATTTGCATCATGCAAACTTGTGATGTTGCATTGCAGGCAAGCAGACAACATTGTGTGGAATACATTGCAAAAGAAGCACTGCATTTCTGACATTTCTATGCTTGATACTGCTTTTCCATTAGACTGCACAGTCAGCTCTGCAGGACTCATAGGCTCTGCTCCATTTGCTGGGTGCAAATGCCTGAACCATGGTAGATTGAGCAAAGAGCAAGGTTGCTGACATGGCCTTGATCTGTATTGCAGGGTCGACGAGGGCAAGCAGCCTGGAAGAGCTCCCGCCTGCCTGCTCGAGTCACAAGAACAGGTCTAGGGCTTGGGGCTTTGTTGCTAGCCACCAAGGTACCCTACTTTGGGTATGTTATGGCTGTCATTGGCAGCTTTCTGACTATCACAGTATCAGTCATCTTCCCATCATTGTGCTACCTCAAGCTTTACGATTCAGAGATAGAGAAGAAGGAGAAGTTGTTGAATTATTTCATTGTGGCCCTGGGTATTTTCTGCGCTTTGTCAGGCACATGGACATCTGTCCAGTCATTGCTACAGGAGCTATCAGAGCAGTAGATTTTGTTTCTGCACCACAGGCTTGATGCAACCGTTTTGCTTGCCATTTCATGTAGTTACCACAAGGTCAAAACTCTGCCTCTGTTTTGGTCGTACTGGTCTGACCAAGCATTTTTGACTTGCTTTGGCAAGCCTGACATTTGGGAAAATGTCGAGCACTGACAATTTTGAACCAGAGCAGCTATTCATTGAAATGGCCTTTTAAAGGGCTCCTGCTTTCACTGGTAGAATTATTAGGCAAGCGTAAAGTGTGAGAGTAGCAAAAATGTATGCAGTGCAGAAACATTTCATGTAGAGCTTGTGAGATTTGTGATGACTGTGAAATCTTAAATTCAGTGTATTTGTTGCGCTATGAAATAAAACTTCAAAAAGCTACCTGTTCCAATGTGGTTCACGTGATCTGGAGTGCATTGCCCATTCATTGTTTGGGTTCCTTTGTTTGCTCTATCAGATTGCGACCGCAGTTTAGCTTGGCGGCACTTACAGCTGTGCTTGGTGAGCTGCTGCAAATGGCAGGAGGGCAGTTGGCATTTGCTTGCTCATCGTCTCCCGGAAAAATGTGCATTTGACCTTGTCACAAGCTCATGTTCCCCAGTCGTGTGCAATGTTCACTTTGTAATCTGCACGGCCATCTCCTCTCGCGCAAAGATGTTCTGCACTGGAGTAGCAGCAACATATATACTGTAGCATGCGTAATGATATGTCATTGTCAATCTTCTGTCAGACTCTCAGTGAGAAAGCTGCTCCTGTTAAGACGGCGTGCAAAGGAGTGCATGTAGTCCAGCTGTCACTGAACAGCGTGCAGGTGTGCCAGGCTTGGCTGCATTGTATGCAAATGATCACAAAGGGATTCATCTTGTCTTAAAAACAAAGCATGGGGAAGAGACCAAAGCAAGATAAAAGCAAGCTGGATTGAGTTCATTGCAGATTCATTTGTATATACACAGCCACTGTCTTTGAAAGGACCTTTATTGAGTCTGGGATGGCAAAGCGCCTCAGCGTTCAAAGTAGTGGAATCTTTAATAAAAAGAGCAAGTTTGCTCATGTACTGCAGCTCATATTCTGCAAACCTGTCGTGTGTATGTACGTTGAGAGCAAAAGCGATGCAGCAAAGCGCACACATTCAAAGCGAGGAATCATAAAAAAGGTTGCCAACAAGAGAGCTACTTGGTAAGATCAAATCTCAAAGCATGATCATGTTCCAGATCACAGCTTGTGAGCATCTCACGAGATTCTACCCAAGCATCCTTGCAGCGTGGCATACGAAGCAGTACTGCCTCACACACCCACAGCCGCCATATCAGAAACAGCGTTTCTAGTGTGCTCAACAACTGGTAACAAGCACATGTCCAAGCCCCCCTCAAGCCTTGCCCCTCCTAACCCAACCCTTCCAAACAGCATCAACCACAACACAAAAGCAAAAATACACTACCAAAATTTAACAGGCCACCACACACGAGATGAAACACCCATGGTCCACTGTATGAGTAGACCTCAGTCCTCCAACTCCACTGTATGAGTAGACTTCAGTCCTCCAACTCCACAGCCTCGATGCTGCTGCGCAAGGTGAGGAGCTGGAAGCAGCGCCGGCCATACTTGTCCCTGCAAGGCTGAGTCCTCACAACACACAGGGCAACCCCTACACTCATCCCATGTCTGCGTGCTAGGGTGCCACAAGCCATCAGGTCTCTCTTCCAGCCACCTGACAGCTACCTGCCCACTGCCAGATGCCGGCCGGGACAGCTCCTGTACCAGATAGAAGTACCTGCAGACACAGCTTTCAGCATTGGCAGGCGCTGTCTGTGTCACAAACACAGGAGCTTCCCCAGCCCTAAGTTGTAGTCTAGTTTCAATGATGTTGCATTATGTGATTGTCAAAACTGTCGTATTAGTAGGCATTATAGGGATGCACAAGACAGGCTGTTCTGGAGAGACAAGACTTGTCCCGCACGTACCTAGCTCATCATGAGCTGGAAAGCGTTTTAATTATTATTATTATTATTATTGTTATTAAGTGCATGCAGCACCCAAATGAAGCAATGTGATCATTGCGTACATGACGGCTCCACCAATATATGAGTCACAGCTAGACTGCAGCGTTGATGCAAAGTGCTTGGCTCTGTATTCAGTAAGCACAACCTCAACACTGGCGATGCTGCTGCACAATGAATGGAGCCCGTGACGTGAGACATTGTCGCCGAGAGCAGACTGCACGAAGCTGCATGCACAACTGGTCAGCTGATGACACACTTGGTACACACATCCTGAGAACACCACCAGTTGCAGTCACATCTGAACACCACACCACAATGGGGTACTCACTTCTTGCCAGTCTGGTCATCCTTGCCAACGATGACGAAGGGTTGCCCCACCACCTGAGCATCCAGAGCTTCCAAGGCAGCTGTCGCCCCCCTGGTGCCCCCCTGATGCCCCCCTGGCGCCCCCTTGGTGCCTGCCGAGGCCGGCCTCTCTGACTGCACCTTGGACACATCCTCAGTCTGCACTCCAGCAGCCTGCAGTCGCATACATGGTAAGCACAGAAGGACACACAGGAAGCTACAGAACACAGATGTAGAGTGAGCTTGTTGGTGAGACTTTTGTTGTTGCTTAAGCCGCAGGTCTGCCTGGCCACATCTTTGCTGTGGAACCGCTTTGCACTGCAGCAGCCTGCAGCCCGCAGACAGCAGCTGGAGCAGTGACCATGTATTGATGATCAGTGAGTAAGGTGGGTAAAGCTGTGCCGCTGTACAGAGGGCTTGTGAGCCTGCACTCCTGACGTGACAGACGCCACTTTGTCAGTGTGCGATCACAAGCAGCAGACAAGTGAATACCCATGTGGGAGTGCCCATGGTCTCTGCTGAGGCTGGCTTGCTCAGTTGCACTTCAGACACAACCCCGCTTTCACAATTCAGCAGCCTGCAGTCTAAGTGAGAACATGAATTGGTGACCATGTGGATGGATGATGACTCATGGTGCTAGTGCATGGTGACCTGCCTGAGGCAGCCTTGATGCACATCCACCTTCCACTCCAGCCGGAAGTCAGGTACATGGTAAGTTGGTAACTAAAAAGTGACAAAACTTATATAGCAGAAATGTTTTTTGGCAGACTACAGAAGCCAATGCTGAGGGCCTATGGTGATTGACATTCCACCTTCCACTCCAGCTTGCACACTAACACATTCTGTAATGAGGCAATCATACAATATACTCATTGAGACTATACATATTGGTCAACAAGGGCCGGAGGTAAGCAGGTATGCAACAAGAGAAACACCTTGCTTCTGACCTCAGTGATGGTGGCGGGGGTATCCTCAGGAAGAGGGTGCTTCCTAGGCCGCCCCGGCTTCTTCTTCACGGGTTCCTCTGACTCCAACTTCGCCTTCTTCATGGCTGACTCATCATCATTAGAGTCAGCGCCCTTCCTCTTCTTGGTCCTGGCCTGGGTGGCGCTGGCAGCCTCTTGCTGCTTGGGGGCGCCCTGCCTCCCTGATCCTACAGGCATGACTAATAGGGTCAGGCTACAGATCATGTTGCTATCGTTTGTGTACAATTGACCCCAACAAAAAGGGTTGGGGGTGCCCTGGTGCATACCTCATGTTGAGACTTGCATCCACGTCCAATCCGACTGGCAACAAACGCGGTGCATTCCACATGATGAAAGTTGCATGCACATCCAATCTGATGGGGATGACAACAAACCATAATAACAAACAGCAGCAGATGGGTGCATGGTGCTGACATGATACATGCATTGCGAAGGAAGCAACGCAAACATGTGATAGCACCAACGCTTGTGATAAGATGTCTGTCAGCGTTGATTGTAACTCCACCTTGATGTCATGCTTCACCAGGCAAAAAGGAGCACAAAGAAACAGCCAAACATGAGACACATTCAAGCCTCAGCAGAGTCATTGAACGACATCAAAGCACCCGAGTATCTACTCACAGCCATGCAGCACGCAACAAGACAGGCAAAGGGCAGCAAGCTATGACAGAGCACTGAGGATCACCTGATGCGGGCTTTCCTTCCTCAGACGCTGCTGCCCTGGTGCCCTTTGCCTGCTTACCCCGGCCCTTGCCTGCCTGCAAGGTGCTTCCTACTGATTAGATTCTCCCTGACACCAGCCCTCATCACAACGCACAATGTGCAGCGTGCAGCGTACAGCATCTAACATACACGATCAGCTGGACATGTCCACTTTGGCAGCCAGCTTTGTTCGAACAGGAGAACATCTGTTCTATGTTTCAAGAGCAAGGCAATCACAGCATGAATGGAATGTAAGTCAGCCATCAGTTATCAGACAATACTTCATGTGCTTTTGCCTGTCAATGTGCCAAATAACAGCAAATGCAGCTTTGAATAGGCCAGAGTGAACTGCAGTGCCAGCTTTTGCTTCCGCTGTACTGTACACATCGAAAGAAAGCAAAAAAGGGGAATAGAGAAAAAGCAACAAAGGGGGATTGGGAAGCAAAAGGTTGGAAAGAGGGAGCAAGAGGGTAGCAGGGGGGAAGGGGTGTGTTTAGCAAAGGGCAATTTGGAGCATGCACTTGCCTTTGTGACACCGCCCCTGGGCTGAAGGGCCTTCTTTTTGTCAGGGTCAGAGGGAGAGGGGTGCTTACGGGGTCGCCCAGGACACCTCTTCTGCTGCTTCTGGACACCCCTCTTCTTCTGTGGAGCAGGCTTGTGCTTGGGAGCATTGCTGCTGCCCTCATCAGAATCCACACTCTCCATAGCATTGTCCTCTGCACACACCATCACACACACACACACTTCAGCACCACATGCTGAGGCGTACACATGCTGCTGGCCCTGCTCGTGGTGTTGTTTCCACAACCTGTCCTTTGACGTGAATCATGCCAGGACACACCACGTGATGATGTGTCAAACAATGCCCTCATTCTACACCTTTTTGACCATATACCTCGATGTGACCTCAGGCACTCGAGCACCTGAGTCGTTGATGCTCAGCTTGAAGCAATTGCAAGCACAAGCTGACAATAACCTTCTGACAGCAGATGAAGAAGAGACCGAACATGTCTGCAAGCAGCTGACAATCTTGCCTACACAAAGCCAAGCTTGCATGGCAGCTGGGAGCATGCATACAAAAGCCAAGATTGGCTGCTGGCTATGATGTTTTGCCTTGCTCACCTTCTAACCAGCATCAGACCAGGCTGCACTTGGTGCCCAAGACCTAACACTTTGATTGTGATATAAGCCATGCAGTTTCGTCTAACAAAATCCAAGCACAAACCCACAGCGCTGCCACAATCAGCAGATGTGTCACTGACCTTCTGAGCTGTCATCTTCTGAAGAAGAAGACTCTTCGCAGCCCGGGAACACGGTCATGTTCACCCTGACAGCGTCCTTGCCCAGAGCCTTGCAGTCACACCGCGTGGCATCCTTGCCCAGAGGGATCCAGTCTTCTGTCGCAAAGTTGACTGCTTCAGCACAGTTGAAGCCCTGGTTGAAGCCCGCGTGGTAGGCACCAGCGTTCAGCACTATGAACTCCCCTGGATCCTGCTTCACCTGCATGTCAGATTCAAGATGAGTCAGCAGACGTGTGATGTGCACCAGCGTTCGGCACTATGACTTCCCCTGGATCCTGTTTAACCTGCAGTCAGATCCAAGAGGACTCAATGTGTGATAGGCACCAGCATTCAGCACTATGAACTCCCCTGGATCCTGCTTCACCTGCATATCAGATCCAAGATGTGTCAGCAGACATGTGATGGGCACCAGCGTTCGGCACTATGACTTCCCCTGGATCTGCATGTCAGATTCAAGATGAGTCAGCAGACGTGTGATGAGCACCAGTGTTTGGCACTATGACCTCCCTTGATTCTGGCTTCCCCCGCAGCCAGAATCAAGATGAGTCAACAGGTGAATGGCTAATGGGAAATCAGCTTGGCAAGCAAATTTGGTCATGGCCTGTGTGTGCGACAAGCGCGGTCAAGAACAGGTACCGATGACACACTCAGTCTACTGTGCAGCAGCTTCAAGACAATGCTTTCTCCCCATTGGACTGCTCCCTGCTCTTGGGAATGAGTGTTGCATTAGTGGATGATCTGGCAACCACTGCAAATATACTGATGCAAGTGTTGACTTTTCCTCAGCCTTATGTGACCAAGCCAAAATGTCTTGAGACACATTTTAGCGTCTGATAGTAGTCTTAGGGTTTGGGGTTTAGGGGAAAATATAGACAATAGGCTAGTTGTGATGAGCACAGCCCAGAGACCAATAGTATGAACAGTAAGAAGGGCAAGCAGAGCAACTTACCGTAACAACTGGCATGGCATGATGTCGGAGGAGAGCAGGAGTGATGAGCACCGTCTTGTGACGCAGGAAGTTGCTGCAGCTTGCTGCATCCTTGGGGAACAACTCCTGAGCCAACTTCTCAAAGCGTGCCCGGTGAATGCCTGGAGGGACTGCATACCAAACCTGCAGCAAAGCACTCCCATTGGCAACAGCATGGGAACAGGTCTCAATCCCATCATCTGAGGATCATCTGAGGATCATCTGAGGATCACCGCAAAATGCATTTGTGCTCACCCACCCAGCAGGTTGGAGCAATGTTGTCAGAAGCGCTTGATCCTTTGTGGTTACATTGCAGGTGTCTTGTAGCAGATATGGCAGACACATGCACAAGGGGAAATAACATAGATTCCAATACATGGGCGTGACAAGTTCTGAATTGCTAGGTAGGGATCTTACGCTATGTTCTAGCATTGAACAGTTGCTGTTGTGAGTTCAATACAGCTTGATTGAGAGGACCAACTGAACAGCATAACACATGAAGAAAAGGTGTACCTTTGATGCACCATAGTGGAGGTAGTTGATGCTCAGCAGGTCCACATCCTCCACATGCCATGAGAAGAAAGACTGCACAAACATGGCACTAAACTGTAGATTTGAGCAGGCTAGCAGCAAAAGTTTCCCCAGCACAGGACAAAGTACAGCCACCCCCCGGCCGCTGCTAGGATCAGGATCTGTTGCCTCAACATGGCTTGAGCACAGACCATACTTGTGAAATGATTAAATGCAACCCAGCAGATTGTGATCTGAACAATGCCCAGGCCTCCAATGCTGCTGATAGTTACATCGCATGCAACAACTGTCTGTAGCGCATACAGGATGAAGTGGAAAACCACTTGGTCTTGCAGGAAGGTGGGAGTATGCCAACAACCATGGCAGCATGCATCAAGCCACAGGCTGCATGCCACACCAGGCTGTGGATTGCATCGAAGGAAAGTCAACACAGAGCAGCCCAGCAGCAATATAGTAGCAAGTATGGAGCATTCAGCTTGCAGACTGTATGGTCCTGTACATACCTTCCACATGCCAAAGTAGGTCATAGGAGTGGTAACTCCTGGGATGGCAGGGACCTTATACTTGGACAGGAGGCACTTCAGGTTTCTCAGATTCCACCCAAAGTCCAGCTTCTCATCAAAAAGGCTGTGAGGGGTGTCTGCCCCATACAGGGGGGGTCTTACAGTGAGGGAGCTCCAGAATGGTCTCTCCAGCAGAGCATTATTACCAGCACCTGCATTCAAGATGTGATATTTGGAATGGTAGGCACAGGTTGGCGGTGTGTGTCATACACAGCTGAGCTGCTTTGCCGCCAATTTGGTGTGCTTGCTGCAACTGTGAACAGCTGCAGTTTTGCACACTGGTTGCATCAAATATGCAAGCTTCGAAAAAGCTGAAAGGAGGACCTCAACCTGATTTGTAAACATTGCCAACTGCTGGTAGACACTGCTGGAGGCAAAAACCTGCCTGTAGGCTGCTGTAGTCACAACAGCAGAAGCCACAGCATGTCTTGGACACTCAAGGCTGTGTAATCAAATCTGACGTGCACGCATATGCCGCTAGCTCGACCTAACAGACCTGAGGTGAGCCCAAGCTAAACAAGACATGCCGAGTGCCTAGAAAGACCTACGTTGTTTCGGCACGCCCCTTCTCTCTGCCTCCGTCTTGAACTCCTCAACTGTCATTGTCTGAGATGCAGAACATCTTTCTGAGTGCAGGTCCAGAAGCAGGCAAGGCGTTACAAGCAGTGGCAGACGTACCGACTTTGACAGTAAAACACAGTCATAGTAACCGGGCTTGTTGTCGTGCATCAACACCTGCAACGACGATTAGTGAGTGCGTCTTCGTTGGTACGTGCCCAAGGTACGTGCCCATTCCTTGATAACAGCTGCAGCGTTACTTACCCGCTGCTCGATGGGAGTGTCAATTCTAAGGTCTGTGGGGTACTGGGCTTTGCGAGGTGTATAACCCTTGGGGGGAATGACCTTGACCATGGGAACCTCAGGATTTCTGCGAAAATACTCTGAGACGAAACTCACGAATGGTCGCGAGAACTGCGCCTTTGTTGGGCGAAGGACCGGGCAGCAGTTGGAGTTTTCCCCGGGCATTGTTACTGCCGGGGGAAACTCCACTATTCAGCCCTCCAACCAGAGGTCTTCTGAAGAGCACCAATTGAACGTCAGCAGGACGGTCAGGAGCCTGAAGCGCAAGGTATAACTCTTTCTGCACGACACTTGTTCGCGTCGCCAAAGAATTCTGTAATTGTGCATGCAAAATAACGAAATTTTACACATGACTTCACGTGGGTTCAATTGCAACTCGGCCAGAGCCACATCCAGAGCTGATCCAGAGCTGTCGCCCGCGCGCAAAGAGCTCGCAAGCACCCCGCCATGCAGGACGTTGACGCTGGATAAAGCGTAGAATATGTGCACGCATTAGAGGAGACACAGATCATCACTTTTTGTGACAAACACGCATGAGAAGCTTGACATGAAAGTCTGCTTATGTGGTCTTGCTCACACACAGTGTCTCATCTCGTGCAACGAGGCACATGCAATTTGTACAGCAAGAAAGTTGAAGCAACTGCGAGTGCAGGCTGTCACTTACATTACATTACGTAAAAAAGTGCTAGTAACGCTCGCAGACCCATCGTAAATCCTCGTTTACCCTCAATTACCTTGAGCCATTCATGAAAGGAGCTCCGCTCGGTGAGCATATCATCTTACACCCATCGATGTCTTTATAATGGCGCAGATGGCCTCGAACAAGCCAAAGACGTTGTTCAAATGTATGCAGAGGTTTGCGCGCAGTACACCTCCAACCGTGGCGTGCTTTGATTGAGGAGTGATTGGCTGTACAAACGCGAAAGGCGATAAGACCCGTTCAATCGTAAATCAGGCTATACAGTTGCTGCGGACCCTACATTTATTGTGACGGGCCTTATCAAGCTGCTTCTCCAACCCCTCCAACGAAGTATCCGTGCACCATCGATACGTGCAGCTGTGCCGTGCTGCCCCTTGCTAATGGACGCTCAATCTGGCCAGGCGCTTCTCCAAGCTAGTCATAGTTGATTCTACTTGCAACACCTGGGTCGAAAGACGGCGTCATTGCTGCCAACAGAAACGTACAGAAAAGCCTCTGGCTCATGGCTAGAGCAGAATCTCCTGTCAACAGAGTCTACAGTGAGCATAACCCAACACACATACAATTTACAGACCTTCAGTTTGTGAACTGTAATGACAATGTTACAAACAATTCCATCCAGATACTTGCCCTTGCTATCTCACTTGCCAGGTGCTTTTTGCAGGTCACCCTGCAGCTGCAGCCCTTCTTGAAAACGGGAAGGCAATATATGGCAGTCCAGGGCCAGGGACTTATGTAGCACCATCATCTTTCAGGTGCACAGCATCACAATCTGTGAGTGCATGCAGGCAGCATCATCAACTAAATCATCTCTCATGCCAAACTCTGTCTGGTTTATTGCTGCAGCAACCAAGCAGCACATGAGTATGATGCTGGCAGACAAATCTTTGCAACTCCTCCAGCATGGACATTGAAGGGGCGCATACACGACAATGAGATAGCAAAGTCTCCTGGGCCTGTCTATGACGCCAATAGAGGTTATAGATATCTGGAACAGGTACATATTGCAGATATGGCAACTTGTACATGTTCAAAACAACAGCAACAAGTGCCTGGCAATCTGCCAATGCATACCACCAGCTGACTTTTCAAATCAACATGCGTATGGTCTGCAAGCATCTGCATGCATTACCCACGTAACAGCAGTGTGAGTGACATTCACATTCACACTGCGCTACATGCTTGTGCTTAGCAGCGCATGCAAGCTACACAAGCATGCTTGCAGCTCTGCTCACCAGCCTGTCTTCCACCATCTTGCAGGCTCTCTCGACTTGTACATCAATATGCCGAGTCAGCTCCCCACGCTGCAACCATTTGCAGTCATTAAGCACTGACCTTGATGAGCATCCTTTGACTGCACACGGTGGCAGTCAACCAATGCAACATTGTAGGGCTGCTACCTTTGTCGTTCACCCAAAAAGAATGCAAGCTTATGCCCCTCAGCATTAGTTTAGTGAAGCCCCAACTTTAGAGGCCATGATGCCATGCAGCATGGCGTGTGCCGCAATCCGGATAGCGAGGGCACCTTTGGTGTGGGCACTCGTCATGAGCCTCATCGCTTCTACAGCCCCCAGCACAGCCAAGCCACGCTGCTTTGCACAGGCTCCCCAGGCCCTGCTGCTTACACGTGAGCCCTGCCACCCCCTCCCTTCTCGTCTACCATGGTCCATACCCCTGGACTGTGGATATCCCTCCCCTGCCTGAAACCATCTTGCTCAGCACCCACACTTCCTGCCAATCATGATACAAGCCAAGCCAACTGTTTGCTTTGTATTGTGCATGTTGAAGTATATTTCAACAGTGCAACATCTGGCCTGTCGCATTGTGCATGTCCCCCGTCCCCCAGCTTTGATGTACGGTTGCTCTGTTTGCATGTCTTGTTGCTGTGCACTGATGCAAATGGCAGACACCTCCATTAGATTGCTGCTGTTCGGAAACACTGCGCAGGCAGCAGGGCAAGCCTAGATCCACCACATACATGCTTTGATTCATTTGACCATCTTGTGGCTCAACATCACCAACCCTTGCTTGTGCAACACCACAGCATTGCTGGCATTGTAGTATCACATATCTAGCTACTCGTGTGGTGTCTAAGATTGTGACAGAGCACCACACCTAAGGCCAATGCTGCTGCTCACGCCTTTGTGAGGCCTGTGACAGGCAGAAAGAAGGACGCCGCATTCCCCACACCCTAGGAGACGCCCCCACCTGGCAGTTTGGGACACGCCTGAAGGGTCCCTGGGACCGCCCCAGCAACTTCAGCCCGGGACCAGTGTACAGGACAGAAACCACGCTGGGGCCAGGGGGAGCCCCAGTGTACAGAAAGGCTCCCAGATTCAGCTTTGGGCCTGCTGGAATGCGCAGGCGAGGCATGCAGCAAAGCAGGGATGAAGCGCTGAAGGTCAGTCGCATCCTTGCTGTATTTTTATTTTCTGGACCAGCCATCGTGCTGTTTGCTACAACAAGTGCAAAGTCATAAGATGCATGTGCATGCCAAATGGGTCAATGCTGTGTGAGTACTTGGCAGCGCTCAGCCTTTCACCATGCTGCGAATGACATGCTGATGACTCACATTCAAAAGTCTAAGTCAGCATTTGATGCACATGAGCATCTGACAGACCAACATGTTCTGCTTGTCTTGTAGACAGACCCACATTGCGCTGTTCAATGTGCACTGCAATGCCTCAGCTCCAGCTGGTGTCTGCAGCTGACCCCAAGCATGCAGAGACAACATGCTGTGGTCACAGGTGTTGTGGTCAAGGGAGCAAAGGAAAGAGGAGGGCAGGAATGCCCCTGGGCCGGGCTACTACAAGGCAGAATCTGCCAGTCGTGCCCTCAGTAGGCAGGCTGCTGCCTATTCCTTCTCTGCCGCTCTCACTGGTAGAGAGGTGAGCAACATGTGTCTTTCCAAACGTATGGCTGCACCTAGTTTGCCTTTGCACTAGTCCCTGGGTCTCATGCTTGAAGCATGCCTGCTTGAAATGCGCTGATACCATGGATTAGGTGTGCTAGCATCACAGCTGAGCTGGAAGCCTCTCACAGCTTGACCAGTCTCCATCGTGGCAGTTCACTTCACAAGTCAGGTCTCATGAACGCTGCAATGTCGCATGCAAGCTCAACAGGGATGAGCAGAACCTGATTGTTGAGTCATCATGCATGCAGACACAAGTCAGCAGCCTTGAGCCACAAGGCTGTCGCCGCACTACTGGTCAAGCAATCAAGGCCCTACTGGCTAGAAACTTGAGCATATGCGCGAGGTGCTGTGCACCAACACATGGCAAGCAGACAGACCAAGCATAAACAGCATCGTGAATATTTTGGTCATCAACACGTTTATTGTGGCAATACAGGACATTGAGAAGGAGATGACAGAGCTGAGTGAGATTCATTTGCCCAGCACGTTCAAGTCCCCCTGCACCCGGTTTGGCCCCCCCTCAGGGCCCGTCCGCGCCCACTCGGTGCCCTTACTCGACCAGAGCCGCTCAGGAACACCTGACTACCATATGCAGTTAGGTAATATGCATGTCCTGTTCTACTTTACTTACTCTCGGATTTATTCATGCAATGTTGTGCTTGAACATGTGCTGCTGCTGTGCCGCGACACTAAATGTACAGGACACAAACCCATTGCACAGACTTGCAAAGATGCTGTCTCTTGCAAATGTATGTGCGCATGGCTAATGTTGCGTAACTGCTTTGCCTCCAAGCTACTGTTGTCAAGATCTGCCAAGTTAGCTGAAAAGTGTAGAGCAAGATGCGTTTGTCTGGACTGTATATTGTTGCATCACACTCACATAATGGCATTGTATCATGAGCAGCAGCTGCTGCGCTTCATCTCCTGGCTCCAATATATGCACTTGTGACCCTACCTGTGTCACAAGTGACAACATCTGCCTGTGTCACAAGTGACAATATCTGTTTGAAGAATTCAGCGGCATCATTGCTTGAAGATGTTGACATCATCACTGCTGAGCAACATATGGCTGTTTGTCTAATTCTTCTGCTTCAATGGCTGTTGCCGAAGCAGCAATGAGCGCAGAAGCTGCCAGGCAGTCACGTAACCCGGGGCCGGCAGAGTATGACGTGCTGCCCCATGTGCAAGCCCTGTCCAGTCACCCCAGAGCCCCGGCCCCTTGCTTTGGGTCTGAGGGGCGGCAGTGCAACAAGGCAGTTGGCGCTGGGTAAATCTCCCTCAATTGCAATTGATTTCAGACGTCATGCACACTGCCTTGCATTAGTCGCATCTGACCTGTCTTGCTGTGGCTGAACTTGCATGTAACAGCCATCTGACCACAGAGACTGCACTGCTCAACCGTGAAATGTGTTTTTACTAACTGGGCTCCCTCCCTGTCCTACGCATGAGAAAAATATTATAAGAAGTAGACGTGAATGCAAGAGTTTACATATGTATATATTTTTTCTGAGTTTATCCAAAAAATTGTTTTGATTGTGTCCATCCATGTCTTTGGAATCTGGCAAGTGATGTGCAGCATGAGGCTTGGACAATTGGTGACGGCTGGTGACAGATTTGTGCCATGCTTGTCAGGTTATCTCTGCCGGGCCCGGGCACCTACAAGGCAGAGGAAGGACTGGACCATACCAGCAGGCATCTCATAGCCCCTGCCTTCAGCCTGGCTGCCCCCTGGCAACCCCCTCGCCCCACCAGCGCCCGCCCTGGCCCTGGTGCCTACAGGTCAACCTCATGCTTGCTCTGGACATATGGCATTTTGAGGCTTGATGTTGTTGCTCTGGTCTTAGTCATCATGTTCAAGAGCGAGGTGGTGACTTCTAGACTTGCAATTCAGTGTGCACCAAGACGTCATGCAAATCTGAGACGATGATTTCGTAACAGACAGAAACATCTGAGTCATACATGTGTGAGGATCAGAAATTAGTAGTGAGCACCAAAGCAGCGGCTGGCAGGTAACTCAAGACTGGCTGAAGTACATATCAAAGAGTAAATACATGCATGCATGAACAGAGAACAGTGTGCAGGGTACTAACAGATGGGGAGCTGGAGCAAAGTGTATCCCAGCATGCCAACCTGGGATCAGCCAGCTTCAGCAGGGGCAAGCCCACCAGCCGCTACACCTTCATCCCCAAGTCTGACTCGCCTGGCCCCATCTACGACATCCGCACCACCCTAGGTGAGGACTGCCCCCCCCTGTATGGCATGGCCCACGTGCAAAGCATGTGGTCTTTGCTGCATTCATGCCCCTGCAGTTTGGATCTCAGCACAAATCCTGCATTCATGTTGTTGAGTCTCCTGGCAGCTGAAATTTTGTTTGTCCCTGGCCTGCTATGCACCGTGCTAGCAGGGGTTTAATTTTTTGTCATTTCTGTTGTTTCCTGAACCTTCAAATGTTTGTTGAGTTTCACAGTAAAACCCCCTCTATTTTCATCAGGAGTTTGTTAGGCAGTGAGCCATGCATGTGCCAAATCACAGAGTGGTCAACGAATGCATGTGCATCTGATGCGTGCTTGCCTTTAGGGAGGAGGAAAGCACCAGCCCCAGCATTTGGAGACAAGTCAGCACCTGCTGCTGCAGCCCACACTCAGACTGTGCCTGACTTCTTCACCGGTACGCGCTGCACAGCCCTCCACCTCATGCAACACCAAAAGCCTGCTCAAATCTTCATGCAGGGATGTTGCAGCACCGGATGCCAAAAGCGTATGTGCAGCCTCATTGCTGATGCTAATGAAGTAGGGAATCTCCTGCAAGCAATGCAGAGTGAAAGAGCATGCAGAGTGACCAGACATCGATTTAGAGATATTTTTGCCAGATGGGAATGCATATAGTGCTGTGTATCCTGTTGACTGGCTCTTGAGACTGATGAACAAGTAGTGGTCTGAATGGACAGGGGCTTTGGGCACGCTTGGGCAGGACTCACCCGGCCCCAATATTAACATCCCTCAGGGGAAGCCCAGCCGACTGGGGCCTGGCACCCCCTGGGGCAAGTGGAAACATGGAGTGAAACTGCCGCCCAGGATTCCGGCCTCCCTGTCCATGTCCAGAGGTATGAACATGCTCATTGGTCAGCATCTCACGGCATATGCTTCAGGTGCTTTGCATCCTATAGACTGCAGCACAGCCCCTACATTCAGCCAGAGGTGCTCATTCCTATATATGACAAAGTATGCAGCAGACTAGTCTGCGTCTGACAGCAGCTGCTGATCGAAGCTGCTGTTTGCTGCAGTCAGCAGGACCCATGACCGCCACACAAGCAACTGTTGTTACCTAGTTGCGTCTTTAGTGACGCTGTGTTGCAAGCAAGCTGGTACAAGTCCAACACTGCTGTGAAGGTTGCAAGCAAAGTGGTACAAAAGCAGAACCAATTGGAACATCGTCATGCATGCAGCATGGGCTTGCAACTTATGCTAGAGCTTGCACCGGGCTCTGTTTTGCAACCAAACCCAACTGTGGTTTGACAAGGTCACAACTGCAGTTGTAAAAGTATGAAGTGGTCACTGATGAGCTGCTTGTGTGCGCTGTAGAGTCATCTTTGGACACCAAAGAAGCAAGCCCAGGGCCTTGCTACAACCCACCATTGTCTCTGGTGAACAGCAAGCACACTCATGGGGGCAGCTTTTCCTTTGGTGTCGGTGGCCGGACACCTCTATATACAGTCAAGTTTTGATGTTTTGTGGGGATCTGAAGCTGCTGTTCAAGAGCCAGTCCATACTAGAGCGCACTGCAGAGACTAGCCAGATGGCTCTGCTGCATTCAAATAAAAGCAGCTGCTCTTGGGGATGTATAAATATCAATACTTCTGGAGAAACGTCTGTTTCACATCGCAACTCTGAAATTCATTGTGGATGCTTCATTGAGCAAAGACCAGGTGGAGAAGGTGCCTTCAAAACATATGTGAGGTATGTGAGTAGAGTAGTAGCAAACAACGGCAAGGTGTTGTAGCCTGCAACCTTATCAGGACATCAGTGGCCCCTTTTTGGTTTTCACAGCATGAGCAACTGACAGAAGATAACCTCCATTTGCTGCTGGCCCCAATCTTGATGCTATTGAAAATGTTGACCATAACTTCATACAGCCTTTACTGGCAGCCTGCACTGGCAGTGAGTCACGCATGATCATTGTAACTGTCAGCAGCATGAGTTCTTTCAAATACACCATGTACAAACACGCGCTTCATGTTAATCTGCTTCTTCCTGTTCAGCAGATTAGTGCATGCATACTTGCACTCTCTGGTGACAAAGCCAGCTGTCTCTGCTTTAGTCTGTAGATCTTCTGTAGTGAAGAAGTAGCATGTGGTGCCATCAAGTCGCCTGTACAGCTTGTCAGCCAGTTGCTGTTCAGGAGGCAGCCTGAGATGGGTTAGATCATACAGACCGTGATCTCTGATGAGCAACACTCCACCGGGGCGAAGCGCCTGCGCAAAACACACATGGCATGACAGCGTCGCGATGCGTTCTCACGCAACAGAGCAGTAAAGCAATGCTAACTTATCCATGCACTGAACATGTGCTATGTACATGACCAGCCATAGAGCATGCTTCCAGCAGATGGGCAGTGGTTGGCCTGTCACAAGGGATGACAGCTCAATGGGTAGACACAAATGATAGGAGTAGACACACATGGAGTAGACACAGATGGAGCAGACACAGATCTGTCATGACTGGGGTGTCAGAAATGCCGTCTATAGGCTGAGTGAGGTAGGGTGCTTTAGTGCGCACAAACACGGACCCACCTGAAAAGCAGTATGCAGCATGGCAGGCATTTCTTCTGGGGTCACAGCAGCCAGCGTGAAGATGAGCAGAGCTGCATCTGCTGACCCTGCAGCAAACACATGGCATCAGACATCATGCCCTGGGACCAATCACTGCATATGGAAACAGTACATGAGCACAAAACAGCTTGTCTGCAAGGGCAGCAAGTATGTGCAGCAGCCTGGAACGACACAACATGCTGTAATGACTAAGCAATGACATCTGTAGCTCCTTGTGCTTGACTGCTCACAGCAAACCTGTCCGGGGGGACGGGTTTAGGAGCAAAAGCAAGAAGTAAGATAGCAAGTTAATGCCAACTAGGAGCTGCAGCATCGGCAGACTCTGCACAGACTCATCATCAGCAGCAGCAGCCATTGGTTCTGATCTGTCAGCGCCAATCCGTATCAAACAATGGTTGTCAGTGCAACGCGTGCACCCTATAGTTCCTACTTGTTTTGACAAACTATACCCAATAGTCAGGCAGCATGTGCAGATGTGCTGTCAGCAAATAGCCTTTATAGAGCAGTGTCCGGCAGTGCAAAGCATGCCAGTTGTCTCACGCCCACAGCTCACCTTGTGAGTTAGGCTCAGCACCGCCAACAGCATCTGCTTGTGTGCTGTCAGCAGCATAGCCAGTGAAGCGGTGGCTGGCAATGCCAGCCTTGGCTGCAGCGCGCTTGAACATGTCCACAGCTGTGGGGCTCAGGTCTGTGCCAGTGACGGTGCAAGTGGGGTTGGCCTTGAGGACAGGTAGCAGGGATGATCCACACCCACAGCCAATCTCCATGAATTGCTGTGGCGGCTGACTGACGGTCAGGCAAGGGAATTCCAGCAGCAGGTACCTGCGCAACATTTGGGAAATTTGAGAGGTTTCACAAAGATGGTAATGCACAAACAAGCTTTGAATGCTGACATGTGACTGGTGTGCACAGCCTGGTACAGAACCAGCACACTGCTTGGGCAAGCTGGATCTGCGTGTGCTTCGTGTCTTGGGCACTGGCTCATAAAGGTCAGCTGCTGCCTCAGGACACTCAGATGCAGCTGCACCATCACTTTGCTACACAGGAGAAAGCAAAAAATCTAGTTGTGAGCCAGTCAACGAAACACGAGGAACAGACGGCATGCCTGACAGCTCCTGAGGCAGGAGCAGAGCGAGGCTGTTGTGCAGCAGCAGTCACCTGCGCTCCTTGTAGAACCGTGCAGTGGCGTTGTCACGTGCATGGAAAGCTTCCCAACAGCCCTTGTCATACTCTGGATGGATGCTGTGTTCATTCTGCTGCTGCTGCTGCTGCTGAGGCAGGTTGGTGTCCACAGGCGTGGCTGCCAACTTGAGATGGTACTTGGGGTCACTTAGCTGACTAGCTTTTGCTGCACCTCTGCCATCCTGCATACCCACAAGCATGCTCAGACTTCAATCACTTACGGAACACCTCAAAGCTTGGGCAGACTATTCCGCCATGCAAGAAGCCGCTTCACGTGGGTTGCAGCAGAGTTCCTTTCAGAATGTCTGGACTTGTCTCTTGACCTCTGTGATCTCATGAAGGTACTGAGTGAACACTTCATGCACGATTGGATGTCTTGCGCACAAGAGTGCACACAGTTTGAGTGATGACATCCCATGGCAAGCTAGACCCTGGTTACCCTAGCTTTGGTGACCCATACCTGTTGGTGAGCCTTGCGAGCTGACAGCAGTGCCTCAGCTTCTTGCCTCAGGTCCTCCCACTCAAAGTCATTGCAGTGGTACTCACCAGCTGCTGGTGTAGCTTCTCCCACATATGCTCTGCACGCTGCTGAGCTATGCACGCTGTGACTTGACTGTCGGGCCATGGGCACAGCTGATAGTGTTGGTCTGAAGGGCTGTCCTAAGCAGCTGTTTGTTGTGAATGCTGTCCTGGTAAGGGCTGGATCAGCAGACAGCGTCTGCTTTCTGGTGACAGCAGGGCTCAAAAGGACAGAAAGACTGCCGGAGATTGTGGTGGTGGGTTTGGCCGCCAAGCAGAATGTGCGACGGTTGGTGGTGCAAAAAATGGTGCTGCAGGACGGAACAACAGAAACAGCAGACCTGCAGAGGTGGTGGAAACTTTGGCTGTGAAGCAATGTGTGTCTCAAGAAAACTGTGTGTCTGGTGCTGAACAGCATACGCCCCAAAAGCACAGCAGCTTTGGTGGTGTGGCCTGGGCAAGCCTAGGGAGGAGTGTGGAATAAAGCTGCTTGAGGTGACAGTGCTAGTAGGAGCTGTGCTAGTGATCAAAAGCAGACATGGCCTTTCTGAGCTCTGCTGCTTCTGCTGACATTTCTTCTGGTGATCTGAGGCGCCGCTCAGCTTCCATGTCTAGTTTTTGGCCTGATGCTTCCCTGTTCAGCAAAAGTTGGTTGATAGCCTTGAGTTTACTGTGGTGCCATGTTGCTCATACATGGCAACCACACAGCAGAAGCTTGATACATAGAGCCTGATGCGTGACAATATAGCAAAGCATATTGCCAGCATAAAGCCTGTCTGTGTCAAGGCTGCAGCCAACTGTTTTGCCAACTGCATGCCATGCATGCGTCCGCGCTGTCTGGCGATGGCTCTATTTTCACAAGCTGACACTGCTTTGCCTGCTGAGTAAAGCAGATCCACAGCTGGAGACACATAATTGAGGGGCATTGTGACATGATAACATATTCAAATGCGGTCTTGAATGTTCAACGCAGGAAGTGCGTGGCTGCAGATGCATTTTGGGCAAGACTCTAACTCACTCGGGTCTGTAAGCATTAGCTTTGTCATCTATGGCATCATACACTTCATCATTGTTGGCAAAGTCTCCTTCCTTGCGAGGCAGGACATGCACATGCAGATGGGGGACTGATTGTCCAGCAGCAGGACCGTCCTGCAGCCAATATGCCATGTCATGAAGTTTGGCAACATGATGTTCACTGCAAGCCTTGAGTCCCAGTGCAGTAAATCAGCCTGCATGCTGTTGTAGGCCAGCACTGCTAAAACAGGACTGTGCAAGATACATGCAATTCAAAGAGTCTCATGGATGAACAAGTGACGGATCCAGGCCAAGCTTTATACAACGGATCCACGCTAAGCTTCATACAACAATGCACTACACATTGAAGGTGTGCAGCTTGTTCCAAGCACTGACAGAATGTGGGAAGTGGCACTGAGCATAGTACATATGGCAACTTGCTGGTTGAGTGGGCCGTCCTATGTCACGCAAGTTGCTGCACATTACAAGGTAAACACAGATGAGTGGGCAAGCATATGCAGCAGGCACTGCAGCAGTCAGGGCAGTAATGATGCATCAGCAATCACAGCAGGGGAACAAGTTGCAAAGCATAGCAGGGGGCCAGGCAGACCAAAAAAATGCACAGCAGCAGAGACAATACCTGGACTGCAAAAGTGAGTGAGGCAGCTTTGAAATGAGGCTTGATAACTTTGCCAACCTTCTGCACTAGCAACCTGTGCAGCATAGCTGGCGCTACCTGAGCAAAATAAGACCTTACAGTGGCATACTGGACGCATCCATGCAACCGTCTTACCACAGATCTGCTACTTCAGCAGGCTCCAGATCCTCAAAGCTCTGCACCACTCTGTCTGGGCTGACGAGCACGTGGCCAGGCACGACTGGTTTAAGATTGACAAAAGCAAAGGAAAGCTTGGTCTCTGCAAACGTCTGTGACTTGTCGACTGGGTAGGGCCCAAATTGACGGTCCTGCATGTTTCGCCGACATTTCATACTGAGTGTGATCCATTATATCATGTTTGGTACTGCTGGCGTCATGTACGCACCTGTGCTTGAATAGCAGACATGCTGCTAACACATGACTGCCTGTGAGGTTGTGAACCCAGACGACACAACCAACGTAGCGAAGCTGGTCGCGTCGATGATAATCGGACAGTGTGTGATAGAGGTTGAACGGTGCTTAGCATAGCCAAAGCCTCTGGTGCTACCGCAGTGTTGCTCCACATCAAACCTCACAAGGGATTACTAAATTCACGTAGTCAATTGCTCAACCTGCTTTGACCGAGGCATGATGCATAGACAGCTTTTGTGTCCCAAATCACGACGCCCGAGTGCAGTCTACTGACCCGCCGAGATCGCTTGAGAACTGCGGACTTGCCTCTAATCGCAAGCTCAAACGTCAGCGGTTCAGATACTAGAGGAGCGTTACACGGCCCGTGCGAAACCGGTCTTTTGGTTTGACTCGTGTCGGACAATCGCCAACACACCTGACAATCTTGCGGAGCCTGCAAGTGACTCTATTTTGCGGTGCTTGAGGTCCCGTCTGAACATCGGAGCAAAATTTCTCGGAGACAAGGAATATTCCGCAGATCGTATGGTACAGTCAAGTGCCGCAGGTGAGCCCATATACACGCTAAGTCATTCGAAGCACATGCATCTGCATGTCATGGCATCGAACAGTCCATCGTGAGAACTGTTGGAGATTGAAATGTCGCGGCAGCAGATAACGGCCTGGTCAAGTCCCTTGGAAGCGGCATGAGCTGCGAAAGTCACGCTTTCACGTCAGCGGGACAGAACAGTCATCAAGGGGATGTCGTCAGCAGCTCGCCATATTTCCAGGTACTGCTACTACACATTGACCACAATGCAAGCCAGCAGTCTGTCCCATGCAAATGCCCAGTATGGAATGTTACCAAGCGGCCAAGTTGCGCACTGCCTGGCCTGCAGGGTAATGGGGTTAAGACTGCTCAAATTGCCTCCAAAAGAAGTGTCCTCATTGGCCCAAACTCAGCCCTTTCTTTTGATGAACCTTTATACATTGTACGAGGCAGAGGCCAGTACCTATATGATGCTGAGGGCAATCAATACTTGGACTGCTGTAACAATGTGGCGCATGTGGGCCACTGTCATCCCAAGGTACAGTCAGGTTGGCACAGTCATGGCAAACCACTGCAATCTACATTGATCAAGCTAGTAAGCAAGTGCCCAGGTCTTGCTCAATCCTCATTTATCTGTTGTATGCACGCACACACACGTGAGTCTTCCCAGCTAGAAGCAGGTGTTGGACATGAGCTAGGCAATATGCAGAGACACTTGCTGCTGGAATAAGTCCAGCTTGATTCTGGCCTTATCTGTCGCCATTGTGACTTGCAGGTGACAGCAGCAGTGACAAAGCAGCTAGAAACTCTCAACACTAACTCCCGATACTTGCACGACAAACTGGTTGTTTTGGCAGAAGGCATCACAAGAAAGATGCCAGAACCGCTGCAGGTATGCACCAGATGTCAGAACCTTTGCAGGTGCGCACAGCATAACGCTGTACCAGTCTGTGCTAGTCACATGTAAACAGATGACCAGATGGCATAGCCATTTGACGCAAGCTCCTTGCAGCAACTGTTGAAGCAACATTGACTGCACATCTATGTCCAAGTGCCCCACTGTAGTGAGCATGCATACAAGCAGGAAGCACAAGCTCAACGGCGTCTCATGGCATCTACCAAATAATCAATCACATCAATCAGCACAGCAGTCTACACCCCTGTGTCCCTATGCAGGTGATGTATGCAGTCTGCTCAGGCTCAGAAGCGAATGACCTAGCGCTGCGCGTAGCCAGAGCAAACAGGCCAGGAGCGTGGCACGTGGCTGTCATGGAAGGAGCCTATCATGGTCACACCACAGCTACCCTTGACCTGTCCCCCTACAAGTTTGATGGGCCTGGTGGCATGGGCAAGCCCCCCCATGTGCACGTCCTGCCCTGCCCTGACGTCTTCAGGCATGTCACAGACTCTCGTATGCTGTGACAGACTCTCCATTGCAGCACCTTTGGGCCCAACTGCGTCTTCAAGGTCTACAGATCTGAATTTGCTGCTGCCACCAGCATGACATGCACTCTCAGGCATACTATTATTTACTAGGCCCGGTATTTGTGCTGAGAGTCTAGCGGTCATTGCAAGAATGACATGCATGCTCAGAACGGGAGTTTACATGGTTGTCATGACTGTGCTTCATAGTGGCCAGCTAAGACCAACTGAGCTAAATGCATGAGTTCCACACATAATGAGACAGAGTGTTGAGCTGTCACTGTAACGTTGACACACATTGCTTGACCCCAGTAGTTGATGCAGGGGTCACAACTTGGATGGGCGGGCAGCAGCTCAAGCAGCTGTGGATGCAGCTCACAAGGCTGGAGGTCATGTCTCTGCCTTCTTCTGTGAGTCCATCCTGTCGTGTGGGGGCCAGGTGGTGCTGCCTGCCGGCTATCTGCAGCAAGTGTATGATGTCATGCACCAGGCCGGAGCCGTCTGTATAGCAGATGAGGTGCAAGAAAGCAGCTCACAATGCTTGCAATTCACCTGTAGAATTGTCTCAACTGAGAAGTTCGTGCCTGATGTCCGGAGGTCTAAAACCTGCACACCATTGTGGCTTGACTGCTGCCTTGCTGCGGCCTGTGACCACAGGGTTGCAAGCATCTTGCTGATGTCTGTTGCCAGCTTGTCACATGCCATGATGTGCCATGCAAGACCAGCTTTTGTCTAACAGGTCATGTCCCTTGCATGATTCTGCATGCAAATAAGCATGGTAGTGTTTTGATACGTTGGAGGATGAGCAGCTGCAACGCCTGCGATGTCAGCTCAGCACATACAGTGATCTCCAATGCATGCAATAACAGGCATCAGGACAGCTGTACCATTAGCATCACGCATTTGGCCAAGAGTAGCCATTTTATCAATATCAAAATCTTAATATAAAAACTTGATTTTCACAAGCAGTTGGGCCTTTTTCTTTCATGCGACATAGCCCTCACAAAGCCGTCAGGATGCTGGCCACAGGTGCAATGTGGCTTCGGGCGGGTGGGCTCTCACTTCTGGGGCTTTGAGGTGCAGTCAGTGGTGCCTGACATGGTCACCCTAGGCAAGCCCATTGGCAATGGCTTCCCCATGGGGGCTGTCATCATGTCTCACAAGCTGGCACAGGGCTTCAGTAATGGCATGGAGTACTTCAACACATGTGGTGGCTGCACTGGTGCTGCTGCTGCTGGTGAGCACTACCAATGATAACAATGATAACAACAGTAATAACAATGATGATGATAATGACAATTATAATAATAACAATAACAACAATCATGATAGCAAAAGCAGTAATCATAAATAATGATGATAGTAACAGTAATCACATGTTCCAGTAAATGGTGAGCACTGTCATGAATGCATGTATTGATCACATGTCAGTTGAGATACTTTCTTACTGGTTGACATACTATCAGTATGATACATGCACTCCTGAGGAGATTTGGTTGTCAGGCCTTTTTCATCATAGCAGCGAGCAATGACTGAAGTCAGGTTGCACCAAGCACAACATGACTCATTATGCCTTCTCACGGTCTGAGCATTGAAGCTGAAGCAGTGGCACTGGTCATTGGCTGCAAGCCTGATTTTGTACCCAAAAAGCCGTCCAAACACAGTGCAACAGCTCAGCACAGACAGTGCTTGACAATGTGCCTTACATGCATGTGCTATCTGCTGTGCTTGAGACCCAAGCTGGTGGGGTGACGCTGTCTGCAGCGCCCTCATCATCTAGCCATGTCAGACAAAGCCATGTGCAGTCTTCAATCTGCACATCAGATGCAGCATGTATCAACCGGCATGTATAGTTTGAGATGCTGTGCTGCGATTTTGTCACAAAATGCAGCCGTTTGCTTGGGTGCTTAGGTGTTGCTGTCCTTGAAGCCATTGAAGAAGATCAGCTGCAGCAGCATGCACACGAGGTTGGCACTTACCTCATACAGAGGCTTGAGGCTCTACAAAAGGTACACCTCCCATTCCATGATGCACTAGTCACACTATGGACTCACCACATAGGCTGACATCAAGCGATGTGTTGCAGTGTCAATTGCGACACCAGTTTTGAAGCTCACAGATGTGTCTGCACAATATCTTGGAATTGTAACTGCTCCTCTCCTGTTTGAACAGCAGAAATTGCAGCATCACTGTTATGATGTTTGCATATTGTGATTCTGACAATAGACCAAGGTTGAGTTGCCATCTCTGTCTGCCTGCAGGATTACCCATGCATAGGCCATGTGCGTGGTATGGGCCTGTTTGTTGGATTTGAGTTGGTCATTCCTGAATCACAAAGGCCTGCACCTGGCACTGCAAAATTTGTCAAGGAAGCATTGAAGGCCAGGAAAGTTTTGGTGTCCACTGATGGCCATCACAATCAGGTTATCAAAATCAAGCCACCTATGTGTTTTGACAAGAGCAATGTTGATACCCTCGTATCAAATCTGATAGATCTGCTGAAGCCAGGAGTGCCTGCTGCTGTGCAAGAGATTGACAGAGCATATGACCCAAACAAGAAGAACACAAGGATTCAGAATACGACATGGCAAGCAATGCCAGCAAATGATGTACGAGGTGTATAATGTCAGTCTGATTTAGTGTTGATGCTACATGCATCAGCCATGTTGGTTTGTCCAATATGGTGCTGATGTGTTTTCAGAGCACTGTCTGTTGGTTTGTCTGTCGTGCATTGTAGAGTTCAGTGCCTGCCGTGTTATGTTGTTTTGATGCCTTGATCGATGTTGTTGACATGGTGTACTATGCTGGTGCCTTTGTTGCTTGCTCACATGTACTCAGCTCTGTTCTGTGCCACACCAAGGCCTATAGAGAGTTCCGCATGAAACAACTGGCCAAACTCGATCAATGTCGATTTGTTTGATGGGTGCTCAACAAAGTTCTCATTCTTGCTGATGTGGAACTGGAGACGTCCACCACCCAGGAACAGGCAACAAAGTGGAGTTGCTTAATTCGAAGCGGATCCTGGCATATGCACCCCAATCATTGCTCAATCAAACAGAAGAACAATACAGCTGCTGCCTATAGCACTCAGCCTCAAGCTGGCAAGCCATCAATTTCTGCTGACAGACCCTTCAGGCTTGATTAGCTGACAGCCAGCTCCATGGATCTGCAGACCAAAAGACAAGATCAAGCACATAAACATCTGTGACAGACATCTAGCCGTAATGTATTGAGATTATTGCATTTTCCAAAGCAAAGCGGCTCATCAAGCAAAGCAGGGTTTACCACGCACATCTGGCTCACCTTCAGGGGTGTTGCATGCAGTCTGCTGCTCTGACAATGCTGTTTGTGAGCAAAGCTGCTGACAAGCAACACTCGCATCAGCTACCACGACAGGAGCCAACCTGTACCCTCAGCACCCATGAGTATGTCACAGCTTTATAAAATGCTGTGAAAAATTGCAGCTGCTCTGGCAGTGTACCAGGAGCATGTATACAGCAAGCAGTGAGCCGATAAATCATGCGATTTTTTCAAGCTTTCCTTTGTTGGCCTTGCATGCATTATCAGTCCAGTGTGTATACAAGGAATGTGATGCTTTTGGTGCAGGATGTATGGCTTATACACCATGCAGTCAACATTAAGAATCAGACGTGCAGGCATGCACAAGGCAGAGATGACATTGCGCCCGTAGTGACATGTATATCTTGACTTCTATCCTGGTAGGCATCGCACCTGTACACACTATCTGAAGGCTGACTCATCAGATGGCAGGTCTCAGCAATGTACCACTTGTCAGCTGCAAGTCGGGGTTGCCACTGCTCAGATGGCCGCAGCTGAGAGTATCTCAGGCTGATGCTCTGCACCCCCTCAAGCAAGGCTCTGCCAAGCACATCCTGGGCAACAACTGCAGGACAGTTGCTCAGCAGGGCCTCCGTCAAGGACTGCAACATTTGTCGCCAAAGCCGCACAGCATGCCTGCAGCATGCAAGACATTCGAAAATTGCCTGTAACGTTTGGTCTTTTGCCGCGGCTGCAAGCATGAGTGTCAAAACAGCATGCTTGATCTTGAGCATAGACACATGGCTGTGACAGCCAGGGACCACTTGGCTGATTATAGGGAAGTGATGTGGATGAAAGCGACCTGCGTTTGTATCTGTGTTCATGCACCTTCATGCAAACAGAAGCCTATGCTCCAAATGCTCCAGGCTTGACTTGCGTTTTGTCTGCTTGAGAACTGTGAGCAAGCGCAAAACAAATTGTGACTTCTCGGAGCCCTGTCCTACTGCAAGAATGCAGTACATGCACTCCAGATCTTACTCGGGAGCATCTGGCCAAGTCAATGGCTTTCTGGAGCTGTGCCATTGGGTGTTGTCAATACCAGCCAACACTACTTCGTTCACAGCATCCAAGTGGAGTCTCACAATGCTGCTGGAGAGCGTAGACACCAACTCCTTCTCTTGGCTTCTGCACTGTGCTTGCTGGTCAAGCATCTGGGACAGTACAGCATCCTGCAGCAGAGTTACTGGGTGCTTTCTGGACTGACAGCACCACTGGGCATGCAATGTATGGCAGTCCGCTAGGGCTGAACAGCACTTTCCACATGATCATCGGTTGCTGATGGGTCAGGCTGGGTTGACTCTCATATGTAGCCATGACAGGTGTCTTGCAGGTCTTGCAAGCTCGCCCAAGCATGCCGCACAATCATACAACAAATGCATCGTGCCAGTATGGTTGCTTGAACAATTGCACAATGCCCAAGTTGGATGCTATGTGTTACATGTGCGAGATGAGAGCAACATGCCTGCTCCCAAGCAGCACCGGCCTGCAAGATGTTTGTTGCAATGTTCTCCAGGCCAGTTGCGCAGCCAACAGCCTGGCACAATTGCTTGACGGTGGCGTCAGCCGAGTTGCATCCCTGCTGCTCAGCTGTCAAGGTCTGCCCGATGGCATTCAAGATGACCAGGCAGTATGTGCTGCGCAGCTCAATTGGCCATTGCTGCACTGAGTTTTGATGCCACTGCAGCTGCTCCACAACACTACACGCAACATCTTTCTTGTTTTGAAACTGCATTGCAGCCTTGAGACAAGGTCAGCTAGCCGCACAAAGTTTTATGGGCAACACAGCGTACAAAGGCGCTTCACACGCTGATGACAGACCACATGGTGCTGCATTATTAAGCGGAGCAGGCCATCTAGATTGCAAAAGCGGGGTTCACTCATCCTGTCAGCGCACACCCCTTGAGGGCTATTTGGTGTGTAGTGCTAGTGCATGTGCTCTGACAGGACTAGCATTCAGGCATACCCAGTTGATATGCAGCAAACAACATGCTGTAACATCTGTGTCGAGAACGAACAAACGAACGAACGAATGAATGAATGCATGCATGAATGCAAAAACGCATGCATTACCTGACACATGCCTTCAGAACCAGAGACATAGGAACATCTGCCACGTCGTGCTGATGAGCTGTGAGGGTTTGAGGCAATGCAGCAGCTGAATCAGGAGACAAGTCTGCCATTGGCTGACATTCTGCTCCAATCCCTTGCATGGGTAGTGGCGACACTGAGTTGCGCTTGTGGTGCTTTGAGAACTCAGGCCATGCGGCTTTGACATTCCTGACTGGATACTTTTCCGTGCTGGTGTGGGCAGGCTGCTGTGCCTGTTGGCCGGCAGACTCTGTGGCTGAAAGTTGATCAGGCGCTGCCAGCGCCTGTGACTGGGCAATTACGCTAATGCTGCTTGCAGTGGCTGTGTCTGCATGTGAAAGTGCCTTCTGCTTGCTTCTTGGCAGCATGTGGGTTGCTTCAGACAGGGCATCAAACATTGCGTCGTGCACCTTGAGCTGCACAGACAGGTAGACGGCAGACACTGCAGCATGAAATGCTGCCTTCCAGGCCAAGTGGAGGTCAGGTACAACTCCTTGTTCAAGCAGTCCTGTGCTGACCACCTGTCAAGCAAATACAATGCATGTAATCACCCGGCATTGGGAAATGCCTCATAGTGTGGCATGGCACCTGGAGTGCAACATTTCTGCAGTGGCAAAGTGTTGCATTAGAGGCTAGGCCAAGATGTGCAAGGTCATAAAAGGATTGAGAGCACAACAGATGCAGCATCAAGAGCCACAAAAACAGATGTTGCCGTTGCCATGTGACCTGCTCATATTCATCTGTATACTGAGCTGCTTTGGCTATTGAGAGAGCCACCCTTTGAGCAGTGAGTTGCTGCTGCAAGTCTGCATGTCCTGGAGGCTTTGCCTGCTTGCCTTGACACCAAGCAACACAGCATGCTGAAGCCATAAGTGGATATAGTGGACTTGAGGTGCTTGTGTGCCGCTGGCTGCCATCTGGTCGTTGCATGAGTTGCTGTTTAGCATAGGCCGCTATTTGCACGGCTTGAAGCAGAGTCGCTGACAGAGCTGCTGCCCACGGCACGGTAAACTCCTCATCAAGCAGTTGCAAGGACTCAGATGTAGTTGCAGATGACAGCAGGGAAGGCTGCTGCTGAACTCTGCACAAGCGCTGACAGCAGTTCATAGCAACAAGCAATCGCAAGGGGTGGTCTTCAAGTGAAATGTATGATGCAGGAGCATTGGAGGCTCCGAGCAGCCTGTTGACATTTAGCTACCTGTGTTTCACGGCCCTCAGCCTGGCTGACGCTGGCCTTGCTTCACTTGCCATCTTTCGTGAGTACACTTAGGCCTGGTGCTGAAGGGTTTCGTTTCACAACTGCTTTGGAACTTGGAGCATGCTGTGACAGAAGGAAAGTCCAAGCTTAGAATGATCGAGGATGCGAATACTCTAGGATATCGACATCACAGTCAGTACTGCAAACCTGTTATGCTGCTCTGATCAGGTGCTTACAGCAGAGAGTGCATCGAGACAAGCGGCAAACGTTGCAGACACATAAACTGCGAATTAGCAAAGCGAGGAGCCCTTCCTATCCGAAGGAAGACAACAGTGCGTTTTCACAAGGGGGCCTGACGCTGCAATCATCATTTGCAGACCATTGCTGCGTTTGAGCCTTTTGAAAGTTGAACTTGACCTAAGTGATAAGCTTCTGCCGGTGCAGTCACAATATCGCCGCAGACACGACTTTGCTCAGTCTGGCTGCGGTAGCAGTAATTCTGTGAAGACAACCTATCTGTAACAGAGCTTGCGAATCGCAACATGGTGTACCGAAGCCTGTGATCAAGCTGATCGCAAGGTGTAGTTCGAGCTCGGTGTCTGCAGTTGGCCGGGCTGATGTTGGCAGCAATGATTTAGGGCCACAGGAGTTTCAGCTCGGATGACCACTGGTCATGCCGCAACAGCCAAACGCCAACAGAGGCGTACAGCAAAATCTAGAGCAACACTTGTCGAAGCTGAGAGCTGACAGAACAGCTCGCACTTGGGGGTGTCTGTACTCTTTGCCTTCTCAAAACCCCAGGACATTCGTTGGGGCTAACAGCAGGTGCTGCTCTTACAAAAGTCCTGACACTGACGATTGTAATCCACTGACTTGGCTGTGTGCTACAGAGTTCCCATGCAGCACACCTTCCAGTCAGTTCATGAGCACACTGGTCAGCAGGTCGGCCATGCCTTCTGTGTCCTCAGGCTCCATGGCTTGCCTTCGACATTGACCGTTGGCCTTTGCTTGCAGGGACTGCAGGCTATATCACAGCTTGCCAACCATTCTGTGCCTTCTCTTCAATCATCTGGTAAGCTGTGCTGTGAGGCAATCACAACATAAATGCTGTCTAGCAAACATGTCATCGTGCCTATCTACGCTTCACAGCTACTTTTGCATGTCAGCAGGTCCAGCAGGTAGAGGCACAATCTCAGCGCAGCCATTGGGACAGCACAGGTTAGTTCAAGTTTGCTGTTGATATGGATTTCACCAGCCTCTGCGAGATGCCGTTGCTTTCTGTAGGCCTTCTCACACTCTGGGTGAATTAGGTCCTGTTCAGGTAATTGTTTGTGCCCTATCAATGTAGATCTTGACCACATCAAGAGCTACTTTTGTATGCGCATCTTATGCTACACCTTGCAGCATATTGTAGCTGGATGCACTGCAGAGAAGCCAAGCAGCATCTGCATCTGCACCAGCAGCTGTGCTGCCCTCATGGGAGGATGAAATCGGTCTTGAAGACTTGGATGTTGATCAGCTTGTGTCACAGCACCTCAACAGAGTCTCTCCACCTGTGGTGCCTGCAGCAAGGCCAGGCCCTGCCCAGCAGCAGCCCAACCAACAGCACGCTGTACGGCCTGCAGCTGCGGCAGCAGCAGCTGTTGTCAGGAGCTCTGCTGTGCCTGTCTCAACGCCACCCGTTACGCTGCCACCTGCGCCGGCGCCAGCATGCCCTGGCTCATTCCTGTCAGGCATGCAACCAGAACCTCCCAAATACCCTGCAGCTGCTCTTGGTCTAGAAGGCATCAAAGAACGGATTATCGACCTTGGCAGCCTGCTTCTAGATGCTCAAGTGGATGCCGAGCAATCGGCAGCCCTGCAGGAAGAGCGCAAATACCTGATGGACCTCAAGAACAAGCTGCAAGCAGCTCAAGCAGGGTCACAGCACAGCAGACCTCCACCAGATGCCTACTCTGACACACCAGCCAGCTTGCACAGGTCAGCACAGGCGTTTCCTGCTAGCCTGGGCAATGCCGACACATCAGGCAGGGCAGCACCTCACAGCAATGGGACTAGCTCTCGACCGGCTCAGGGCAATAACTGGCAGCCCAGCATTGCCAAGCCTGTGCAAGCATCATCCCTGCGGACAAACTGCGGCCCCTTGACAGATGTTTGGGACACAGCAGCCGCCAGTAGCAACCCTTGGACTCAACAGAAGCAAGGTCAGGGCTCCACAGCATATGCTGGTAGCAGCAGCTTTGCTTACGATGTACCAGACCCAGCCCCTAGGGATGACATGGGTATGCCGGAACCAGACCCTATGTTGCGTGCTTGTGCATCTGGGGAGCCAGAGGGCTTTGCGACATGTCACCAGCATGATGGTCTGGTAGACAAGCGCTGGGACGCCACCTTTCCCTGGAGTGATGAGCTGAAAAACGTCCTGGATCGAAATTTTGGCACCAAGACCTTCAGGGCCAATCAGAAGCAGGCCATCAATGCATCCCTTGCAGGAAAAGATGTGTTTGTGCTGATGCCTACTGGTGGAGGTAAGCGCTTCCTCTGTTGCATACAAATGCGGTGCACATGGGTTGGCAGCAAGCATCTTTGCAGCCATTCATGCCGCCTTGTGACCCTATACGCTTTGTGTGCAAATGTAGCCAGCATGTTGAGCATGAGATGTGAGTGCTGTGTGCTCTAGGCATGCAAGCATAAACTGCTAACATAAACTAATTGCCTTGTAGGCAAGAGTCTGTGCTACCAGTTGCCGGCTCTGCTCTCTGATGGTGTCACAGTGGTCATCTCCCCTTTAGTATCCCTCATTCAAGACCAGGTACTCACAATTCATTCAAGTCTCAGCAAGTTAGCTCACGTTCGTCCCAAGCTAGGCATGCTGCAGACATTTCTGATCACACTGCACAAGCAACAAAAGCAAACCTGAATTGCTGCAATGCAGCTACACAGCAGCTGCAATGTCTGACACTTACACAGGCTGCATTCGTGCCAACAGCAAAAGGTCAAGCAGCGTGGCTGTACAGGTGTTTCATCTGAATAATGCTGATGTGCCATGTGCTTTCCTGGGTGGCTCACAGCAGTGGACTGAGTCACGTGGGGTGATGGACAACCTGAGGGCAACAACGCGGGGCCATAGGCCCATTGCTGTCCTCTTCATCACCCCAGAGAAGGTTGCCAAGAGTGACAATTTGCTGAGGCTGTTTGACAGTTTGGCAAGCCAAGGGCTGCTGGGCAGAGTGGTTGTGGATGAGGCACATTGTGTCAGTGCGTGGGGTCATGACTTCAGGCCTGACTACAAGGGTCTCAGCGTCTTCAAGCGCAAGTAAGCCCTGCAGCACTCTGCTTGCTGTCTTGGTGGTGTGCTGTCCTCATTAGATGTTCAGTTCTCACAGCTCAGAATGATGAGTTCATCTGGACAAAGACAACATGTGACAGTCCAAAATCTCAATAACATATCAAGCACCTCTTAGTAGACACAGGCAATTGACAATGGTCTGGAGCTCCTATTGCATTACATTGTGGTGGTTGACAACAGAAGTGCATCATGGCTGCAGGTACCCCAGCGTGCCCTTGATGGCCCTGACAGCCACAGCCACCCCCAGAGTCCAGCATGATGTTGTCCAGCAGCTGTGCTTGCGGGAGTGCATTGTCTTCAGGTCTAGCATGAACAGAAGCAACCTCAGGTGATCAAATAAGCAGCCAAATTGGCTTCTTGCCCAGTGTTCATTTGTAGATCAGTATAAAGTCATCAGAGCTCTCTTGACAATGAAAGTCGCTGAGCTGCCCAAGGTGCACATGGGTGTAAGGGCAATTGGCACATGCCTTGTGCCCCTAAGGCCCAACTAGGAATATGTTGAACTGCAATGCTGACATGCACTGTACTGCAGATATGAGGTGCGCAAGAAAAAGGCCAAGTTTGCAGATGGAATGGAGGACATAGCTGGCCTGATCAGCGAAAAGTTTGTGGACCAAATGGGCAAGGTGCAATGTGGCATTGTGTACTGCCTGTCCAAGGCAGATTGTGAGAAGGTAGCAGACCAGCTGCAGTCTGCAGTGGACAGCCTGCCTCCCATAGGCCCACGAAACAGCAAAGCCATATGCAAGATCAAGTATGGGTCCACCCTTTGCCCTTTTGAGACTTGACCTAAATGCATGCCAGCACACATGTATTTGTGCTCACTACGCTCGTCCTAGCACTGACTGTATTGTTGAAGCACTTGAGCAAGCTGGGACAAGCAAGGCTGGACCCACATGTCAGCATGAGCAATTATATGGTTCTGAGCCCAGATGTATGCCATGAGCTGCCCAATGCATTCCTTATAGCAGCGAGCAAGTCATGTCAAGCATGGTTAGCCTGAGCTTCCAGTTTGTATGCACAGGTACTACCATGCTGGCCTGTCTCCAGATGAGCGAGAGAAGGTGCAGCAGGACTGGACCACCAACAAGGTGCAGATCATTGCTGCCACCATTGCCTTTGGCATGGGCATCAACAAACCGGATGTGCGCTTCGTCATCCATTACTCCCTGCCCAAGTCCCTAGAAGGCTACCACCAGGTGTGGTACCCCTCTGTATCCTGTGCTTGGTGTCTGCTCTGCATGGCTTGTTGTGCGTCGAACAGCACTGCATGTCCTCAAACGGTGTCAGTTGCAAGGGACAAAGCTTGCATGATATACCTCTATCATGCCTTGTGAGGGTATCAGCCTGCTGTACAAGGACTAGCATGTACAGACTTAACTTGAGGCAAAAGGCTGTGGAAGTCATGCAATCAGACCACATCAGCAGCACCAGATGTCAGTGATACATTGGAGCAAGATGCTGCTATGTTGTTGGCATGAATGCATGTCAAGCATGCCATGAAGTATGCAGTGACCTTGTGCAGGAGACAGGGCGTGCAGGCAGGGACAACAAGGTGGCCACGTGCATCATGTACTACAGCTATGGAGACGCTCAGAAGATGCGCCATATGCTGAAGCAGAGTGCAGAGGAGAATGGCACCTCCAAGGAGCAGATGCAGCACAATACAGACTCCCTCAACAGCATGGTTGACTCCTTAACTAACTGTGTTGGCTGTTGCCGAGCAAACCCTGCAACATGTAGCAATTTGGTGCAGCTACATTGCCCTACGCTCAGCTAGGAACAACTTGAGCAGTTCTTACCAGCAGGAAGTCAAGTACTACAGCTGCTTGATGATTGGACATATTGCCACTACCTGTTGCTTGAATCCAAGCCTTCTCACATACACTTACACCTTTGATGCAAGCCTGCTATGCTGGGAGTTACACAAGCATTTCAGGAGGCTGTGCAGCTTCTATACTCTAACCCAGACAGGCAATGTTTGCCAGGTGTGTGAGTACACAACGCAGGTGGCGTACTGTGAGGAGCAGGTGGAGTGTAGAAGAGTGCTTTTGCTGAGCCACTTTGGAGAAAGCGGCTTCACAGCAGCTCTGTGTCACCGCACCTGTGACATCTGCATACGCAACGATGGCCAGGTGTTTGCTGAAAGGGATATGACCCAAGCTGCCAGGGACCTCATCAGAGTACGCACCATCACCCTTTCATTGCTGACTTACAACTCCCGGTAGGCAGCTGTGAAAGATAACATGATAGTACAATAGGAGACATGTGAACAAATTGACTTAGTGTGTTGCTTGTCAAAATTACAACAGGAAAATAGTGCAGCTTGGACAGGAGTCTGACCACACGCCTTGAGCACATGCTGCTCCTGTACTGCGCCTCATTTCTGCTGACCTGTGCAGGTGGTGCAAGCTGGAGGCGGCAATCATTCCCTGTCCCATGCAGTGGACATCTACAGAGGGGCTAACAACGCCTCCATCAGGCGCAGCAACCACAACCAGCTTGATGTGCATGGCCTGGGCAAGGAGTTCAGGTGGGTCTCCTGGTTGCATCACCTGTTGATTGCAGCCCGCAGATTCACATTTTCACTTGGCAAATGATACACCATGTCGTCAATGCTTATGCACAAGTTGCTTTGATCCAGTTTAGGAATAGTGCAGCAGCAGTTCATACCTGTCTGAGCTGCAATCACAACACAGACCAATGCCTCCATAATGACTGTGCCTTTAGCAAGCTGCATGTACCAAGGCATGCATGGTACAGCAGCAGGTTGTACCTATCCTGGCTGTTTAATGGCAACAGACCATGCTTTCACTGTGCCTCCACCAAGCTGCTAAGCCGAATCACAGCTGTGCCTTGACCAAGCTTGCCATGACTCAAGTGTTGTGGTATATGCAGCAAAAATGATGTGCAAGGAGTGCTGCGCAAGCTGATCGCCATGCATGTGCTGAGGGAGGAAACCTGGCGCCAAGACAATCAGTATGGCAATGTGGTGGCCTGCCTGAAGGTCAACCAGAGAGAAGCCAACAACCTGCTGGCCTCCTCGCAGCCCATCATGATGCCCTTCTTGATGCCTTCCAAGCCAGCTGCTGCAGCATCTTCAGCAGCCTCCATACCCACCAAGAAGGGTCAGTGGCTTTTCTTGTTATGTGTCTTGGGCTGCTACGCATGCTGCTGGCTTAATGCACAAAGCATGCTGTGTGTGCATGTGTCCCTGCAACACTGCTGTGGTGTGAGCAAAGCATGTTTGGCTGGCCATTTGAGAGTCTGCCAACATTCCTGCGTGGCTGACGCAGACCAGGCTCTGCATTGTAGTTCCTGTCAGATGTCAGGCATGCTCTTGGCAATGGGATCTGTGTGTTTCACTGCAGTGTCTGGAGGCAAGTCACGCAAGCGGTCAGCTGCCTCAGCAGCTTCCTGGGAGGATGAAGACCTGGTGCAGGACGCTGGGGATGCCCTGGACCTCACAGAAGATGATGCCAATGTCTCAACGGTGCGCAGACAAAGTCACCAGCATCCATCAAACATGCGCAGCAGCACTGCACAGTGTGCCCAACAAGCATTGCTGCCCTGCAAATTTGTTCTGTAGCGCTTTTGTTCCAGCTGGTGCTGCTCTAGATGCAATGGCTCCTGCTGCCAGCTTGTATTTGTTCTGCGCATAAGTGCGCAGCTATACAGTACGCTTTTGCAAAACAGCCTACTGCATCAAATGTTTGTCACCTGTGTGACATTTTGGGGTCCACTGTGAGCACATGTGGTGACGGCAGAGCAACAATGGATGCATCAGCATGCCAGGCCCAGCAGGCCACAGTGTTGCATGCAATGCACCACGTCAGCAGTTGCCACAAGTATGCCATTTGTGATTGACTGATCATGGCTGTATGCCTCTTGTAGGAAGAGGCATGTCATCGGGCAATAGTTGGCAAGGCGCTGTACCAAGCTATGAACGTGCTGACCCCAGACAAGCCTTTTCTGGGGCGCAAGCAGGTCACCCAGATCGCTGAGAAACGGCCGCGCACCCTGGAGGCCTTCATGACTATGTCCTTGCACGGTCTGTCCAGCAATACACGTTCTGCACATGGCCCTGCTATCATGGAAACCTTGCGCCAGGTATGCTGTACTCTATATGGTTCTTCCTCATGGTATGGCATAATGATTGAGCAAGTGTGGTACACAAGGGTCAGATGCAGGTGTAAGTAGATCCCTGTATGAGGTCATCTTCCTCCAAGTGTCATGCCGATTGGTGGTATGTGTATCTGAGTGCTGTTGATACTCTGCATCTGTCACAGCGGGCTTGCGTGTCTGAACGCATGCTTGTGCCTATGGAAGTCTGCTGCCATTTGTGTGGCTAGGACATGCCAAGCAAAGCCTCAAGCTTGGATCTGCCAGCTGAGTCGTCTGGACCTCAAGTCTGCTTTACACTTCAATCTCATGCCTGTAAATAACAGCAGCCTTTTGAGTATTCTGTTGCAGCTGTGCCTGAAGATTGGGCAGTCAGCTGGCAAGCAGAGACTGTGAGCTGAATTTGTCACAGATGTAATGCAGACTCAGAAACATGCTGTACTACAGGTGGAGGAGGTCATGGAGATTCAGCGCTCAGAAGGCATATTCTGCGAAGATTTCCAGCTGGACGAGAGTCAGATCACCAAACTGGCCCACACCACCGCCAGTGACTTCCAGCCCAGCCAAGACAACCAGCCCGCACGCAAAAAGCCTTCATGGATGAAGAGTACACATGCGCCTGAGGTTGCTACTCAGCCCACCCGTAACAGTGGTGGCTTTGAGGCATACAGATTCAATTCAGATGAGAAAGGTGCAGAGGGAGGTGGTGGTGGAGGTACGCCACAGCTGCCTACAAGGATGTCAGCTGGCTTTGCGCCACAGTCTGCAGGACAGGGAGGTCAGCAGCAACAGCATGCTGGGGGCCCTTTGAAAACATTGAATGGGCAACATGGCACTCAGCAGTATTATCCAGCCTTTCCGCGACCACCTCCTCGTGAGCACAGGTACATAGCAGATGTTTTCAGGGTCATCATCATTTGTTGAAATGCACTGTGCAGTACAAGTGTCAGTGACTTTGCATGATGCATGGCCCACAATAATAGGTCAGTATCTCAAGCTGGTTAGTCAATGTTATTATTGCTGTAGGCCCTCTGGTGAGGCTAGTGAATGGAAGCAAGCCAGTGGTCGTCTGCAGCCAACACCACAGCAGCATAGCTCTTCTGTTGTGCAGACCACTGACACAACTGCTGCTGACGTCTACGGCGGCAGGACCTTTTGCACCAACAGCAAATACATCAAGTGATTGCCTCTGATACACAGTTGCATGTAAACAGAAACCTGTTTGACTTCACCAAAAATCCTGCATAGTACCATCACTTTGTGGTGTGGCATACATTGTTCCCCTCAACGATGGTCAAGCCCAGCATATGATATTCGTCACCTCGTATGACCTGTAGTATAGTAGCTACTGTAATTTTAGCTGTGAATTATCTGTTTCGCATGTAGTCTTGAAGGTCACGGGTAACGACAGGGGCGGAGCCATTGCGGAGCAGTGCGGAGCACATTCGAGAACCGACTGTCCGCGCCGGGTGCCGTTATTGTTCGGATGCAGCCCCATAGCAAATTGGGGACCCTGTGACAGGGCGA
>JAABUP010002071.1_pt1 | contig 40329 bp, 50 predicted proteins | sample 5559201 | NCBI WGS metagenome assembly JAABUP01 (sample SAMN10711887, study PRJNA513373) | rock metagenome | isolation source: Antarctica rocks | place: Antarctica | reverse complement strand
TTCATTTTATAACTAAACAGTCTGGGGTGTGGAGCCAGTTGTGACTCATCAGACATCCTGGCTTGAAAGCACAGGTGTATGTGGTGTGCCAGGGACAAGAGACACACAACATAACAGGGACAACAGCTTCAAACAGAGCCTGGCAGGCGGTGGGAGGATACTCACTTGCTGTCTGTAGGCCTGCTCAGCCAGCTGACTGTGCACATGCGCCACCTCAAACTGTTGCAGGCCCAGGACATCTCCGAGCTGACTCAACCGAGCAAACTCGGTCTGATCGCGCTCAACCACGACGGTGGAGCCCATAGGCAGGGCAATGGTGTCGCCGCTCATACAGTACAGCAGGAAGTTGCGGTAGATGTCTTGGCGGTCGCGCAGCTGTAGGTCCTTGGCTAGAGTGATCTCCTTCTGACTCTTCATGGTCACGCCTGTCACAATTGCCAAACAATCTTTGTGCCTTGTTGAGAGATTTCAAAGGTTCTTCTCTGTTTCTTGGGTCTCTGATAGGCTTGCTGATTGTGACTCATTCAACAGGAGGTTATACCAGGAGGGTGTCCAGTGGGTAAGGACTGATGTTGTAGACGGGCAGATATGCAGCAGAGCTCTGCTAATGTGGCAGACTCAAGCTGGTGCTGTAAAGGCTCAAAACAGGACCAGGCTATGCAACTAGCTCATCAAGTATGGTCTCAACACTCGCATGCCACAAAAGGAGTCATGCTACCCCATTGCCAATTGACAAATGACAAGCCAAGTAAAGCATTTACCCACAACAAAACAACAATGACTGGTGGCACATGGATGGGGTACTTACCAGAGCTGCCCACTTCTTCGCCGTCCTTGCGAGCTGCAGCGGCATCTTGCGCCTTCTTCAGGGTGGCAGGCTGATCCTCACTTGACTCAGACTCTGCAGCAGGTTCCTGCTCAGCTGCTTGCTTCTTGTCAGCTTCCTCCTTCTCATCAGCATCCACCTGTTGCAGATGATAATGAGATCAATGACGATCAATGACAAGCTGAGATCAGTAAAAATCAATGACAATGGGTGATGTGACCAAAAGGCAGCAGCCGCCAGGTGCCATGCCGCCGTGTGACGCACAAACTCAGCTCAGATAGCATGCATCAGTGTCACATAAATGCACACTTGTGAGTGTTATGCAAACAATACAAGGTCAGGACGTACAAGACAGACAAGCAAGTTTGAATGACTGACAATATTCTGCAAACAACATATGAACATCACTCTCAGTTACTGCTAAACATAAGTGATTGACCTTGAGCGCATGCAACAGGCTGTGTCTAATGTACAAATTTCTGCCAGCAAAAAAGATGGTGACTGATTCCCATGACCAGTGCTCTGCATACAGGCGCAACCCATCACACGCTGTTCAAGGTGCATAGTCCAAATATCTCAACAGTACCAGCAGAAACATCATTGGCTAAATCAGAAGAGATAGATACCTCCTTTTGGATTTCATCAGCTTGAGACTGGGCAGCTTTGGCTTCGCCCTTCTTATCAGCCTTGTCCATGTCGGCCTTGGCCTTGGCCATCAGCTCTGCTATCTCTTTCTTGGCTGCTTCCGCCTGTGCTGCCTTGGCCTTCTTGGCCTCACCCTGCACCACCGCTTCCCAGTCAACCTCTGCCTTTTGGTGCTGTTGTTGAAAGGAAACAACAGACCAAGTGCCTTTTGATGCTGTTATCAAAAGGAAACAGCAGACCACACGGTGACAAAACCAGCTGATGCAGTTTTATAAACATGTTACCCATGCCATATTGGCCCCGATTTGGAAATGCAGCTGTGACTGTGCAGTTGCCCTTGGTGCTGTTGAGATATGAGGTTGACAAACCACTTGTAACGGCAGCCACCTATGAATTCTCTCTGACAAACACATGGATTTCATCAGCAGAAATGTTGTGACAGAGATTGGTACAGGTTGAGACAAGCACAGAGTTTGGCAGCTGGAAAACAGCAATGTGACCCAGGTGAAGCATGAACATATGTTATGTCTGAGGCAGAAAGCAGTCCCACAGCGTTTCCCTGTGGGGCCCAACCCCAAAGATCTGAACGCACCCCTTAACTATGGGAGGCCTAATCCCATAAGTCTATACAAAAACCTAAACCCTGTGAGGCCTAACCCCAGAAGTGTACAAAACCCTAAACCCTGTGAGGCCTAACCCCAGAAGTCTGTACAAAACCCTAAACCCTGTGAGGCCTGACCCCTTAAGTGTACAAAACACCAAGGTATGGGTGTGTGGGCAGATCCAGTGAGTTGTTTTGGTTCCTGCCTTGCTGTGATGTGAGCCCATGTTGCTACTGCCTGGGAAGTACATCACACAGATGTGCAAATGTATTTTTGACAGCCTGAATTTCCACATCAGCATGACATGTTACCCAGGCAATAGTAACATGCACTCATCACAGCAAGGCAGGAACCAAAACAACTTGCTGCATCTGCCCACACACAAAGACCTCTGCTTTTGCAATGTGAAGACACATGCTGATTGAGCTTGTGACACAAGATTGGATACACAACATCAGAACATCCAAAAGCGACCTGATTGAGCTTGTGACACAAGGTTGGATACAGCAACATCAGAACGACCTCTGCAGCCCATTTTGCACATTGACTGGCAAGCGCTTCAGGTTACAGAAACACCACTTTTGTTAGAAAAGCATTCCAAGAACAATGTAAATCTTGAGTACACCGCGCCTGGGGACAGTGAAAAGGCGTTCCCACATTGGAGAGAAATCTTGGGATCAATTCACAAACTTGACAAACCCATGCAGATGTCTCCCTGAATTTGCAACGTGCAAATGTCCCCCCCCCCACCCCCCCCCCACCATCTGCAGCAACAAATGCTCGGCGCTCAGCATCAACGACCCACCTGAGTATCTTCCAGCAGAGGCGCAACCACAATGTTGGAGAAGAACACCATCCTCTTAAGCTCCTTAGCAGCTTCCAGCCTGTCCCTTTGGCTCCTGCTCCGGCTGATGAACTGGATGAAGGCCTTGCGTGCCACAGTGTCCAGGATCTCCTTTGCTAGGTCCTCTGGGATGCGCAGCTCCTTCTGGGATCGCTTCACATTGTCCCGGTCGTCAAAGCTGAAGCGGTCAATGCCAGCATTGACTGCATCTTCAACAGCCTGTGGCATTGGCTACTGTCAGAGTGTGAGATCAATTCCATGCAGATTTTGGATCTGAGGCAGAGTCCATATCAGTATGCTAGGTAGACTCAGCACCAACACCCAAGCCATTTGCATCTTTGACAGCATGGAGCAATACATGCAATCATGATCCGAGATAGATCATGTATTGACGCTGCGCTGATTGCATCTCTGGCAGCTTGTAGGGCTGAATGCAGTCATGATCCAAGACAGATGCTAGGTTGATGCAGCACTGACTGCTTCTTTGACAGCCTGTAGCAATAAATGCAATCACAATCTGGAACAGATCTCATGTTGACGTAGCATTGATTGCATCTGCAGGAGCCTGTGCCATGGAATGCTGTCAATGTGTAAGGTGGGGTTTGTGCCGCTTGTAGTAAACCATGGCTGCTGCTGTTGACCTGGTATGCACTTTGCAGATATGATGATGAGCAAGGGGGGATACAGACCACTATACAAATAAGACCCAGCTCCCTTGTGATGCCACACGGACATGGTGGTTTAGGTGATATGGGCTGAGTCAGCTTGTTCACATGCACCTCACTAAGACGGCATTACTTGCATGTGCTGCAGCATCTTACAAGACTGACTTCAAGAATGAATAATTCACACAGTGCAACTGCACGTGCTTTGTCAAAGCACAAACAACACCTTGCTGAACTGCCTCTCACAAGCAAAGGGTGAAGACTCCATGGACCCAAGACAACAGGAAGGGCAACATGGTGTGTCTGGCAGCTTACCGCTTGGAAGAGGCGGCCACAGGTTTCCCTCTGAATGGCATCAATGTCGGATTTGGGCAGACACAGCAGCCGCCGCTGTCTGTCTAGCTCCTTTGCATCCTCGTCTGGACATGACATGCACAACTTTTAAATGCATGTTTTTAAGTGTACAACTGTGCTCCACGCACTGCATGGTCTGCAAGCATTACGGCTGTTGGTATGCTGTCATGCTTCTGTAACTAGTTGCAGGGAGGGGCAGCAAAACTGACATCACTTGCAATCGCCAATGTTTTAGGCTCAAATGCCGTACTGAGCTCATATGCTGCATAAGATAAAGGTAAGCTGCTGCGAAGGCACAGTGAACCCGTACACATGTCACGTGATTTGGCAAGACGAACTATATGCAATAGCGCGAATGCCATTGCATGCAGTCACACCTGCAATCTTTTTCTTTTCTTCAAGGATCTGGTCGATCTTCTGCCTGTACAGGGACTTGTGCAGGGCAGATGCAGCCTCAGGGTTGAACTTGAGGCGCTCACACAGCTGCTGCAGCACAGCGGCCTTGGAGGGCGCTGCATCTAGCCTGCCACTTGTCACTTCCTCCCTCAGCAGCCGCCTGTACGTGTGTGCATGCCCTGACTTACGGTGAATTACGCTGAGTTGCAGTGGGCGGAGTTACGTACAGAGACTTACAGTGGGAAACCGATGAAGAAAATACATTTGCACCCATACCTGCCTTGATTGCATGCTGGTGACTAGCTCCATGTCACTGCAGTATCCAAGGCATGAGGATGATGCATGCCCTGACTTACGGTGGACTACGGTGGGTTACAGCAAAGTGACGAGACTTACAGTGGAAAAACAATGAAGAAAAGACATTTGCACCCATACCTGCCATGATTGTACGCTGCTGCCTTGCTCCAGGTCACTGCTGTGACCAAGGCATGAAGATGATGCATAACAGACTATCTGCCATACCCTCACGTAAGAAGACAAGAACATGACAGGTATGCATGCCGAGCCAGCTACTCTGCTGTCAGAACGCAAGGCAGGGGGTAGTGAGCAACACAAGGCAGGGAGTAGTGAACAATGCAAGGCAGGGGTAGTGAACAACGCAAGGCAGGGGTTACTAAGCAACGCAAGGCAGGGAGCAGTGAGAAACGCAAGGCAGGGAGTAGTGAGCAACACATTCTGGTGAGCAACGCAAGGCAGTAAGCAATGAGCAACGTAAGGCAGGGGGAGTAGTGAGCCACAGCTGTGCTGAGATGATCACCTGTAGACCTTGGAGGAAATCTCATCTCTGAGGGAATTGGCCTCTTTAGTACCCAAGGCCAGTGTCTGCTGCAGCGCACTGACATCCTGCTCCAGCTGCTCGCTGAACTTGCCCTCAGTGCGCAGAGACTCCTCCACGAAGGTTCTGTACAGCTCACGCATGTCCTTGTCGCCAGCAGCAAACTTGCCGCCATAGATGTTGGTCTTGCTGAGGCCCTTGGGCATGCCGGACTCTGAGGATAGCTGCTCCAGCTGGTAGTTGTAGTCCAAAGCTTCCCTCAAAGCCTACAAACATCAAGACACATAGACATAAGGGTACAAAGAGACAGAGTTGTGATGATGCTTCAAGCATATTCAATGCTTCTCTCAAAGCCTGCGACCACAAAGGCATATGGGTAGAAAACAAAGGAAAAGACTACCCCTTTTGGCGCCAATTTAATGAGAAGCCAAGTGTTCATACCAAGCTGCCCAGTATATATAGGTACAAAGAGATGAAGCTGTGGTGGTGCTTCAGGCATGTTGCAATGTGAGCAGGCACAGAGAACTAGAGCGTCAGAATACCTCTGAGCAGCTAGGTGAAGCAACAGAGGACTTACATACTACTTGAAGGGCTTCCTTTTGTTTTGGGACTCTGCCATTATTCGACTTTTCTTCAGATTCCAGAATATGTCATGCAGTGATGGGGTCATGAGACAAACTTGAGCATGGTTGCAACCACACTGACTACCCAATTCAGCCCGGAGTGCGATTACAGCAAAGCATCTAAGGCACTCAATTTGCTGCTCTTTGCACACGCCGTCAATACAATGCTAGCGCAATGAGTACAGTCTGCCCATTGATGCAGACCAATAAGAAATTCAACAAAGTCCAAGGAAAAGCTGCTTGGTGTGATGCATGGAAAGAGCACCTGGATAGCTGGTGAGTAATCCCTGACTCTGGTCCGCTTCTTCACAGCTTCCAGGGCGGTTGTAAGGCACCGCTCCAGCTTGGTCCTGGCAGCTTCCCTCATGACTTCCTCTGCAACTTCATCATTCAGCTGCACTCTGTCCTGGTATTCCTTCAGCCCTTGAAGGAATCCACGGTCAGCCTGAACAAATGATCAACCAGTTACATTTGTGTGACACACAACAGATGCATGAGGTGGGGTTAACAGCAAAGAGCTGCATGGAGCAATCTGGGCTAGCCTGAGCACTTTGTCAGCCACGCAAACACTGACATGTGTCTTGTTGGAACACAGGGTATGGCAGATTTGTGTCCCTGGGACTGTGTCCCTGGGACAGAAGCAAAGCCAACAGGCACATGTGAGCTGTTTGATAGTTCCACGCTGTTCCAAACCACAGCAACGTCCATGTACGTGATGTATGCAAACTCAGCTGACAACTGCATTGGGCAATTTGGAGCATCATAGGTCTATGAAGATCTTCACAGCATCAGCATTGAGCAAATTATGACAGCAGATGTCCAACAACAGAAAAGGCGCACAGATATGTACAAGCAAGACCCACATTCTACAGAAGACAACAACGAAGATTAAGCCTGCACCAACAGAGTCAACACACATCTTGAGCTGCACATCTGTGCAGATGTAGCTGGGTGTGGACATGTAGCTGATCTGCATGGCAGTCACCTGGAGTGCCAAAACAGGACCTTGTACAGGAGGCAACTCAAAAAGGCACATGTTGTATGCATGGGTAAATGAATGCGTAAAAGGATGGATGACTGACCTGCAGCTCGCCACCATGTGCCTTGATGTAGTTGTCAAACAGCTGCTTTGCATTGTCCCTGCGCATGACATCAATGGAAGCAGGCTGGATGCTGAAGACCCGCCGCAAGGGCATCAAAAACGCGGCCTGCTGTGCTCCAAAGACCAGGTAGGAAACATACACCAGCTTGCCCAGGGCTTTCCTCTGCTCTGTGTCTTGGCTGCGTGAGCCTGCCTCAGCGCGCTCCCTGAGGAACCGGCGTGCCTGGTTCATGTGAACCTCGGCTGCTGCTGTGTTGTCTAGGCCCAGTGCATCTTTGAACTGACGCAGCTGCTGTGGCTCATCACCCCTGCAGCATGTGCAACACACATTGGAAACCCATTTGTGCACTTCACAGACTGTTGCACTGTTGCAGTAAGCAAAGCAATGTGTGCTGCGCTAGCTGAATGCCAATGGAGGTTGGTGATGGACCTTGAGACACGGACAGCTGGTGTCTAGCAGCGGCGCCTGTGATGAGCTTCATAGTGACCTAATTGGGCAAGGTCCTGCTATGAGGGCATTAGTGATCTGCCATGCACAGGTTCAGCAGCAGCAGCAGCAGCAGCAGCAGCAGCAGCATGCTGTCCTAGCTTTCAGCATTGAGCTGAGGACACGGAACATGAGATTAACACAACATTAGCCAGCATTGTCAGCTGTTGCATCAAATGTTCCTTGCCACTTTTTGCATGCTGTGTATGCTCAGCTGTGCCGATGCAAGCTGCTGCTGCTGACAGCTGTCGATGTTGGTGAGCATAGTTTGAACTGCCCGGGAAAGAGTAGACATGGTCCACAAAGCTTTGCTGATGCCTGTGTCCAGTGCATGCGTATCAAACGCAGGGTCATACAATAATGAGATGATCCTGCTGTTGCTGCTGCTGCAAACACTGCTGATGCTGAAGCTGTTGCCGGCAAAATCGATGCCACTGATGCTGGTTGAAAGATCACTGGCGTGTACAATTAGAAATAACCTTGACCGCTGCTGCAGCCGAACTATGTATAAGGTGTTTGTGTGTGCAGTTTGCTGTCAGGTTTGACAGGCATGGAGGTGAACTGTCAACTGCCTCTGGATATGACCGGTCTGAAGGCTTGTACATTCGTGACGCCAACAGTTGGCGGCGCGCTGTTGCTGACATGACCAGCAGGCTGATATGCAGCCTGCCAGAAATGGTGGCCAGAATGCAGCTGATGTGCAGTTGGGAATAACAGGCTGACCCAGGTCTTGCCGCAATAGAATACTTTGCTGGTCACAAATGCCATTGTTGTGAGGATGATGAGTGCAGCAGTTGTGAGGGTGATGACTGCAGCATGACTGAGAGAGACATGGGGTTGATGACTCACGTAAGGGGGGTCTCTTCGGTGGGGATGAGAGCTGCCAGAAACTCGCTGTAGATCTGCTGCAGATCCCCAACCTGAGTTTGGGTGAAGTCAACCCCGAATTTGCTGCCAATGGCCTTGACTTCCGTCACACTGATGCTGCCTGGATCCTCACGCTGCATGAGGTCATTGTACAGGGCAACAGACGCCGCCTGGCTGCGCTTCTCCCGGCCCCTGACAACAGCTACTGAGGCGGCTGCTCCCGCCACAGCTGCACCAGCTCCCTTACCAATCTGGCGGTAATTGACTGCACAGCATCACATGCATATACAGTCATGCCGTCACTCACTGAAAGCGTGCAAGCATTGCGCAAGGACAGTTCAGCATGCGTTTGGGTCTTCCAAATGCAACGGGTCTTCCAAATGCAACACAGAATGTGTGGGTAGCAGATTAGTCATGATGCACTTGCCCACATGCATAAAATCATGTAGCAGGACTGCATGCATGCGATGTTTGGTACCATAGTGCTCAAATGATGCACCTGGGGCACGTGAGCCAGCTACAAATCCACATGCACCAGCAGCTGTGACCAGAAGCAGGGCAGCTCCATAGAACACTGCGCCTGGTAGGCCTGCTAGTGCTTTTTGCACCCCGTCCATCTCCTTGGGTTGCCTGAACGGGTTCTGCGTCTGCATACAAATATCGAAGTTATTGACTTGCTGCAAGCTGCATTACCCAGTGGCTGGCATTGGATCATTCCAGTCACCTGTGACCTTGCAGCATGGCACTGTAGCCTGCCTTGTCGAGGCACAGCCGGTCGCACGTCATTGCGCTTGGAGGACAAACCTCTGCAAGATCCCAGGGAGGGCTTGGCCCCCAGATGACGTACATGCAAACTGCGCCTAGCGAACAGCACAGGAGATGCACAGGTAGGGATGTCGTGCAAGGCTGCCGGCTGACGCACTCCGAACGTGCTTGCCTGTCTCAATCCGGTGCAGGCCTGTGAGGCAGCCATGCCGATTGGCGCAATACGTTGATCGGAATCGCGCTTATAACGCCGCCGAGTATCGGTCACTCCCGTTGATGTGAGTCAGCGGAGCTTTCGAGCTGGGAAAACCCTAATGCATATCATGATCCTCAAGGGTTAGTCACCTTGGCTTGCGCATAGGGCTTCCAACGCACGTGGCGGTGGTCACCTCGATCTGTGATTTCTCACCACGTACTGTGACATGTGCTGCAGCTTTGTGTGATTTTGCCATATTCTGGATAGTTCGGACCCCTCTGCTTGCATCTGTACTAGAGCTTAGTCGTTGCAAAGCCTGCGTGCGGCCCAGTCATGTCGCACTCCGTCGCCTTTCAGTCTGGTACCCTGCAACACCTGCAAAAGCGAGCTGCAAGATGTTGTCTCGGTGCACAGTCGCACAAAGTGTCGTCACTGCGCGCCCCGTTTAGGAAAGTTTCTCGTCGGTCTTCGACGCTGATCAAAGCAGAGGACGCACAAGAGCAGGGAGACAAGATTGATGACCGGAAGAAGTCAGAGCAGACTAGCAAACTTGTCGAAGGAATGAAAAAAGGAGGCATTGATCAGAGCACTGCTCAACGAATTTTGGACACATGGGAGCAAACGGGAGCCACCACTACCGATGCTCTGCGAAAGATGCTGTTGGGCAGGTGTTGGTGCTGCTGCAGTGCACAGTTGTGCATCACTGATTTGAGTCTGCAGTGGGGCCTGAAGTGTGTTGTTGGGCAGGTCCCTGAAGACCGTAGGTGTTGTACTGTTCCAGCTTCTCTTGGACGGCGGAGCTGCATACGGCTCATACAATTCAGCAAGGTTGAGAACTTTTGGTCTTGACTGACAAGCTACAGCTTGGCTCCTGGTGCAGTGCCTGCCTGCCAAGCTGTTTTCACCAGCTTGTCTAATGCAGCCTTTCCTGCGCTGCAGATATGTAGGCCAAGAGCAATTCCTTGGCAAGGTTGTGATAGAATATGGAGCATACTTCTTGGCCAGTTACTTTGCTATTGGTGTTATATTCGACACTTTCACGCTTGGCGTGCTAGCAGCTTCTGCTGTACAGTACAGCACAAACACAGAGGCTTTCATGGCAGCAGTCAAGGAGGTAGCTGGTGCCAGCAAACGTGGCCCAAGTATCAATGTAGTGGAGAAGGCTCAGACGGCAGTGAATGCTGTCAAGGTTGCCTCAGCCTTGAACCAGATCTCTAGTCTACTCAAGGTGCGGCAGCATCAAGAAAGTGCGCAACTTGTTCATCAGCCACAACTTCATGTCGCAGTGATCTTGACCGGCTGTTCAGATCTACATCGGGCTTTTGCTGCGCTTGCGTGACAATGTTGGCCGCACACATTGGCTTATGCAGCACATTATATCAATGTAATTTGTTCATATCAGCACATACGGCAGATGGAACACAGCACGTCAGAACAATGCTCTGGATCAGGATCACACGTTTGACTCAGCGCAGTGCAGCGGATCATCTGCCTATGTTTGTCTCCCAACTACGCCATGCTTGAAACAGTAAAGATGTGCTGTAGAAAGAGAAGGCAGAGGCATCTACTCTGAGAAACCTCTCGGCACTGTTGACACTCAGCAAAGCAAAGGAAACATATGGCTTCAAGCCTGAGAAATATGGTCTCTCAGATAAGGATGCAGCTGAAATTGCTGCCATCTTCAGCAAGTATGATCTGAATGATGATATGCGACTAGAAGAGCTGGAGCTGAGGCGACTAGCGTAAGCGGTGCTGCCAACATATTGCATTACTTCTGCAAAATGTCAAAATGTCAAGTGCGCTCTTTCTGACTGATGCTTGTCAGTGTCACACGGGTGGCTGCTGTGCATCACTTGACCGTGGTTCATGCATGCAGTGAGATAAGCCAACCAGATGTGTGGTCACGGTCATTTGGCTGTCAAATGTGTCTTGTACAGTTGCCCCGTTCACCTTGCGGTGCTCATGTGGTGTATATGTCTTTGCCATGCATGAGGTAGCATGTATTTAATTGCATAACATGTGATATGCAGGTCACAGCAGGACATCAATCTGGATGACAATGAGCTGACAGCCGCAATGAAACTGTTAGACAAGAGAGGAAGTGGGTATGTCGAGTTTGATGAGTTTGTAGATTGGTGGGTGAACAAGGTAGGCAGCTCTACTACCTCCTGTGCAAATTTCTGTTTATTGTAGCAGTGCATGCCACAGTCTAACTCACAGCGCAGCATACGATGTATACCTGTTGTTGGTTACTTTGCTGCACCTTGTGAATCTATGAACAGCAAGCTTTGTCATGGTATGGCGCAGCATGGCATGGCGTTGCATGTGCAGAAATTAGACACACACACTGTCAGTGAGTTCAGGGCAAGGTTACAAAACAGTTTGTCTAGTGTTGCATTTGTGTTTGGACCTTGAAGCGCTTGGGATCTTGCAGCAACCAGTTAGGAACACTGTCGCTGTGATCAGAATTTTTGACTGGCTTGCCTGCTTTACAGATTGAGCCCCAAAGCAAGGAGCTGAAGGTCTGAGAGGGGTCCTAATTTCTTGCTCTCATTTTGTGGGTTTGACATGGTTCAGTAAGTTGAATTTGCAAATCTTCTCAAGTGCAACCAGGTTGATGGAGACAATTGCATAGGTTACACTTTGTTTGTGTGCATCATCAAGCAGTTGTCAGTTAGTTGTTGTGTTTCATGTCATGTCTGTTTGAGTCATCGTGAGAGTTTACAGATGATAGCTGGGAAGTTAATACTGCAATACTATGTGACACATGTACACAAGCAGCGCATGGAGTTTTTTGACAGTAAGGCAGCAATAGTAATGCAGTTATGCTGTATTGGTTACATATGAAGCTTACTCAAAGGTGGCGCTTAGCAGTGCAACATACACTGTATTCTTAACTAAGCTAGCTATGCAAACCCCAGGAGCGAGGCCAACAAGTAAAGGCCAACAAGTAATTGCATCGGTGCCTTGCATAGCCTGTCTTTGTCAAAAACAACTCTTGAGCTGGCTGACGTCCGCACTTTAACTTTGGTCAGTAGCAAGGACAGATGCAACTGTAGGCAAAGCATGGTTATGGGTGACAGTCAAACTGATCAGTTCATGAAGCCACATCTGAAGCTTCTCATCAGTCTACTCATGTCCTCTGTACTGGAGTCCGGAGGCCATGGCTCAGCCTCATCAACCCCTCCCCGGGGGAATCATAACGCCAGACAGGATAGCCCGCTCCAAAAGTGAAGTCAAATCAAGATGTCGACTCGTATTGCAGCTGTGCGTGTGTGTGCAGGGTGACTGCAGGTCGACCAGCGGGATCGTCCGTCATCGATCGACCCCCACAGTACCCAATGTTGTCTGGCACGAACTTAGGCGCAAGGAGCAACAGGGCAGTGGTCGGGTCCCAAGCATCCCTTGTCACTGTCAAGCCTGCAGTGACGCAAACGCTCGCCATACAATGCCGAAGTGGCTCTCGCCGTTCAGCCCCTGGTGGGCTCAAGCGTTTGGCCGTTGTTACCGCTCTCGAAGAGTCCTCTTTGCACCTTGTGAGCAGTGAAGGTGCAGATCGTTCTCTTCACCGCGCCTGACTGTCTGCAGCTTTGCAAAACGCTGCCCATCGCGTTACAACACCACTTGTACCGATTGTGCAAATTTGCACTACCCTTCATGGGACATCTGGCATCAAAGCACCTCAAGATTCGTGTTGCCATGCAGAGTATGACGACGGGACTATGCTGTTTTGCTTTGGTGATGAGCCTGCCAAAGAGACTGAGATAGAAAAGACTTCAGAAGCAAAGCTGGAAGAACTCACAGTCAAAATGCCTGCTGCCAGCACTGCACAGCACAGTGAAGAAAGCCAGGTGCACACCTCTGCCAAGGAGCAGGACGCCATGGCTGCTGAAGAACACAAGGCTGACGAGCCAGGCAGCAGCTCTGGCAAACTGCAGCAGACTGTTGCATCTCAGACTCAGCAGACAGCTGTATCTCAGTCTGAGCAGCAGCAAAATGAGCCGAGCATATCAAGTGCTGACACTTCAGATGAAGAAGCAAGCGGCAGTGACTCTGGCAGTGAAAGATTGGCTGAGATGACCCCGCAACAGTTAGAGGGTCTCAAGGTGTGCTTCGTTTCATGCTCATGGTCTGTCGCACATTGGCTGAGAGCTATTGAGATATGCACTTTATGCAGCTGCTGAATGTTGTGCATGCAAACAATACCCAATGTTGCTCAAAACAAAGCTAAATGCTGCTCAAGCAGAAGTCATGATAAATATCTAATTTGTCTGTGGCTTTGCAGGTCACTGAGCTCAAGGACCTTTGCAAACAGGAGCGTGTGAAGGGATACTCCAAGCTTAAGAAAGACCAACTAATAATCCTGCTACAAGAACAAATGCAAAGCAGATAACATTCTAAGCCAGCAACAGCTGGACATGTGCCAAGCAATGCATGCAAGATTTATGCACGAGCCTTGCGCAATGGCCAGTTCCACAACAACTGCGTTCAGCTGACCAAAATTGCTGTGAGAAGAACAATCAGAAGCTACTATAGATTATGCTGTCAGAGCCAAGGCTAGCCTGCAGTAGTAGCACGCTGCATTAGGGTCATCAAGCTTGGCGCATGGCCTAGGGTATATTACTCAAAAGTCCTTGGTTTATCCTGCTTATGAAGTTGACCAGTCATGCGAATGACTCCGCATGTCATCGTTCTTCGTTAGATCACATCGAATCTTGCTTTTGCAAGCTGTTGTCCGACTATGATGTTGCCAAGGTCATGGCTCGATTTACTGGGATTTGTGTGCCAGCGTAACTATGACATTTGTCACACATTTTGTCTGCTGATTGACAGGGCGTGATGCGCATACCGTATGAGCACTGATGCCAGATCTGATGGACATCGCCTGGTCAGAGGATGAGGCTTTTGTAAGCAAAACACCACACCTGCTACATGCCCGACGTTGCATTCTGGTTGGCGTTTTACAGCATCAGATCAATGTGTTTAAGCTACTGAATTTAGTCTCACACTGCACCAGAGGCTGTGGCGCTGAGGTGTCTCATGATTATAGGTGACGCGCATTAGTCATCATTAGCTGTAAAGTAGTCCGGTCCCAAAGAAAGCCAGCTACTGTCAATCTGCATAAGGTCAGTGTGTACATATGACCATGACAGAAACAGCCTCAATTGCAAAGAAGATTCGTTTCCTTAACGGGCTCCTTCCCTTGATAGATTGCACTCCAAGGACACAAATACGGTCCAGAGCACATATTTTGTCATGTTGTAAGCATCACATCAAACTAGACCTGTAGACGCTTACACTAGCCTCACAAGCTTTTGGGTGTTGTTTGAGAATCACATCTGTCTTTATGCTTCTTCTTCTTTTTCTTGTCTTTGATGTCCTTTTTCTCCTTTGGCTGCTTCAGGGTGGCAGCAGTAGGATGAAGAGCAGCAGCAGCAGGAGCAGCAGCAGCCGGTGTGGCGGCAGCCTCGATGTTGTCTTGCAACTGAGCAGCCTCAGACTTCACCTCAGCAGCAGCAGAAACTTGCAAAGCCTCTGGAGCAAGCACAGGCACATCAGACTGCCGCTGCATTTTGCTCTGCTTTTCATTGATAGCTGTATGCTCTTGGGCTCGCTTCTTGAGCTTTTTGGCCTCTGACTTGGCCTTTTTGCGCTTCTGTTTGGAGTCATCAGGGGTTGCCAGTGTATCCTGACCAGCCTGGTGTTCCTGCTGTTGTTGTTGCTTCTGCACTGTGGTGTTGGCAACTTCCTGAACAGGAGGGGCAGCTTCATCAGCATCATCGTGATGTGGTTGGGTCGTGGAAGGTATGCCTGGCATGTCCGCTGAAGGCATGACTGCTTCCACTGCTTCGGCTGCAGCTATTGTGTCAGGCAACTGATTGGCTCTGACCACTGTGACTCTACGCTTGAACTGTGTCAATTTGTTGGAGCCTGCAGCAGGTGTGGTGTACAGCTGGGTGGCCATATCTGACGGCTCTTCTGTCAGAATATACGACACGCCTGCAGAAATGACTAGCTTTATTGAGGCCTGTGCCATCAATCCATGTCAGCAGTGATGTGGGACCCAAACAAATGGTGCCTACCTTCTGAGTCTTGGCATGTGCCACTGACAGCACCGTCTGTTGTGGTCGACAGCTGCCAGGAGAGTCTTTCTGTGGGATCCAGCTGCAGTCAGGCAAGAGGTCACCATACTTTGAAACGGCTATGCCATTCCTGCAGGCCAAGGTGATAAGGCAGCAGGGACACAGCATCGAAGACTGACCTCATGCGGCAGCTGGAACAGCCAAAGTTCAGTATTCGTGTCAATAGGATCAGTCGGTAATCGCAGGGCAGCCTCACTCTCCTGGAAGTCAGCTGGGACTTTATACCTGCAAGTATTATTGCTCAACAGCCGCAACCGAGCATCACTGACAACTTTAAACATACTGCAAACGGCTTACCTTTTCCGACTGCTCTTGTCGGCAACTTGAGCTGCTGGAGCACAAGGCTGGGGCGGAGCTGCCGTCGCCTTACTTTGCGATCTACCCTTTGCCTTTGCAGTGGGTACCCCCGACTTCGCCATGATCTTGCCGAACGTGAGGAGGTTCGCAGTTGAGGTCGACTAAGTCGACTCGACTTTGGGAAAAAGCGTATGTACAGTCAAATACAGATACGGTACAGGCTGTGACTCACACAAGCATCAATCTCAGCCATGGCGAAGGACAACATGACGGAGACCGAGCAAGAGAACGCGTGGCGGACAGAATATCGCAGACTAAAATCAGAAAAGCTGCTGGCTGAGAGACAACTCGCAGAGGAAAGGTTGCAGGCCTTACGACGAAACGTACCGGAGGAGACTGACTGGTCGTCTGCGTTTCTGTACTCGCAACGAGTCAAAGCATGGACAGGTGCTGCAGTGCCTTACGAGCAGTGGGGAGTGTATGCAAGTATGCTCGGAGGTGCTTTTTATTGCGGTAACGCTTACTCGAAGGCATATCATGTGAAGAAAGCAGCTGAAGCTGCCCCAGACTCTGAGGCGCGTGCTGTCCACAAGGCCCTGGCTTGGGTCGGTGAAGAGCAAGTCAAACACGCCAACATAATAGCGTTCAGATTCCAGAGACGAGGTGTCCTTGCAGTCTTCGGTGCACCTCTGGTGTGGTTAGCTTACATCCAAGCGAAAAACTCTAACTCTAACTACAACTCTAAGTCGGTGACTCGTGATTGGATATCCACAACAAGCACGAGTGGTAGTTGATGCTATCAATATAGGATTCACAGTCTGGCAGCACTATACCAGGTAAGCAATGCACAAGAGTCGAAGTTCATTGGTGGGGAGAATGTCACACAAAGATCATGTGCATATTTTGATAGCTCTCGTTTTGACAGCTCATTTATGACGTTTACACAAAGGACTTTGCCCCCTTAGAACACTGTCTTATTGCTATTGATGAAACAAAGGAGCAAAGCATCTATCTATGTAGTTGTGTGGTGCTATTGTACTGCTTGATTTCACACCTTCGTCTAGGAGCCTCTTGATTTGATGGACAGGCCCAAGGAGCAGCGGCATGCTTGACAGCACAAACAAAGCTGGCATGCACATGCAATGCATGAGGTCACAACCGCAAAAGGGTGCATAAGACCCATGTGGGCTGTAAAGCAGTCCATTACAGCAACCTTCATCACAGCTACTATGTGTCATTCCAAATACAATAGGCATCTTTCAACTATTGATTGTGTAACACACTCAGGCCGCAAAGAAAATTTCGATGATCATTAACGGAAGTGGAATCAAGACCAACAGTAATTCAATCGGCTGGAGAGTCTAGTCCCGCGCCTTCCTGCGAAGTTCCTCCAGCTCCCAGTCAATAGCATCCCTACAGTCAGCATGAAGCACATCATCATCACCTCCTGGAAAACTAGCTGAGTCGACAATGGACAACATCAGCCAGGCTCACTATGCGCAGGCACTGCTAACTATGCTTCCTTGAGTGAAGGGCCTGCAGGTGCGATGGCCTTATGTTATGTGGGCACCTGCACCATCCTGGGCAGTAGACTGACCAATTTAAAGTAGTGGACAGCATCATCCAGGGGAGTAGACGGTACCATGCATAGCAGAATCCTGGGCAGTGGTCAGAACCTTCCAGGGGAGTAGACAGAACCATCCCAGGGCAGTAGACAGAGCCATGCAGGGGCAGCAGAAAATTTGCCTTGTGGTTGCAGAAACAGGTAAGCAAAGGCTCACTTGTAAGGTCGGCCCTCTGACCTGCCCTCAGGCAGTGACTGCTTAGCTTTGCTGCTGCCTCCATTTCCCAGCAAGCCCTTCTTCATGGCTGACAGCTCAGCATCTACATCATCTCCTTCTAGCCGTGCAAACTTGCCCTCCAGTTCATCACTTGTACTCAACTGCATGAGCATGCAGAGGTGTTCTGTACACTGGGAGCACACAACAGTGTTGCAGACGTGCTTTGATGCATCCCAACAATTTGCTGTGCAGAACAGCAACAACCGTCACTGCTGCTGTGTTGACGGTCAAACAGTTTACACATGTTTGCAGACAGAGCATGCATGACAAAAGTAGCTGGGCGTAATAAGTAGCGCCAGTGATCAACATACAACAGCTGTGACACATTTTGCAAATTTGCTGCAAGCTCGTGAATTTGGTTGAAGAAGAAAACCAAGCCACATCAGTTGCAAAGCAACCTCGGCCTATACTGCACGCAGACAATGAGCTTGTTTTGCAGAGACATAACAACCAGCATTGCCTGTGCTGCCTTACCGTGTTACCTAACAACGCAGGAAGATTTGAACTTCCAATGAGCTTGCCAGCAAGTTTGTTAGGCACCAGTGTTTACATCAGGACAGAGGCGAGCCCTGATGGGTGCGCACTTAATGAGTGCGCATTACCTGCATGGCAGCCTCTGATTCGCCCTCCAAAGCCATAACCTTCTCCTCCATCCTGTCAAATGCGCTGGAGGCGCTGCTGGTGTTCAGCCCTTGCAGCATCTCATTGATCTGCTTGCTAGTGCTGGCAGACTTGGCGCGAGCCTTCAAAGTGTCCTTCTTGGACTTGGCCTCTGTTAGCTTGTTCTCCAGCATGCGTGTGTTGCCCTTCAGCTGGTCTACAGCCTTTACCTGGGCATCTAGCTGCACCTTCATAGTCTTGGCGTTGTCCTGCGTTTCAAACACACAGCATTGCAGACTGTGCACAGAAGCACTCTTGTGTGTGCTTCAGAATGGGCAATGCAGCAAGAAGAGCCAACTGATGCGATGCAAAGTGAATGGCTCTCAGCTTAGAAGCAAGAGGGTTGGGTGGTATGGTAGTATGTGCAGGATGCCTGGCAGCACATTGCCCAGAATACTAATGCATGGACAGTTGGTTGGCTAGAACTGTCATGGTATGGTAAGCATAGGACTGTCATGTTGTACTATCTGGAACCCCTGGAACCATGTTGCGTTGTCTGATGTTCACATTTTACACCCGTAATGCTCTGCACAAGCCTGTCTGGAGGGAGGTGACATGCACCTGATGACTGCTGCCTAAGCCAGTGTTTTAATTATTATAATGTTAAAGTGCATAGCCGACTTGCCTATACTTGCCAATGCTTAGTACCATGAACACTTTTAGCCTGATCAAGTTAAGTCTGGCTTCATGACACAAGAGCAACTGATGCATGTGCTTGCACTACCATGTTGCAGAAATTGTTAAGAACCCTTACATCATAGCCTTTCCTGCGAGACAGGGCTTCCCTTGCAAGCCCCTCATCACCCTTCTCCAGAGCCAGTTGTGCTCGGCGGTACCATTGGTCTGAGGTATCCTTAGCCTGGCTGTACTTAGCTTCCAGCTGCCTCTGTGAGGCAATGACCTGCATACAAGCATCATAAGCTTGTACCAGATGCTAGGGCTGGCTGCTGAACAGAAGAGCTGCCGGTGTGCTAGGTGTTATTGCACTGTTACATTCATGAAGGCAATGATATCAGATCACCAGGCATGGTCAACCATGCAGCATGGAATGTGTAGCTAAAATACATAGGTCTTTACCTGGGCAGATGCTTGCCGAAGTCTAACGAGGTCATTCTGCATTTCATTCACTGCTTGGTCTAACATTTTCTCGGGGTCTTCCGCGCCACTCACTGCAGGACAAATGAATGCTTGTGAAGGTTTGCCTCGTTGAGGCTGTGAATCATGCCAGTAACAGACTGCTAGACAGTGGGCCTGAAAACATACCAACAGAATTTGCATAAGACCTGACCACTCTGAAAAACCTGCTGAAAAGATTTGCCTGCACCCCTGTTGCGCCGCATGCAACCTGTCGCGATCTGGGAGTGGACATTTTCAATTGTGTTCCTGCAACTCAGACAGACTTATGCAGCCAAAGATCGCTCAACGCATGCCGGATAAGCTTCCTGACCCCAACTAGACAGCAGCACACCTGCAAACGAATGACTGCCCAATCTGCTTCCGAGAAGTTGACTATGAGCGGCACCAAATCTGGCTGGGGGTGTCTGCCGCGCCTGGCAGACGAGCGTTGGTCTTTGCATGCTGCTGTGCGTGTGATGCGCTGCCAAAGTAGACGAGCCTAATGCATGGGACGTCATCTTGATCACGCTGCGAGCAGTTTTTGAAGATCTAGCGGTTTTCCAACTGTTGTGTCCACAGCGAGCGTCTTGTTTACGTCGCACCAGTAAGCAGCTGTCCCTTGGATCCTTCCATGGCATTGGCGATGAAGAAGATGACAGACTGAATCGGAAGAAGAAGATTCACGGAAGCTGGAGTAGGCTGGTTGCAGCCCAGGCATGCTGAGCGTTTGTGGCGCTGTGCATTCTGTCGATGATCAATGCGCAGTGAGACGAGTGTTAAATGCCAGCGTTGTGCTTTTTCAAGCGACACAGACAGAAGTCAGCTGCCGAGAGTGACGTCACAGCTTGACTGATCCATGCATGATTGTGAACGCTCCCTCTTGTCATCTGTATCACCTTTAAGTCTACATAGACAGTTGGGGTCTTATTTCATCCTAACAATCAAGCCGTTTGCATTGCTCACATGGCGAAGCATCGATGTACAGCGGCTGATCAACACTAGTAATTGAGGCACACCGTCGGTTTGAGGGAACAGTGCTGCCACATAGGGGCGTCACAGCCCTGGTTGCACCTTCAAACTTTAAAAGGCATATTATACACCATGTTGCGGGGACAGGCTTCGCTCCAGGAGCTCATTGGCCGCTCCTTCCTGACCAGAAAGCGCCCTCCCAAGAGCAAGAAGAAGGCAGCAGCTGTTGACTCAGCATCCACCTCTCACGATCTTGACGCGATGCAGAGTGTCAGTGCATGTGCTGCAGCACCAAACGAAGGGTCGCTGCAACCTGGTCATGCTTTGTGTCCAGTCTGTGGGGTGCCGACTCCTGAAAGGATGATGAACACTCATTCCAAGCCTGCTGAATATTTTGGATGTGTAGACAGCTACTGACAGTGGCCCAAATCTGTGCAGACACATGTCTTGCCCAGGAGACACTTCAACGCAGCAAAGGGGATGCCAAGCAGTCTACTTTGCAGAGATTTGCTTCCACATCTAGTGGCATCGAAGCTGGACCCAAACCAGCAGCGCTCAGGCAGCTGCGCAGGTCTGCCACAGCTGCGACCATCAGCTCCTCAGCAAATGAGAAGCGGAAGACCAGACGGTCTAGCTCTGACAGTGCATTGCTGCTGCGCAATGACCCACAACCGGCAGTGCAACACTCAGGCTCAGATGAAGACACTGAGGAGATGCTGCCAATCAGAAAGCTCAAGCAGAGCAGCAGCCCCTACTCAACACCATTGCATACTGTGCCATCTGCGGTTGAAGCTCAGTGTGTATCTGGCACGCAGCACAATCTGCAGTCTGCAGCCAAGGATACTGCCTCAGCTGATGCTGTGCATTCACAGCTTCCAGCAGGATCAGATAGATGCATGCACTTCCAGACAAGCGTTGTGGGCAGACGCTTCCGCACAAACACCACATGCACAAAGCATACTCAAGTGGCTCTTGTAAGGCAGCCTGGAAACCCAAAGGACAGCAATGCTATCCAGGTCATTGACACAGCTAGACACGCAATCCTTGGGTACTTGCCAAGGGAGATTGCCCAGCACCTCTCAGGCCTCTTAGATGCAGGATCTGTCAAGGTGACAGCGACAGTGGATGAACCAAAGTCAGTTGCAGCTGCTGTCCCTATCCTTTTAGAGGTCTCTACTTTTTGCCCATGCCCTAAGTGGTATGTTCATTGTTTGGTCATGCGCAGCACATTCCTGCTCATCCCCTTGTTGCCTTTGCAATCATACTATGCCTAGTATGGGCAGACCCTGTATCTGCTGTCAAAGCACAGTGGGCCCTCCTCACAGGCAACAGCTTTAGACTCTCGTCCTTCTTTCCTTTCCATGCTTCAAAGCAAAATGGAAAAGCATCAGTTGAGTCAAATCAATCAATCGACCAATTTACATTCCTGTCTTTAGGACTCACCAGGGGAGTCAACAGACAGTATCTGGGAAAATAATTTACGCTAATGCTCAGTTTTTCACCTTTACAAACCTGTCACATGATAAGATTTTTGGCTGCAGATGTCACATGTCCCCGGCATCAGCTCTGAAGAGGATGTTGACCAGACATTGGCCTTGCTAGTCAAGGCTGCAGCAGATTGGCAAGCCAGTGGGCTGCAGCGGCAGGGCTCAAACACTGGAGCCTGCCTGCGCAGCAATTTCTTGCTCATGGCAGACATTGTCGCGAATCAGGACATGCACCTGCTTGTTGATCAAGAGACGCAGCTTTTGACAAGCTTCAAGGTTCAGCCTGCTCTGCTGCCTGGTCATCCTCAATCCACCAACACTTGTTGCAGTGAGCACCTTTGTCTGAAGCATGAGTTTATAAAATCCAAACAGTTATATCTGCATACCCTTGTCAAAGGGTGCAGCACTTTGCATGCTTGCTGGCTACGGCAGCAGCTGAAGATGTCCTTCCAACTAAGCAATACATTACGCTTTGTCAGTTTGCTGATCTGCATCTTGCTGCAGGCGTTGACAGATGAGGCGCAGTGCTTGTTTCTGCGATTGTTCCTGCGCAAGGGGCCCTGGTTCCGTCTCAACACGCTGGCTTACTCAGAGCTGACAGACATACCAATGTCAGCACAGCAGCTCTGCCAGGCAGGCATGGCCACCCCCCTGTACCCCAACCCAGCCTCCAGTACAAACACTGCTGCCAAATCAGGCAGTCCGCCTCAAACAGCAGCAGCAGCAGCAACGGGCAGCCCAGCAGGCCATGGTGAATGTACAAGTCAGGCTGCTGTGCTTAGCATTGGCTCTGATGAGCAGACCATGCAAGGTACACCTTGCACTCTGGAGCAAGCTGCAAGCTGCTCAGCGCAGCTGGTATTTGAGGTGGCCGAGACGCTGACAGTTGCAGAGCTGCAGCTGTTGATGGGCAAGCTGGAGGTAGGGATGCAGGGCAGGACCATGGGTATCAGCAAGGGCCAGATGCTGCAGCTTCTCAAGGCGGGCTTGGAAAGAAATCAAGGCTCTGCTGCAGAGGTGAGCTTGTCAAGCCTGTGTGTTGTCACAGCTCCCTTATCTTATGACTGCTGTTTATCATTTCCACATGCTGCATGTTATGGCTTCCACCGGGCTGCTGAACAGGGCCATCAGAAGGCTTGCACACAGCTTACAGTTTGTCCTGTGCGCCAATACCTCTTTCAAAGCACGACTACTCCATATCACTTGTTATCAGCTGATGGCAAGCCGCTATCAGGATTTCCAGCATGACACAGCCTACTACGTCACACGACTGCATACCTTAGCATTAGGCAGGAAGCACATGAGACATCTGGTTGTCGTGTGATGTAGGCGCCTTTTAAGCAGGAAGTGCTGACTTCCACAGGTCCCTGCATCAAGCTGGAGCTACCAATGTGCAGCTTCATCAACCGTGTGCAGCGCCTCTTCTTCCTCAATGAGGCGCAGAACCTTTGCAGCTTCCTCATAGCTGACCTGGGAGTTGCCAAGTACCCCAGCTATGCTGTCACACGGTCACGCTCTGTTTTCACAACCCGGCAGGATTTGCTGGACTATGAGCAGGCCCTTCAGCACGCAGCTGAGCTGGACAATGCTTTGGAGGTAATGAGCCTGGAAGGCCTGATGACTGTGACATGTACATCAGCTAAACAACAGCATGGCTACAAGCAAGCGTGATCGTTGATCCAATGTGACCTGAAGCTGTTCTTGCAGTAGGAGATGGCGCACGCTGACGGTAGCACCTTTTCAATCATGCCTTGCAGTGCTTGTGCGTGTGTCAGACCCTCCACCATGCAAGTCAGGCAATCATGGATCTCTAAAAAGCTCTTTTTGGCAACCACTTCTGTGTCAGGATTTGCTAGGAGTCCTTTTTCTGAGCAAGCAACCAACAAGCGGTTGTAACGTCTGGGATGCGCATATGGGCTTTGTAATTTTCATGACAGCAACGGCCGTACTCTTTTACTGCTATTATTCGTTTCCAAGCATGTGGCCAAGCGCCAACAACAACATGCACACCTGGTGCTGCAGGACCTGGATACAGATGCAGCAGAGTGGTTTACCAGGTCGTCCTTATTTTACACAGCCCAAGTCTATGTTCTCATTAGAACAACTTAAAGCTGAAATTCATAAGAAACAATGCAGGACTTGGATACAGATGCAGCAGACAAGGCACTGGAGCCTGCCTTTGCAGCTATCAATGCTGACCTGCACAAGCAGCAGCCGTCAGCCTGTGGAGGAGGCTGCTCAGCCACACAGATGCCCTTCTTCCTGCGTTACTCATCTGCCTGGGTGTATGCTGCCATGGCCACCACAGGAGTCAGCCTCATGGAGAAGCGCAAGCAGTGGCAACAGGCTGTGGAGTTGCTGCAACAGCTGCTAGGTACTATGCAGCCCTGAACTGCTATGGCATGTTTTGCACTCCAGTAATCTGATGCTGACAGGACTGCATGTGTTTTTGAGACTCACCCATGCCTGTGACTTATCCTGGCACTGTTCATTGTGAAAACCACCAGACATGCAGGCCAGACAATAGATGTAACGCTTAAAAAAGTAAGAACATAAAAACTCTTGCTTTCTCTGTGCTTGCTTGGAATCAGGTCGCCTGGAACAGGCAACTTCCCTTTGCAAGATCAGATGTCCATGTCTGACAGAGGGCAAAGCTTGATGCTGTCCTGGTTTGTGCATGAGCTGGTTCAGATGCCCTCGACAAATGAATTAGATTGGAACTGTTTCAGCTGTTTTTACCAAGCAATTGTGGTGTACTTATCACAGTTTAGTCGTGATAGGCCTATTGTACCTGGCATACCTTTTGAGGGTGCATCGGCTCTTGCGATGTGAATTGTGGTGCGTGACAGGCGGGGTGTGCTGCCTGAGGCGTCGAGGGGAATGGTGGACGCGGCTGTCCCTGGATCTGGAGCACCTGGGCAGGCCAGACCAGTCCCTGGAGGTCAGCACCCTTTGCCCATAGTGTCACACATACATAGCTCATCATGAGCTGGAAAGCGTCATTATTGTTATTCAGTATCATTATCATTATCATCATTATTATGGTGTTGCTGTCAGCATCATTTATTATTATCATCATTATCATTATCATTACTATCATGGTGTTGCTGTCAGCATCACAAACTCAATCAAATGTGTTCATCAAACCCGTTGCTAGCTAGCTTTACTTTCTGCTGAGGTGCTGATGACATATGCATATCTGCTGAGCATCATACACTTCCAGACAACAGCAACACAATTTCTGAAAAGCACATATCATCTTCAATCTGCTGTGAGTAGTAAATTGCAAGTAGGCTGGCAATGTGCTTTCAATGCCAGCACGCCGCTGTGCAGACACAAAACAGTATCTTGGCAGCCCATATTTCAAGGCTCACAACCCACAAGGCTGCTGGCTCAGGTAAATATTTCCAGCTGAAAACAATGACTGGTGCTCTGTAGATGGCAGAAGCAGCTTTGGCAGATGAGTGGGTGATCAATGGGGACCGCGTTGCCCTTCAGCGCCGTGTTCTGAGACTGGGAAAGCCCCCTCGCAGGTGGAAGCGCCCCTCTTGGGCCTCTGTGGCAATGCGGGAGCCCCTGGAAGTATGTGTCCTTCTTTTGCATAATGACAACAATAATGCTGTTTTTTCAGGGCTTTCCGGCTTACGATGAGCTAGGTTTGTGCAGGATGTACTGTTGCTTGTTCTGTTGCTTGCATACAAAACTTCATCTGTGCATATGCACACTTGTCTCTTTTCACGGTAGTTTGACACGTGTATGGCTGTCTTGCCTTTTACTGTTTAGGAATTACTGCATGACGCCAAAGGCAGTCCTGCCTTTCTTGGCTGCTGAATGTTTTAAGCATGCCCTCAGCATGTGCCCAAAGGCTTATGCTGCTGAGCTGGGCTCTGTCCTGACGCTGCCAACACTTGTGCCACACAACCTGAAGCCTATGCACGATGTCCACCCATGTTGTGGATCACATAAGCAATGCATTCTAGCCTGTCATGTGGCAACAGCTCCTGATGCACAGCAGCATCTAGCTGCCTTACTGTGCTGATGGTCCTGATTGCATGTCATAACAAGCTCTACACCCTAGACTGTCAAGAACCCAACAGTGGGTGGGGGAGGGGGGTGTTTTGCTGCAGCGCAGTCTGACATGAGGATGCTGCTGACGTGAAGGTGCGGATTGAGGGGCAACCACTGAACTCAGTGCTGGGCATCAAGAGCCGGTTCGTGGGCAATGGTGGAGATGAATGCAGTGTGGAGGAGCTGGCTCTGCAACACTATGCAGCAGAGGCTGGTGGCAGCTGGACAGGTCAGCTCATGTTGCAGGAGTGCTGTGCTTCCTCTTTTGTTCATGCTGAGCGTCCAGTTGAAGGTCCACATCATACCGACAATGCTGCACTGTTCATGATGAGAGGACCGAGATGTTTGTGCAACTTGTGACATGTGATGCTTCTGACGTATAGCATGCCAATTGCCGAGCAAAGGACATGCGCATGCCCTGACTAGAAGCCAAATCTCATTCAGTGCAGTGGAGGCTGGTACTCACAAGTGACAGCTGAACCACTGCATTTGTGTTACTCAAAACAAGCCTGTCTGGAGGGACTTGACTTGCGCTGCACGCATCTGCTGCCTCTTGGCTAAGCCTGTGTTTGCAAAATGATTCACAACAATGCTTTTGTTTCCATTTCACATGGTGTTGCAGGTACTCATGCAGAGGGGGGTATCTGGGCCACCCTCTTTGGCCTGCTCATGTGGGACATCATCTTCATGGATGTTCCTGACGTCTTTCAGACAGCCTTTCAGACAGCTCCCCTTGACCTGGGCACTGTAGTGTTTTACCCCTCCAGGAAAGAAACCATAGAAGCACGGCTGAGTCAAGTGCGAGAGGGGCAAGGGCCTGCCTTGCTGCAAAGCTGCTGGCAAGAGCACCATGGAGAATGGTGCAGAGGTGTCAATTGGGACAGACATGGTATGCTCAAGCTGTGTGTCTGTGTGTGTGTGCATGTGTGTGTGTGTGGGCGCGTGTGTGTGTGTGCGTGTGTGTGTGCGTTTGGGGGGCAGGGATAGTGTGTGTGTGGGGGTGGGGGGGGGGGGTATGGGTGTGTGGGGATTGGTTGTGGGTGGGTTGGAGGGTGGGGGTACTCAGCAGTCAGGTGGCTTGTTGCGTTTCACAAGTCTGACATACTCTGCACCTTACACTGCATACTCAGGTGTCTTGAGTGATGTTGGCGCATACTGTAATCATGCCTGAAGCCTGCCAATTTGTCCGTGGTCCTGGCATTCAACCAGCTTTTTCTGTAAACCCGCACCTGTGACTTTATCATGAGTGCCAGCCAAGGCTCAAAAATGTTGATGCATAGCATATGGTTTTGCAGGACTTGATGACCTGGACACCATTGCCAAGTGTGTGGGCGGGCAAGGCCTGGCAGCTGTGTGCAGATTGCTAGCTGAAGACTTCAGTGGCTGGGCAGGTGTGCAACCTGATGCAACCACAGCATGAAATAAGCACAGCAGCACAGAGCTTCTCTTTTGCAAGCTTGCATGTGCATGTGCATAAGTATGTGGTCATGAACATTTCGCTTGCTCTGACAGCTTGCAGCTGATGCATCACTCAACATGCATCCAAGAAAATGTTTGCTGGAGAACAGCAAGTGAGCAACCACACAAAAAGTATCAGAACATTGCTAGTTAACTGCTTTGCACTGTGCATGAGCATATGACAAAAGATAACATCTTGGCTATAATATTCAGGTGGAATGCCAGATCTGCTACTGTGGAATGTGATAACGTGCAAGGCCAAGCTTTCTGAGGTGAAAGGCCCTCGTGACCGCCTGTCAGAGCAACAGAGGGCATGGATTAATGCTCTCATAGATGCAGAAGTGGATGTTGAGGTTTTGAAAGTGGTAGAACCACGTCAAGGAACTGCCCCCAAGCGACGACGTAAATGGTAACATCAGAGGAAGCTTCCCTGTTGTCTTCTAGACAACAGCTGTCTACTGGACAACAGCTAGTAGCGCGTGCTATTCATTCTGCGTCTTCCAGAGAAATACTATGTGCAGCATGCATGAACTGCACAGTACATCATACAACAAATGCAAAGGCGCTTTCAGTGCTGGGGAACTCGCGCAGGCTCAATAGCTTGCTACCTTGTACCGCTAGAACTTGTTAACACATCTCGCCAGGCCAATGTGCTTCTGATGCGAGTCATGAATGCAAAATGTTGCTGCCCAGTGCTGCTGCCAATGCACACCTTGAAAATTTGGTAACACTTCAAAATAGCAGGCCAACCACTGTGTAACAGGTCATAGGTACTGCACAACTACACATTGACACAATCAGCAGAGTCCGTTCTGCTTGTCAACGAAACACTGAGTTTGTATGTCCACAATTCTTGCAGCTTTGCGCTCCAACACCACTGTTGTAGTCATGACAGCTCTCGCACTTCATGTTCCGCTTGGGGTTAGTGCGGCGGTCGCAGTGCCTGTTTGGATCCGATGACGAACCACTCTTCCCGAAGCCTTCGCGAGTGTTGTCGTTGTAGCCAGGCATGCCATGGTTGCGCCCGTCAGCATTCCCCTTCGGCTGAGACATCGGCCTGCACGAACAAAGCCTGAAACGAGTGTTTAAGTTTGATGTTTCAGTGGCGGTCAATCGTTGCTGTGCAGAACAAACACACTTTGATTCTGAGCAGTTTCTGCTGCTTTGTTGCCAGCATGCGTAGCGAAAGCATGCAGGGTGGCTCCATATGGTGACTGTGCACTACGGCCACACGAAATCAGAAGTTGCGGTGTGCGCGTACCTGAGCGAGATGAGGGCGCCCAGCTGCAGTGGGTGGGCGCTACAGATCTGAGGAGCTCTTGAGGCTAGCCTGTCAAAAGGCCACTGAAGATTGATGTCAAGTCTTGGAATACGCGACGCCTTATCCGCTTGCAAGCAAGTAAAGTACAACGGCTGGCTCTGTTTGTTTATTTTATGCCTTGTACTACACGGCAACAGGGGGTCAGGCGGCCGCTGCATCAGACTGAATCTGCATCAAAGGAAGTGTGATGCATCGTGCACACCAATGCTGTTCAGCCATCATAACGAAAGCCTCCTGAAGCGGCAGCACGGAGCTAAGACCGTATTCAATACTATCCAATTTGGATAGGCCACAGCTGCAGCCCAAGCTTTAAAAGCTGAACTATCAGTGTATCTTGACTCTTTCAATCTTTCGCAAATTACCACATCTTTAATCAGCTAGTGACTGTCGCACTGCCCTGCAGTGAAATTTGGATGAATGTCCTGATGGCTTTAGCATGTCTAGCTACACACTGTTTGCTCATGTCTGCAGCCATGCAGCTTCCCAAAATATGGCATTGTGCATTACTGAATGTTCGCTATGCTGTGCTGGAACATCCACTGTCTCTGTTGTCAATGTGCACCCCGGACACAGATCTTACAATGTCGTTGTCCAGCTGCACACAATACCATACTGTGCATTCATGCTGAACCTTCATCACCAACAGGCAGCTGTCACTGTGACAGTGTGATATGCAACTTGGTGCCTGGCATGTTTCATCGTTGCTAACATGTCCTGAACTTTGGAATACTTAGGCAGTTGTTTGTTCACGGAATGAAAATCTTCATTGCGTTCAGTGGAACAACTACGGTGCGTGGCTTGAGAGCACTAAGGCTCTGAGGCTGGCCATGCACATGTGTATCCCACAAGTTTTAGCACATTGGCAAAATGTAGCTGTTACGAAAGCAGAACTGTCATAGCCTAGTTATCTATAGTCACGGCATTGCACAACAAGAAAGGCAAGTAACAACTGTGACAGCAACACTCTTGCCAATCAAGCCCTCAGCTAGTGGCTGTCATGACATCGCTCTTAGAATCATGGCTCAACAGAATTTGGGCTATTATATACTTTGCATCTTCGGGTCTGTTACTTCCTAGATCGTGGCTATTATATACTTTGCATCTTCGGGTCTAATGTTCCGTAGATCGTAGATGAAAACAAACACCCTTTAGGGTTCTACCTCACAGCGTGATCACACTAAAGCACAACAACATTTCTTCATAGTGCACATATGCTGCCTTCTTCATACCACATGTCACAGACTTTGATGGGTCTTCACAATTTCCTTGAACAGAGCTTGCGCAATCTTGAACCCTGGAGAATGCTTCACAGCATCAAGACTGCTTGTTGCCTCATCTGTAACCTGGCCGATGGGTATGTCACCCATCCAGAAGCTGGACAACATGCCAGCAGAATTGAACCAGTCCATCTCATTCACCATTGGCCTTAAGGTGACTTCCCCACTGCTGTTCCAACTGGCACCCAACACCACATCCACTCTGACCATGACATTGCTGACCACACGCAGAAGGTGTCCCTGAGGGGAGGACAGCATTGCTTGTGCCCCATCATGAGCAGCTTTCAGAATCATCTGGAAGACCCCAGGAGAAGACCACAGCTCATACGGCCGGTATGCAGTGATTACAACCTCATCAGGTGTGTCACCTGCATTAAATCAGCAGATTTGATGCCTGGATGACAGGCCCAACGAATGACACTTGAACACAGCCAGACTTCCCTTGTGCATACGACCTCATATCAGTAATGTCATGCACACATGCACGACTGTTTCAACATCTCCAGCAGAGCACTCAAGTGCTTTGCAAGTATGCTCAGTGAGACAGCTAATACCATCAGCGATGCACACAACCTGTCAGCTCAGCATGCTTTGCAAGCAGTCAAAACAATCACCTAGCCTGGGCAGAACGTCTGTGCAGATCATTCCCACAGGCAAAGTGAAGTTATAGGTATGCAGCCCAGCCTCATCTGTGTGGCAAGGAGTATACACAACAGCATTGTGGTCTGGGTTTCCCATTGCCTGCAGCATCCAAGCACATCAACCATACAGCTTGGCACATACAAACATCACGGAATGTGCAGAACAATGAGAAAATGCGCAATTGCAGATGCTTGTGATGCAACACTCTGCTAGATGACAGGTCATTTATCATGCAGAAGCAGCCCTTGGCCCAATAGATGATGCATGCAAACAGCAAGGTGTGCACTGGACTGCAGCTCCAACTGCTATGCAGGAATGCAAGCCTGGTTCAAATGCTCTGGCAGCGATTGAATTGACTATTGGTAGCGGAGGTGGCAATTCAGTTGCAACCTGTGACTGAGCTCATAGAGCCAAACACTCCATGTCTTCAGCAAGGATCTAATGGGAAATGCACACTGTGCCCAACGCACTTAGAATTTGCAGCATGGAAGACAAGCTTACAGCTGAAGCACCGCCAAGCATGTACACTCTGTATTCCAGCCCGCTCATGTTGGCAATACGGGGCTGCACCAACCAGCCCTCTCCACATGAGGTCTGCAACAGCCTGTCAGCAGTCTCATCCAGCATGCTGTCCAGCTCTGGAGTCAGATTCATCCCTACAGAGCCTCTGGCACCACCTGGAACACTGCCGGCATGAGCAGCACTGCTTGACTCGGTCTCTGCTGCTGCTGTATCAGGATTCCGGCAGATGGGAGCATCTGGGCTGATGTCAGGAGGTTGTACTTCCAGCGGCAAGTCTGCAAGTGTATCTGGCTGAGAGCTTGGCAGCTTTTGCCCCGGCGCTGCACCCAGGCCAAGGAACCTTGCAACTCGACTCACAGCAGCCTTGACGCTGGCTAAGATGGAAGCTCCTGAGCTTGCCTTCGGACGACTCTCTGCCATATCACTCAGACAGACATGTGCCTCACCATCCAGATCACCAGAGGTGTGCTGTCCTGGGTCTGCATGAGCTGCAGGCCTAGCTGAGCTAAGATCAGGCAAGCTGATACCAAAGACATGCCGAGAGCCTTCTGAAAACTCCCTTTTGATGATGTACTGCCCCATCCAAGCACTGGTCCCCCCCTCCACCATGCTTCTGACAGGGTGCTCAGGCGCCACCAAGTGCTCTAGGTCAAGCACAGCCTTTAGCAGGCGTTGCTTGACAGCATCTTTCTCACTGACTGTGGTGGCTGCTAGGTAGCACAGCTCGCGCTCGCGCTCGGCAGACTGCTGGGTTTTGAGTTGAGTGGTGGGGATTGGAGGGGTTCGCTGAGCTGGCTCAGCTCGGTAGTAGGACTCATACATGTTTTGCAGCATCACCTGGGCAACAATACATAATGCGAGTATGAAGAAGCTCTTGTGTTGTGTGTGCGCGTGATGCCTCAGTAGGGCTATGCACTACAATTCACAAGCATGCTGAAAGTGCATACTGTATATGAAATGTTGCTGTGCCAGATCAGGATGCAGAAATCATTTTCACAGAATTGCTGGACAGGAGCTGTCACAATATGCAAGGTGATTGTCAGCAGGGGCAACTGCAGTCTTGATACTGATTGCATGCTTGATGATGCATGCAGCGCATGCATGTTTAATGCTGCTAAGCCAGCAAGAGCATGGTATACCTTATCAGGCAAGATCCTGTACTCTTCAAGGCTTGGAACTGTCTGTGCAGACGACACTCGCAAGAACTCCTGAAGCATTTGTATCACAAAGTCCACATCCCACGCCATAAGATCTTGGTATGCATGGTCATGTGGTGCTTCATGGACAGGGTGCAGCCGTGTCACAATCCGTGGCAGTATGATCACAGTGTTGCTCAGCTGCATGCTTGCATTGCTGTGGCCACTGCTAAGAATGCCCGGCAACTCGGAAGCAGCAGGAGATAGGTGTCCAACTGCAACTGTCCTCTCCACAGCTTTCCAGAAGTTGTCAACATGGGTGACCTTGAGTTGAGTCTTGTCCAGACAACTCATGCCTACTGACTTCTGAGAGCTGTCTTGGCCCATGCAGAGTCTGCATCAAAATCACATTGAGACAGCCTTGCCTGGTACATCATCACACATGGACCAGTTTGACTCCACGCAACAATGTATTTTTGACACAGCTGCACTTTTTGTCAGACAAATGTAAAGTGAGTTGTTGGGCTGAGCAGGCACACGAACTGAATGCACGTTAATTGCAAAACACAGAAGCTGCTTTCCACAGGAGTGAGGCTGGACTTACAGTGTCATCTGAAATGCCACCAGCAGCTGAGAAGGGACTTTAATAGAGGCTGCTTGAGTTTGCCAAGCCTGCTCTACCATCTCTGCAAAGGTTTGGGCTGTTCTTGGACCTTGCAGCCCAATGGGCAACTGCAGATCAAACCCCCAATGCTTTACACTCTTTGGAATGTGCTATGTATGCACAATGCATGTTTGCTTCTCATCTTTGCAATGAAGTTTACTACAAAGTGTACACAGAAGTCCTCAAATAGCAAAAAAAATGCCAAATACCTGCAGTGGTAAAGCAGTGCCAGGAGGCTTCCCAACTGTCAGGGCATCACTTTGGTCGTGCAGCCAAGAAAGCAAGGTCTCGTTCATGAAACTGTCGATGTGTACATCCTCCCAGCAGTGGAGTCCGTTGGGATCTAGCACGAGCAACACCTGTGGACTGTTGCTCGAGACGGTGCCAGCATGCATGTCAAACCTGCAGCGTCAACGGAAAATCCTGCTCTGATCAAATATTGCAAGAGTGGGCAGGGACTTGGTCACTACGTACGAGGCGTCAGGTTTGTCGAGAACTGAAACTTCGGGTAGATCGTTTAATGTTGACGCCCTGGCGTCAAGAGTGTCAGGGCTTTCCGCAGGCAGCGCCCATGCTGTAAAACGTGGAGGGAAGGCTGTCGCGGCAAGTATAACGCAGATAAAGAGCGTTAGCATGATGACTCGCGAGTCCAGGGACCACTGCAGCTGGTGCTAGTGCACTGTTGGTACTGGAGTCAAGACAGGCTAACGGGTTGACGTTGCAAATATACAAGCTGGAAGCGCATTATAATACGATGTCAGCCGGCTGGTAACGCTAGGCCTTAATTTGTCGCTGTCGCAGTCAGAGAGATATGATTGCAAAGGTGGAACCTAAACTTCACCCAAGGTGACAAGTCCAGTCATTGTCCAGGTCATCGTCCCCAATGAACGCATTTAGAATTCCATTGCTTCTGCCAATCACATTTCGCTAGTGCTGCACCTTTCATCAAATGTTTTCAAGTTCTGAATAGGCACACTCGGGACTGTCGGAGGGTATTTATCATAACATGTCCTGTATACACAGCTACTTAGCATCATGCTTCAAACGATGTTGGCAGATCACAGGTGGACACAGGTGCATACATCTGGACACATATGTGTCCATGCGTATGGCCCCATGTACATACCTGGATTGGTACTGATATTGCTCGGCAGCCAGCCTGGTGCGCGTTGGCTGACACAGGCACATACAGGTATAGAAAGTGCAGGATTGCCAGCACAACTTGTATCGCATGATGCGCAACATGTCAAATATTTGTTGCCAAAAAGTGACTTGGAGGCACCTCTGTGGCGTCTGTGTTGCAACTGTGACAGCTACACACTGGTGTGCATATAACGACTCAGCAGGTTGCTCCTGGAGTCCTTTCCACATCATAAAACACGAATGACTGTTTCAATGCACTCCGAGAAATCATTTTAGGCAATTGAGAATGAATGACAGCCCTTCCTGGAGCACAACCACCTTTTCATGAATGAATGACAGCCCTTCCTGGAGCACAACCACCTTTTCAGTAGCATAGATTCCTGCTGGAAGTGTTCACGGCTCTTCACACCTGCCGCCATGGTAATATGGCAAGCCGCTAAGAAAACGCTTGTGTTCATGTCTTTGTGTGCACATGTGACACCATCACAGCTGTCATCGGAGTCCCCGAGGGGCTGTCTTGGCCAATTCCAGGAGAGATGGAGGAGCTGCATAGCAGAGCACATGGCCCAGAGTCAGCATCCTATGCAAGTGCCCTGCTGTGCATGTGTGGTCCGTGTTCATGACAGCACAGCATGAAATCACATGTGAGCGTTATGGTCACCCACCGCCAATGGGTCAAATGTAAAAGGTTTGAGAAACAGGCTCAGAACCGGTTTCTCAAATGCCATTTTCTGCTTCCAGAATTTTGCTGCACCAAGGCACGCCACTGATATATGTCAAGCAAAGTACAGGAGCAGAGAGCTCACGTTTGTATGCTGCAAGCTTGTCTAGCAGTTCTGCTGGGGTTTTGCCTTCTATCACAATGGTTCTGCTGGCCTCCCGTACAAAGCCCTGCACACCAACAATAGTCCCTGTAACAGCAGCATCTGGAAGCTACCCTTCTTACGAACACACAAAAAGAGCTGCGTGAGAGCAGCCTGTTGTCGTAATGCATGAGGTAGCTAGTGTCAGCACAATTTGTACCACCATTTCAGCATGAGACTTCAGCGTAAACCTGAAGTCTCATGCTGGCCAGGTGACACCTGACCAAGCTAGTCCTGCGGTGCTGCATGTTGCAACGAGCAGAAGTTGCATGTGATCACAGGTGAAGGGACCTGCCAGAAGACAGCAAAATCTTGATCAGAAAACAGGTGAAGCAAGGGGAACACAACATTGGCGTACCTCTTGCACTGCATGATCAAAGAACCTCAGCAAGTGGTCAAAATAGCCAGCTACATTTAGAACCCCAACCGGTTTCACGATCAAGCCTATCTGGTTCCATGTCACAATCTCCAGCAGCTCTTCAAGAGTTCCAAAACCACCAGGAAGCGCAATGAAAGCATCTGACAAGTCTGACATTTGGGCCTACATAGACAGACCAATGCTCAGCAGATGTGCACTCTTGAGCAAGACAAGCATTTGACGCTGTTGAGTATTTGGAGGTTTTGCAAGCAAGGGTAAGCCAGGTCAGCTGGCTGCAGAGTGTTCTTTGAATGCTGCAAAATCACACACACTCTGTTCACCCGATGAGACAACGCTGGATGTGTTTGTTTCAAGTTCAAGCCCAAGGTCAGAGCTGATGCAGTGCTAGAATCTGTGTCTGAAGCAGTCAGAATGGGTCCATGCAAGGCATGCAGCAGGGCACAGCATCTTGGCACTCATGCAGCAGTATCAAGTTGAGTTTGTGCACCTTCCTTTGATGCATGGTGTCCACGACTCGCAGATCCCCAATAGGTGCACCAGACATCTCCCTTGGCATCAAGTCATGGGGTATCACTCCAATGACCCCACCCTCTCCCAAGCCAGAGTCTACCTGCGCAGCAATCAGCACTGACCACAACTGTATGCAGATACATGCAGATCTTGCCATCAGGCGACTTGCCCTGCAATCTTTACAGACCGAGTAAGTGCACAGCCACAAATGTGATCATATGGTACCCCAAGAAACTGAACGCCATGCAGGATCACCAAGGTTACAGGCATGCCAAGGTCTGAAGGACATCTGTGACCTAATCTCACAACGTGGAATCATGAACTCACGGTTTGCGCCACAGCACCCATCATGCCAACACTGCCGCCTGCGTAACAAGTCAGGCAGGAAGCTTGATGCTGAGCAGGAAACGGCTCATCGAGGAGTAAAGTTGAAAAGCAGACCTCCGTAGACAAGGCCTATTTTTCGCTTGACCAACTCCTGTCCGACCTCATCTGCAGATTGCAGGTATTCAGGCCGTGTGCCGGCGTTTGCACCGCAGAACACAGCAACTCGATTCAGCTTGTGACCGCTGGTCGACATCAGACTCGGCCGTGGCTACCTCAAATCGCTGACAAGTACTTTTACGATCGCAAGGTATGGCAGGCTGACTGCATAAGCTTTTGATGATGTAAGCTGCGCAAGCTGCGCACCCGAGTGCATGCTGCGCTGCTGTATTAGGTCAAAGGCTTTTACATTCCAACTGTTCAAATAATCGTTGACCCTCCTGCTTGCGTCAGGCAACGCTGCCGCACCTTAGGCCAATATGTTAAGCCTTTTTAGTTCGTCTGCAGTAGAAGATGCGTCCGTGTCACCAGTCGCGGGACAAGACTCAAGTGGCGATATCTGAATTCACCTGATCACATTCATGCCTTCTTCTTAATAAGGTATGCCTACGAAAAGCAAACAGGAGTGTGTGATCAGAAACCTAGCAGTCCAGCCACGAGGTCGTCTAACTAGTAACACATGTGAAAACCTGGTTCGCGAACTTGTCAAGCACCTGCTGTACATGCGCAATCAGATACCGGGCCTGTATGAGGATTTGGACTGGCAAGTGCAGGCAAGGTCAAAGCGCGGTTCATGCTTGCTGCCTGAGAATTTCGTAGGCTACAGGACCTCTGACAATTTCATGCAGCTGATTCTTGCAGGAGTATGAGCACCAGCGAGAGCTGCAAGCTGAAAATTCCAGACTTGCACAGCTTGAATATCAAGCAGACAGTGTGCAACATGCAGACTTGCAGCCTGGTGTGCTGAAGCCAACACAGAAAAAGAAGCGGCGCTTACAAACCAGCCAGAAACGCATCCTGAAGGTAGACTTATTGAGCAAGTGTTGTCTCAAATATAGACCTTGCAAGCTTCCAAGCATTTTGATCAAGCCAACCAAGACTTACTGGTGTGAGCCTGCAGTTCATGCAGTCAGCAAACAGCTTGCTGGACAGCGTCAGCACAGAGTTATTCACAAAACAACCTTCTCACCTGCTGCTTGCTTTTGGTCCCACAGCGTCCAGGCCCTCTGAAGTGTACAGTTTAGCCTTTCCAGCTGTAGGTAAAATGCTCTTGCATGCTGCCAAATGCTGCTGTTGACAGCTTTCCAGCAAGCATGACGTCAAACATTCTTGTTACTTTAGAGCACTGTTCAATGGCTGCGCCTCAGAAGGCAATGGATGATGTTGCTCGGCGTCTTATACGCACACTAGTAATGAACACACAGGACATGCCGGAGGGCAAAGCCTCTGCAGGTTCGTGCTTGGCAGTTCTGTTGCATTGTTCATGTTTGGCAAGCCTTTTGCATTGCCATACATCGGCAGCAACATCAAACTGTGGATCGGCAAGATGCACATGATGAACCCAATAAGTTTTGCTCATTGAGTTGGTTTTCACAAAATTTACATTGAATGCATGGTGACATGCACATGGTTTCTTGTGCTGACATCATTGCGATAACATACTCAGGCCAGAGCTGACAGATGCATTCTGGCCTTGCAGGCCCCACAAAGATGTTCCTTCTGGTGCATGGACATTTTGAGGAAAACTGCATTCCTGACGGGTTTTTGTTCAAGAGGGGCTTCCAGATCCGTATGAAGAAGGGCATGCAGGTGCTTTCAATTGATATCCCATGCCACGTGCATTCAGTTTTTCACTCCTCCTTGTGCACATCCATTTGTGCAGCGCCATGCATGCCAACACCTTGCTGTGCCACCAACACATCAAAGCATGATGTGCCATGCATCACTAAGTAGGAGCATGGTGGGCTGCTAAGATTGTAGCATGAAGGCAACATGCAGCTCACACTGTCACGTGAAATGCTGACCTGGAGCTGCACAGCCAGCAGGTAACATGGAGCACACATGGCATACCATGACACGCCTGTGTTGCTCAGGTTCACATGGATCTGACTGGAGCAGTACAGGACCAGACTCATGCGCCCAATTTCATGGACCCCGCTTCAGGTAGAGTGATTGCTGCTTTGAGCTTTCTGTCGTATGCTGACCAATCTGATGTGCAAATGTTCTTGGATGTTTGATGACACATGCTACATGTAAGCATTCATTCGTTTCCGTCAGCAGGTGACCAAGGCCTAAGTTGGTATCAGTGCAAGATTGTTTTGAAGGGACTGAGGTCACCTGGCAGCAATGAGGTAGACAGAACAGGGTGAAGCTGGTGCTTACGCTTGTTATCATAATGGCACAAAGCTACAGGCACCAGTGATCATAGTATGACAGCAGTACTGTGTAGTATATTCCTCCAGTAAGATCTTGGAATGTGTACATCAGAGACAATTGCAAGCTGCAGTCTTTGCAGGTTTTGTAGGACGTTGTCCACTGCACAGATTTACAACAATGTCACTGTGGCAGCAATTCCTCTCCTAAGTCCCCTGTTCCCCATTCATCTTCATCTCGTTTTGCCACCATCTGTGCTTTCTTTGCCTGCAAATGCCATGCCAAAGACCATGAAAAGCATGTTCCGGCTTTCTGTAGAAATGGCATGCAGTTCTGCTCATCAGCGTAACCTAAGTTGTGAGTAGTGTTTTTGACCGACACCTTTGCAAACAAAGAGCAGAGACACACTGCATCAGGCACTGCCACTTGTCACAAAACATTTCTGTCACGTGCATGACATCATGGTTTACCTTGGACAATGGCATCTGGAAAGCAGGCTCCTCACGCATGATTGGTGCCGTGCCGACAGCTAGGTCTGCTGTTGAGCCATGGCCAAAGCTCTGCCCTGCCAGCTGAGCATGGTCGTCCAGACTCTCCCTTGAGGTTGAGACCTGTCAGCATAGCTCAAGACTCAGTCTGAGCATGCAAAGATCAACTTGACTCTCTCATTCAGCAGCCAGAATGACACATGCATTCCAGTTGCTGCAGGTGTGCATACTGACTGGGCATCAATTCAAGAGAAAAATGTGCAGAAATCTCACCCTAGGATCCGCTCGTTGCCGTTCTGCTTTGCGTAGACGAGCAACAAAGTCTGCCTCTTCAGGTTTCAGACCTGCAAGGTGCAAACAATTTGAGGAGTATGCACGATTAGCTCCATATTTACAGCCTGCTAGCAGCATCCCTGTGCCCAATTGTCTATCTACAGACATGCACCTCCACTTGATCATTCCAGACTGGCCAGCAAGCTTGACATCATCCCGGAAATACAATATGATGAGTTGCTGCAGGTGTGCGTATCTGCTGGCAAAAGTCGGGCATGTGAAGGCAATTTCACATAGGAAAGAAATGCACAGGTTCCTTGTATCAAGATATAATCTGTGAGCTGCGAGCTTACCTAGCTGCCCACATATGTTCACAAGGTAGCGCAGGCACTCCACATTTAGTGGATGGCTGGAGTGAATTTGGTTGTATTTCAGCAGTGCCTGCATGACATAGGCAAGCAATGTGAGCTGTGCATTGCTGCAGAACATCAACCGCTGCACCTTGACTTTGATCATACCTTCTGTAGCCCCCATGGGGTTCATAAGATAGCTGCTGATCAGCTGATGCTGAAACAGCTTGGCAACCGTTGCTGGATATAGCACAGACACTGTGAATGGAATGAGCAAGTCCTTCAGACAATGCACATACGGACAACAAATTGCATCATCACCTGCTGTTGGTTGCCCGTGCGTCTGAAGCAGCTGGCAACCATGAGCTGCCACTTCACCTCTTGCGGCTGTACCTGTGCTGCCAGTTCAAAGAAGGGTGCTGCTTTCTCATACATCTGCACACCACACCACAATCATGTCTGTCACACTGTTGCTGCCATTGCATTCAGGAAGTCTCGCATGTTCACACAGCCGAAGGTGTGTCTGCCTCCAATGGTCACCCTGAAAAGGTCAACCTACACAAAGCACATGACGCATCATTGCTGCTGCTGGTGCTGTCCAGCAGGCGCTGTCATGCATTCAAGCATATTCTGGACTTGTCACGCTGTTATGTTGAGAGACTGCGCTGCAATGGACAAGCAAGCAACCCATAACAATTCAATGCTGATGGGCTATCGAGTTAGCCTGCCTATCCCAGACAGCTTCATGCAAGGGGGGGGGGGGCCTGTCAGAACATCCCTAGCTGAGCTGAGGCAACCATGTAAGTCCGAGTGCGGGG
>JAABUP010002070.1_pt1 | contig 40331 bp, 35 predicted proteins | sample 5559201 | NCBI WGS metagenome assembly JAABUP01 (sample SAMN10711887, study PRJNA513373) | rock metagenome | isolation source: Antarctica rocks | place: Antarctica | reverse complement strand
ATGAGAAGGGTTTAGGCAGATCGGGAACTCTTTGCGCTTCTCCGTCCGCATCTCAATATTGAAACCATGTCTTACTTTTTTTCGACCCCTGTCGACATCGACATAGTCCTCTCGGACACCGACGACAAGCAGATGATCGACATGAAGCTTGAAAAGAACAGGAGAGAAAAAGCTCCTCTATATATGGATGGCGAATCAGTGAAAGGCGCAGTTACTGTAAGGCCAAAAGATGGCAAGAGGCTAGAGCACACAGGCATCAAGGTTCAATTCATTGGCACAATAGGTAGTGACGAGATTAGTCCTCATCTTCTGTGCTTCAATTGCTGATATGCATTGAATTGCCAGAAATGTTCTTCGACCGGGGCAATCACTACGAATTTCTCTCCTTGGGCCAAGAGCTCGCCGCGCCCGGCGACCTCCAACACCCCCAAACCTTTCCCTTCAATTTCAAAAATGTCGAAAAGCAATACGAATCCTACAACGGCATCAATGTCAAACTACGCTACTTTGTGCGAGTCACTGTTTCCCGGCGTATAGCCGAAGTTGTACGAGAAAAAGATATATGGGTGTACAGCTATCGAATACCGCCGGAGACGAACAGCAGCATCAAGATGGATGTGGGCATTGAGGATTGTTTGCATATTGAATTCGAGTATTCGAAGAGCAAGTATCATTTGAAGGATGTGATTGTGGGAAGGATATATTTTTTGCTGGTCAGGTTGAAGATAAAGCATATGGAGTTGAGTATCATTCGAAGGGAGACCACGGGCGTGGCACCGAATCAGTATAATGAGAGTGAGACTTTGGTCAGATTTGAGGTCAGACCTTTTGGATGAAGCCATACATGCAAAGAGTGGTACTGACGACTTGGCAGATAATGGATGGCTCACCATCCCGAGGTAGGGTACCCACTACAATCGACCTTCCGATCAATCCATTGACTCTTCTTTACCAGGCGAAACGATTCCCATCCGACTCTTCCTAGGTGGCTTCGACCTCACTCCCACCTTCCGCGAAGTCAACAAGAAATACTCTACCCGCTACTATCTGAGTCTTGTTCTTATCGACGAAGGCAAGTCCCAGGCTCCAAGACTTTCATCTGAACCCTTCTCTGAGACAACCACTAACCGCACTCAACTCGCAACAGACGCACGACGCTACTTCAAACAATCAGAAATTGTCCTCTACCGACAAGCGCCCGAAGTTGCCGCCGCGCAGCTGCAACAGGCGCAGAGCCAGCCTCAGCAGATTACCGGGGCCGCTGGATGAGTTGAATGCACATACGTTTCGTCGCCAAATTTTGCAGGAAATCACTTTAGCACGCATAGCGCGGCGTTCGGGAACAGGACCTCTGACACCAAAAGATCCGTTCTGGGCCTCTATACCAGGGAACAAGAGTACGGCTCACTGTTCTAGATATAGGGTGCGAACAGAAAAGGAGGTGACCACACCGAACATCATGAAGAGTCGAAGCACGTGTGGAGAGATCACCCTTCAGCACGGCAAGTGATATACTTACGACATAGAGTATAGATTCAAGCGATACTAATGACCGTGGTACTCGATGTCTCTCCACCCCGTTCCCTAGCATTCCCATCTCCATCGAAATTTCGCAGGCACACAGAATCTCTCAAGCCTGGGCCCCCCCATCCCTATCAACCCCTCACTCGCCCTTCCCATTGTTCTTCATAAACGCATCCTCACCCCCAAGCTTCTCAAGCATCTCCTTTGCATTTTCCTTTGTGCTCTCTTTGGTATTCGGATTGGAAATGGCAGCCTGGAATGGCCATCAGATTTTCCTTTCATCAAGAAGCTTCAGGCAAGAAATTCAAGGGGCGCATCAGACCTTGTATCCAGAAGCTTTATTTGAGATGTCCTCGGTCGTACCGTGAATGTTGTCCATGGGGTTGGATTGCGTAGGGATGTTGGATTCTGCGGTGCCGGCGACGGTGTTGTCTGAGATTTGATCTGCCATGATGTTCTTCTTGCTTGATGAATGGAGATCTGTTGAAATGATAGTAAAGGCTTTCAGGCACTTCTGTATGATTGAGCCGAGAGTTTGATGTTGATGCGCTTAGATAAAGCCGAAATCGAGGGGCATGGAGGGGTAAAAAAGAGCCAGATGATATGATCTAATCGCGACGAGTGACGGCATCACGAGATGCGTGCCTCTTGGTTTGCTTCTAGATCGGCGATCCTGGTGCTGGAGCCTTGGGAGCGAGGCCCACAGTTTTCTTGAGGACACTTTGAAATTTTGGAGTAGATTCATAGGCTTGAGGAAGGTAACAGTGTTACGTGTCATCTTTCCGGATCAGATGCGGTTGCAAAGATCAGTACCACTGCCCCAAAGTATGTCGATCAAGGCCTTTGTTGTAATAGGCCCTCCGATGATGACCTCTGAGGAGCGTGGCATAGCTTCATTATCGTATATTTCGCCGAGGCCAATTCAACAGCATCCTGTACATCTTTTCACTCCTCATCTTAGCCGTGCCATCATCAACCCTGGCTCTTCAACAAAGGCCCTAACATGCTCCGCCATTCTTGCCATTGTTGCACCATCAATCACGCGGTGGTCAGCACTCCAGCTAAAGTTCATGACATCCTTCTTGATGACTTGGCCTTGCTCGTTGAATGCCGGTACCGTTCTGGCCTTTCCAACGCCCAGTATAGCAACTTCCTTTTGAACAAGAACCGGAGCTACATAAGTACCGCCGATGCTCCCGATATTGCTGACCGTAATTGTTCCCCCTGTGAGGTCTGCGACTGGAAGCTTGCCATCCTTGGCCAATGCTTGGAGGCGAGAGCATTCTAAAGCAATGTCTAGGATTGATTTCGACGATACGTGTTTGACGTTGGGGACTAGGAGACCTTGGGGCGTGTCCATTGCTATACCTATGTTGTGCTTTTCGCGCATCACGAGCTTTGGTGCATCGCCATTGCTTGCCGCCTCAACGCGAGCGTTTAGTAATGGGAAGTCTTCAATAGCGAGCGACACTGCCTTAATTATGAAGTGTAGAAATGAAAGCTTATGCTGCTTTCCTGATTGGGTGTTCAGTCGATGACGGAGCGTTGACAGTGGAGTTACGTCTATTTCGTCAGCGTAGAGGAAGTGCGGAATGGTGAGGGATCTCGTCATCGTCTTAAACATCTGATTCTGGATAGGAGTAAGAGTGATCGACTTTTCTACCTGACCCTGGTCCGCGCCCGAAGATGGTCGAGTAGAGGTTGCTTGCGGTGGCTTAGCAGATTCAATAGCTCGACTTGCTGCAAAGTTGTGTACGTCTTCTTTCAGTACACGCCCATCTTTACCAGTACCTAGGACTTCTACTATATTCACACCAAATTCTTTCAACAGCCCTCGAACGGCAGGCGTAGCCAAACTAGAATGTCTACCGCTAGAGATAGCAGCTTTGTTATTGCTAGGACTGTCTTCAGATTGATCTCGTTGCAAGTACGAGTACTGCTCAACAGCTTTTTGTGGTTGTTGAGGTGAGGATGGTTCTCCAGCTTGCTCGGCTGGTGGTGCCAAAATTGCCTCATCTTCGGGCGAGATGTCGCTCTGAACGTCTATATCACAGAGCGGCTTTTTCTCTCTCAGCTCCAACTATACCAAAAACAGAAGATCAGGTTTACCTTTCCCACTTGCGCAACGTCTTCAGCTTCATAATGCAGCTTTTTGATCACGCCATCAAATCTAGATGTGATCTTTTGGAACTTAGTTCAGATACACCAGGTCGAACCATGGCGGCGAAACATACCTCTGTGCTAGCCTTGTCTGATTGGACTTCGCAGATCTTGTCAAATTGCTCGACACGTGCCTCCGGTTCGACGAACCATTGTATAATCTGTACTTCCTTGATACCTGCCAACGGTCAGTGAGAAAGTCATACAAAGAAAGACCTCCCAACCTTCGCCAATATCAGAAAGTAAAAAAGGTCTTACTACGGCCAAGCGTGGCGAATTATGTAGAGCACGTGAACGGGGAATGCTGCTCTTATTCCTAAGAAGATGTCTTCTGTACTCTAGTGGTTGTTGCCATCTGTGACAGTATCGTCGGAAAGGTGTCATTGTAGGCAAGTAGGAAAGATGTTGATTGCAATCATTCCAGAGGCCAGAATGTCCTACTTTGCGAAAACAATGCAGTAAAGAGAGCAAACCTTGACAGAGCAAGACCAAGTTTATGGCCGGCAGTAGCCGCGTTCAAGCGTTTCCCGGACCGTTATGTTGCCGAGAGGCCCCTAGGCACATGCCCGCAGAAAAGGCCCTGGAACAACCACCCCGAGTAACGCCTCCCGGTGAAGCGCACTTGGTAGACAGTGCCTGAGCTATGTATATATACACCTAACCATTCCTTACTGCCAAAAGCGTAACCAAGATTTTGGGAGGAACCAGAGATCGAGCATGCAGATAGATAACAAATCGAAATCAACACCTATGTAAGGATCCCGCCTGCCTAGGCATGGAAAGGGGTATATGTGAAAAAGGAGAGCAAGAAGTTAACCAGAAACGAGCGTTTCACCTCCCAGATTTCGCCAAACCGCACGCTTGAAATACCCAATTCTTCGCTCAGTCGCTCGCTCCCATCACGCGTATGATTCAAGATGCATATCAAACCTCCACCCAACACCTCCCAATGCTCATGCCGATAATTGAACCAAATCAGATTCTTCCTCCGATCTTTTGGAACCAACTGCTTCTCTTCCCTTGCCCCGTCTTTCCATCGAAAGTCTTGGTCCCAGAACCCAACTTCACACCGCCGAGATCGCTCTGCCTCCTGGGACTACGATAGCGTTCTTCCTCAGCACTACCCTCCCCACTTCTGATCCCCTCCCTCTTGCTTTCTCGTCTCCGCCTCCGATCATCTTGATCATCGGCGACAGGATCAGCGTACATACGGCTTGACCTCTTAGATTTACGGTGCGAGGTTCTTCGTACATCCTCATCAGCAGCGAGGTCGTCGGCACCACCGGCCCTGAAATCCGGGGCCGGTTCCATTATCGTTGGCTCAACGGGAGGAGGCTCTGGGGAATCTTTGGCGAGAGATTCAACCCATGAGGCTGTGTGGTCGTTACCCCCGCCGCCGTAAGGATCATTGTTGGCGTTTGCTCCCCGCTTTCCATTGCGAGGGTCGAAATAGTCGTGCACCGGCGCAGCAGACTTTCGACGATCAGTTTTTGGGCGCCTTTCATCGCGGCGAACACGGCGGACGTCTTCCTCGTCTGCTACTTGAGTAGTAATATTTTTATCGTAGTGAGAGCGACGACGATCAGGTTTGCCAGGGCGAGAGGAACGTTCAGGATCTTTTTCTGTGTCGCGACGCTTGCTTCGAGGCTTCAGGATGTCCTCTTCCAGCTCCCTGTTAGCTTGCTCCTCATCTTTAGCTCGCCTGGCAGCCCGACGGGCCTCTTTCTCTTCCTGTGCTCTAGCCTCAGCTTCTTCGGCTTTCCTGGCCTTTCTTTCCTTCTCATCTTTGACTTTGTCCTTCTCTGCAGCTCGACGCTTAGCCCGTCGTTCGGCTTCATACTTGAGCGCTTCGTCACGTGACTCTCTCGCAGCACGATCTTTGTCCGCTCTCTTAGCTCTACGCTCCTCTTTTCGAGCATCGGCATCTTCAGCTTCGGTGCCTCCTGCGCCATCTGCGCCTGTGTCGTAGACGTAGCCGTCAGCTGCCCGGGATGTAGCGTTGTCAGACCGCCTCCGCTCGTCTCGACGAGGTCGCTTGGCGTTTTCGTCTCCTCCAGTGACAGTCCGCTTTCGAGGTGCAAGTTCCTCCTCCATAAGGCCTTTGCTTTTTGGTCGATCGCTACTATCACCAGCCTGACGACTCTTGCGGAAAGCGCCAAAAAGGCCACCCATCCTACTTTCGGGCTTCTTCGAGGTCGTTGAAGACCGCTGGAGACCTTTTGGCTTGGTGATAAACTGCATGTCATCAGGGCCATCTGCTATGTCGGGATCATCCGACGGGCTTCCATCGACCATTACAACGTCTTCGTCCTCGTTGAAGGCCTTAGATTGCCTTTTCGATTTGCTGGACTCGAATTTGGACTCCCTCTTGGATCGCGTTCTGTCGGGTAGAGCTTTTCCAAGCGATACGGGATCTGGCTCTGCCTCTCTAGTTTTGCTCTTCGAGCCTTTATCCTTACCTTTCTTAGGAATTGGTGCATTAATGATCGGATCATCTAATCCATTCACCATGACCATGTCATCGCTGTCGATGGCGTAAGGATCCGGAGCGGCTAAGGAATCATCATTAGCAATTCCCGGGAATTGTTCAGTCGCACGTAGAGGGATCTCACCTGAGACTTTTTGCTTCCCTTTGGATGATGCTTTCCTGTCTAGCTTACTTCCACTAACTCCCATAAGCTTAGCAGCTTTGCCAGTCACGGCTTGGGGCTCTTCGGCCGGAGGCGATGGAAGACCGGTCGCATCAACTTCAATTGATGGGCGGCGAGATCCTATTTTCGGACCAGACGTAGCTGTGCTGTTCCGACGAACCGACTTTGTCCTGGTTGGAGGCCCTCCAAAAAGACCACCAAAGCTGGGACCTCGAGATTTGGGGGGTCGAGATTCCGATTTCTTGGGCTTGTCCGAATCGGAGGACTTGGGGTCTGACTTTACCGTCTCCTTGTCCTTTTCCGTGGCAGTCTTGGTTGACTTCGATCTACTAAGACCAGGAGCAGCGGATTTCTCCTTCTTTGGCGATGAAATGTCAGCATCGTCCTTTGAAGCAGACGCTTTCTTGTCTTTAGCAGGCGCAGCTGCCCCCCACATGCCCCACGAAGATGCGCCACCTGCTTTCACAACGCGTGGGCGCTCTTTCTTCACTGGCTTATCCTCTTTTGGCTCCGGCGGCGGTGTAGGTGGTCGCTTTGATTCAGGAGTGTCGCGGGCTTTCGAAGATGACTTCGACTCCTTAGCTGACTTGACACTCTTCTTACTCTCTTTAGTCGGTCGTTTCTCGATAGGCGGCGAGTCCACCAGATCACCAAATTCATCATCCATGCCTTCACCTTCGCCTTCCCCCGGGAAACTACCCGGGACTGACTCTTTCGAAGTTTTCTTCTTGTCTACAGATTCCGGAGAAAGATCCTTTTTCTTTGACGAGAGAGTTTTACCTGATGCAAGATCCTTGGATTTAGTTGATGCGCCTTTTTTGTCGGGTTTTGATGCTGGCTCGGGATCCGCGGGTGGCGCTGGTGGGACCGTCTCTGATGCCCTATTTTTCTCCAATTCCTTAACTCTCTGCAGAACAGAAGATTGTTTTGAAGTTTTCGCAGTCGACATTGCTGTTTTCGATGACTTCGAAGGTTGCGCGGCCCCGGCTTGGTCATCTAAATCAGTAGGTTCTGGCTCATTCCAGGCTCCGATGTTTACCGAGGCTTTCTGATTGGTCGAATCGTCTTTACCAATCTTATTTTTCGCCTCATCTCCTTTCTTGCCAGATGTCTTCTTCGATGATCCCCATAAACTCGAGAAACTGTCCTCCTTTTTGTCGTCATCCTTGCTTAGTCCTTTGGATTTGCCATCCTTACTTTTGCCTGTTGGCGCGTCGTCATCCACGATGCTCTTCTTGGCGTCGCTTGACTTGCTTGCCTTGTCGCCGTCTTTAGTAGATGTCTTCGACAGCTTGCCTCCAGACTTGTCTTTCGCGGACTTCTTCGGCGGCTCTTCTATGATTTCAACGATCTCATCCGGGTCTAGATCAATCTCGGCTTCGGCTTCAGCTTCTTCTTTCGCTTTCTCACTGGCCTTGCCAATTTTTGATTTGGACGCGGATGTCGCTGTCATACCGCCCCAGAATGATTTTACCGCCTTTGCAGGGGTATCTTCTTTTTCAGTTTTCTTCTTTGGCTCGTCCTCTGCACCCACCACCTCTTGTTTGTCCTTAGCTCCCTTTTTGCTAGCCTTCAATTCATCTAGCTTAGAATCCTTCTTCGTATCTTTCTTGCCTTTGGTAGTTTTGGCTGGTGCAAAAGAAGCCCATTCATCACCTTCCTCTTCTCCTTCGGGCTCAGGAGTGAGGCCTTGAGCTGGCGGAGTGGGTGCGGGGGGTGGTAGATCAAATTCCATGTCTTTCTTGACACCTTTCTTCTTGTCCTTTTTCGAGGCACCCCATGAGCCCCACGTGTCATCTTCGATAGTTGGAGCGATATTAGGTACGGAATCCGCCAGTAAATCCTTGGTTTTTGAGACATCTGGTGAGGTGGTGGCTTTACCTTTCTTGCCTGCCTTGCCCTTCACTGTGCTCTTTTCCTTTTCCTTATCCTTTGCCTTTGCAGCTTTCTCCTCTTCCTCCTTCTCTTTGGCGAGCCTTTCCTCTTCTTCAACTAATTCCCGCTCCTCGTGCTCTTGCTTTTCCTTCTCTTCCTTCTCTTTTTTCGCTTTCTCCCTTTCCTTTTCCTTCTTCTTTTTGTCCTTCGCTGAGAGGCCCCAAGTACTCGCAGCCCAGTCATCCTCGACTGGTTCCTCTTTAGTTTCCACAGGATCTTGAGTAGCTAATAGGTCTGACTCAGGCTCGGCAGTCTTGCCTTTCTTACCTTTCTTTTCTTTGTCTTTTTTGGTCGATGAACCCCAAATGTCAAACGAAGAAGCATCTGGAACCTCGGGTACAGCAGGTACTGGGGGCGGCGGCGGTAGCGAATCATCCCCTTTGGAGCTGGCCAGTGAGTTCCGCTTATTTTTCTTATCCTTCTTTTTGTCAGTGCCACCCCAGCCACTCATCCAGTCATCGTCCGCAGCTACACTGGTGGCAGCATCCGTAGCAGCTTTAGAGTCTATAGCAGTCACAGGGTCATCGTTCACTTCAGATCCAAGGCTCTTCTTGCCTTTCTTCTCTTTCTTTGATCCTGTGCGTGATAGACTCGGTTTGTCCTCCGCTACAGGCTCTGGATCTGGTGGAGGCGGTGGCACTTCATTGAGCGAGTCCTTCTTGCCCTTTTTACCCTTGTCCTTCTTGGTTCCAAAAACGCCCCATCCTGTGTCCGCGGTGGTGTCAGGTTCGAAGGTCTCCTCGTTGGCAGGCTTCTCTTCCTCCTTCTCGGGCTCATCCCAGATGGATTGCTTTTTCTTCTTGTCGGTCTTGGCGCCAAAGGACAGCCAATCGTCTGCTTTCGGTTCGGGATCAGTCTGCTTGATTTCAGTCAATTCTTCTTTTTTCTCCACATCCATTTTTCCACCCTTCTTCTTGTCTTTCTTGCCGAACACACCCCAGCCTGCACCTGCCTCCGGTTCCGCGTCTGGGACAATTGCGGTCGCTGCTAATTCTTCGTTCTTGTCGTCTTTTTTACCCTTCTTCTTGTCTTTCTTGCTAGCTCCCCATCCAACATCTAACTCGGGCTCTGGAAGTGCTGTTATGTCAGCCTCTTCGTCCTTTTCGGGCTCTTTCTTGCCACCTTTCTTCTTCTCCTTCTTCGTCGTACCCCAGCCGAAATCCAAGTCTGGCTCAGGTTCTGGCACCGTAGTAGCTACCGGCTCCTCGATCTTTTCGGGCTCTTTCTTATTGCCCTTCTTTTTGTCTTTCTTGCCAAAGGAACCCCAGCCGATTTCAGCTTCTGGCTCGGGTTCCGGCACTACGGTAACTGCTGGCTCGTCTACCTCGGTGATTTTTTTGCCCTTCTTCTTGTCCTTTTTGGTACCAAAGCCGCCCCAGTCGTCGGCTGTGGTAGTCTCTGTGGGTGCAGCAGGAACTGGAGGTGGTGGCGGAGGAGCCTCATCTTCTCCCTTCTTACCCTTTTTCTTACCTTTAGTAGTTGCAGTTCCCCATCCAGTACCCCTGGAGTCGTCTGCCGCAGGTTCGGGCTCCGCAATTGCTGTACCAATAGTGCTCGGATCTGGATCATTCGACGTATCCCCGAAGATGCCCTTTTTCTTGTCCTTCTTACCCTTCGTGCCTGTAGTTGTAAAGCCTGTGCCCCAGTCATCAGCGCCCCCGAGCTGTGCGTCCTCTGCTTTCGGGTCCTCTCCTTTCTCCTCATCAACCGCCCCAAAGTCTCCAAAGTCAAAGCCATTAGTGGCTGTGGTCTTTTTCTTGTTCTTCTTGTTACCTCCAAAGGACCGTGTATTGTTGTCTCCTGAATCGGTCGTTGTAGCCTTAGCGAACGAGTCTGCGATGTCTGTGGTCCCTGTATCATTTCCAAAGCTCCAATTATTACCAGTGTTCCAACTACTGGTGCCCGTGCTTCCCCAAGCGCTGAACCCAAATTCGTTATCTTTCTTCTCGGTTGCGCCGAAATCAAGGTCTAGCTTCGGTGCATCATCGTTAAGATCAATACTGTCAAAATTACTTATACCATTGATGTTCTCGGCAGCAGGCTCAGCCTGATCATAAGTGAGTTTTAATGCGCACTATCGAACCATGTTTCTGACTGACCTTTCCCTTTTTGCCCTTCTTGTCTTTTTTGGTTGTCGTCGTAAAGCCTCCCCAGTCGTCACCTACGTCACCATTGGCATCATCAGCCCAGGATAGTGGATTTGTTGCACCGGCAACTTCTTCTTCTTGCTTTTTCTTCTCCTCTTCCTCCTGCTTCTTTTTTTCCTCTTCCTTGGCCTTTTTACCCTTTTTCTTTTTGTTACCCGTGTCCCAGTCATTCCAGTCATCACCTCCACCTCCGCCTCCGCCGTCCCCTGCTCCTCCATCGCCATTGTTACTCCCATCTCCTTCACCACCATTTTGATCCCCCTCACCCGCATCATTGTTACCTTCGTCGCCGCCGCCGTCCGCCCATTTTGCTTGATCAGCCTGCTTTTGCGCCTTCTTTGCCTTCTTCCCTGCCGCCTGGCGAAAATTTGACGTATGGTCGAAATCAACACTGGGTGCCGTCATGGATCCTACGCCGTCGGTGGCCTCTTTTGGCACGTATTCATATGCTGGAGGCTTGTCTTGCTGCTTGTAGCCCGGTTGCACGGCAGCTAGATCCTCCGTGAGATCATAGCTTGGTGGCTCGTCTGCAATTGATTCATAATACGAGGGTGGCGGCTCGATAAGACATGAGACAATGGCTTCTGCGCTGGCAAGGAAGGTGGAGAGTGGGTTGGAACTTTGCTCCTCTGTACCTACGAAACCTTGCACCTATTACAAATGTCAGAGGTCGCAGATAGAACATGTGCTAGGCGCAGAAGGCCGCCCAGCGCTCCAGTCTCCATATGCAATTCGAGACCAGTACGCAAGAGGGGAAGGATAAGGCTGGAAGTAAGTCTGGAGTCTTACGGAGCTCTCGAGAGGCGTGAAAGTCTCCAATGCTAGGTCCCGCCATCTGCATGAGCTTGCACACCGCCTCATCCAATCTACATAGATATCATCCAAACCAATATTCCGTTCCCGGGTCTTTGATTCGACAAAATCGCTGTCGCGACCGTCTTCGCAAAGTAATCTGATAGACGCTGCCGCCATGGTGAGCTGTGGGAGCACTGAGTCGCAAGATCCTTGACAGGGTCATTGACGCGACAGAGATGGGACGAAAAGGCTAGCTATGAAGACCGCCAGATGAAAGGTCGAAGTAAGTAGCGACAAGGAGCAAGTGGTCTCCAAGGGAATATGCTGCGAAGGCGAGGAGGGTGTAGAACAGCTGTGGTGAGGTCGCAATGGACGAAGAGGACAATAAGCGGGCAACCAATGGTGGTCACGAGTCGATCTAGCACGATCTTCTGCCCCACCCCTGTCAGTCCTGATTGTGTATCGTGGACTCCCGAGCCTCTGCGAGAGATTGCCTGATCGATAGCTAGCCGCGAGCTTCGGGCTACAAGCCTACAATCGTTCTACCATCAGGAAAGAAGATACTCGAGTAGGGGAATTATGAATACAGATGAGAATTTCGATTTATCGGCGTGAAAATGTCCTCTCATGCGTCTCGGGCGCCGATTCGGTTACTACACCTGCTGCAAGCTGCCATTGGTGGTCTTCTCCGCTCCCTTGCGTCGCCCTAATTGCTCCCTTTGAACCAGATTGGCTTGCTTAAACTTGCAGCACACCCAAAGTGGTAGCGAGATGCGTTAATGTGGCGGCTTTTAGACTAGCCATGGTACTATAAATGAATTGATGACTACTGAACTATGTAAGAAACGTGTACAAGTGATGTCCCTTCTATGAATCTGCCGACGACGGACATGATTATTTTCCCCCCAGCGCCGTACTGTCGAATGAACCGTTTCCGAGCCCAAGCATGAATTTTCGCTTCAACAGTATATCTCCACTCGCCCCATATGCCAGACACCTGCAATGATTCAAGCCTCTGTGGGCGGTGATACATCTGTCCATGCCACCAACGCCATGCAATATACAATTGATCCGTTAGAAACTCCGCCGTAATTCCATCTCATCATTTCTCATCTTACTCTTGCTTTATCATAACGCCATTGGCCTGCCCATTGACTTTGGCTTCTCCGCTGGGACCTGGCTCCAATTTGGAGGGTACCGAGGGTTCAGCAATCGACTTTGCAATACGTTCGTACATGTCCCTGATGTTGGCGCCGGGAGTCCCAGCGTTAGGCCAAAAGGAGGCAACAAATTCCCTATGTCATCAATCAGCAAGGGTGAAAGACCAAAGTAGTTATCAAAACTTACCAGAAAGAAGTCTCAAGACCGTCCTCTTCTTCACCTTTGGCCAAATCTGCTACATGGTTCCCTATCTTGACTATTTCGACTCTCAAGACCTTTGCACGAGCCACCTTGTCCGGCACTCCGTCCTTGGTGGCTCCCTGAACGGCTTTGAGGCTTCCATGCACTGGCGCAAATAATTTCCACATCAATTTGTCTACCTTGGTGCCATTCTTCTCATTTTCATTGCTTCGCCGACGGTGGTGCTGCGAGTGGTTGTGACGCTCTTCATGTTTAGAATCTTCACTGCCAGGCTTGGGTCGTATTTCATTTCTAGGAGTGTGACCATTGCGCTCTCCGGTAGCGATGGGGCGTTCGGTGCTATTGCGACTTCGGTGTTTATCAGAGTCACGGTGTCCCCTCCGGACTGACGAGGGAGCAGGTGACGCAGACACACTCATCCGGTTATCTGACATCCTTGCATACATGCCGTTTTTCTTGTTATTGCGATGATGGTTCTCAACGGCGCGTTTGGCAGCGAGATTAGTTCCGTTGCTGGTCTTCTCCTTGAGTACGGAGAGAAGGTAGTCTGCACGTCGGACGAGGTGAACGGCGCCAGGCGATTTGACGGCCTTCTCGTCGCCTTTGCTGCGTTCCTCTTTCGCCCCGACACGGTGTTCTTCAAGGAAGAATTTCTCTTTCAGGCCCAATTCCTCGTCATCCCGGATCTGAGGCCATGCGCCATAACCATGCTTGACGATGCCAACGCATAGCATGCCATCTTCTCTTGTGCCCCACTCGCAGCTATAGGTAGCTCCCTTTGATGCTTCTGGGATCCGAAAGTTACTGGACTCGTTACATTTACCAACCTCCACCTTCAACATCCGCATCTCTTCTGGGCGTTCGACAATCGTCTCGGCGTTATTGCGCTTTACACCTTTGAAGTCGAAAAGAACTGCTTTTCTGTCCTTCTTCGTCAAAGTTTTGTTTTGCTTGAGTTGCAACTCCTCGATGCGATCCTGATCTTCTTTCATGAGCCTGGTAGCTTCGTCAATAACTTCCTGTAACGAAGCTTTCAAGACGTCACGATCCCTTGATACGAGTCGAGCGTCCTCGACTAACTCATCACCACGATCGTCCATGGAGCCAAATCGCAGGTAGGCGCGGATCAGATTGCGCATTTCTTTCTCGTTCAGCGGTCGCTTCGGATCTTGACCAGGTCGTTGGTCTGAATCGTCAGCTGCTTCAATTGCAGCCATATCTCGTGCCCGCTTCTTCGCAGCCCGCTCCTCTCGCTCCTCATCGGCCTGCTTTCTCTTTCTTGGCGCGTTCTGCTCAATAACGTCCTTTAGGTACCGCTCGTCAGCCTTCTTTTTCTCTTCGGCTTTGATTTCATTAAGCTGGTCTTTAGGGATGATTTGATCCCACTCGAGATCAATCTTGACATCCATGTACTCGAAGCTTTTAAGAAACTCCTCGCCACCATCCGCGGTGATGCCTTCCGGCTGTTCTGTTCGATGCTCTTCTGCGTTCTCAAGAACGGCATCGATGTCCAGCTCTTCAAGTTTCTTTTGGTTGTCGGATTGATAGAACATTTTTTCTCCGCGGCGCTTGAGGATACGCGAAATGTCTTCCGATGAATTCGGCTCCGCAATGCCTTTTCCTACACGTACCATTCGGTCGGTTATTTCTTTCGCATCCTTATCCGTGACACCACGCTGAATGGTGATGAATTCAAGCATGAGCTTGTTTCGTGCTCGTTCAAGCACTTCCTCTTCGACAGTCTCTTTGGAGACCAGCCGATAAATGCTTACGGGCTTGGTTTGGCCAATCCTGTGAGCACGAGCCATGGCTTGAAGGTCGGCTTGAGGGTTCCAGTCTGAGTCGAACAGAATGACGGTGTCGGCGGTCATGAGATTAATTCCAAGTCCTCCCGCTCTTGTGGAGAGCAGAAAGCAGAAATCTTTACTGTCTGGGGCATTGAAATGATCGATGGCCATACGACGAGGCCCGGCAGCGATTGTTCCATCGAGTCTCTGATATCTGTAGTTCCGATGGGATAAGTAATCTCCCAAGATGTCGAGCATCTTGACCATCTGACTGAATATTAAGACACGGTGGTTGTCTTTCCTCAATTTCGTAAGCAATTGATCGAGCAGCATCATCTTACCACTGCTAGTAATCAAGCCTTTGAGTCTGTCCTCGGGTCGTTCACTTCCGTTGACGATACGGTCCTCAGCGCCGGGGAACATGTATGGATGATTGCTGGCTTTCTTTAGCTCCATCATGATATTAAGTAAAGACTGCTTGTGTCCTTTCCCACCCTCATTGAGGGCTGCATAATTTCGAGTCAAGATGTTCTTATAATATTCCAACTGCACATCAGACAGCTCGACACGGATTATCTTTTCTGTCTTTGGTGGAATGTCATTCTCGACGGTGTTTTTCGTACGACGAAGCATGTAAGGCTTGATCTGATCATTCAATTTCTCGATCTTTTCGAGAGCTTCCTCAGATGTGAGATCCAAGTTTTCTTCTATCTTCACCTCGCCCGGCATGAGGAAGTCAATGAGCGCAGAGAGCTCACCAAGGGTATTTTGCATCGGCGTGCCGGTGATTAAGAGGCGACTAGGCGCTTTGAGATCGAGTAATTTTGAGTAGAGTTGAGATTCACGATTCTTGAGCCGATGAGCTTCGTCGACAGCCATAAATTGCCATTTGATCTGAGAGAGGTATGATGAATCCGCAAGGATGTATTCATAGGTGGTAAGGAGCACATTGAATTTGGGGTTTCGGACGTTGCCCACGGTCAACAGCTCGTACTCTCGAATCGTGCTTCGGGCAGTCTCGTTCCCATTGTAAACGACGTAGTTGATGTCAGGAGTCCAGTTATCGAAAGTTTCGGCCCAGGATGGCATGGTGGAAAGAGGCACGACCACAATAAACGGACCTTGCTGTTGTCGATCATGTCGAAGCCAATTCATGAATGCAACAGACTGTACAGTCTTCCCCAGACCCATCTCATCTGCCAGTATCACGTTGTTCCCTCTCTGCCAGTTGAAAGCCAGAAAGTTAAGCCCTTTCATCTGGAATTCCCGTAGCGTTCCATGCTTGATGTAGGAAGGCTGTTCGGTCAAGGGTTCGAACCGTCTTCTTGTATTAGGGTTTGATTCGGCCTTGTTTGAATGTTGTAGTGAAGAGGTTCGATTGAGATAGCGATCAATCTCGTGTTGTGAGATATTGCTGACCAAATCAGCCTTTTCCCATGTGCAAGAGTCGTAATAGAGTCCCCTCCCTAATGCGAATTAGATACTTGTGGGTCCAGAACAATGCGCCACATACATTTGACCAGGTACTCTGTCTCATCCTCCTCATCCTTCTGCTTACCAATGACTCTTTCGACACGTACGTAGTCTTTCAAGGCATCAGCGTCACGCTCACGATCCAGGTTCCATTTCTCTTTTTCTTCCGGTGGTGTGTCCTTATCATGTGTCATATAGATGTCTTCCTGCACAACCCTTCGAAAGTAATTCTCGAGTCGTCGGATACCGCGGCAAGGGACCAGATCGGCATTGGACTCCCACGTTGCATGGAAATGGGCCTTGCCTTGCCATTTGATCTGGAGAGTGTTAGGGTGGTTCTGTAGTGAAGCTGGTCAGCAGACACAAGTCGTGCTTACGTAGTATTCGAAATCGTCCCTTCCATACTCGGTGAAATCTTTCTCTTTACCTGCGCAGGGTTAGTTAGCAGTCCGAAGCGTTCATGTCCCAGCGAACATACTTGTGTCCTCACGTAATCGGTGATTGAGGACTGCATCGATAGCAAGTACGTCCTCCTCTGGATTCACCCAATTGTTTTGAGGTAACATGTCCGCTTCGTCATCGAACATGTCATCATCGTCCTCATTGTAATTCGACACCTTCGCAGCTTTCCTGGTTGAAAAGCGTACCTCGCCATGCGATGGCGTTGGATCACGGCCAGGCTGAAGTGAGCGGCGTTGTTGCTTCTTCGCTACCAAAGCTCGACGAGATCCACCGTAAGCGTCGATATCGGAATCACTGTCGGACAGCGATTGACCTGAGGGCGTATGTTGTTTAGATACTGCGGTGTTGTTATTAGTTGAGAGGAAAACAGGTGGGCCCCGACAGCTAATGCCATATCGATGTTAACCTACCTGAACCAGAGAGGTTGTGCTTCTGTCGTTTACGTGGAGGACCGCTTCGGACATCCGATCCAGAGTCGTCATCGTCGGAATCGTCATCGACCTAATACACATTGTTAGAGAATCACAATCTCCGAGAGACGAAAAAGGGGTCCATACAATTTGGCGTGAAGGACGAGGTCGACCCTGGCAATAACCAATTAGTGGAGCAATGAGGACACTCGGATCCAGACCTACACTCCTACGCAAGCCATAAAGCTCAGGATCATGCAACATGTAATTATCAGGCTCAACTCCAGCTTTACGCTTCCGCTGCCTCGGAGAATCTTGTGACGAGGAACGAGCATTGCGGTCTGAAGTAAGATTACCCACAGGCGGTGTAGCCATTGTGTAATCAGGATCGTCAGAGCCCAGGGCATCTTCGTCTTGAGAAGACTCGATGTCTGACTCCTGCAACCTGCTTTCCTCGCCGGCATCATATTGTTCGCTAGTCGAAAAGGATGTTGAGGCAATAGGAATGTCAATCGCTTCGGAGAGGTCGCTTTCGCTATCGGGAGTCAAGGCCCCGTTGGCCATAGCTTTCCTAGATGGAGGAGAGAGACGTTCGTTCGAGTAAGGGTGACTGGAGGCTGTCGACGCTGTCGGCTGGTACATCAGGCCGCTCGCTAGTACGCCAGTAAGTTAGCATTGAGCGACGTATGAAAGCCACAAATTCTCAGCGCAATCAGGCCAGATATTACAACAGTAGGCGATCCAGAAAATCCACTCCAGAGGTCAGAGGACCCAGTGGATAAAGTATTATTGTCAAAAAAAGATGGAACTAAGGGCTTTGATGATGAAGTTGATGGAAAGCAATCGGCGGAAGAGCAAACGCCTTGACACCCTGAGAGCAGATTTGGCTGGTAGTGATCCCTTTACATCTGTGGACAATGCGATGGACAAGCCGATACAGCATATCCAGGAAGATTGAACATATGATGAAGGCTCTCATGTATACGGACATGGGGCATGCAGCGGCAGCCCGGTGTTGAGCATGGACTTTCGAAATCGGTTGCACTGCCAGAGATGAGAACAATGTAGCTACTTACAAGCCATGGCTACGAGAGCCTTTGTAGAAAGTCCAGGGCACTCTGTGGTGTCGTGATGTTGAGGGAGTGTGGGATATTGAAGCGTAGAAGGAAGTTTAAGACTGAAAGGACATCCGCGCATCTGAACACCGCACCAGCCGGCGTTCACCCGCTAGGGCCAACCCCGCGGAGCCCACTAAACCTTGTCATTAGTACCCACTCTGCATTGCTCACACTTTTGTGACTCTTTTTTGGAACTCAACTTCTCGGGATAAACCCTATCTCATCCTGTCTGATTCTGCCTCCAAGGCCTTGTGGAATCTTCCCTCTCGAGAGGCTAAAAGCTTCTTCCCCAACAGCCATATATAGGATACGTTCCTGGAGTGGTCAGAATGTCGGACAAATTAACCCGGTATAGGCCCCGTCTATCCACAGACCATGCCAAATTTTGAGTGTAACTCTGACACCGTTTGATCCAATACAGTATCGCTATTGTGAACAACGACAAGGTACGAAAGTAAATCTGTTAGAAGACAGGAACAGTACTAAATCCATACCTCGCAGTGCAAACCCAAGGTAATAGCCCGAACATTGAATTATGCCGGCTGCTGATTTCATTTCTCAGAAATGTCGTCAAGAATGCAAGAAATCTTGTCCTGTGGTTCGAACAGGCAAGCTCTGCATCGAAGTCTCGCCTGACTCGAAGATCGCCTTCATTTCCGAACGTTTATGTATAGGATGTGGCATTTGCGTGAAGAAATGCCCTTTCGCCGCTATCAATATCATCAACTTACCTACCAATCTCGAGTCCCAAGTCACACATCGGTACTCTGCCAACAGCTTCAAGCTACATCGTTTGCCCATGCCACGTCCAGGGCAGGTTCTTGGATTGGTGGGTACAAATGGAATAGGCAAGAGCACGGCTTTGAAGATACTGAGCGGAAAATTGAAGCCCAACCTGGGAAGATATGATGATCCGCCAGATTGGGAGGAGATACTGAAGTATTTTCGAGGGTCCGAGCTTCAAAGTAGGTCCACGGCTATTTGGCCTAGATCCAGCTAAATATGTGTAAGATTACTTCACCAAAGTTCTAGAGGATGATCTCAAGGCGGTCGTCAAGCCCCAATACGTGGATCAGCTTCCAAAGGCTGTCAAAGGGCCCGACCGAACAGTGAAGTCGTTACTGGAGGCTCGCAACCAGATGGACAATATTGACGAAATCATGGACGTTCTAGGTACGCACTTACTACCTGATGTCCGCGAAACAAGGCTAACTAGAGACAGAATTGAATCAAGTACAAGACAGAGATATCAATTTGCTTTCAGGGGGAGAGCTCCAACGATTTGCGATAGGAATTGTGTGTGTTCAAAAGGCCGATGTGTAAGCGAGAAAGATCCTGCCTTTGATTGGCCAGTCGCTCATGTAACCCTAGCTATATGTTTGATGAACCCTCCTCCTACCTCGACGTCAAACAACGTCTTGCGGCTGCCAGGACCATTCGCGATCTTCTTCGGCCGGACGATTATGTCATTGTGGTTGAGCATGATTTGTCTGTCTTGGACTACCTGTCAGATTTCATCTGCGTTTTGTATGGTAAGCCCGCTGTCTATGGTGTAGTCACCCTTCCGGCTTCGGTCAGAGAAGGTATCAATATCTTCCTTGATGGCAACATTCCTACAGAAAATTTGCGTTTCCGCGAGGAGTCTCTCACTTTCCGCATTGCGGAAGTAGGCGAGGATTATATGGCCGACAAAGCAATGAGCTACAGCTACCCTGCCATGGAGAAAACCCTTGGAGGATTCCATCTCTCTGTCGAGCCTGGGAAATTCACTGATTCCGAGATCATTGTAATGATGGGCGAAAATGGAACTGGTAAGACGACCTTTTGCCGAATGCTCGCTGGCGCAGAAAAGCCCGATGGCAGGAATTCTGTTCCTCCAATGAACATCTCTATGAAACCCCAGAAGATTACACCAAAATTCACGGGCACGGTCCGACAGCTTTTCTTCAAAAAAATCAAGGCTGCCTTCCTTAGCCCACAATTCCAAACGGACGTGTACAAGCCCTTGAAACTTGATGACTTCATTGATCAAGAAGTCCAGAATCTCTCTGGTGGAGAGCTGCAACGTGTAGCCATTGTGCTAGCTCTCGGCATCCCCGCTGACATCTATCTGATCGACGAGCCCAGTGCCTACCTCGACTCCGAACAACGTATCATCGCTGCTCGTGTTATCAAGCGCTTCATTATGCATGCGAAGAAGACCGCGTTCGTCGTTGAGCACGATTTCATCATGGCTACGTACCTTGCCGATAGAGTCATCGTATTCGACGGCCAGCCTTCAGTTGACGCCAAAGCCAACAACCCCGAGAGCCTGCTGACCGGTTGTAATAAATTTTTGAAAAACCTCGACGTCACATTCCGTCGGGATCCTAACAGCTTCAGGCCCCGCATCAACAAGTACAATAGCCAATTGGACCAGGAGCAGAAGCTGAGTGGGAAGTTCTTCTTCCTAGAAAATGAGAGTTGAAACAGGCCTCCCAAAGAGCTCATCCCAATCTAATGACGTAGCGCCCGCCATAGGCGCCCAAAAGTCTCTGGGCGCTGGTGAAGGCGTCCGGAAGCGCAGTACGGGTCTCCCTGGTGAGGAGGCCTGCGCTGATGATGATGACGATGAAGGCGACTAACGAGGGCGACGGCGGTCTACCTCCTGTTGACAAGGCATTATGCAATTCCTAGTCGAACATGGCTCGAACATGCCGTACGGCGCTCGGGACACGCAAAGAGGAGTTGATGGGTTAAGTCAGGTGACCGCCGTCAATACGGTGATCGAAAATTGCGATTCAGAATCAACGCGTTTATGCATATTAAAGGGCATCCGGAATGAGGACTGGTGACCAGAAATAGGGATCAAAGCATGAAGTCATCGCAAGCTTTAAAAACAAGCTAGATTACAAAAGTTCATTCTGCTTTGGTGCTTCTTGTGATGTGAGCCATCTGACGTGAATACCGCATGTATTCTCTCTGATTTTTCCTTTCTCCCCTATTTGCTGTGACGGCCTAATTTAGTTCGCTATTCATAAATTTCGCATTATACCCCAGTATGCAATTTACAATACTCCAGTCCCCTTCATTCCCTACCCAATCGCACACTACAATGCCAGTACTCCCGTCTCCAACACCACAGTCATCTTCAGGCATATTGTGCTTTATACACAAAAATTCCACTATAGCGGGATTGAGCTTTGCAGCAATCTTATCAGGCCAGCAGCTTTGCTTCCAGAAGTTACTCGCAGTGAGAAAATTGACATAGAATGGTTGCTTGGTCTTCGCCCCAGGAGCTGGGCAGACGCATTTCGCAGCGCGCTTCAAATGGTCCACAGAATACTGTATCTTCTTTTCGATATTCTCTGTCTCTAAAACCTCGTAAAAATCCTGGATGCAGAGATCTCCACTTGGGCATAGCGAATTGGGTGTATTATCTGCCCATGTGTCTGCATTGATACACCAGCCAGCGCCTCCCCATTCGTTCTTGAGTCTGTCCTCGAGCGCAAAGCGTCTTACAAGCACAATCTTCCCGCGTGCTTCGCCTAACGTTGGGATGCGAGGTGCAGTGAACCACTTGTTTACGTCGCTAGCATAATGATCACGCATGATACGGCTGATTTGCGCATCAGTGGCGTTCCCAGGCCCCTCACGCTTAACAGACATGATGATCGCTTCAGAAGGGTTTTGCTCAAGAAAGGACAAGACTTCATTTATAATTGGCCGGAATCGCTTCTGACCAGTCAAGGAAATGGGAAAAACGCCATGAACAAGATTCAAAGTGTCTTTGGAAGGGTCCAGGGGGCTTTCAGGCTGTACACGGATGTCGAGGAAACGGACACCATTGGCGAGTTGCTCACGGACCGTCGTTACTTGGCAGCGAACAGATGGAAGAGCGCGATGATAGGTAGGTGAATTGTGGGTTCCAGGGATTGAGAGTGCAGAAAGTGGGATAGCATCTCCTATGTTCTTCATCCAGGAGGATGGGTGAGAGTACGAAAGAACCGTCATATGGTGATGCTCAGGGTGGTACACCGAGGAATAATTCCGAGGAGCGTTGGGTGTCAAAGGCAGCAATATCTGAGAATGGGTCGTTGGCTTCATGATGCTGGACTGGTATAGCTGTCCAAGGATCTCGAAGATGACGCTGACGGTCTCTTGAGGAAGTTGAGCCGGTCTGATATTTGCAGTGCTGATTTGGAGGGGCGCAAGGTTGATAGAAACATCTTCTAGACTACTATGGGGCGGATCGGTATTTGCTGGTGTGCTCCAGAAGGACGTAAGGTTTCTGAATGAGCCTGTCCCGGGAGTAGGTTGCTGTGACTCCAGGATTTCACAGTGCTTGATATGGACTGGGATGGAGGTAAGATTGCGGACGGTCATCATGGAAAATGCCATGGCGATTGTTCGTAATATTTCCTTGAGGATAAGAAAGAGAGGACGGCTTTCTCGAACGCTTATAACTATCAATATTCGGAACAGAAGCGCCCCGGATATTTCCAGGAATATCGTATATCTACTAGGTACAGGCCAAACATTTGCAGACTTGATTCTGATAATATGCAGTAGAAGCAAAATAAAATAGGAGATCTGCTATCAAATTCCTTGATATTGCGAACCAAAAGATCCTGGGCAACTCTTCCCGAGCCGCATACGTCTTTGGTCTAGCGTTCATCTCCGCATCGAAGATCTCCCGTGGTTCTAGAATAACCTCCTGCTTGGCAACCTTGAAATTTATCTTCAGCCCACATGACACACTACATACCGACAAATCAAATCAAAAACCACAATGTCCCGCGAAGCTTACGTCGCACCGACCCTTCAACCCCAGACTACCACTCTCAGTGAACCAACAATTCAGTATCTCTGCGGCGAATGCAACGCCAAAGTCCAGCTAAAGAAAGGAGATCCAATACGATGCAAGGACTGCGGACATCGGGTGCTGTATAAGGAGAGAACCAAGAGGTACGTCGGTCTTCTGGTGTTTCATACCCTATGGTATCAAGCGAGCTCACCGCGGTCATTGAAAGGATGGTGCAATTCGAGGCGCGATAGCGAGACGGGGGAATTGCAGCAATTAGCACGGTCTCTCGAATTTGAGAAAAGGGAACGACGGAGATGTCAGTTAAATTTACGAAGGTACCATGCAGGCATATGCGCGGAGTACTGGACTCAAGAGGCCGCTAAAATATTGGCTGAAGAACCAGATAGGCTGTTGAGAGCTTACATTGTTTCGGTAGAGGGAGCATCAGAAATAGGGACCAAGTATCCCTTGCTTGATGAAGAGTAGTGTCCATCTCTCGGCAATTCCCTCTTATTTTCTGCCAATTATACAGTCTTCATATCTCCAATGATCATGAAATCTCGGACTTCTCGATCACTGCCTGTCGCTTTTTGATAGGGCTGAGCCAAAGTCCCAAAAGGGTAATTTCCATGTAAGCGTCCTTCACCTTGTGAAGCACGCAACCCATCGACCTTCTAGGAGAATGAACTTGGTCTGACCGTTCGTACCTAGCTCATTCCATAGATTACACATCCAGAATGCCTCCACGCATCCGCCTCTGCTCCCAATGCCTCCATCGTCTCAATGGCACACATCTCCAATCCAGATACGCCTACCTCTCCACCGCCTCAGCAATAACGCCTGCACCACCAATACAACGATTGAACACATCCCCGCCTCCAATCGTCCGCTTTCCCCCTACGCAACCACCCTCCCATAAACCACCAGAGTATCGCAAATCGCAACTTCACCGCCAATACACCTCCCTCCTGCGCTCCACTCCCCTGATGCTACTCTTTCAACATAACAATCTCAAAGCAACAGAATGGATGTCGATACGACGCGAATTACACAACGCGCTCGCCAGAGTTGACGAAAACCTTGAACAAAACCTTGCTCCAAACATCAAAGTCCAAGCTATACAAGCAGGCATTTTTGAATCTGCATTACTAGTTGCCGAATACTACAAATCAGACGAGCGCTCAGCTCCGTTCGCTGCAGATCCCACCAACCCATCGACGCAGTACTCCACCACTATTGTAAGCCAAACGTCAAATGCCAGGGACCCAGCCCTGACCCACTCTCTCTCACGCACCGCTCACGACGCGGTTACCTCTCAAAAATTCAAACACCCCCTTCGCCCTCTCCTCTCAGGTCCTCTCGCCCTTGTCACCTTCCCAACCGTAACACCGCAGCATATGCGCGCTGCGCTTTCCATCCTCAGCCCCAAAGCCCCCGCCTTTGCCGCTCCCACACGGCGAGCGAATCCAGGATACCATGATCCAAGCACGCAGGGTGGGCTGCAGAAATTGTTGTTGCTCGGAGCTAGGGTAGAAGGAAAGGTGTTCGATCAGGAGGGGACAAGATGGGTTGGTGGGATTGAAGGCGGTATGGAAGGACTGAGGGGGCAGTTGGTGCAGATGTTGACCAGTGTGGGGGCGGGTGTGACAGGGACTCTGGAGGGGGTTGGGAAGAGCCTTTGGTTGACTTTGGAGGGGAGAAGAGGGATGTTGGAAGACGAGGAAAATGCGAACAGCGGGGAAGACAGTGGATGAAAATCTAGTCGCATATACAAACAATTCTTGGTGTCAAGCACGTGATGGGAAATAGCATAGCGGACATCTGGGTCTGTATTCTTGAAAAACATTGCACATTGCACCATTGCAACATTTCGAACTAGGTTAGTCTGGATGGACGTGACACAGTCCAGTAAAGTAGTATGTACAGAGACGAGATTCTCAATATAGAAGCCGGTAATTGGCTCCTACAAACAAGATCCAACCATCCTCTCAAATTTGGGCAATGATGATGGAAAGGCACCTTCTGACGCCGTTTCTCGCCGGTACACCAGAGAAGCGCGCTGTTCCAATCGTCTGCTATATAGGGGGCGACGACAAAACAGCGCCATTCATTGACATATGGGTATCTTCGCGCTCAAGGTATGTATCCTTGTAAAATATAGAAAGAATGCGATTACCAAGAAGGTCCCGCTCAAGTATGCAAAATGTTCGCCATCCCAGATGGAGTAGTCCCAGTAGGCGAAACGATTTCTTCGCTCATTCTCTTCAGTCGTTTACCGTCGTGCGGCGAGTTGCAGGATATCTCGATTTGGAGTGGGACTTCAACCCTCGAGGCTTTCCATGATAGAATTTCGGTGCCTGAAGGGTTCAACGGCCATTTGCCTTTTGCAGATTTCGGTGAGATTGGGGCCATAGGCACGGGTTCATTTATACTCTCGAGCAGCCTTCTGGCTTTCTCCGGACCGGTTGGCGACGGATGGTGTGGTTTGGTGAGTTTAGCGGAGTTGTCCGACTTGTCCTTCTTTGGGGTCATGGATGGAGCAGCAGCCGGTGGAATCTTGGTGACCTTGAAAACCCCCTTAATCTCTGCTTGACGGAATTGCTGCGAGGAATTTAGGATGGATGTTGTGGTGGATCCAGATCTAGGTGCTTTCGAGCCAGTCTTTCTAGTAGAAGTCTTGAAGGTGCCTTTGATAGCTGTCTTTGCTTTTTTGTCAATTGGGGGGAATTGAAAGAGGATCCTGGGGAGTTCCGTTGCTTTCGACTTCGGGCTTTCAGCGGGCGTTATCATCATAGCGGGAGTGCTCCTCTTCTTAGGTGTCACACTCCTCTGTGGCGAGCTGCTGTTGCTTCTGGCAGCCTTGACGACCACTTTCACTTGAGTCCCTTGCTGCTTAGCATGTTCGGCTTCTGATTCAGTGCATTCTTTGTAATCATTGCCTTCATCGTTCCATCGTCTCATGTTTGCACAGTGGGCCACTCTATCGCAATCTCCAGCAACAACCAGATCCCAGCAGCCTTCGAATTCCTTTGCTATAGGGGGAGGGCCACGATTGATCCATATAGCAGCACCGCCTCTTCGTCCCCTAACCACCCCACACATCTCCCGGACTATCCTCTTGACGCCTGGAATTTCCATGCTGGTTCCGACCACGATCACTGCATCAGGTCGAGCGCGTAAGTCTGCCTTCACAACCATGCCAATAGCTTCATCATCGGGATTACTCTCATTGTAAAGTACCATTCTAGGCCGCAGTCTGCCAACCCCATGGCTCCGTTTTCCCGCGTTCTCCGTGCGAATCTTGTCTAAGTCCATACATACAAGACAGAGCGGGGGTATCGGCCCTTCGAACAGGGCAGGATCGAAGTCTTTGAGGGTATTACACTTCGAGCAGACCATTTTCTCCAAGCTTCCGTGTAGCTGTATGGTTCTCGGCCACGGGCCTCTTCTATCCAACGGAACACTTGAGGCCAGCGGTGGAAGGGAGGTATCAATACCATCCACGTTCTGCGTGTACAGTCTCAAAAGCCTGCCTTCACTCGCAAGGGTAGCCAGCATCTCGTGAAATGCCGTGGGTTTTGCGTCGCTGACAAGTTTTGACAGCGTGCGGACCATCTCGTGAAAAGATGTTGTAGAGTCATCGGTCTGATACACAGAAGCATCGAAAAGGTGCTTGCCAGAAGCTTTGAGCTTGTTCTCGCTTTTCAGGGTATTGAAGAGGCCATTAGAGGAGCGAAAATCGGGCACTGTAAGGCAATTAGCGGTATTACAAGTAGAAAATTGCAGAGGTTTCACCCACCTCCAGCAGATGTAGAGATTCCGGCGCCAGTCACGACAATAATCTTCCGTTTTTTGCGCAATGTTTCGAGCAATAACTTCAATTGTACCGCTTGATCGACTGCGGGTTGCAGAATGGGCGATCGTAAGTCTAAGTGAAGTGTGGTCCTTGGTGCTGCCTCGAGTCTTTTTCTTTTCTTTGCTGGGGGTACATCATTAGCTTCGAGAGACCTTTTGCGAGATCCTTGCTGGCTGCCGGAGACGCTGGCGCTATTTTCTTTGGATGACTGTGGTGATGGATAGCCAAATGTTGGTGGGGGAGATAGAGAAGACCTGACAGAGCTCAACTCTGAAGAGAGATCGGTCAAGTCGCTGTCGCTGTTCATGTTGCGCTTGGGTATTGAGGTACGATCAGATCACAAGGACTTCGTCAATTACATTATGTATGAATGTAGATGAGCGCATAAGAAAGGCGTTTAGGATTGTCAAAGGAGTGAAGCCAGGCGACACTCGCCAGTTGTCATTGATGCCAAGTTGACAATAGAGCCCGAAATGGTGATCTTGATCCGCTTGAGAGAACAACAGCCGCTTGAAGCGGCTAAAGCCCCTAAAATAGCCCCTCTGTTTACGCTGATAGCCCCTGTTGTTTACGTTGATCTTAGTACTTGTAACGATCCTACTGATCCTAAGACATCGATGATAGACTTTGTGCACAAACTGGATGCAATGTGAATTGCACTTTGCCCGACCTCACTAGCTTATCTTTGTTGTTGTTTGCTACACCTATCTATGCCTTGATGGTAGACCCTGAGTCGGCGAGGGCTTTTAATAAAGTCTGTTTGTCTTGTGGCACTTCTCTTCCGTATTCATTAACGTTTCCCCAACACTGTCAAAAGGACCTTCTACAATAGCTTTTGCCGTATGAATACTTTGTCTACATATGGAAAAATCGATGCTTAATGTTGATTGCTCTTTGCTTTTTTTTCGTAGTGATTAAGGATCATCTCGTTCACCGGATTATTGCATGGAGAGGTCATGCCCCTAATCATGGATGATGGCCTAGACGATCTGTTTGGAGATCCTCCTCGTTTAGAGCTTCCAGACACTCTACCTAAAGGCCTCCCTCAGCGGGTAGACGAGGTCTCGCTGAGTGGATGTTCTCAGTATGTTGCAAAATATCTACTGGATGGATAAGCATCTCTAAAGCCTTCGCAGGAAGTTGACATGGTCTAAAACTGGATGTATCGCATATGTCAGTCAGGATGGCCGCAATGTCATCTTGCGTCATCTTCTATGCGATTCTCTTGACGGTCAGTGGAGGATGAGTAAAGAGTATTCCATAGACGACGTCTCAAATGTTCACAATGAGCATCAGATAGTGCATCTATGCTGGGGTCATACTGGGAATGAGCTTGCTGTCGTTGATGTCTTTGGGCAGATCTCCATTTACAATGTCTTCCTTGCCATCAACCGGCTCACTGCTATGAGACGATGTACTGCCGACCCAGAGGACAATCTTAGTGCCGTCGTCGGAATCATGTGGGTTTACAGCGATAGATGGGTATGCATTCCATAACCGGTCTTGCTACGCTATCCATTGACAATTCTAAGGCCTTCTTCCATAATCCGATGCAAAAGACTACTGCCGAGGGCTGGGTATTTAAGTGCTCTCAAAGACGATTACTAGGACCCCACAACATTCTGCAGCGGCCGGCTCTGGTAGCAGTGACGAGGGCTGGTATGATCAGGGTCCTTTCTCAAGGCCAAGACAATCGATGGCAGGACTTCAAGGTAGAGATAGAGAACGTCGGTAGTCCTCTGGAAATGCTCACACACGCGGGGATGTGCCCAGAAAAGATTGCAGACAAGACGACAACGGAGCAGGGTGAGTATCATCTCTAAGTGTATGAGAATGGGCTGACAAAGCTAAGATAGCGCAATACTCGTCGCAACGTACAACAATGACAGGGAGCTTCGAGTCCATCGTATTAAGATCGATTTTGAGCGCTCCAAGATCGACGTTCAACATGTAAAAGTGTGCAGCCAATTTACTCCAATCGATGTCATTAGTGGGACGATATTCAACGACGATACCTTACTATGGCGTGCTCAACTATCGCTCCTCGATTTCATACCTCCAGGACCTAGACCAGGCACGAGAGATCTGACGCCACCTTTCATTCTTGCCTCGTTTTCATGTGTCTCAGATAATTTTGAGAGCACGACAACTCAGACATCACAATTGACCGTTCTTTGTAAATTGGAGCTACAGCTTACATCGCCGAAATTGCATACAAGCTTCGAATCTTTGTCGTCAAAGAAAAGCAGTCCTTCGTCTAATATTGAGCTGCCGGTGGGTTAGATCCCTTTATGCTGATGATGTACAAGGCCTGACATGTCAATACTAGGCCGAATATCTCCTGAAAAGGTCAGCAGACATACTGCTGACTAGAACCTTACTAGGGATCCACCAGATGAACATGAGCACCATCCTACTTCTGATGTATAGTGATGGGACGATCGAATATCGAGAAAGGACCACTATGAATACTCTTTCTCTGGACGTAAGAGACCAGTTCTCAACCTTGGGACAGATTGGCTTTGAAAACCCAATAAAGAAATCTTGTAAGTGGATTGATTGGTTCCTGTTCCGAAATCCTTCTTATGTTTGCAAATACTTTTCGCACCTCATGAAATTATAGCTCATAAATTAAAGGCATACATACCACGATTTCACCTAATATGTGTGCTATTGTCACTCTCGACGAACATCACATCGCAGCTATGAGCGTGATGCAAATGGGTAATGAGGACTTCTTTCAGGATTGTAAGCGCACCCTACCTAATTTCTCTTGCAAAGTTCACAAGTTCATAGCGTTACTTGAAGTCATAAACGAGGCTTTCGTTATGCAAGGCTCCCTTGCTGCAATGACTTTTCCATGCTATAGTGACGATCTATTGGCAACAATGCAGGCTTTCACAAGCCAGCACTTGTACAATAGTGCAGCGGTTGGACCTCTGCCAGCCGTAGCAGACAGCGACACGTTTAAATGGCAATTTTTGAGTGAGATGTATCGAGTGCTGGGACTTCAGTATGATTATTCGGTCGACGCACATCCTCAGCAAATCATTCAGAATAATGTTATCCAACGGTGTCTGGCCACCCAGGCGTCACTTGGTCACGCTGGAGCAATTACACGCCCGTCATTGCCGGCAATTGTTGCTCGGATAACACTGGAATTAAGATATGTTGCCTACTGCTTTATCTACTCGTTGAGGAGCAAACCAGGCTCCGATGGAGAGCTCAAGAACCCAGGTCAGTCACATTAATGAGATTCGCCGACGAAGATTGACCAAAGGCTAGACTCAGTACATTTCATGATAGGCTTAGTATCGTGGTTAATGGCGCTATTTAGCTTCATTGTGGATGAGGTTTTTACACTAACAGACTTTCTCGAAGAAAATGGTGCAGGACCCGGCAGCATTTTGGACCTTGTAAATCAAAAAGGTTACCTCTCCACACTTCTGACTAATCTCAGGAACACTCGCTCATATCATCTCAGTTCGGGAAACAAACAGTCCAGCCCTTCCTCTGCTCATGATATCCTCATCTCGAACACTCCTCCGCCTCAATTGCCTCCAGATGCGCACCCTTATGGCTGCCATTAAAGCCCACATAGGCCTCAACCCATTGGGCCTTGCCTATCGAGAACTCGAAGCTGTATTCCAGAAATCTCATATCACGGTACCTCAATTCGAGCAGCTATTGTTGCAGCTGGATGGCAGCATCAGGAGCACCTACCAGAATAACGGCATCCATTACGATGACATTAATCAGCACAGACACGAGAAAGAAGAACGGAACAGTATCGAGAAGGACATGCTCATCGAAGCTACGATTCCCGATATCCACCTTGATACTGTCAAAGAATTATTGACCACCACAGTAAACGCACTGAAAGATGAGGCCAACGTAGCCGAACTCTATTTTATGAATATCGGCCGGCTGGATCTTACAGATGACAATAGCGGCAAAAAGTGGAGGGAGAAACATCCGATGGATGCGATGCGAAAGACTGAATTGAATAAGGATACTAGAACGAAAAGGTGCACGCGGTGCGGGGCGCTAGCAGAAGATATATTGCCATTTAGGGGGGTAAATATGATGGTGATGAGTCTGCAGCGTTATTGTCTTTGTGGCAGCTGGTTTATGGTTGGGGAGGAAGAGAATGTGACGCAGGTAGGAAGTGCTGGATTTTGAAGATTAGGGGGCCTCCATTTTGCAGCACTTATTCCTACACATATAGCACGCCATATGGTTGGTAATAGGCGGTCGCACATGCTTCTTCACTTCACTCCAAAGAGCTGAAGGTCAAGTATCTCAAATCGCCTTCCATGCGTAGTACGCTTATCTCAGACAGATTGACAGATTGAAAGAATGAGTAGTGGAAAGAGCGCAACGGAAGATCACATGAGTGGCAAACCAGCCGACGCGATTTATGTACAGAGGACGAGCGTCATGGACTCTCGGCGATCGTGTGAGCGTTCGTATACTGGTTGATCCCTCTCAGTATTACCTGTACAAAGCAGTCTGGCATAGAAAGCTCGTTCTTCCCAAGTCAAATCTTCTCCAGATCGGTGCTACACATGACCTCAACCTGGGTAATGTCTCGGAGTAGCACACAATAGTCCTGGTCAATCATCAAAACTATATCTCAACCACTCCCCCACAGCCCTCAAGCTCTCCCATCTAACAGCCTCATCGCTATCCGTCATCAGCTCCATAACCCTTCCCTTGAGCCCCAGCTTCTCCAACACGACCCTCTTTTCCGGCGCCTGCTTCACCAACCATCCCACATCATTACATGCGATCGCAAGCACTTGTTTTTCCTCCTCCCAGGTCTTTCCAATGATCTCTTGTAGCTTTTTTGGCAGCGCTGACCCATCATCATCCAAGATTTTTCGGGCGTTCTCGACCCAGAATGTGGCGTCACGATGGGGAGGCGACCAGCGCAGATGTCCGGATTGGACTTCAGCAGCGTATTCGTCGAAGGTTGTTTGGGAGCTAGTGTAGTCGTCTAGCATTTCCGTGAGGGCTGTCAGGTCTTCCAGGAGATCTGGGTCGGTGAGATGGCGGCCTTTGAGATTCGAGAGGACGGTAGGAAGGCGGGCTGTGGTTGCCGCCGGCAATAAGACAGATTTATTCGACGACGCTGAGAGAAGATTCAACAGTGTGGAGAGTAATAGCCGTGTGGTTTTCTCTTTAGGAGAGAGTCGTAGTAGTTGGGTGTACAGGGGAAAAACTTCTTGTTCTTTTTCTAGGCCTTTGCCTACCAGAGAGGCTTCGAAGCTCAATTGCCAGATCGTAAGGAGGACGTGATAGAGGAGCTGTAGACCCACTCCACCGCTGAGTCCAGCTTCAGAGGCGCTGCGAATGGAGCTGCCGCCATTGAAGAGGGTGGAGTCGCCGTCTCGACCTGCCCCAGCGGCCGCACGTAGGATGTCAATAAGAGGGTTTACAGTTCGTTCCCGCTGCTTCCAGAAAATCTCACGTGCTTTCTTGGTTCGTAAGAGGGATGAGTATTCTTGTACGGCTATATCTTGAAGACCGCTATCTTGGCTTCTGGTTAAAGTGGACAGGTAGGTGTAGAGTTTGGCCAGAGCTTCGTCGATTTGAGGATCGGATTTGGGCGTTTGATATTGAGAATTTGACAACAGCGATGTGAGGACTGAGGATGCGAGGAGGGGGATTGGGTCTTCGGGATTAGTGGAGTGTGAGAGGTAGGGCACCAGTGGTTTATAGGGACTAGGGTGCTTGAGTAGTGATGACGAGAGTGTAGGAGCATCTGCCGTAGGCCCATGAGCGAGACAACAAAGAAATATGCTAGAACGGGGAGCGAACCAGTAAGCAAATCCCCAGTCAATACCAGCATGTACTGAATCACATCTGGTCGCTTTGACGCCGACTCGAGTACACTCTTGCCCTTGCTTCCCCCAAGTATGAGTGACTGATAGGCCTCAATGTCAGACTCTACTGTCTGCTTTCTCTGTTCTTTCCGCACTTTGTCTACAGCTTTAATTGTCTTGAGGTCACTGTCGGTAATGGTACCTGCTCGAACGGCTCCTTCCCAAGGTATTGGTCTTGCTCTAATGTTGTTTTGTAGGGAGCTTAGATATGTAGGTGGATCGAGCGACATTGCGTTATAGAGAGCAAGTTGACCACGATGCAAGTCGAAAAGGCTACGAATGCTGCCTCCTATGGCGGGTGACCTTGAGCTGCGGAAGCATCTTAATCGCAGATCACCCGCTCGGCTATTCCTGCCTATTTAGATCCTACCTTGAAATAGTCGAAATCTCAGAATTGAGCTTCAATTTCCAATGCTACGTTCAACCTATAGCCTACCTTAGTCCTCGGATTCGAGAAGCGACGAATACATCGTAGCTTGCTTGTGGAGTCAATCCCTTATACTCGTAGTTCGTTATGACGAGTCTCAAGCGCTCGCTAGCTGATCCATATGCCTCGAATATATCGAGCAAGGTCTTCGTAAGGTCTACCAAGAGTGGGAAGGTACAGAAGATCGTACGAGAGCTGTACCTCAGACAAGACATTCCGTGTTCATCCAAGCTATGTTCGCTCTGTTCAGCTAATGCTCCAGCAGACGCAAAAGGAGTTGGTAAGTTTCATGCGAATTTACGCGGCTGGTGTCCTTGGATGGCTTGCTGACGCGGGCCAAGTTGCTCCTTTCATTCTCTCTCAGAAGCCTGCAGGCACCAAGACTTTTCCGGCAGGCCATTATCTGGTGCCTGACACTAATGCACTACTCAATGGCATGGATCTGTTTGAGCAGAAATCTGGATTCTACGATGTCATCATTCTTCAGACAGTCCTTGAGGAACTTAGAAATCGATCATTTCCTCTCTACAATCGCGTTATAGCATTGACTAAGAGCGAAGACAAGCATTTCTATGTCTTTTTCAATGACTTCCGACATGAAACCTACATTGTTCGAGAGCAGGGCGAGACCATCAACGATCGTAATGATAGAGCTGTCAGGAAGGCTGTCGGCTGGTATGGGGAGCATCTTCAGCAAGCCCTTATGTCGAACAAGCGAGCTAAGCAATGTCCTGCAATTGTCATGCTCAGTGATGATAAAGAAAATCTGCGTAAAGCAAAGACAGAACGTTTGAGTGCATGCTCTCTCTCGGAATACGTTTCTGGCCTCGAAGATGCCAATCGCCTCCTGGACATGATAAGTGCTTCTCGTCAAGTACAAGAATCAACGAGTACTCCTGCGGAACAGCTTTATCCAGATTATTTCTCACTGTCTAAGATGATGACCGGCGTGCGAGCTGGAACTCTCCACCAGGGTATTTTCAACGTTTCAACTTACAATTATCTAGAGGGCTCTGTAAATGTCCCGGCATTTGAAAAGTCATTGCTTATACTTGGCCGAGAGAACAGCAATCGAGCTGTGTCCGGTGATGTCGTTGTGGTTGAGGTCCTACCTAAGTCACAATGGAAAGCACCATCGACCAAGATTATCGAAGAGGAGACCCTGAACAGGAACGAAAATGCAGAAACCGAGGGAGGAGAAGGAGAAGCTGTGGTAACTGAACAAGAACGGCGGGCGCTACAAGATGAAGTGAAGAAGACTCAAGGGAAAAGCATCGAGGGCCGGCCGCAGCCCACTGCTAGGATTGTTGGCGTCATAAAGCGAAATTGGCGTCAGTATGTGGGGCATGTCGACAGCAATGCAAGCTCTACAGCAAGCCAAAGCCGGAAACAACAGACGGTTTTCTTGATACCCATGGATAAACGAATACCGAAGATTCGCCTGCGTACTCGCCAAGTAGACGAACTAGTAGGTAAACGCGTACTGGTAAGGATTGACGCTTGGAATCAAGATTCGAGGTATCCCGAGGGTCATTTCGTAAGGTCACTCGGTAATCTAGAGACGAAAGCAGCAGAGACTGAAGCATTATTACTCGAATACGATGTGCAGTATAGACCTTTTCCCAAGGCAGTTTTAGACTGTTTGCCCAAAGAAGGCCATGATTGGAATGTTCCCTCAAGTCTCGACCATCCCGGATGGAAGGAAAGGAGAGACCTACGCGACCTCCTGGTCTGTAGCATCGATCCTGTTGGATGTCAGGATATTGACGATGCAGTCCATGCTCGACCATTGCCCAATGGGAATTTTGAAGTCGGAGTCCACATTGCAGATGTCTCACATTTTGTGCGGCCGAACAATGCGATGGATGCGGAAGCCAGCATACGAGGAACCACTGTTTATCTTGTCGACAAACGTATAGACATGTTGCCGATGCTTCTTGGCACTGACCTGTGCTCCCTCAAACCCTACGTCGAACGCTATGCATTCTCGTCAATTTGGGAGATTACCAAAGATGCAGATATCGTCAGCTCCTCTTACACTAAATCTGTCATAAGATCTCGGGAAGCATTTAGCTATGAGCAAGCGCAACTCCGCATTGACGATAAATCACAGAGAGACGATCTAACGCAGGGCATGCGGACATTGTTGATGCTTTCTAAGAAATTGCGACAAAAACGTATGGATGCTGGGGCGTTGAACCTTGCAAGCCCAGAAGTGCGAGTGCAGACGGAGTCAGAGACGTCAGACCCGGTAGACGTGAAGACGAAGGAGCTTTTGGATACCAACTCACTTGTTGAAGAGTTCATGTTGCTTGCCAACATTAGTGTCGCAAGAAAGATTTACGAGTCGTTTCCGCAGACAGCACTGCTCCGACGACACGCTCCTCCACCAAAGAGCAACTTTGAGGAACTCTCAAATCAGTTGAAAGTCAAGCGAGGTTTCAGCCTACGTACAGAGAGTTCCAAAGCGCTAGCAGATTCTCTTGATACTTGTGCCGATCCTAAGGAGCCCTTTCTCAACACCCTGGTACGGATCATGGCAACCCGATGCATGATGTCGGCCGAGTACTTCTGCTCCGGAACCCAATCCTACCCCGAGTTCCGCCATTATGGGCTTGCTAGCGAGATCTATACTCATTTCACCAGTCCAATCCGGCGATATGCGGATCTTGTTGCCCACCGACAATTAGCAGCAGCCATCGAGTATGAGACGCTTGACCTCAGCCTGCATAGCAAGCCCAAGCTGGAAGACGTGTGTAAGAACATCAACGTTCGGCATCGCAATGCGCAGATGGCTGGCAGAGCGAGCATCGAGTACTACGTGGGACAGGCTTTGAAAGGAAGGGTGGTTGAGGAGGAAGGCTTTGCGATGAAGGTCTTTTCGAACGGTTTCGTGGTGTTCGTGCCCAGATTTGGCATTGAAGGGTTGATCCGGCTGCGGGATCTGGCAACGCCCGAGCCAGAGGGGGACTTCGATGCGGAGGAGTATGTCTTGAGGGTGACGGGGACCGCAAGACTCCAGGTGGAGCTCTTCCAGAAGGTGGTGGTCAAGATCAGTGATGTGAAGGAGGAATCTACCGGAAAGAGGAAGATCAAGCTCGAGCTAGTGAAAGCGTAGTGATTCTAGAATCGCCATCAAGGTCGTCCGAGGGGGTTGGACACGTAGCCATTCGCTGTATTGCGATATGAGTATGGAGAAAAGGGTGTCCAATAACGACCAATGTGACTGATGCCTTTTGGATGTGCGGAGATTGGGTAGAGTGAAGGAGGGGAGAGAAAGGCAAGGGTGGAAAGGAGAGTCTATGCCATTCAGGCGAATGCGATACCGTATCCCACAGTCGTACAAGAGTGCAGACCATGTTTCTAGACGTCGAGCCTGACTTCTACCAATCCTTCAACCCCTGACCCCTTCGTGTAAGGCGGGGTACTCGAGTACCTGACGATCGTAGCGGGACACTGCATGAACCCTCGACGCTACACCGTACCCGCCAGCGATCGCCAGTTTCAAATCAGGGGACCACCAACGAGGGAGCAGCCGGTTCACAGAAGAATTTTCGAACAAGTTGTCCCTCAAACACCCAAATCCTCAATTTCAATTCTCTCTACCGGCATCAAAGATAACTAAAGACAATCTTCGCGGACATCGTCGCTCAGGCGCTGTACCATTCCCAAATTAGACAGCTTGAACCAGCGGGACCCAGATCGACACGACGTCTATTGAATTATATTTGCTCCTTTGGTGCTCGAGGGGGCTGGTCCATCGACTTTCGCGCTTAGGGGAATAATGGACCCTCTGCCCTGAGATTGAGATTGAGCAATGTGGATTGCAGAATGATGGACCGCGGTCGTCCCACACGTCTCGACATCTCCGCCGCCAATCCTCCCTCCTCCACCCCTCCGTCCACGCATCCCAAGGTCATCGTGCCCAAAACCGAGCCTGTAAGGAGGAAACCTGTCCCTTCCTCGGCCTCGACTTCTTCACCAGCCACAGCGAGGCTGCCATCCCTTTCGACTGGAGGAATCGTGGTGGCGGTTGCAGACGAGGACTCCAACGACGACCCCAATCCCTCGTCTTTTCTACAGGAACCTCCTTCGCTGTCACGGCCGATCTCCAATTCACCGCCGCTCATCGCCCGCGACCTTGACCAGTATGCTGTCCTTGACCGCTTCATATAGCAGAGCTAATTATCTTTCTTCTCTGCAGATTCCCTCGCGGACAATCTCCTCGGATTCAACCACCTCAATCCAACGGATACTTCCCTACCAACGCTACGGAGAACAAAAGGACCTCTTCTCGACCGCACAGGTCGCGCCAAGCGAGTGAATCAATCCTCCATGACACCGTCAAGGCTCAGAGGGTCCCGAATCACGAGGGACTGCAACGAACTATGTCATTGCATCCCTCGGGACGACCCACGAATAATGACTACGAGACATCGGATCCCACGATCATAACGAAGACACCGAGGTCGCCTGGACCTAACAAACTCACCTCGTTCTTCGGATGGAAGACCTCCTCCCCCATCCCCGAAAACTCACCTACCTCTTACTCTGACAGGAGCCATTCCCCAGCACCCTCTCCGCTATCACCGTCACCTCAAAGTTATTCTTCGTCTACGAAATCCATACCGAAAGCAATCGATACCACAAAAGCCAATGCGACCACAATGGGCACTACTTACCTGCCTGGTACCGTTTTCCCCCTGCCGCCAGGCACGGACCATGGAGGTTCTGCCAACGACGTAGACGAGGAGCTTCGGGAGGTCAGCACAGAATTAGCCGGCTCAATACGAAGGGAATTAGAACTTGAAGATCTAGTCGATCGTCTACAACTTGAAGCGTCGCAGGGGCCAGATCTTGGCCGACGTACCAGTGACTACTTCTCTGACTCGGGTAGTGGCTCCTACAGATATGCTATGAGTGATGGGGGTGCTGGAAAAGCAGAAGACTTGGCGAAGCAGAAGAGACTGTCCGAACAAGAAAAGGCACAGTTCAAGCTGAGCTATACTCAGAAGTTACAAGACGAGAGAGCCCAACGCAAGACGCTCGAGGAGCATATCCGGCATCTTGGAGATCAGGTGCAGCGTGTGAGTCTTCTCCTCAATGGTACTCGCTCATCTCAGGCTGACAAAATTCAAGATGGATCGTGAACGTGCAACATCATCCGGTGCGGCTAGTCGTGTGCAAGAGCTCGAAAGTTCGTTGGAAGACCATAGAAGACGATTACAAGAAGAGCGGCGGGTTAAGGAAAACTTCGAGGACTTGCTGACTGCGCTCAAAGGCGAGATTGCCCAGTATCGAGACGAGCGGGACAATCTTCGAGACGAGGTAGTGCCGCAGCTGAAAGCGCGCCTCGAGGGTTTAGAGGGAGACGCTGGTGAACATCAAAAGCTGACCTACGAAAACGCAAGGATGCAACAAGAGCTTCAATCCCTAAAGAATGAGAACACTACCTTGATGAACGCAAGAAGGCTTCAATTAGAGATGCAAAACCATTCGTCTCGATTCAACCCAATTGCTGAAGAAGAGGGAGCAACTACAGCAATGAGCCAAGCACCAGGTCTTACGAGGTCTACTTCGTTGGCTCGAGGTAACGCAGGGGGGCTCTCAAGGTCATCATCCATGAAAAGGTCCAATTCCATATCGAGTAAGGAGCGAGAGTCCAGAGAATCCTTGGCGGACCGTGTCAAAGACATCGAAATGCAACGTGATGCTTTGCATAGAGCCTTGAAAAGCCTACTGGAAAGACAGACTTTCCAAAATAAGGAGCACGAGAAGAAGATGCGGAGCCTGGAAATTGAAAGAGATCGAGCGTTGAACAGCCAATCGCCCCGTAGGATGGGCTACGAAAAGGAAGTCACCGGTCTGCGAGACGAGATCAAACACCTTCGACGGCGAGCGGATGACGCTTCCATGCAGAAGTATCAGATCGAGAAGGGTCTGGGTGGACTGAAGAAGGATCTCGATCGAGCCGAACAGGAGACAAGCTCTCTACGGAAGGTTCTACAAGAACACGACATTCTCGTGCCCGAGTTTTCTGATGAGATGTCGCAGGACACGAGCACGGGAGCTCATGCAACCTCTGCGTCATTAGAGAAGGCTTATAGAGATCTGCAAGTGTCCCAAGCTATATCGATTAACAAACTTCGAGAGCTCCACAGTGGAGCACCTTCAAGTGCTGAAGATGCTGACACCGCAGCAACGATGGAGAAACTATTGAAGAGTATGAACAACGCCGAAGCCGAAAGAGACTATGCCAAGAAGCAAGCAGCAATCTTTCGGGCACAGGCAGACTCTTTGAAAGAAGCCGAATCCTTTCACACTGGCGAAAATGCCGGCTTGGCTGACCAGCTGACTGCTTCCGCCAATCGAGTCGAACAGCTTTCATCCCAGGTGCGAATGCAATTAGAATCCAACGCTGGACTACGTCAACGGCTAGCCGAAGCCGTCGGTAGAGGCGAAGCCGAGCAGAAAAATTCCACTACGCGGATCAACAGCATGCAAGGCAATCTCAAGTCGCTCGAAGACAAGCTCATGAACGCACAACAACATTCAGAAGAGGCCTTTGCCAAGCATGAGGAAGAAGTGCAGGAGATTCAGGAAAGCCACAATGCGCAGCTCCAGCGTCTTAAGAATGGCTTGCGGACTCCAACCATCTTCTCGTCCCGGGAAACTTCACCGTTGTCTCCAATGTTCGGCACCAGAGCGCCTCGATTGGACAAGACCACAAGCGGGTTCGGTATGTCGCTCGATGATGCGCTGCGGACCGATTACCTGGAGAAGCGGGTTCAAGAGCTGGAGCGGGCATTGGGAGAGGCTGATCGAGAGATGGAGGAGGTCGTAGGAAGGATGAATCAGGCCCAGATTGAGGTGATGGAGTTGCAGTCTGCAAGGTAAGATCTCCTACATTTTTTGGCAATCCGGAAAATGAAATCTTTGAATAACACGGTTCTTTTACAGGGATGAAGCCATGCGCCAAACTCGCAAGCTGCAAGCTGCCATCAACGCTGAGAGGGAGAAGGTTGATTCTCTCATGAAGTGAACTCTATCCCGTTCTCCCGGAAATCCGCACTAGTCCCATTTTGGCCTTGTCGAGGTTTTCGATTCACGACTGTCGAGCGCCGCATCAACCGGCAAAAGTCTCGGAAAATCCATTAAAACTGCATGTAGGACGATGATAATACTTTCACAAACGCATGCCCATCATTTTATTCATCGCGCGGCGTCTGTGGGAGCGTTGGAGCATTGGAGCGAAAGGCATTTTCCGTCCTGCATTGGCGCTGGATGGTGTAATATACCCTGCTTTTTTCTACTGTATCATAATTATATTGGGTCGCATTGTATGTACCTAGGTAGAGTATGTATGTAAAGGTTATGAATCTACTTGATGAAAGTATAATTTACTCTCTTTTTGGTGTTACTGTGTTACATGATAGGGATTTTCGGGCTTTCAAGGTGCATGTCTACACGAAAAAGACATAACTCGTGGGGAAGGCGGACTGTATTGGTATTTCCGATAGATGTCAAGTCTTTTTATGGCTGGACTCGCA